>Ga0302250_1000562_pt1 | contig 35160 bp, 53 predicted proteins | sample AAG_RA_Asp_MG_FD_193536 | JGI IMG/M metagenome (GOLD analysis project Ga0302250, IMG submission 193536) | Enriched activated sludge microbial communities from anaerobic digester in WTTP, New Holstein, Wisconsin, United States - AAG_RA_Asp | ecosystem: Engineered > Bioreactor > Anaerobic >...
GGCTACAACCATTGGTGGCTTTTTAACAAAGCTTAGACTTTTCATCACTGCGTATGCTATCAACTGCTTTTTGAAGCTTAGTGATGACAAAAAAGCTCTTCTGTTTAACTAGCAGTTTGGGTTATTATATATAAAATTTAGATAGTATTTGTGATTCTAGTATAGTTTCCTTTATCTAAATCTTCTTGAAAATGATTCATAGCTCTTAACATATTTTCATAACTAGCATACTCTTGATACATCTTCAGAAATGCTTCATCGAGATCATGAGCCAGTATTGATTCTAATGGTTTTAACGTAGTTGGATCAATTTTATCAATCGAAAAAAGACTCTCATAACTCTCTAAGTTGATATGCATTAGTGTTTTTTTCAAAATGAGTGCATCCATAAACGCCTTATGGCGCTCAGGAGTAAAACGTATAACAGTTTCATGGATGGATTGTTTAAAGAGATCCATCAACTTTTGTTCATCCCCTATAGAAACATCACAAGAAAAAAATTGGTACGGTTTGTATGAAAGGGGATCAATGATAAACTCAATTCCATATGTTAAGCCATTTTTTTGACGAATCAAATCATCCAATGAAGTTTCCTCTGCAAATACCTCAAAATATTTTCCTACAATTTCGCTCAAAACAACGTTCTCTTTGAGCTCAAATGCCAGCATTGTCATTGCTTGTTCTGCTTCATTGCTCATCATCACATTGCCTTTTTTTGGGAAACGCAGTCCTTGCATATATTCTTCTTGTGAGACGATCGAGGGAGATAATGTTTGCAAAAATCGTTTTTCTTCTTGTAAAATTTTATCAATTATCATTTCTTGCGATGCTTTGCATGGATCATAAACAATATTAAAAGCAACATTCTGATTGGAGAGCAAGATATTTTTAATGATTTTGACATCTTCTAATGTGATGGCTTCTATGATGGAAGGAAGACCTAAAACATTATCACCCTCTTCATAACCGCATGCCACAAGACTACTGTTAAACATAAACATGGTTTGGTCATCGTCCATATAGCGTCTGATTTCATTTGCAACCACCATTTTTTCAATTTCAAACTCTTTTGATGTCAGTTTTGAGAGATCGTTGTAAGCAACATTAAAAACAACATTAATGGCTAAATCAATATTCGCCATTGTTGTTTTGAACATGTAATCAATAAAGTCATAGGTTGTTCCTGCGTTATGAGAGCCTTTTGTTTTATCAATTTTTAGCAACTGCTCTGTCGAATAATCTTTGGTACTTTTAAACGCAAGGTGCTCTATCAAATGTGCCACACCAAAAACATTCCTACCTGTTTTTTGTTTATAGACTCTTTCGATGTTGGATCCAATGGTATGCATTATAGTGAGTTTAAAATAGTTGGATTGCGGGAGTGCTATAAAATTGAACTTTTTGTTCCCAAGGGTATATGAGTTGTATGTTTTTTTCATCAATAGCCTTTCAATATTTTAATATGATACACAATATTATGCTCATATTATGTGTTTTTACTCTTTTTGATTGTCATGATTACGCCATTCTTTTTTAAAGGCTGCTCGTGAATAGCTTTTTTTATCTTTAACCGTGCGTGTTACAGGGTTAAATCCCCAAGTAACTCGCACCTTGAGTTTTGGAACCTTTACATGTAGCGTTTTCATCGTTTTACCCTTTTCTTTTATGAGGCTTTTTTCAGAAGGGATGTATCTTCTTGCCTTTTATGCCATCGTTGCATGACTTCCTCGGAATTGAGCCAAATGTCTTTGCCCTCAATCACATCTTCGATCTCTTGTTGCGATAGAAACCCTTTATAATAACGGTTGAACGATTTATTCAACTCCTTATCAATGAACGTTTGTCGTGCTTTCATCTCATGACCTTTACCCTGCATCCCTGATGAGCTGTAGTTGTGAATCATAAACGAAAGGTTGTCTGTGGTCTCCAATGTATCACAAGAAAGAGCAATGATGGTTGCAGCCGAAGCAACAGTTCCTGCCAAGTAAGCAGTCACATGTGCTTTGGACTTTACAATAGCGTCGGTAATCATAAAGGCAGAATCAAGGGTGCCACCAAGTGAATTGATAACAAGCTTGAACTGGTCCTCTTCACTGGCATTCATCAAGCAATAACACAATTTATTGTACATGGATGGATCTGCAAAGGCTTCTGTAAGAAACACGGTATGATCGTTGCCTTTTGAGATAACAGGTACATACTCGTCCCATGGGTTTTCAGTGCTTTTGCTTCTCAAAGCTCTATCAACGCTCTCAAGTAACTTTGTCAGTTTTTCTTGGCTCATGCTGTTCTCCTTGTGAATTTGAATGGAAAGTGTATCTTTGTAGATAGACATATTGTGTCTTAATAAAATTTACTAGGTCTCATAACCATTGCATACCGAAACATAACGAGCGATTTCTTCATCAAAACTATATTTTGCCCTGCATTTAGTATCAAATATGAAATTAAATTGGTATATTTACAGCAGTAAAATCTAAGTAGCCCTTATAAAATAGGTATCTAGTATTTTTGAAGGTGACTAAAACTGCGCTTTGTTTGATACACATTGTGCCTAAACTTAATTTGTTGAATCTCATGTTTACTAATGCTATGTATAATTTTATGAATGAGAACATTATAATGTCGTAGGAAGAGGAACTGTAAAATGGCTCTAAACATAACAAACTTCACTAAAAGTTTTAGTATCTTACTGTTGATTTCTGCGATCTCAATGAATGCAGAAGAAATTGGATCTGTTGATACAACTTTTGTATTGGTTGGTGCTAATCACAAAATTGTAGTTGAAGCGTTTGACGATCCTAAAATACCAGGGGTGTCCTGCCATTTATCGCGTGCAAAGACAGGAGGCATAAAAGGTACGTTTGGTGTAGCAGAAGATACATCGGATGCATCCATTGCTTGTAGACAAACAGGGATTATTAATTTACCTCAAGATGTTCAATCTAAAAAAAATGACGGTGAGCGTGTTTTCAAAGAATCAACTTCCTTTTTATTCAAACATATTCAAGTTGTCCGCTTTTATGATTCAAAACGTAATACGCTTGTTTATTTAACGTATTCAGATAAACTCATTGATGGTTCACCCAAAAATGCAATTTCCACAGTACAAATTACAAATAAGCTTTTTGAAAACTAATATACGTATCAATAGAAAAAGAGGACGAGGTATTTTTTAAAACCATTGCCAATAGCTGTCAGACGAACAGTAAAACTATGCAGATATTTTAAATTTAATAGTGAATTTTAGGCTTTTTGCAGAATTTTATATTGCTAAAATTGCACTTCGTCTTACACTATAAAGGTTTTTACTTGAAGGTGAAAGTCCTTTAAAATCTAAAAAAGAGATAATAAAGGCTTTAGTGATCTTTTCTAACGAAAGTTCTTCATAATAGCTTCTATAGTATTCACTAAAATCATTTAAGATGTTTGAATAGGTTAAAAGCGTTTTTACATTAAAAGTTTAAATTTTCATTATACTATTATAGATATAATAGTATAATATTGTATGTATTTAGTGGTTTTATAAGGAGGAAGCACCATGAACGAAACTTTTGCCGAGCAAGTAAGCACGTATTTTAGGCACTTTCGCAATGAGCTTGAAATTACAAACAAATCTACCTATACAATCATATCTTACAACACAACGATCACAAGTTTCATTGAATTTGTTAAACAGTACAAAACACCGTTAAGTTTTGAGAGCTTTAAAAAAATCGACCTAATGAATTTTTTAGAATACAAGAATGAAATGCTTCAAAAACAGAGCGAACTTAAAGCATCATCTAAAAGATTGTACGTCACACACCTCAAGACTTTTTTTACTTTCATTCAAGACAATATGGATATCGAGGTCAAGATCTCAAAAATCTTCAAAGTTCTCATAAAGACACCTAAACGTACACCAAAAGGCATTGATGATGTGAACTGCCAAAAATTTTTAAATTATCTCAATGCTATACCGTTTAACAGTTTTACAAATATAAGAAATTCTCTTATTATGAAGATACTTTTTTACACCGGTGCACGTCGTGGAGAGCTTAGCAATATGAAAGTCAATGAAGAGACGTTTATCGATAAAGGACAGTATTACATCATCCGCACAATCGGAAAGGGAGACAAAGAGCGGATACTTTACATTAAAAAAGCGTTGATTGCAGAAGAACTTGATGCGTATAAGTCAAATGGTTTTACGAATTTAAGTGCAACTAAGAACGGTCGCATTATGTCAGGCTCCGAAATCTATTCAATGATTAACGCAAGTTATAGACGTGCTGGCATTAACAAAGAGTATTCAGGCGCACACATTTTACGTCATACGTTCGCAAAGCACGAATATGCGAAAGATAAAGACATTGTAAAGCTACAAAAGAGACTAGGGCATGCAAATGTTAATACAACAATGATCTACGCAGATCCTACACAAAAAGAAGTTGAGAGAGCGTTTGCGGAAGGTTTATAGCTGAATAAAGAAGCAAAGATACTTCTTTATTCAGCTCTTAGAAAAAGTTACTCCGATTCCCTAATCAAGAGATTAATGTGTTCACAGGCTTCTTCGACAGAAGAAAATCTATTCTTTAGGAGTTCACCCTCAAGCTCCACAATAGCATAGCTATTATCTGGCATTAGCGCAACTAAATAACCTGCTTCTGGGGGAACGACGATATCCAATATATCTTGATTGTGTAATAGATTCTTTAGTTCTTGACCAATATAAAACGAACTAGCATTGTTTGTATCATTTGGATCTCTTACATCAACGACCGTCATAAACTTTTGATCAACGCCTTTTAAATTGTAATGTTTTGACATTACTTTGAAGCGCTCACAGCATCTTTAAGTATTCCAACAAATAATTATAGTGATAGTACAAAACATATGTTTAGTTCTGCTTTAATTGTATGAGAATATGAACTATCGTAATTGTGAATATTGAAGTAAGCCTGTAAATAGTAATTTTGGATAAGTTTATAAAATTAGGATATTTTTCTATGAAGAAGAATATACAGTTCGAAAATAATATAAATTTACTCAAATAATAAAAGGTTAAATTGTACTATTTATTAGTACAATTTAACCTCGATGTTGGCATACTTTAATGAGATATTATTTCGCAGAAGCGACGGAATCTTTAAGTTGCTTACCGACTTTAAATTTTACAACGGTAGTTTCTGGAAGATCAACTGTTCTGTCTGAGTTTGGTACTCTCTGTTTTCGTGCAGCACGTTTTGATTTTGAAAATGTACCAAAGCCAATAAAACTCACGTCTTCTCCAGCAACCAATGAAGCTTCAATAACTTCCAAAATAGCATCTAAAGCTTCTCCTGAAGCCTTTTTTGTTAAGCCTGATTTCTCGGCAACTGCTTGGATAAATTCTGCTTTTTTCATTTTAATCCTTATTTTTGTTGGATGAGTTTATTTGCAATAAACTCGAAATTTCTTAGGTCTTCAATAGGTATTATTACTTTATTTTCGTCACGCAAGACAACATAACGATTGTTGTTTGCATCCGTAATCAGTGCTCTTACATCATTTAACTTGAATGCAAATTTCAAGGATTGGTCTTTGTGGATCACAATAACATTATTATCACGTATACCAACGTCTTCATAGGCAAAAGACATACTACATAAAAGGCTCAAAACAAATAAATACTTTTTCACACTATTCTCCTTTGAAATGGTTTATTTATTATAGAGAAAAAAATAATTATTTTAAAACTTTTTCTCATGACTTTGTATTTTTGTCTTCATTTTTTAGATTTTTTCCTTTCAATCAGTAACGACGTATTTCTACGCCGATTTATTTATTTTCACCAGACATTTTTAGCAGCTTGCCTTCAGACTTTGTAAAAGACAATCCTAGCCTTTTTGCTTCATCGGTCATACCTTCGATTTCACTACATAACTCATACGCTAATGGCAAATATGACGAAATCCATTCAGCTTTTTTATTGCCAAAGTGTTCTTCTAAAGAAGACAAAGAGATGGTAGGATTATAGCCGTCTCTAAAATATTTTTTAAATTCTTCATAATCGGTTTCTGACAACATTGTTGGAACATCGCCTTGAAGCAACACCGCACATTTAAAATACCAAACGGCTTGTTCAGGAATCGTACAATTGTTTCTTCGTTGTTCCAATGTGTTTAATGTACTAAAACCACATTGGCGAAGCGTTCTGAATAAATGTTTTAAATAATCTTTTTTTGCAACTTGTATCATTGTTCTTAGCCTTTTTCAGTAAAGATGTGTTAAACAGCTTGATTTTTCTTTTTGGATTGAACCAAAAAGGTGACAATAAGTGCAACAAAAAATGAACTTGACATCACCCAAACATAAAATAACTCAAATGGCTCTTTTTCAAAATAAAATGGAACAAAACTTTGTTGAGTTCCAAAAAATACTATAAACATAAAAGCCAACGAATTTATCCCAAGTTGCTGCATTGGATCACGAGCTGTTTTGTTAAATAGATTTGCTATAAAAAACCCCGAACTTATACCAAATGCAAGTGCTAATATTAGTGCTAACATCTTCTCTTTCCTTTCAATTAGTTGCGCTGTGTATTAATTAGACTTTTTGCCCACTCTAATAAATTCTTTTTTTGAGGCTTTACATTAAAATTAGCACTTTTAACCATTCGTAATTCATCATGTAAAGCGATTTCCATTTTTACTCTTAGATCATCTGATCTATTTTCGCCAAGGTTGAGTAAGCTCAAAAGTTGAATTTTTGAAGCCAAATAAACTGAAACATATTTTTGCATCATATACGCCTCTTCACCTGATAGATTCCGGCTTTTAATTACAAACTCGATAGGATTCTCACCGTAAAATTCTTCTGTTTTTTCAAATTGATTCACTAGCTCCCCCTTTTTTTCAGTAATCATGTATCACTACGCTTTGTTTCGTAAACGGACATAATATATCCAAGCACACAAAGCACACAAAAGTGTAAATATTATTCCAAAGAACTGTATAACGCCAAGAACACATAAAAGTTCACCAAAGACGAGAATTTGTTTTGGATGTAAGCCAAAATGTCCTATAAGCGCATTTGTAAAATCGAATAAACTACCTTCAACAAACCATGAAAGCATAATTGCAAGATATACTACAATACCTATTTTGACGAAAGCTCGTATTTTTTCATTATTGGCTGTCATTGGTTTAATTCTAATGTTAAATGTTTAGAATATAAAAGCCTATAAAGCTTCAATTTCTTTCGAACGTGATGTCGTTTTCAGCGAATATTTTACTAGATTGACAAGTGAAAATCTAATGCTATTACCAATTTTTGAGTAGCTTAATTCGTTAGTTGGATTGTTTTTCAGCCTATCTAACGTAGTACGGGAGATTCTAAGGAAGTCCATTGCTTCTTGAATTGTCAACAATGGTGTACCATATTTTTCATATGCTGCTTTATATGTGAGTTCAAAATCTGGATTAGCTGGCATTTAATTCACTTTTCTTGATAGTATTTTTTAGTGCACACTTTTGAATATTGTGTAAATCTTTTGCATCGTAGATTTCAATTTCTTCATTAGTGAATTTTTTCAGTTTATTTCGAAGGAGTTTTTTATCATGGGATGTTAATTCGTCAATGACAACAAAATCAGCCATTTGAATATCCTCTTGCACAAATCGCCAAAATTGTGATTCATCTTCATCTTGATCGACAATAAACTGAGGAGCTAGAACGTGTAATCCAAGTTCCAATAGTTTCTTTGCGGTTTGTTTGAGACAAAGTGCACTTTTGTCTTGGTTTTGAAGCACCAAAACGGTTGATTCTAATTCTTTCGTTTTAAGCTCATCGATAAGTAGTATCGATGAATCAATAAACCTTTGAGTAGCATTCTTGTTTTTAAATCGAAAAGATTTAAGATTCCGCTCAATAGTATAAGCGGAAGCGTTATAGAATTTTTGAAGTCTTTTTGCGATCTCTTTATCTGATTCCAACAAAAATAATAGTTCAAAATACAATCTTTCTGCACTCAAACCTAAATCATCAATTCTACCCATGTGTTTTCTCTGTATCTACGATGCTTTAACTTGAGAAATTTGGGAAACTACATTAATTTTAATGCATTTCAACATTTTTAGTATTTCTTCTTTGGAGAAATGCCTAAATTCTTCAGGAGTTATATTAGAAAATAATTTTTCATAGTCATCAATTAACACAACGCTATCCACCACCATCATAAATCCTTTTCATCAACTGTAATCAGTTTTAATCAATTTTCAAAATTATACATTAAAAACTACATTTTCACAATACGTTTTTACATTTTATAACGCAGTAAGTCAATGTATAAATACATATATGCATTAATTCAGAGTAAAAATGTAATTTTTTAGGTTTAATTTAAACGAGAATGTTGATAATTTTTATTTTTTTAGGCGAAAATGTAATAAATTAAATTGTATAATATAATCAAAGTAATGCGATAAGGAGGCAAAAAAGACTAATGAGTAATAACAGTATTGGTGATCGAATAAAACTCATAAGGAAGCACTTTGATTTTACACAAAGCGAACTAGCCATGCATTTAGGGTTAGATCCACAACGCATGCAAAATTTAGAAAGCGGTCGTGTTAAAAATTTGAGTGCAGAAGAAACTTGTTTATTTGAAATAAAATTAAAAGTTTCTGGATGGTGGGTATTTACTGGAATTGGCGAGATGCTATTATCCTCAGATTCAAATGTTCAAACACTATACACCAACAATGAGCATCTTATTAAAATTATTCCAGGATCTCAAGAACAAAAAATGCTTTGTGTTGATACTGATTTCTTTAGAAATAACAAGACATCATATTCTATGCTAAGAGCAATTAAAATGATTGGCGATAGTATGCAACCTACTCTACAAAATGGAGATTGGTTAATTGTTGACACTTCTAAAATTGCATCAATAAATGGATTATATGTGGTTATGATCAATGAAGAATTTTTTATCCATCGACTCACTTTTTTACATGATGGAACCATAGAATTATCTTCTGATAACTTAGCATATAAATCGCAAACCATAAATAAAGAAACAATCCAAATAATAGGCATGGCAACCCTAATTATCAAGAACTGTTAACTTTATTTGAAAGCTTTTTAAAACCCTACCGGGAATAGGGCTTTAAAAAACCTCAAATACTCATAAGCATTTAAGGGTAAAACGTATTTTAGACTTAGCTAAAATGTTTTATTTATTAGTTATCTGTCTGATTATAAAGCTAGAAACCACCTTTAAATCGAATTTCTCTTTTAGAATTGGTAGTACATCATCGACGTGTGTTGCAAACACATCATCAATAACCATTCCTTTATCTGTAATCAGAGCAGCATTAAATTTTAATTTTTCATCCATTGTTTTTTCCTCCTAATGTGATGGTTTCATGGCATCACAAAGCGGTTAAACGTGGTGACATCAAAGCACCACACTAGGAGGTTGAGTAACCACTTAAAAGCCTAAGCTCTCGATATATCGCGGTTACTCGAATATGCTCCTATTCGAGAGGAGCAAAAATATTATTTAGTTGATTTAAACTCCCAAAAGAGTTTTTTCAAGGTGTTAGGCAAAGTTACATGATCAGTTTTATCCCTCTTATACAAGATAAGAGGTTGTTCTGATTCACGTTTTGCTCGAAGTACCTCATACAGTCCTTTGGGTTCAAGGATTTGGTATCCTTTACTTTCTAGGAACATTTTGAAAGCAGCAAGTTTATTGATGTGAAGCAATGAACGATCACTCATCTCACACCGCCCATACGCCACGTTGAACATTGGTGAAATGTAGTTGTAATTGTTGTCGTACTTTTGCTTGCCAATTTATATTTCTAGCAATCATTTCTCCGGCAACTTTTTCAATTTCCGCATAGATATCCGCCAATGATGCTTCTTTGAGCTTCATTAACACCATACGGATCACGTTGCGCCATGTCGTAGCAACACGTTTTTGAAGCTCGCTTGCGATATCCATAGATACCGCGAACAGTGAGCGAGAAGTCTTTTTCCAAAGCAATAGGTATTCATGAACGATTGGCACAAAATTTCCACTGTATTGACGATTATCTGACATGCAGTTGTGCTGCATCTTAATCGTTACAGACAAAAGTTCGCTCTTTGGCATCATCTGAATAAAATCGCTTTGATAGGACCTAAACTCACCATTTTTGCGATGATCTCCAATGAGAGTGGCATAAATACCGCCCTCTTTTGTTGCGTCACGTTGGTTCATAAGCATTACCTGGCTTCGTGCAATAAACTCTTCAGGTGTTGCACACCTTGATGTGTCACCATCGATAGCTTTTTTGCCGTAAACAGCTCCACTATATTGAATCATGTCATGGTAAGGTGGATGTGTGAAGCAGATATCCGCTGGACGTGGTAATTGAGTGATGATAGAATCTTTTGTGAAATCATTGCCTTTGTAAAGGTCAAGACCTACATATTCGATTCCCATTTCTCGACATACATCGCCAGATGTACCACTTCCTTCACAAGCATCAACGAATAGCTTTGGTCGAAAATGCTCGATTAAGTCTTTTACAACAAAACCTGACATATTGCCTCTCCAATCGCTTTTACCCCAATGACCTCTGTTTGGATAAGAGACTACACTTTTCATGCGACATCTCCTAGCAGAGAATTGGTTTCCTTCATTTTTCTTATTTCATCAAAAAATGCAATTCCAACATTCCATTTTTTACCATCGTTTGTATATGCATACACTTCATTACAACCAGACCAAATAGCATGTTCAAGTTTTATGATGATAGTATTGGTTGACTTTGGATAATTGATAGTTAATTTTCCATTGCCAATCATTTTATTCACATCATGACACATGCCAACATAATCTCGAACGAAGTTTTTTGCCCAAGGGGAAGCTTCAGCGAGTTGTTTTTTTATACTTTTCATGCAATCTCCTCTGAAGTTAATAATTCAGGGGTTTTATGGATGCTTCCAACAACTTCGCGTTCTTCAAAATAAGCAATACTGTCAAAGACAATAGAACCACTTCTTAGAACGAATCTATTGTCTTCATATTGAACGACATAATACGGTTTATTTTTATCAAGGACAAGAATATCGCCCTCGTAAATCTTTTTACCTTTTCTATCTTTGCATCCAATATATTCTCCAACTGTTTCTGGTCGGACATACTGTCGTTTCTTGACATTAAACCAACCTCCGTTTCCAAAAGCTGATTCAACAATCCACGTCTTAGTATGTTGGCCTTTTTTAGCTTTTGGCATATTCAATCCGGTTGTTGTTACAACAAGACTTCCATAAACCCATTCACCTTTGGTATTTAAACCTCTGTATTCGATATCTCTCATTTTGTTCCTCCTAAAGAACATAAGAGGATAAACTTACCCCTATATGGGGATTTATTTATCCCCATTGGGTAAGCTTCAAAATGAAGCGACTATTTTATTTTTTTGACTGAAAATAATCAAAGACCTGATCCATTGTCAAAAAAGGGAACATTTGATATCTAAATGCTTTAACCAACTCTTCGTTTACGGATGAATCAGCATAAACATCAATACCACTTTCTCCTTCTCCCCAATCCACAGTAATAGTTCCATCTTGAGTAAAAATTTGAAATGTTGCGTCTTCTACATCAACAAAATCTTCAAAAATTTTCTCTTTTGAAATATCGATAATGTTAACACTATTAATGCTCATTCCAACAATTAATGACAATAGTTGCTTTTTCTTATTGTCTGAACTAATAGTGATAACAGGAACATTAATTCCCTCGTGTTTAACAAAAGAATTATACTCATACGTCCACCATTCAATATCCATTGAGATTTTTGTTCCACTTTCAAGAGGCATAATTTCATCATCATTTTCATTCTTATGACAACCGTTCTCTTTGATGTAGTTGTAAGCTTCCATCGCTTTTTCAAGAGTGTCGTAGTCTTCGAGTGTTGATGAACCGTTTTCTTCAGTGTTTTGAACAATGCAATATCTTGGTGTCAGCTTTTGCTTGAGCCATTCAGGGTTAAAACCATTGTGAAATTCCCATTCACCGAAGGTTTCCTCTCCATTTGTTTGGGTCAACTCTTCGTCATACTCAGCCATAGCATAAGGTACAGAACGGTTGTCATCAAAAAGATATTTGAATGCATCTTCACGCGTTTTAAACTCGTAAAGGTACAACCCATCCATAAGATAAGTAACCGTCCCATCTTCTCTGTTTTCGCCAGTACGACAATCTTTACCATTAGACCATTTTCCAACGTATGTAAGAAAAGTATCTCTAATTGAAATAAGTTCAGGAAGCCCTACAAATGAGGTATTTTCTGCAAGAACTTCATTAGCCGCTTCGCCAACGGTATAACCATTAACTTCAACGAGCTGTAAAGCTTCTGCAATGAGGTTATCCTTATGCGTACTGTTTGGCACGTTTTGGAATTCCTTTTCGAGAAGTTGACGTGTGGTGTAGTCATTAGCATTTGTCAATTCATTGACAGCTTGTGGCAACTTAATACACTCAAGCAAAGATTTATCAAAACCATTGTTGAGTTCAATATACGCATGTGGCACATAATGATTTTGCTTGACGATGTTTTCAAACGCATCTTTACGATTTGCAAAGAATTTTTCGTAAGCACCTTCAACTTTGCAATGTACCATATTTGGTAAACAAACTCCTTGTCCAATTGCCGGTTTGATTCCTGTGCTGAATGTAAAGTTACCATCATGCTTTTCAAATTGCTCAAGAGTCATATTGTTCAACAATGAAGAATCAACAACATTCAAGTTTTCAACCGTTGGATATTTCAACTCGCAACTTTTGCATGAATATCCATTGGCACTTTCACTAACCTCTTCTTTCTTGAAATATTGATCACAACATTCGCAACGATAACTACAACCAGCACACAAAGGTGAACCATTATGGCTTTCATAACATTCATCATCAGGCAACAGAATAACTCCGCACTCTGAGCAAATCTCAATTTCCAAGATATTGACATCATAAAATGTAAGACCTTTTTTGGACAATGCGTCTGATATCTGTTGTAAGTATGCTCGTTCGCTGTTTTTATCAACGAAAGAACCATACTCTTCATCTTCAAACAGAGCGTCAACCGCCATCGTGATCAACGTATCTGATGATAATTTCTCATCATCATTTAGGATCATCACATGGTCAAGCATCCCTTTTAATGCTTTTTGGATATCTCGTTCTGTTAATGTATTTTTAGTTGTATTTTTTGTATTTTCCATTGTTCTATTCCTTATATGTTTAATTTCATTCAATTTGTTGAAACCACACACAAAAGAATAGAGTTCACCCAAAGGGAGAAAATCTATCTCCCTTGTGAGGGTAAAACTTAAACTTATGACTATACGTCGATCAAGATATTATCAATCTCCTCTTCTATATAGCCCTCTGCTTCATAAGAGTCGTTGAGCTCATGCGCTGCATCTTCTACGCCTTCACCACACCCCTTAAAATAAGAGTGTCCGCAATCGATGCACACTTCATTCTCGTACCAATTAATACGATCGCAATGTGAACACAGTTTGTAGTCGGTGTCTTTGCAGATTATTTTTGCTAATGAATGAGTCATTTTGTTACCTCTCTTAACTGTTGAAAGTCTAACCACAAGCTACCAACATCTTTTTCGTTAATACCCTCTTTATAGACTTCTTTGAGGAAATCAAGGGCTTCATTAACGCTAAGAAATGTTGTGTGATACCACAGTGGGCTTGTCATACCTTCTTCAAAATTGGCAACGATGACATTAGGTCTTAAATCTGCTGTAAGTCCGCAAGCGGTTGGTCGTAGTATATTCCACGCAATATTGTAATAGTTTAGTGTTGCTGGCTTTGCAATCTCTTTGATGAGTTCAATATTTGCAAACTCTAATTCATCTTCTCCATCTTTATCAGATAACTTCTGTAGAATACCTGTTAATCTGTACTGATCAGTCCATGTGCTACCGCAACTCTTACATGAATTAGGTCTCCAGGCATAGTCTGTTTCGTATTCTGCCTCTTCAACATCAATATGATCATAGCTTCCACAGAATGGGCATTTTGCACCACATTCTTGAAAATACTCAGATACTTGTTGATCTGTTAACTTATCACTACTCATTTTTGTCCTCCAAGAACATTAAGGACGAGATCTACCCATAGGGGTAAAATCTCCCCTATGGGTTAAATCTCTAATGAGAAAAACTAATTGTATTTATAAAATTGAAGCGAATTAAGATCTAATCCGTAAACTTCCGTTTGAAAGTTTTCAGACACCTTAACAGTAGATATTTCACCATCGCCGTCTGCTTGAGGTGACTCATTCTGGATTTTTTTGACAGTTCCTTTCAGAATCAGTCCTTTATCCCAATCGCCTTCAATCAACGGTTCATCGATTGCGCCAGATGCGATTAAAAAATTACGTTGTCCTTCGTTGAGCTCTTCAATTGAACCAAAACCAATTTGTGTAGTCATCAGCTCTTTTTCAAACTCACTTTGGATATCGCTTTTGGCAAGAAGTTCATCAACCTTCCAATCTGGCAATTCATATTCCCTAAAATTTTTAGGTTCATTACCAGCAGGAATTTGAATCGTCTCAAGCCCTTCTTCGATATTAATACTTTTTGAAGAGTCCATCCAAGCTTCTAAAGCTAGTGCATCGTAGCGAAAGCCTTTAGATTCTCTTTTGAACAGTAAAAAGTATTGTTGGTAATTTTTATAATCATCGTTATTTGGATCAAAAAAGTTTGCAATAGGTCTGAAATTTTGATTTCGTATCACTTTTGCGATATCAAGGTTAACCGAACTTGGATTGATTACAAGTAGCATATAGCCACCTGGTATAACCGTATTACCCCAGCGTTCAATAAACCTATGTTCCAATCTTAGACCTAACGAATCATCGCCGTATGGTGGATTTAGAAACAATAAACTTACCCATTCTAAAGAACGCATAACGCCACTAATTGCATCAGCATTTAGCAGTACATCGACTTTAGATCGCGCTTTTCTTGCACGAATAGCATCTAATTCAACGCCATAGAGATAACCACTGTCTTTAAACACTGATATTGCTTCGCCTTCACCGCAACACGGATCAACGATTCTAGCACCTTCTTCAAACTGCATAATCTGTTTAATCTGACTTACTGTTTTAACCGATGTCGGATAAAATGCCATTTTCGCTTCACACGCTAAACGTGCCATAGTTTCCCCTTTTCTTAATGCCTAGGCGGCTTTTTCATTAGGCATTGCATCATAGATGTTGCCGTCCAAATCAATATATTTATCCTCAAAATACAAATCTCTCTCAATGTAGTGATATGGGTATCTGTTCTTAAATTCTGCCACGTCTTTGTGAAAGAAGGTTCCCCAATCAGAACAATAAGGGTCCGCAAGGTTTTCAACGTAGCCGTAACAAATGTCAGACTCTCGCTCATATTCCGTTACATACCATGTCATGCTAGGACTAAAGAACTTCGCGTACACCTTTTTAAACTCTTTACCGTCTGTTTTGCCGTATTCTGGACAATCTCTCAGGTAACTAGGCTCAACGATTTTTTCTTCTGCTAGGCTCTCTTTAACAATCTCTTTCTTTTCATAACCTTGCTTCTCTAAAATTCCAACGATTGCATCTCGTAAAATGGCATAATCGTTTTCAGTTAGAGCCACAATGTCAACGCATGAGACTGTCATAGAGCCGACATGGGTAGTTGCAGATAGAAGTATGTCTTTTTTTTGAAGATGCTCCATAATCTCTCTCTCGTACATATCGCCATTCTCTAATCGATAGATGCGTGGGATAGGTAAGATCTGCAAGAATTTTTGAAACGACTCAAAGCAGTTCCCATTTGTATGAAAGAGTGCACTCATTCCAATATCAGGCACTAGCGAGCGATGGTATAAAATACAATCGACCATACCATTACCAATTGGCTTCAGTATCCTTCTCATTCCGCTTGGAAAAACCTTTGCGTTAAACTCTGCAAAATAAAGAGTATGGTCGTTCATCTTCATACGACCTTGCATCATTACAGCAGAAATAGAGCGAACCATGTCTTCTTGTCCGCACATGCGAATAAAAAGTATATTGGCTTGTGGATCAGTGATTAAATCACAAATCCGTGCGCTCGCACCTGCAAAACTTGCTTTGGGATAGTATTTTTCAACGACTTCAAGAGATACGATTTCGTCGTAAATTTGACCAGAGTAGAGATTGCCGATGTAGCCAGTTTTTGTTGATATGGAAACACTAATATACGGCTCCCCTTTATAACTTTTATCGGCTTTTTTTGTGATACTTTGCTCTTCACCACTTCTGTCAATATAGACGACTCTAACCATATCTTTATTATTGAATGTTTTATCAGTTTCCATTACGCTACCTCTTTATCTAAAAAATCAAACAACGTGCTTTGAGTATGTTGTTTTTGTGGTGTTTGTTGTTTCTTGATCAATTGCGCTTCAAGTTCCATAGCCTTTTGTTGAAGTGCTTTAGCTTGCGCCAACGCCTCTTCTTTTTGGCTTTGAAGTTGTTTTGTATCCTCGTCTTTTGAAAAAGCTTCAAAAGCACTCATCGCTTTCGTGATAAGCTCTTCCCACTCTTCCAAATACGAACAAAACGCGTCCTTGATCGCTGTGTTCAAATCACCATAATCACCATCCATACTCGCACCCATATACCCTCTGCGACCAGAAAATGCTCCATAAAAATCACCGAGACCATCTTCAGAAGTTGTTAACTCTTCGTAAAGCCTATAAAAAGCATGTTTAGCCTTTAAGCTATCTATACCTTCATACGCTGTGCTTCCAACATAGTAGCCATCGTATTCAGATGGTTGTTTTTCTACATTGAAAGCTATCTTTTGAAAAGTTGCCGCAGCGGAAAAATATTCACCGTAAAAGCCATTAATGTTATAGTGGGCAATAAAGCCACAATGCAAATGGCAGTGTTGGTAAATACCTTTGTTGAAGTTCGTATGTTTGAAGTGATTATTGAGAAATGAAACAAACCCTTTATAGATTTTTTTCTTTTCGGCAGCACTCATAAATTTTGCATCCTCAAAAGTATAAGAACCTTCTTTGATTTTGAAGTTTTTTACTTTCAAGAAATTTCTAGCGTCCATAATAAGCCTCCTAAGACTTTTCGTAAGCCATAAAGAGTCCTTGCGGACTCCTATAACTCAATATAGGCATACTCCGCAAGGAGCGACTAAAATAAACTTAGCTGAATTGGACCGCTGTCTTGAACTAGAATCTGAATCTCAGCTCTTGTTAGATCAACGGCTTCATCAACATATGTTTTTCCTTTTCGTACACGCTTATAGACAGTGATTTTTTCATCTTCATCTAATTTTGGTGCTTTTTTAACTTTTGTGGTTTTTGGCAAGACAACAGGTTTAAATTCCAACGATTCATCGACATCTCTATCGATTTTTACTTCACCTTTAGCACGAGCTTCTTGTTGAAGTTTAATGTATAAGCTCTCAAAAGCATCCCATTCTCTTGGAATAAAAGTCCATTTCGTAGTTTCGATATTGTCTTTATCCGCATTGCCACCTTGTGCAATTGCTTTTGCTAACTGCATTTGCAACGATGTACTCTCTTCTTCTAATCCGGCAAGATCTCCACCCAAAGATAAACGCCCTTCAAGACTATTGGCTGCTGCAACTTTTTTTGAAATCAAGGAAAGTGCTTTTCGCTGTGAGGTCTTTGAGTAAGCCATAAAAATGACTTTGACATTTTTATCTTGACCGATACGCCAACCCCTACGAGCCGCTTGTTTAAGCGTAAAGACGTTATAGGTCGTTTGGTAAAAGATGATTGTTGGATATTCAAGAAGGTCAAGTCCAGTTTTGACTAATTCAGGATTACAGATCAGCACATCACAAGGATTGTCCTTAATCCATTTTTCCCTTTTTGAAGCCTCAACAGAACTTGGCAAACACTTGATGCTGTATCCTTGTAAGGCATCGCCCAACAAAGTCTCAAGACGTTTGGATACCCCAAGATTTGTGTATGTCGCAAAAACAAGACACTTTCTACCATTAGAGATCTCGTCCCTTACTAGCTTCATTAATCTTTTTTCTTTGGCCGTCACAAAATCTTCCGTAACAGGTGGGGTATAGCATGTGTTATTATCACTTGTCAGTGGAGCAAACTCCATAAACGGTAAGTCACAAATACTAATCGCATCGTTAGCTAATGCACCAAGCACTCTTCTATTTTTTCTCACCTCTGAGGCAAGAGCTTCTAAGTAATTCTGATATTTTCCTAGCCACTCTGAGTCAGGCTCAACCAACTCTACCGTTTCTTCATAATCAGGCAATTCGATATTCATTTCATCGAGTCGCAAGAAAATTGTAAACGGCAACAAAAGTGTCAAGAGATACGGACTGATGCGAGGTAATTCTCTTACGCTTATCTTTCTACCTTTTTTTGTAACTACACCCTCTTCATTAGTCGCTTTGACTTCTTGGAGCATTTCTCGTGCGCCATAGAGTTCGACAAACCTTTCAACGTCTTTGTATTCGAGTTTCAAGGTCTCTTTCATAAGTTTTGGGTTCATACGATAAAGGATATAAAATAAACTGCTTGCATAGCCGTTCAACAAAGTACCCGTCAAGCCAACGCATTTTTTTGACATCGATGCAATCGCACCAAAAGCATTGCCTTGTCCAGTGTCTCCACCTTTTAGCTCATGGAGTTCGTCCAAGAACAATAGGTCAATCCAGCCTTTAGGAAACTGCTTTTTGATGTATTCTGCAACCGATAAACGTGTATTTGACGGTTTACTCTTATCTACTTGTCTTAAAACAGCACCACATTCGCACACGCGAGGAATCGAAGGTGATGATAAACGAAGCACAGACTCATCATGAGTATATCCACAATCCGGGCATTTAAACTGATAACTGATACATCGTTCACCATTTTCTTTCGTGTTAATCGTTTTTCGAACAGTGTACGCTGCTTTTTTTGGATAAGAAAGCTTTGCCGTCTCTTTTGAGAGGATGAAAAAATACGTTTTATTTTCAAGTGCTCTATGATGGTATCCAGCCAAATCATCCCATCGTTTGACGATAACGATCTGATAAGGAATAACGGCTTTATCCTTTTTGCCTAATGTAACCTCAATCTCTGATGCCCATTTTGACACTAAGTGCGAAGGACACATAATAAAGGTCTTAAAAGGACGAATAGGATTTTTATGAAAGCCTTGGCAAGCCAATGTAACAAGATAAGCAATGCTGATCCCACCAATTGTCTTACCTGTACCCATCTCGGCACTAATGATAAGATTGTTATTATATTTTAAGTGCTCACTGCTGGCCGCGATTAAACGTGCTTGTCTTGGAAATGGTGTTCGCTTTAGTTTTACAAGGGCTTTCATCTCAGAAACATAGTTCTCTGGATGATTTAGTCCTTGAAATTTTGGCTGAACTATTTTGCTGATGGCGCTAGAAAGGACACCTGCTTTATTTTTTACCAAATTCGCAAAACTTGCAGTGGCAATACTACTGCTCATGATTTTCTCCTTCATTTGAAAGAGGACAGACCTATCCCACAAGGGGATAAATCAAATCCCCTCTAGGGCTAGGCTCTAATGAGCAAACTTATTGTTTTGTAAAACGTTCACCTTGCGCGGTCAATGACTCAATCATTTTTTTTATAGACGTAGTCTTTGGTTCCTTAAAATCTTCGCAAACTCTTATCAAAACCTTATATCTACCACTAGAAAGTGGTTCCATTAGTCTGATATTGAAATTATTGAACAATTCATCCGCTTCAGCTTCAGTTCCGTTGAGTGTTAATCTAATTTCCATACCCTACTCCTTACGCCACACGAGCAATATTAAGTTGCTCATTGACATATTCAATCTTGAATCGTTGCCATTCTGTTTCGTGTTCATATCTTCCACCAACTAATTTAGTGATTGGTTTTAAATATGTTACGACCGCATGAACTGGATCAAAAATGAATTTTTGAGGAATGGAATAAGTTTTATATACTTCGCCTTGTTTGCGAAACCTTGGTTCTACACCGCACGCTTTTAGAAATGTTGCGAACAGTTGATTACTTTTCATTGCGCACTCCCTTATAAACAGCCATTACGTCATCATAAGTGATTCCATAATCCGCTAGTGCTTCAAAAGCATTACCAATAGCACCAGTGCAATAGCATTCATAATTATTGAGCTCTCGCTTTATAATTGCTTCTTTGCCATTTTCTGCAAGGTCTTGTTTTATGCCGTCTTGATAAATTTCATCAAGCTCTTTCATAACAACTTCAACATGCTCTTTTGGAACAATCATTCCATGACCAACGTGCTGATATTGAATACCCTCTTTTCTGCCTTCATCGATTTGCTTTCTACTGAAGGCAAAAAATACACCGTATTTTTCAAAAGTAGCTGTTTGTCGTTCGCTCATGTAATCTGATAAATGTTTCATAGTTCCCTCCTTTGGGAAAGGCATACCTCTCCCAATAAGGGAGTAGATAGCCGTATGGCTAAAACTCCCTTTTGGAGTTAAACTGTTTTGTTTTATTACGCTGCTAAGAAGTCGAATAAGTCCAGTTGCTTTGGTTTTGGTGAACCAAACAACTCATAGGCTTTTTCTAAAGCTTGGACAAAAGTCAACTTAAAGACATATACTCTTTCGTTGTCATAACTATCAATTTCTAATCCATTGATATTGCGACCAAGATCGATTCTTTGTTGCATAGATTGTCTAATTGTGAGAACATGACCTTTTTTACCTTGGAACAAGTCGTATGAACCTCTAAACCCATCAATGGAATATCCTGAACCACCGCCATTACCTAACTTAGCATGTGCGAGTGCTTTGGCTTTAAACTCATTGACGTTTTTAGCCTTTTTTAGCTCATCGAATATATCAAATTTTGAACGTTCATCTTTGTTGAATGATCGATCAAAGAGTCCTATTAGGTTTTCACGTAAGATATCATCATCACTGATAATATCTTTGTGTGGAATCTTGAAATAATCTCTCAACCAATCAATAAACTCTTCATCGTAGAGCTCATATTCAGGCAAGTCATCGTTTTTCAACCAAGACATACCTTGAATTTTTCTCCCATCAAACCAAAAACGATAATCCGTTTTTTCTTCATGTTCCCATGAAGAAAAGCCATCGTCCAATTGAACATGAAAATAGTTCGTGTATGGCACAAGATATAACCTTATGAGATGTTTCACTCTATCGATCATCTCATAATCACTTAGAGCACCATCTCTTGTCATGTACTTATATTCATCATCCCACCAGAACTCATCAAAACGTCCACACCCTTTTTCAGATGTTGTACCTTTGACAATAGCATCTTTAACAAGCTCAATCATTTCTTTGTTGTTTTTTGGGAGTTGATCTAACCAATTTTGAACAAGAAGTGGATCGTGGTATGAATGCCATACTCCTACCATTGGAAACAATTCAAAGAAAGAGTATTTCTTCTTTAAATTGCTCACTTTGATTCGCTCGCATTCTCTAAAATACTTACTCCAACTTCCATTACTTTCATTCATTGGTTGCTCTGGTAAGGGTTCACACTCATCGCTTTCAGCATCATCAAATAAAGATAACTGCTTATTCTCTGATTTATCAAAGTTCCTGAGTAAATCAACCCAAAAAAGGATCTTTTTACAAACTCCTTCGATATATTGTTCATCAGATTCGCCAGCGTGTAAATTGTGCCCTTTAAAAGGGATTTTGACTTGAAGCCATACAACCCAATCGTAATCAGGTCGGTTAGCTTTATCACGAAGTGTTAAGACATTACAAAACTCTGTACGCTCAAGCAAAACCTCGTCAAAATGCTTTTTCAACCCAGCAAGGCTCGTTAAAGAGACCTTTTTAGGTTTTGCACATTTTGGCAAACGGCACTCCTCTTCACCGCAATCGTCCTCATACTCAAATTCATCAAAGTCCTCGTCGATTTCATTGTTGTCGAAGTTTTCTTCGTCTTCAATAAACTCTTCAGGATCTTCCATATATTCCATTGTTGCCTCCTCTGTGGCTTTACATATAAGACCGACAAAGGAGTGGCAAAGAGCCGACTGATTTGTCGGCCAATGCCGTTTTATACTGCTTTTTTCAAAGCTTCAATAATCACCTCTTTATTTGCCAGTACAAGACCAACAAACAACGCATACTTTTCATTTTCTGGTGTCGATTCGCCAACAAGTACATCTAACCTATTATCAGAAAATAGGCCCAAATGATTACCATCATGAACGATTGAACCATTAAAATTATCATAAAGCATTGCGTTATACTCTCGCAGTTGAAGATCATGCGTTTCCACACTATTTCCAATCTTTTGAAGAGCATTTAAAAGGCTTTGAGGTGTTGTTTTTTGGATTTGAATTTCCATTTTCATTTAAAACCTCCCAAATAGTTCTTGCCATTTATTAATAAAATCACGTTTTATCTCCTCTTGGCTAGCACCTAATTTATATAGAAGTCCTCTAGGTTCTGATATCGACCTCCAATTAACATCTGGATTAAATGGCATTAATGCCTCAGCTTCCATCACCATTAAGGCTTTGTCAGCTTTTTTAATCTCTAATGGCATTGGAGGCGTTAAATCATACAATCTAGCAAACTGCTCAAGCGCTCTATCTTCTGCCTCTTTGTAAGGTAAATATGCTGGACTATGTTTAATTGGAGATGGAACATCCATCCCTGTAAGACCTTCATAAGCCTCATGTCCAATTGCCCAACGTTGTTTTTCAAGGTCTCCCTCAAAAAGTTGCACCATAGACAAGCAATGCTGACCTACACTGTAGTTCTCACGGCATTGCCCCCAAAAGCGTTGAACACGACTAAGAGTAATTGCTAATTGCATACCTAAATTTTGGAAATCCTCATCTTTTAAATCTAGTGGATTCAAAAGACGCCCTTGATAATTTAATACTTTACTCATCTTATTTTCCTCTCTTGTAAGGTTTAATCAACTCTCTAATCGCCAGTAATGGAGAGAATGCAAACATAGCCAGCATCTTCCATGTACTTAAAGCTTTTAAAGAGTTTTTATTGACACAAACCATACTCGCGGAAAGCAAGATGGCAACTGTAAGGTATATTCCGATAATCCACTCAAACATTCGCTGATCCTTTCCAACAAGTGATAAGCTCTCCACCATTGAGACCAAGTTTTTGAACAACAACCGTAATGCCGTATAGAGGGTGAGTGTATTTCAACTTCTCTCCTGGTATGGCTTTGGCTATTGCTTTTTCAATGGTTCTTTCAAGCAGTGGTAAATCTTCTTGTGAAAAGCGCTGAATCATGCGCTCGTTAAAATGAGTGGTTAATCTTTTTATGGTACTTAACATATCGCTCTCCTTTTGAGCAACCAATAGGGCTACCCAAAAGGGAAGCCGTAAAAAATTAACGGCTCCCTATGGAGCGACAGTTATTTATCTATATTGAGGTAATCTAGGCATTGACTACTCCTTCTTTCTCCAAAATTGCTTTTGAATCAACAAAAGGGGCTAATAACTTCAAAGTTAAGTCAATGAGTTCTGCTCTATTTTTCAAGAAATCACCTGATGAACTCAATAGCTCAATGCTAGTTTGAGTAATTGGTTCCATGACTTCGATCAAATGATTTTCAGCCATAGTTAACTCTTTTTTAGCAACAAGAAAAGGACATTTCCCATCTTTGGCAAACTCTTCATATCCATTTTTTGATAAGATGGAACTATATGCTTCGCAATATAATTCTGCATCTTTTTCAGAAGCAAGATATAAATATTTTGAGTCAACAATTACTTTTTCAGGGTTTCTGACCTCTTTGAGTTGCATTTCTGTAAGCAGTTTTTCTTCAAGAGCCTTAATGATTGGTTCTATTGTCATTAGATGCGTCATGCAAAAAAATACCTTGCCTGCTGCATCGATCATTTCTTGAGTAGGATTGAATGTTTTCATCTCAAGCCTCCAATGGTTGCAATTCAACTTTTAACGGACAGTTAGGTTCACCGTCTTGCGTCATTGAATGGAGGACACCATCAACATCCACTACATCGATTGTTTTATTGTTCCAATCAATTTCATAAACATTGCGGTTCCAATCATCTTCATAACTAAATCGAGCTACTGAGCCGTTATTGAGAGTTAAATCTGTTTGAGGTAATTCTATATATGCCATTTTTCTAGTCCTCCGCGACTAAAGTTAAGAGGACATACCTACCCTACAAGAGGATAAAATATATCCCCAAGGGAGTAGGCTCTAATGAGCAACTTTCTTTGTTTTTTTAGAAGCTTTTTTCTCAACATTACACCAATAGGTGAATGTTTCAAAAGCTTCTTTGATATTTTTAAAGACTTCTCTGTATGGTTCTAAACCATCTTCATACAGTACCGTTGTTCCATCCATCGTGATCTTACAACCATTAGGTGCAATAAACACATGATGATCTTTGGATTCAACGTGAACTTTATCTTTCACTTTTTCTTTTTGAGGTGGTGAAAAGAAGTCAAGAATTAACTGTTTCATCTCTCACCTCCTCTAGCGAATACCTTGGTCAGCCCATCCACCTAATGCAAGAAGAAATACAAACAGAGGTAATAAAGCGTACACTTTAAATGCTTCGTATTTGTATCCTCCGATATCAGCATATATGTGAGCAATTAGACCAAGTGTTGCTAGTCCAAAGATAGAAGAATAAGGTGCACCCATTGTAATACCAACAAGTGTAGCAACTGAAAATGGAAAGAGAATAGACCATACTGCAATTTTGGTTGAGTCTATTTTTGAAATTACCATGATTTATCTCCTTAACCCAAAGGTAAATTTGAGATAAAATACTCCCTTTGAGGAGAAATATTTCATCCCCTCTTTGGGCGTGTGGTATAATGTTGTTTTTGATTAGGAGTACAATGTTCACCAACGGCTACTTATATGCACTCTTTTTATTTATCACTTCTTATCTTCTTTTCACAGGTAGTGACAATCCAAAAGACATTGCACTAGGTACATTTTTAATCTTTATAGGAATTTTATCAGGGCTGTTTGAGAAGTATAAGAGGACTTTGTTTGTAAAAGACCTTCTAAGAAGGTTTTTTTAGATTATAAACCCCTCCGAACTAAATCGGTGTTACATGTAACAATGATATGTTAGAGGGATTTTTGTTTTGTGTCGATATATCGTATTCTTACGCGTGCGTGTGTTTGTTTCTATGTTGTTTACGTTCGATATAATAGGAAATTCCCTTAAAAATGAATGCTGATGCCATCAATAGAAAACCAGCAAACACAATTTCAGGAATCCCAAAAGATGATGGTGTCATTTTTTCTCCTTTTTGCGTTTAAACGCATAACCAGATATGAAAAAAATTATACCACCTATCAGACCGAATGTAAAGTCTTTTTCATTTTCTTTTATGAAGAACTTACCCATTATTGAAGTAGTCATTAAAGCTTTTCCAAGCTCAAATACTAACTCCATGAGTAAATCAAACATATAATCTGACACTTTTTTAACCTTGCTATCAGTGATAGTAAAAAAAGTTGCAAAAGCGAGAGAATGAAAAATAATAAAGACAGATAACATATACCAAAAGCCTGCTATATCCATTTTATTCTCCTTTTGTACACAACCAGTCTGTAAAATCAAACCCTTTAAAAAGTTCAAATCCTTCTTGTAAAGCAAGAAGCTCCCAATCCCAAACCTTTACTTCCTTAGCAATAGGTTGAAGTTGAGATAACACTCCAGGTATGTACTCGTCTCTGTTATTTGTATGACCATACACTCCAATATGTCCAGCTTCATCATAATCATAGACAATGACTATTTTCAAGCCTTCAAAAAGGTGTAAATCTTTTGCTTCGATACGTTCACCAGCTCCACCTAAAGTCACAGCTCTGTACCCTTTTCCAAGAGCATTGAGTGTGTCTTTTTCGCCTTCACATAGAAACACCCAACCATTCATATCTTCACGATACTTTTTCAAGTCTTGAAGATTAAAGGGAACTCGAACACGTCCTTTGGTGAATTTCACTTTGGATGGTGTTACCATCTCATTTTTCTTTTCATCAAAATAAGGTTCTGGGTGTTTTTTGTACTTCCATAGCGTTACGCATCTGCCCTCTTCATCCCTAATAGGCATAATGAGGCGATCAGCCATTTGTGAGTAGCCGATTTTATACTTTTGAGCTATGGTTCTTTGTTCTGGACGAGTAAGTGCTGGCATGGCTTCATCTAGGAGTTCAAGATAGCGTTTAAAGTGGTGTTTACGCTCCATCTCAAAATTGCTTATCCATCGCTCACTAATGAAACCTTCTTTTTTATCGACTGCTTTATCGTAGCTGTCGAAATTAATGTTTTCAGGCAACTCTAAAAGCCTTCTAGCCTCTTTTAAAGCTTCACCTTTACCTTTATTGTGAAATTCACAAAGAAAGTCTGCAAGATCGCCATGAAAGCAACCGCCGCCACCAAAATCGTGAATAAACCCATCAGGATAAATATATGCCGATGGAGTGTCATCTGTGCTTCTAGCTTGAAAATGCCAAGACCTTGTTATTTTATACCCAAGATCAGATAAAGCAGTTCCAACAGCTTCTCTGCTTGCATTTAGACTCATTGTGGACCTCCTTTCGTGAAGTTATATTTTTCATCATTATGAAGCATCTTTTGCAATTTCTTCAACCCAATCAACACCGACCATTAGCTTTGATTTTCTCATCCCTATAAAGCCAGCTTGATTAGCATTGAGTGCATACACTTCTTGTATGTCTGTTACACCTGAACCACCATGATCCTTTAGGTGTACTCGGAACTTTTTCCATTGAGGTTTAAACATGTGAAATGTATTTGAACCTGGTCTCATAGTATTTCTCCATTTTCATCTATAAACACACTTTCAAATTCCTCGTTAGCGTTTTCTTTTTTATATTCCATTAGGGCTGTGTAGATGTCTTCATCAGTAAAAAAACTTAACATGCAACACCTCCTTAATTGTTTGCCGCAAAATGCGGTATTTCGATTTTTGTAACTTCAACTTGAGAAAACGCATTTTCTGTTTCACTAAGTAAAGCCACTGATCCCAATGTTGCAACCATAAAGATTGCTGCTAATAAACTTCTCATTATGTATCCTTTTCAGACACCGCATTGCACGAAAACGATCACATTACTTGACAACATCCTTATCGTTTCAGGAGCATCGTTCTGTATGATTTTGTGTTAAAGTGAAATGTAGAGGTGATTTTTGAAAGAGGACAGACCTATCCCACAAGGGGATAAATCAAATCCCCTCTAGGGCTAGGCTCTAATGAGCAACTATTTTGTTAAGTAATGTTTTAGTTAAATACTAAAACGGTATTTCATCATCGTTAATATCTAAGTCAGGAATGTCATGACCACTGTATTCAGGAGCCGATTGTCTTGGTGCACTTTGTGCTGATGCTGGTGAATGGCCAACATTTGGTCTTGAATAGTTATTACTATTTTCACCAATTGGTTCACCTTCACTTTGTCCATGAGCATCAACCATTTGCAATGTTTCAACGGTGATTGAATGTTTAGAACGTTTAACACCTTGTTGATCAGTCCATTGATCAAGTTTTAAACGTCCTTCAATAAGGACTTTTCGCCCTCTTCCCAAATACTGATTTGCGATTTCTGCTGTACGACCAAAGAAAGTGATGTCGATAAAACACACTTCTTCACCTTGGCTACCATCCGTCTTTTTAAAGCGACGATTGGTCGCAAGGCCAGTTGTACAAACAGCGCCACCATTTGGCAAGTAGCGAAGTTCGCAGTCTCGTGTAAGATTTCCTAACATAATGACTCTATTAAACATGATTTTTTCCTTTTACTTTTTATTTTTATTTGGAACTTATTTTGACACTAAGCCGATATTTTTGGCACTGACACTAATGATGAATGACTTATAGCCTTTCTCAATCGCATAGTTATACCAATCTAAAGGGATGGATATAACGCAATCATCTCCGCCCATAACTCTTCTGCATTTATCCCATATATCACCGTCAATTTCTGGATTAAAACCCTCGGCATAAACGATAAGACCTGATTCTCTAGGCGACTTTTTATCTTTATGCATGGCATTACTTAGCAAATAAATCCCGTTATCCTTCACCAAACGAAACGCTTTCTCTACCTTAGTAAAGTCAATTTCGTCATTTGTATATGGCAAATCTTTAGGGTTACGCTTTGCAACGCCATCTTTCAAGAACGTCGGCTCTTTTGAAAAAAGCTCTTCATATGGGAGCATATGTTCAGTAGCATTCTCAATGTCATCAACAAGTTTTTTTACTTCATCCAAATTAAATTTTATTTTTCCAGCCATTTTGCCCTCCTCAGAGCGAAAGACTTCGCCCTTATGGGGCGAAATCTAAAAGATTAAAGCCCCAAAGGGAAAACTAGAATAAACCACCCTCTTCTGCTTTTTGTTCATCTGAACTTTCGGCTTGAGATTGTTTCGATTCTTGTGGCTGTTGAGCAATTTCACCTGTATCTTCGTTGTGTTCTGGAATATTAGTATTATCTGAAACCTCAATGATCTCTTCTAATTCCAACTCTTTGCCCTCAACTACATTCTCATACTTAACTCTTCGTTGACCAATTTCATCAGCCTCCTCAAAGTTAACAAGTTTTTGAACCTCTGTTGATGTTGGTAAAAATTTAACAGCACGACGAACAACAGTTTTTTTCCACATCCCTTCTGTTGAAACAGAATTGGAATTCCAAGGACTGTATTGACTTGACCCACTTTGAGACAATTTTTTAATCTCAAGAATCTCTTCTGCCCACATCCATTCAAAATGGTAGCCGTCTTTTAATTTTGCAATTAAATATGCACCTACTTTGTTTTCACCTCTTTGAGTTGGTGGTAATGGTTTGTGGTCAAATTTAATTCCATCAAGCGTGTAATGTAACTCGAACGGTTCTTTTTCATAAACAATGTTCACACAAATATCTACGAGTTGGCCTGAATTACGTACAAGCTTTAGCAATCCTTTATATCCAGTTTGAAAAGATGCTTCAAACGTATTTTGTTTAGTATTTTTTCTAGCAAGTACGTATGCTTCACCAAGATTTGGATCTAAATCTAAGCCAAGATATGCCGATTGCATTGCAGCGCCAAGAACACTCAAAGGAGAGCATTTTTGCAAGTCAGTTGTCGTAAACAAACGAATTAAATTCGATTGAAACTTTTGGACTTTTCCCTTGTCATTGCCAAGAATCTGTAAAATATCATTGCTTTTTTTCTCAATTAGACCTCTTAGCTGCGTAAGAGCTGATGTTGAATTTGTGCCTTGTTGTACTGCTTGTTTTGAAGTATTAGTTAGTGCGCCCATTTTATCTCCTTTATCTGTTATGAATGGCTGGTTAAACCGAGGTTTAAGCCCGTCCAGAGAAAGCAGAGCACACCCCTAATGGGTACTTTGCATTTCCCCATTGGGCAACGTTAAGAATAATTTAATATTTATTTGATTAGTATTTCGGTGTGGGCTTGTAGGAGAACGTTGAAAATCGAGTTTTTACTCGAACAATGCTGTCCTTCAAGCTATTTTTTTATCACTCCAAAAACTACTAATCAATTTATTTGTCTCATCACCAAAGTATGTATATGGATTTGGTCTAAACAACAACATAGGATCAACACCGTCATAAAACGCCTCAATAGTGGAAACCACAAATTGAATCGCTTCTTCAGCTCTTTCCATTGTTAACTCATCCAGCTCCCATTCAAATACTTGAATTTTGATGGTTTCATTTTTAACGATATTTTCTAATCGTACCTTTTTTACCTCTTTGCCTGTAACGATCATATACATAATCGAATACAATGCAACTTGGAAACTGTGAGCTTTTTTACACTCCTCCAAATCTGCAAGAGCTTTTTGAGAATCATAGTCCTCTTTTAAAGGATTATATGACTCACTTAGTTTTGTCAATCTTTCGACTAACTCCACTTTTTTACTCTCAGCCAACATGCGTGTGTGCTGATGCTCTTCCCATTTAACAATTTCGCTTTGAAGCTTTTCTCTTTTGTTTTCAAGAGACTTCGTCGCTTTTTTGTTCAGAATTGCATCGTCAATAGCGCTCACAACATCATCTAGTTGAGTTTTAAATTCTAAAAGTTTCTCTTCCACATTGGCAAACTTCAAGATCGCTTTTTCAAACGCTTTAAGCTCACTATTTATGCTTCCGATTTCACCTTCAAGATCTTGTAACTCTTTCGATTTTTCAACTGCTCCAGAAATGGTCTTTTTAGAGGTTTTTAAATCTCCAATAACAAGCTCACCGTTAATCTCATAGAGTCTATCAAATGTACCGGTGAGTTTAATCAATCCAAAATTATCTGGATTTTTATACATCTCAACGGGTACATCGATTTCAAGATACTGCTCGCTTCCTACCACCTTCATTGTAGGCATCACCTCTTTGAAATACGGTTTGAAAACGCGAATAGCCTCTTGATACAACTCTTTTTTTGTGACTTTACCAACGAAGTCTTTTCCTAAAAGAGGGAATTCATCGTCAATTGCAACAATCATTGCACGAATGCAATGCCCTAAACGGCTTCCTTTATTGCAATAGCCAAAATCAACCCCAGCATGCACTGCATGACCAATGATGGTTTTGTCATTTGCTCCATAATGAACGCCTAGTCCTTGGCAAATAGCATAGTGCAACGGATTAGCAATAAAGCTTGATGTCGAAGAAGCTCTGTGCTTCCAAACTGTTTTTGTGCTAAGGAGTCCTGATAGTCGATTATAAATCGCTTTCAAAGAACCTAATGCTTTTAATTCTTCTGTTGTCATATCTACTCCTTTTAAGCCTCTACACACAATATGACAAGTGATGTATTTGGCTGGTTGTCAAACCACTGTTAATGGTTTCATTAAACCGACAGGAGAAAACAGACAGAAGTATGGCGTAAGCCGATAATTCTGAGATTGCTCTCATATCGGCTTAGTGCAGCCATAGTGTGTTTTGCATTTTTTAGATATAATTTTATTGAGAAAGTGAAATTCACTTCCCCAATATATTTAAAGGATTCCAGATGACTCAATTTGAATTCATCTTACTCTCAACTTCACTACTTGTCGTTCTTATCACATACTCCGCTATTCGTGCGAAGAGGTCAAAGAATCATCGCCCTTCTTAGCTTGAATTGCACTGTATGTTATTAGTAAAACAATAACAGTCAGTATTTGAGCTAGGGTTGTCATAGTATCTCTCCTGAATTTATTTGACTATCTATTTTTATATACTTCTCTAATCAATGCACCACATGCCGCAAAAACGACACCCATTATGACACCAAAAGTAAAGTTGGCTGACCATCCTTCGGTTAAAGTGCTAGTAACAATGTTACCTAAAACGCCTCCACCGATTACATAGATGATATCACCAAGAACAACTACCGTTGATTTACCAATGTTAGTTCTAAAAAAACTAATTAGCACAGAGTTGAAAAGTAAAAAATAGACAATTACGTCAACAAATAAGAAGAGAAAAAAGGTTAAATTTTCCATATTGACTCCTTTTCAAATTGGAACATTGTGAATTACTTTCGGGTAGTAATAAACAGCCCTTAATAAAACAGCAATAGCCCAACAAAGAGTGAATATGTTTTTTAGACATAATTCTCCCTATGGGGATTGTGTTTTACCCCACGGGTGAGAATTTTTGATTTTTAAGTATGCACAGCAATAGTCATCAAGGTATAATCAAACACTTAGTTTTGAAAAATAATTGAGAAAATTGGGCATAAGTATATTAGGAGGAAAATACTGCACTTAGGCAGTCAAAGGCGAATGCCTTTAATAGGATAAATGCCTTACCAATATCACTTAGGATATTGTGCATTGTTTATTTATTAGCGGTTTATCTCTCAATGCTACTTAGAGTCATTGTGCATACTTAGATGCAACGAGAAACCAAAGGGTTTGCATTTCTCATGAGAAACTCATAAGATTGCTTTTTCACGTCTTCTTATTAGCTAGTATGACCAATAATGGGCGACGGCCTTCCATTCGTCTCGATCCTGTGTCGAGATATCAAGTTTTCATACCAAAACTTTTATATAATTTAAAAACATCATCTTAACAAAAAAATATTAAATTTTAGTTAAATTTTTTGAATTTCATAGAGTTTGGTTATTTCCCTTTATTCCCAATTATTGAATTTCAATGTGACATTATAAAATCTCTTTGATATTTATTGTGTTTTCAAAATTTTCAATAAAATGCTTATATTCGATATTATGTAGCAAGCTCACCAAGATATAAAGCATAAAAATCTATAGAAAATACAAAGATCTTAATATAATTTCTCTTGAAAAAAAATAAGGAGAATTATAAACATGCAGCATGTAATGAGCCAATTAATAACAAAAAAAGGAGAGTTATTAGGTGAACTAAATTTTTATAAATTGAAAGTTCAACAATTGAAGGAATTAATTAACAGTATTGATATTTCAATAAATGTTTTCGATCCAAGTTTTGATATTAAACAAATTAACCCAAAGAGATATTCAACAAAAAAACATTACTTCAAACATGGTGAGAGCCATATTATGATCCTTGACACACTTAGACAATCTCAAAATCCACTAAATATTGATGAAATAACTTTAGAGCTTATGAAAAGAAAAGGGCTAGATTATGAAAACATGAGCTTGTTCAACAATATCCAGCAAACACTCAGGGGAACATTAAAAAAACAAGAGAAGAACAAGATCATAAAAAAAGAAAAAGGTAATGGGAATGTTCAATGGACAATATTAACCTAAGCCCCTAATCTTTCAGAAATTCTATGATTTCCTTGCCAGTACCCCGTCCATTCATTCGATTGTATTGTTTTGATACAACGATTTGAAATATCTTTAAAAATTTCACCATTAGCCCAACGACGAGTATCTTCTCTATATGCAATTTCATTAGCATAATTAGAAAGATATAAATTTCCCATTCGATGGATCACTCCATTTTCCATACGTCGAAAACGAGCAAAATAACTCTCAGCTTGATTTGAACATGCTCCATCTTCAGACAAATATTCTATAGAATGATTAACTCTTTGCATATTATAAATAGCGTGTAAATTGTCATAAGCATTTGCTTCGTCAGCATGAACTTCTGTTCCTGCAACAATAGCTGTATTAGCAATTTGAGCAATTCCAGTAGGATTTTCATTATGAAGAACATAAGTTAATGTTCTTTGGCTTCCTATATATTCCCTTATTCCATCTGCACGTTGACGAACGACAACAATACAGCGTTTATTTGGATTTTGATTTTCAGCTCTTCGTCTATCAACTCTATTCTCAATATTGTTAGCAGGACGAATATATCCATTTACATATGCACCATCAATTTCACAAATACCATCCATTGGTTCTTCATCACGAGTTTCGAGTAAAGCTTCTCTCATTTTATGAAGTAATACAAAAGCTGTTTTGTATTGAATATTTAATTCACGGGAAAGTTTTAATGCAGACAAGCCTTTTGCTTCATTAGAAAAAATGGCAATTGCTAAGAGATATTTTTTTAAGGGCAATTTATGATTAGAAAATAATGTTCCTGATGTAACAGTAAACTGCTTTCCACAATCTTTGCATTTCCATACATCACGAGTTTTAAGATCATAATGTTTTAAAGATCCACAACATGGACAAACAGGATTTCCATTTGTATTTGCCCAACGAAGTTTACGAAAAAAAGAATGTGTGCGTTTTTCTGTCATATTAGCAATTTCTAAAATACTAAAGTTTCTTGAAGCAGCTGAAAGTAAAAAATGTTGTGCCATATAAAGAGACCTTTACTTCTTTTTTCTTTCAACATTATGTCATATATGACATAAATATCTAATGAAAAAACAGAATTAATTTTAAAAAGTAGAAATAAATAAGATATATTTGTATCATTTTCATTATTTTAATCCTATAACTAACATATAAATATCAAAAATAGATATAATGATATTAGTTAGAAATAGGAGTAGATAATGACAGAAGAAGATAATAAATGGAGAGAAGAATCTACAAGAATTTTGAGATCGTATTTAGTTAGGAAGAATATTAAATATCATGATCTAGCAAAAGTATTACAATCAATGGGATTGAATGAAAATGCAAATTCCATAGCTAACAAATTAAGCAGGGGAACTTTTAGTTTTTCTTTCTTTCTACAGTGTATGTATGCACTTAGAATTGACAATATAGAGTTAAATTTAGAACAACATATAGGAGATAAATAATGGCAAAAAAAGAAGCACAAACGGATTTATGGGTTTATGAATTAGCAAAAGAAGCAAATATTAAATTAGAGCCACAAGGTAGTTCTATTTTAGAGATAAACAATGCTTTAAAAACTGCTTCTAAAAAAGGAACTGGAAATGTTGGTTTTCCAGAATTCACATGTATAATCAAAGATTTTTTAATTGTAATCGAAGATAAAGCAGATTTAGCAAAACATAAAAAGCTTCAAGATGGAATCATTAGTTTAGAAACAAAGGATGTAACGGATTATGCTGTCAATGGAGCATTATTTTATGGTAAACATCTAGCAAAAAATACTGCATACAAAAAAATTATAGCTCTTGCAATTTCTGGCAATGCTAAAAAACACAAAATCAGCCCTATTTACATTGATGAAACTGAATACTATAGAGAATTACCAGATGTTGAATCTTTTATTTCGTTTAATGAACAAAACATTGAAGAGTATTACACTAGAGAAATCATGAAAGAACCAACAAATCAAGAGAAAGAGACATCTGAAATTTTAAAAGATGCCGCTGCTTTACATGAAGATTTAAGAAACTATGGAAATTTAAAGGATGTGGATAAACCACTGATTGTCTCTGGAATTTTATTAGCATTGAGAGAAACAGAAGCTAAAAACTTTTCAATTGATGATTTAACTGGAGATGATATTAAAACTGATGGACAAAAGATTTTTGATGCAATTGAAGCAAATCTTAGAAGAGCAGGTGTCTCTCCAGAAGTAAAAAAAGACAAAATCTTAAATAGTGTAAAAATCGGCGACATTCGGACAGTAAATCGGAATATGTCCGGACACTGTATCGGAACATATCTGGACAGCAAATCGCTCGACATTCGGACACTTTTTGCTCAAGACCGATATGTAAGGA
>Ga0302250_1000563_pt1 | contig 35134 bp, 28 predicted proteins | sample AAG_RA_Asp_MG_FD_193536 | JGI IMG/M metagenome (GOLD analysis project Ga0302250, IMG submission 193536) | Enriched activated sludge microbial communities from anaerobic digester in WTTP, New Holstein, Wisconsin, United States - AAG_RA_Asp | ecosystem: Engineered > Bioreactor > Anaerobic >...
ACTGGAACAACCTCCTTCTAAACACTCCGGGTTGTTCCTTTTTTTATACCGCCGTCTGGGCTGATGTGCTTATCCGCTCCTACAACTATCAACCGTTTTACTTTTGTCAAAAACAGAAGAATGGACTTGATTGCCTGCTGCCGATCATGGAAGTGGCGAGCCCGCTTACCGGAAAAAGAGGCGTCTGCCTGCCTTTCACCGATTTTTGCGAGCCGCTGGCCGTTAATAAAGATCAATTTCAGGAACTGATCGGCCGGGCGATAGAACTTGGCAGAAAACGCAACTGGAAATATCTGGAAATTCGCGGGGGCGAGCAATATCTGGCGAAAGAAAAGCCATCGCAGGTATTTTGGGGGCATGAACTGGATTTGAGCTGTGGCCAACAGCAATTATTATCCAGTTTGCGGGCTTCCACACGCCGCAATATTAAAAAAGCTCAAAATGAGAAGGTAGAAGTCCAAATTTCCAATTCACCGAGTGCCCTGCAAGAATTTTGCAGGCTCAACGTTTTGACCCGCAGGGAACACGGCCTGCCGCCGCAGCCTGACCGTTTTTTTCAGAACCTTTATGATCTTGTTATTACGCAAAACATGGGATTTGTGTCCACTGCTTATGTCTCTGGTCAAATCATTGCCGCCAATGTTTATTTACATTTCGACAAAGAGGTCATTTACAAATACGGTGCATCGGACAGACAATACCAGCATTTGCGGGCAAACAACCTGGTCATGTGGGAAGCTATTAAATGGAGCTCCAACAAAGGTTTTCAGCGAATGGTTTTCGGCCGCACAGAGCCGGAACATCAAGGATTGATGCAATTCAAGGCGGGATGGGGTGCAAAGACATACCGTATTTGCTACTACAAATATGATTTGAAGCAAAAGGCGTTTGTTTCCAAACCAGGAAGCATCCACCCTGTGATGAACAACATGTTCTCGAAACTTCCCCTTGCAGTATTACAAACTTTGGGCAGACTTTTATATCGACACATGGGTTAACATCATCGAACGCCCCCCTTTCGTAAGGGGGATTGAAGGGGATTTGATAGATTCCCGGAACAAGGGGGTGCAGTAGTGTGCTGTCCCCCGCTGGCGGGAGAGTGATTTTTTTATATAGCAGTAATTCTAAGCACTTACATGACAATAATTCTCGATCCACCTCTGTCAAGAAGCACGCCTGGCGCATGCTGGGTGACACCTCCGTCGACGGAGGACATGAAACGACAATATTTGATATTACAACACACTCTCAAAAAAGTTGGGGCTGTATAACTTTTAAATCAATCACATAATGATAATAATATAAATTTTATTAGCTTTACAGAACGACAAATTTGTAATGGTGAGCTTAAGGATCAAGAACGAGTAATGCAAACTGATGACCAAGCGAGTTGCGAAAATCTCTCGAAGTGTGAAATTAAAATAATTGATCCATGCATTGATCAGCGTTGGGATGAATTTATATATAAACATCCAAATAGCTGGATAGTACATTTATCCGGATGGAAAAAGGTCTTGGAAAACAGTTTTCCCCATATGAAAGGATACTACCTTGCCCTCACCGAGGGTACAGATACCCAAATAAAAGCTGCTTTGCCTCTATTCGAAGTTAGCAGTTGGATCCTCGGAAAAAGATTGATCAGTATCCCCTTCGCCACCATCTGTGATCCGCTTGTTACCAGTCAGGAAGAAATGAAAAAGCTGCTCGATGAAACCTTTAATCTTGCAAAAAAATTAGGTGCATCACATTTGGAGATCAGGACCCTTAAATCCCATCCATTGATACAGGAAGACTTTTTCCATTGTTCATGTTTTTATAAACACCACTATTTATTACTGACAAATAACATTAATAACATTAAAAAATCGTTCCACAGGACGAATGTCCGGCAAAGAATTCAAAGGGCTGAAAAGAGTGACATCTGCGTGAAGCCGGGAAATTCCGAAACAGATTTAATGGAGTTCCATGAACTGCACAAAAGAACTAGAAAGAAACACGGTATGCCGCCGCAACCATATGAATTTTTTAAAAACTTGTGGGATACTTTTGTCCCATCAAGTAATATGAAGTTATTACTGGCTCAAAAAAATGATAAAACCATAGCCGCCTTGATTCTTTTCTTGTTTAGAGATCGCGTTTCAGCTGAATTTCTGGCGTCAGATGACAGCTATTGGAATCTGAGTCCAAATCATTTGCTCTTTTGGGAAGCAATTAAAACAGCACATAACGAAGGATTCAAGATTTTCGATTTTGGCAGAACCCCTTCCTCGAACAGCAGTCTGATGGACTTCAAGAAACACTGGGGAACAACCGTTGTGGATTTGCCGCAGTTCACTTATCCTAATAGCATGCGCGATAATATAGATAATCGGGAAGCGTCAATTAATTATAGGCTTTCCAAAATAATATGTAAAAATGCACCTGGGTCGATTGATTCATTAATCAGTAATTTCTACTACCGGCATCTTGGATAACAGCAGCGTGAGGTAAATTATTATGATGAATTCATAACAAATGCCAAATATATGATCTCGCTGGAATTGCGGAACCATTAAAGGCAGGGGAAGACATATATCAATTGCGGAAACGATTAAAAAGGGTGATAAAGCGCCTCTTACGTTACCTGTATAACATCTTTCTGGAAATTAGCGGAGAAAAAAAGAGAATAATCCAATCTTCAACGGTCAACGAAGCCGCCGCCTTAAATCTAAAGCAAGGGGATATGGTGCGAGTAAGATCCAGAGAAGAAATACGCAGCACTCTTGATCGTTGGAACTCGCTTAAAGGCTGCACTTTTATGGAAGAAATGTGGTCTTACTGCGGGACAACACATCATGTAATGAAGCGTGTTGATAGATTTCTGGACGAGCGTACTTACTTGTCACGAAAATGCAGAGGCGTTGTACTGCTAGATAAAGCCATTTGCAACGGAACTAAAGATTTTGGGCCCTGTGATCGTTCTTGTTTCCTGTTTTGGAGAGAGGAATGGCTGCAAAAGGTAGACACAAAATAGTTAATCAAAAATTATCCTGTTTCAACCCCTGCGAATTTATCGGCTTCTGAGCAATTTTTATTACTGCCATCTCGTATAATATGAAAAATTTGAACAATGGTAGATTTCGGTAATGGTATGGTGAGGATTTCCCCCATTTTTTTCTTTAAATGAATAACTTTCGATTTGAAAAATATTACTATTTGCTGAAAAAAATTATCCCGCGGAGTACGCAAATCTCGATCCGCAGGAAGATGATTCAGCGGAAAGCATCACAGTACAGCGCTGTCTGGCCCATAGATGAAAAAGCCGCCAGGCCGCCTGAAAACTGGAAAGGCTGGCCGGACGGCAAAAAATTCGCCTTTATCATCACACACGATGTGGAAACCGCGAGGGGATTGGATAACTGCCGGGTATTGATGGATTTGGAAGAAATATACGGATTCCGATCATCTTTTAATTTTGTGGCTGGTGACTATGTCATTCCGCAGAGTTTGCTGGACGAAATGCGCCGGCGGGGTTTTGAAGTTGGCAGCCACGGACTGCATCACAACGGTAATCTTTTCCAGTCGCGAAACGTGTTCAATAAACATGCTAGAGAAATCAACCAATTTCTCAAAAAACATTCTATAGTCGGGTTTCGCTGCCCGAGCATGTATCACAATCTTGACTGGCTTCACGAGTTGAACATAGAATACGATGCTTCCACATTTGATACGGACCCGTTTGAGCCTCAGCCGGACGGTGCTGGAACCATCTTCCCTTTCTGGGTTGCAAATCATGATGGACAACATGGTTATGTGGAATTGCCCTATAACCTGCCCCAGGATTTTCTACTTTTTATCCTGTTGCAGAACAAAAACATTGATGTTTGGAAAAATAAGATATATTGGATAGCCGCCAATGGCGGCATGGCGCTGTTTATCAGCCATCCCGACTACATGAGCTTTAATGGAGCCAGTCATTACGAAAAATATCCAGTAAAACATTATGAAGACTTTCTTCAATACGTCAAGACGCAATACGAAGGGCAGTATTGGCATGTCCTGCCGAAGGATATGGCAAGGTTCTGGAAGGAAAATTACAGGAACGATAGTAGCATGTTACTTCTAAATTCAAGACGGAGTATACCGAAAAAAGATAAACAGAAAATATGGATTGACCTCGATAACACTCCTCACATACCGTTTTTCAAACCGATAATCGATGAGCTTAACAGACGCGGATATGAATGCTTCATGACTGCACGAGATGCCTATCAGGTACTCGATATTGCGGATCGGTTCGGTTTAAAATACGAAAAAGTTGGCCGTCATTACGGTAAAAATAAAGTTCTAAAAGTCCTGGGCACACTCATCAGAAGTCTGGAATTACTACCCTTGATTATCAAACACAAACCAGCGGTTGCAGTTTCACACGGTTCGCGAACGCAACTTGTTGCTTCTACCCTTTTGGGTGTTCCAACATTGATGTTGATCGATTATGAACACGCGCAAGGCCTGGTTGTTATCAACCCGACATATGCCATGGTGCCCGATGTCATCCCCACTGCTTCAATTAAAATGCCACAGGAGAGGGTTTCTCAATATCCGGGCATAAAGGAAGATGTTTATGTTGTCAGTTACACACCCAATCCTTCAATCATTAAAGAACTGAAAATTAACGAGAGTAAAATAGTCATCACCATGCGTCCACCGGCCACGGAGGCGCATTATTTCTGCCAGGCCAGCGAGGAATTGTTCGAAGCGTCCATGGAACATATTCTGCAAAAAGAAGATACGCAGATGATATTACTGCCAAGGAATAGTAACCAGCAAGAATTTGTCAGAAAAACCTGGTCGTCGGCTGTGCAGTCCGGGAAAATCATCATTCCTGCTCATACGGTTAACGGTCTGGATCTGATGTGGTATTCTGATCTGGTAATCAGTGGTGGCGGTACCATGAACCGTGAAGCAACTGCGCTTGGTGTTCCGGTTTACAGTATTTTCCGTGGAACAATCGGCGCTGTGGATCATTACCTTTCTCAAAATGGTCGCCTGATTTTACTGGAACAACCGTCAGACTTGCCCAGCAAGATTAAATTAGTCAAACGCGATAAAAATCACTCAATCGAACATGGCGACAAAGCTGCTCTTAATGCTATAGTAGACAAGATAGAACAAATTATTACTTAGAGGTTTTAGTGAATAAAAAAATTAAACTAGCGTTAATATGCGGTGCACGTCCCAACTTTATGAAAATCGCACCGCTCATGTCGGCAATTGATAAACATAATCGCAATGAAAATAACAAAAGAAAAATTGAACCGCTTCTGATCCACACCGGACAGCATTATGATGTTCAAATGTCCGATGCTTTTTTTCAGCAATTGCATATCCCCGATCCGGATGTTAACCTTGAAGTTGGTTCCGGTTCTCATGCTGTGCAGACCGCAGAAATCATGATCCGATTTGAAAAAATATGCCTGCAAGAGAAACCTGATTGGGTTATTGTTGTAGGTGATGTGAACTCGACGATGGCCTGCACCCTGGTCGCCTCAAAACTGGGCATCAAGGTGGCTCATATTGAAGCCGGTCTGAGGAGTTTTGATCGATCCATGCCGGAAGAAATTAACAGACTGGTGACCGATGCCTTAGCTGATCTTCTGCTCACACCTTCGCCGGATGCAGATGAAAACCTCTTAAGAGAAGGAGTATCCAAAGAAAAAATCAAACGTGTAGGCAACATAATGATAGACACGCTGATTATGAATTTAGAGAAAGCAAGATCTCTTGCACCTCACAGGCAATATGGGATGAAAGAAGGAGAATACGTCTTCGTCACATTACATCGACCAGCCAACGTGGACGGCAAAGAAGCGCTTACTGCTATTATGCAAAATTTCGCCGCACTATCTCAAAAACTACCGGTAGTATTCCCCCTTCACCCACGTACTGAAAAAAATTTAATTCAATATGGGCTGATGCCTGAACCGAATCATCATCCAAATCTTAAATTGTGCAAGCCAGTCGGTTATTTTGAAAGCATCGGCTTGGCCGACAAAGCCAGATTTGTCCTAACAGACTCCGGAGGATTGCAGGAAGAGACAACTTTTTTGAAGACACCCTGTCTTACCTTGAGGCCGAATACGGAAAGACCCATAACAATCACCGTAGGCACTAACAAATTGACATCGATTGAAACTTTACAGAATGACATCGATATGATTTTAGAAGGGAAACAGAAACAAGGCATGGTGCCGGAACTCTGGGACGGATTGACAAGTGGAAGAATCCTTAACGAAATACTAAAGTCAATTGGTTAAGAAATCTAAAAAATGGAGTCCAAATCCGATATAGAGCCTTTAATTCGACAAGCTATTTCCGCATTACTGAAATACTGTCAGCGGAACAACTGGTCCGGCTATGATCCATATGACGCGCTCAACAGCGAAATATTCAATCGCCTGCCTTTTCTGGATTCAAGACTCCCACGCCTTGCTCTTACCCAGATTCTGAAAAGAAGCCCGTTAAATTTCAGGAAGCTGCTGTTGATTCCCAAAACACAGAACCCTAAGGCAATCGCACTTTTTTTGATGGCGTTATGCAAACTAAAAGCAAAAGCATACGCTGCCGGGACAGAAAAATCACAGCATGATATCGGCAGCATAGATGACCATATAAAAACGATGGTGCAAAGTTTGACTGCACTGCGGTCGCCGGAGATGCCTTACTGGTGCTGGGGCTATAGCTTTCCCTGGCAGGGAAGGACGGTTCTTGCGCCTAGAAGTGCGCCGAATCTTGTTTGTACGGTTTTTGTAGCCAACGCCCTGTTGGATGCCTATGAAGCAAATCGGGATGCAGAAAATCTCCGTATCGCAACCAGCGCTGCGGACTATATTCTGAATGAACTTTATTGGACAAAAGGCGATTCCATTGCCGGCTTCAGCTATCCTGTTCCCACATTGCAGGTACAAGTACATAATGCGAACTTCCTGGGGGCTGCTCTTTTTTGCCGAATCTATAAATATTGCAAAGAAGAGAGATTTTTAGGGCCGGCCATGAAGGCGGCTCGATACTCTGCGGCTCAGCAGCAAGCCGATGGTTCCTGGGACTATGGTGAACTATCCACACAACGCTGGATCGATAATTTTCACACCGGCTTTAACCTCTGTGCGCTGAAAACAATAAACATATGTCTGGATACAAACGAGTTTGAACCAAATATCCGCCGTGGATTTGAATTCTACCGGAGCAATTTTATCCGGGATGATGGAGCGCCAAAATATTTTCACAATAGTGTTTATCCAATCGATATCCACAGCGTTGCCCAAAGTATAATCACACTAATGGAATTCAAAGATCTTTCTCCGGCCAATGTCGAGCTTGCACAACGTGTATTTGAATGGGCCAAGGAAAATATGTGGGATGAACGCGGATATTTTTACTACCAGGTGACACCCTACTACAAAAACAAAATACCGTACATGCGCTGGTCCCAGGCCTGGATGCTGCTGGCAATGGCAACACTGATGGAAACAAAAAACATTCAGTGTTGATCTCTAAGCATTATTTACTCGTCACTTGTTACTCATTGCTTTTTTGCTTTTAGCCTTATGCCTTTAACCTATGTCCTCATCACGCCAGCCCGCAACGAAGCAGCATTTATTGATTTGACCATTCAATCTATGATTGCTCAGACCTGTTTACCGTTGAAGTGGATTATCGTCAGCGACGGCTCCACCGACGGTACTGATGACATTGTAGAAAAATACCTGCCTGATCATCGATGGATCGAACTCGTTCGGACTCCGGAACGCAAAGAACGCCACTTTGCCGGAAAAGTTATGGCATTTAATGCAGGATATGAAAAGGTAAAGAATCTGAATTACGATATAATCTGTAGTCTTGATGCAGATATCTCCTTTGACCCTGAATATTTCAGTTTCCTGCTGAGCCAATTTTCGAAATATCCCAAGTTGGGTGTCGCCGGTACTCCTTTTGTTGAAGATGGCAGACACTATGATTTCCGGTTTGCCAGCACGGACCACGTCTCCGGTGCTTGTCAACTTTTCAGAAAAGAGTGTTTTGAGTCAATTGGTGGATATAAGCCTTTGAAAGTTGGCGGTATTGACTTGGTTGCCGTAACTACAGCAAGAATGAATAATTGGGAAACAAGAACTTTCACAGAAAAAAACTCACAGCATCATAAAATAACGCAGTCAGACAGAAACACAAATTTAATAGCTGTATTCAAAAGTGGTTATCACGACTATCTTATGGGAAGCAGTCCATTATGGCAAATCTTGCGATCAATATATCAGATGACAAATAAGCCTTTTGTATTACGTGGCATCTATTTTTTTGTTGGGTACTTCTGGGCGATGTTAAAAAATGCAGAAAGGCCTGTAACTGATGAGTTTATTAAGTTTAGAAGAAAAGAACAAATAATAAGAATCAAAAAATTATTATTCCGGTGTTCCTAATTTCGTCTTTTTACACCTTTAGAATTATACCTTTTCATTGAGCCACTGTGATCGAAGTTATCTTTACAATAGACTATGAAATATATGGGAACGGCGAAGGATCTTTGAAAGAGCATGTCTACAATCCTGCCCGTCTACTACAGAAGATGTTTAATCAGGCCGGAGTAAAACTTGTTTTTTTTGTTGAAGCGGCTGAGCTGGAAATGATTGAAAAAGCCAAAACCGACCTGACAATTGGCAGCGTAAAAAAACAAATAAAGGATTTATATTTAGAAGGTCATGAAATAGCTCTGCACCTACATCCGCAATGGTACAACGGAAACTATAAAAACGGCATATGGCAACTGGACAACTTGGAATATAACCTTTGTGTTCTGTCTGAAAAAAGGATTACACAAATTATTGATAAAGCCATCAATTACTTAAGGTCGGTTTTATCTGATTCGACTTACACGCCCTTTTCATTCCGAGCGGGGAATTGGTTATTTCAGCCTACACAACCAACAGCTAAAATACTCTTTAGCCGGGGCATCAAGATAGATTCTTCGGTTTTCAAAGGCGGACTACAGCGTCAAAACAACCTCGATTATCGCCCGGCAGTAAAAAATGGATACTTCTGGAAATTTCGGGAGGATATTAATAAACCTGCAAACTCCGGTGAAATAATGGAAGTTCCCATCTATTCGGAAATGGTTCCACCTTGGCGGATGGTCACCAGGAAGCGTGTTGGATTGCAGACCACAGCCAGGGAAAATCTTCTGAATAAAATAAACCGTCTTCTGAATTCAGCTCGACCCCTTCAGCCACTAAAGCTTGATTTCTGCCGAATGACTATAAGTGAATTGAAAGCTATGATGATTAACATCATAAGAGATGATCAGAAAGAACCGCGAACTTATAAACCCATCGTCGCCATAGGGCATACCAAGGATCTTGTCGATTTTGACACGGTCAAAAATTTTCTTTCTTATCTAAAAGAAAACAATATTAAAATTACAACATTAAAAGATGCACATAATACAATTCTTTCATAGCAGATGATGACCACAAATTATCATCTGTAAAAATTTAATTGTATTTTGAGGTAATCGTGGAAGCGAAAAAAATTGACATCAACTGGCATCCTGAATTGTCCATATATGCATCCGAGCCTTTTCTGAAAGCCGTTGGAGATGAATATGGCTGGCTTGGCGGGTTTGATGATGCCGGAACGCTTAGGTGTATACTTCCTTATACCATCATTAAAAAAGCTGTTTTTCGGATGGTTCGTTTCCGCGTAGAAACCATGCCTCTAGGTGAAGATCTTTCCATTGATCAGGAGAAGGCATTCTTAAACAATGTAGTTAAATATTTTCGTACTATTGGCGCGGATATGATCATTCCGGCAACAACCAATACAATTTTCCGCACCTACCCTGACGGTTCTATTGCCGCGCCCTACGGCACATTTATTAATGATTTAACTCAGCCGGAAGAGAAGCTTTTGAGCAACTTCAATGCAACACACCGCAGGAAAGTAAGACAGGCTATAAAACAGGATGTTCAAATTCGTGAAGGCATAGAATTTTTAAAGTCTGCGTATGACCTTGTTCGCGACACATTCAAAAGATCAAATATGGGTTTTATGAATTACCAGGATTTCCAACGCTATGTGGAAAGTCTCGGTGAAAACATTAAAATAATGATAGCCGAATATCAGGGTGTCGTTCAAGGATGCATTGTTGTACCGTTCAGTATGCATACGGCATATTATGTATACGGCGGCAGCATTCCTGTCCCTCATACCGGGGCAACCAATTTACTGCACTGGGAAGCCATGAGACAATTTCGCGACCTTGGCGTGAAACGTTATGATTTTGTAGGCGTTAGAATCAATCCCAAAGAAGGAACAAGGCAGGAAGGTTTATACGCCTATAAACAACGCTTCGGCGGGCAACTTGTTCAAGGGTATATGTGGAAATATGCGATCAGGCCTCTAAAGTATTTCGTATATGCCCAGGCTGTTCATCGACTTCGTGGCGGTGATATTGTTGATCAGGAAAAACATAAATTTATTAATGAATAAAAACAAATAATCATCTTCAACAAAAATGTCACAAGATTACATTATTCATAAAACGGATTTAATCCTGATTACCGGTGCAGGTGGTTTCATCGGTGTCAGCGTCTTAAATAGCTTGCTGGAACGAGGTTTCACCAACATTCGTTGTTTTGTTAGATCGAGTGGAAATATTCAGAGAGTTCAGCAAATTGCCAGTTCCTCCAAAGCAACTGTAGAAGTTTTTCAAGGAAACCTGTTTTCCAAAGATGATTGTCGCAATGCTACCAGGGATGCAGCCCTAATTTATCATCTTGCCGTGGGCGGCGGAGGCAAATCATTTCCCAACAATTTCATGAATGCGGTTATTCCAACACGAAATCTCCTTGACGCTTGTATACACCACCGGAACATTAAGCGTTTTGTTAATATTGGATCATTCGCCGTATATTCAAATAGGAACAATCCACAATGGCGCTTACTGGATGAATTGTGTCCAATTGATCAGCATCCCGAACTTAGAGGTGACGCCTACGCGTTTGCAAAACTAAAGCAGGATCAACTTGTAGAGGAATACGGAAATAAGCATAACCTGCCTTATGTAATTGTACGCCCCAGCTATGTCTATGGACCGGGCAAAGTGGCAATACCAGGCAGAGTCGGGATCGACACGTTTGGCGTGTTCATGCATTTGGGGGGATCAAATAAAATTGCATTAACCTATGTCGATAATTGCGCGGATGCCATCGTATTGGCCGGTCTTGTGCAAGGTATAGATGGCGAAACATTTAATGTAGTCGATGATGATCTGCCGTCCAGCAGGATGTTCTTGAGTTTATACAAGAAGAATGTGAAGAAGTTTAAGTCTATTTATTTCCCCCATGTCTTGAGTTATTTACTGTGTTATTTATGGGAAAAATATTCCATCGTCTCGCAAGGGCAATTACCCCCCATTTTTTCCCGGAATGAATGGCATGCCTACTGGAAAAAAACAAGATACAGCAACGAAAAAATGAAAAACCTTTTGAGCTGGCAAATGAAAGTGCCGACGGCTGAAGGTTTAAAAAAATATTTCGACTACTGTCGCTCCGGAGGCGATAATGCTTAAGATTGCCATAGTCGGGTGTGGGAAAATAGCCGATGCCCATGCAACTGAAATCCAAAAAATCCCGGATTGTGAAATAGTTGCGGTTTGTGACACGGAAGAACTCATGGCCAGGCAACTTTATGAGCGATTCCCTGTGAAACAATATTTTGATGATCTTGGTAGACTACTTCATGAAATACATCCTGATGTCGTTCATATAACAACACCTCCTCAGACGCATTTTAGAATTGGAATGCAATGCCTGGAAGCCGGTTGCCACTTGTATGTTGAAAAACCTTTTACATTAAATACCTCTGAGGCTGAAAAACTGATTGTGCTGGCGAATGAAACCGGACGCAAAATAACGGTTGGTCACGACGCACAGTTCAGCATTGTTGCCCGACAAATGCGAAAGTTGATCCAAGACGGTTACTTGGGAGGGACGCCTGTACATATTGAAAGTTACTGGTGTTATGATTTGAGTGATGCCGTCTATGCCAGTTCTTTACTGGACGACAAACAACACTGGGCACGTACTTTACCCGGCGGGTTACTGCACAACATCATCAGTCACGGAGTATCCAAAATTGCCGAGTTCTTTGCAGGCGATAATCCTCAAGTCATTGCCCACGGTTTTGTAAGCCCCTTTCTAAAAAAACTAGGAGAAAAAGTGCTCATTGATGAACTGAGAGCCATTATCAGTGAAGAAGAAGGCACAACAGCCTACTTCACATTCTCCACACAGATGAAGCCGTCGCTGCATCAATTTCGAATTTACGGTTCCGAAAATGGCATTATGATCGATGAAGACAAGCGGCTACTTATTAAACTGCAAGGCGGCAATTACAAGAGCTTTGCCGAACATTTTATTCCACCGATCAGCTTTGCCAAGCAGTATCTGTCTAATTTTACTCACAACGCCCGTCTTTTTCTGGCTATAGACTTTCATATGGATGTCGGCAGGAAATATCTCATAGAGTCATTTTATCGTTCTATTACTGAAAATACACCGGTTCCCATACCCTATCGAGAGATTCTGTTAACCTCAAAAATAATGGACGCCATTTTCGATCAAATTTCTCTGAATCAATCAAATAACTGAAATAATCATCTCAAAGTCATTGGCTTAAGCGTAGCCGCCCCCTCTTTTCTAAAGAGGGGCAGGGGAGAGTTTACAAAGTGTAATAAAAATCTCCCTGTATCCCACTTTACAAAGGGGGAGCTGAAAAGTAAATTTTTTAAGTCAATGACATTGATAACCCTTCAGGAATTAATGTTGTGTCAATCAAGTATCTTTCATGTAACGGATTAGGACTAAGTCCTATGCAGTTCCTTTCCGGGCTGTTGCAAGCATCTTCACAATTGCCGGAAGGATTCGGCTTTGTAGAACAGGATGCTGTGTTCACGTATCAGGGACGTTATGCTGTTCATTTAATCTGTCAATTATTACAAATTGGAGCGGGTGATGAAGTAATTGCACCCGCCTATAATTGCGGTGCGGAAATTGATCCATTTGTCTGTGCAGGGGCAAAAGTCACTTTCTATCGGATTGATGAACGCGCCGCCGTTGATATAGAAGACGTTGTAAGGCGTATAACACCGGCTACAAAGATCATTTATGTTTCACACTTTTTTGGGTGGCCGCAGAAAATGGAGGCACTTGTTAAATTGTGCGAGGAAAAGGGGCTATTCCTCATAGAGGATTGTGCCTTGTGCCTGTTTAGCAAAGGGCCCAACAATACTATTGGCCGCACCGGTGATGCAGCAATTTACAGCTTTGTAAAATCTCTTCCCGTACCGGACGGTGGCGCCCTAATATTAAGAAATAAAGAACTCTGGCGGGAAAGAATTTCTTTCAGGCAGCCGCGGTTACGTAATGTACTTTTGAATAGTTTACCCCTTCTGAAAAAGGGGTTTATGAATTCAAATAAACTATGGCAACATTATGGATTTACACGTAACCTGCTCAATAAAAGCTGGCTGAAAGATTCGACGGCGCAAAACATCGAGATAGAACGGGAAATGCCCAAAGGCAATTATTTTGACTCGCAGAAAATAGGCTGGTCGATATCAAAATTATCCAAGGGAATTATAAGCAACACAAATCCTCATAAAATAATTGAGCAAAGACGGCGCAACTATCAATATTTACATAATGCATTGCAAAAACTTTCATCAATAAGCTTGTTATTTGGATATTTACCTGACAATGTCTGCCCCTTAGCTTTTCCGATATATGTCCAGAACCGGAATCGCTGGGCTGATAAGTTGGAAAAGCGGGGAATACTTGTGGGCGGATGGCCATCTTATCATTGCGGTTTCAACTGGAATGATTTTCCGGAGGCACGTCATTTAAAAAATGATTTATTAACACTGCCTGTTCATCAAGAGCTCGAAATTCATCATATGGAATACATAGCGGAATGTGTCTATTCAATTGCCGAGAGCCATGGTCATCATCACAGCCGATGATTATGGAAAAACTGTCCATGCCACGGACAGTATCCTGAAATGTTTTGCACATCAAAGAATTACTTCGGCAAGCGCCATGGTTTTTATGGAAGATTCGGAGCGTGCAGCTATTCTCGCCTCACAGACCAAACTGGAAGTGGGCTTGCATCTAAACTTTACCTTGCTCTTTAATGCCGGGTCTGTATCTCCCCAAATTATGAGTTACCAAAAGAAAATTGTATCATATTTGACCGGGAACAAACTTGCCCAAGTGATATACAATCCATTACTAGCCGATTCATTTAATTATCTTTTTTTATCGCAGCAGGAAGAGTTTATACGTCTTTACGGCCGGCAACCCGCTTTTTATAATGGACACCATCATATGCATCTTTGTGCGAATATGTTGGTGGGAAAGATACTGCCCGAAGGCGAATGCGTGCGTCGGACGTTTACCTTTGACAAAGGCGAGAAGAATATTTTCAATCGGTTTTACCGCTACATTCTGGATAGCTTTATTAGAAAAAGGTTCAGTTCGACCGATAGTTTCTTCAGCATCTTGCCGCTGCAAAATCAAAAGCGTCTGCAGGACATTTTAAATCTTTCTACCTTCAGCGATGTTGAGATAGAAGTACACCCGGAAAATTTAGAAGAAATTGAATTTTTACTCAGCGATCACTTTAATCAATTAATAACTTCTATTTACTCAGGCAATTTTCAACAAATTAAAAAAGGAGAGAATGCTCCTCTTTGAGAAGAGGTTGTGTCATAAGTGCCGTAATTGTCATTCCGAACGTCTGTGAGGAAGCTTATTAGTTTTAATTTATTAGAATAAATGTTTCTCGCTCGCTGAAATTTATCCGGCGGATGCTGGAAATGACATAAAAGGAATAATGCCACCGTCTCGAAAGAGGGGACAGGGAGATTTTCAAAAGCTGCAAGTCATCGTTTCCCTGAAATTATTATATTTATGAGTGCTAAACCAGTACCACTGGATAATAAATATGTCGCTGAATTTGACAACATTTCCGAACAGGAATGGAACAAGATATGCCGTGAATTTGCTGACGCAAACATCTATCAGACTTGGTCCTATGACGCGATTCGCTGCGGAGAAGAGAACCTGAGTCATCTTGTATTGCGTTATGCAGACAACGTCGTGGCTGCGGCACAAGCGCGGATCGTGCGCATTCCGGTGCTCGGTCTTGGCGCGGCATATCTGCGTTGGGGGCCGCTCTGGCAATTGCGAAACCAACCGCTTGCAATCGATACTTTAAGATCAGCTTTACGCGCACTGAGAAATGAATATGTCTGCCGTCGTGGTTTAATATTACGCATATTCCCGCTTTTATTCGATGATGACTCCTTTTCATACGCCGATATTTTAGCGCAGGAAGGATATGTACCCGTTCCCAACGAAGATCGCGGACGGACGTTAATCATGGACATTGATCAGCCGCTTGAGATTGTAAGAAAAAAATTCGATCAAAAATGGCGCAATTGCCTGAACAAGTCGGAACGAAATAATCTGGAAGTGATCGAAGGGACGGACGATAGTCTCTTTGTCGAATTCATCAGCCTCTATCATATTTTATTGGAAAGGAAACAATTTCAAGAGCCCAATGATATCAATGAATTCAGGAATATCCAGCAATCACTGCCCACAGAACACAAGATGAGAATTTTTTTATGTCGGTCAGACGGCGTTTATTCCGCTGGTGCGATCTGTGCGGTCATCGGTGAAACCGGCGTCTATTTATTTGGGGCAACAAACGATGACGGAATGAAGAACAAAGGTTCTTATCTGCTTCAATGGAAAGCAATTCAGTGGATGAAGGAATGCGGATGCCGATCTTATAATCTAAACGGCATCAATCCGGAGAAAAATCCCGGCGGTTATCATTTCAAAGCTGGCCTTTCCGGAAAGAACGGCAAGGATGTTTACTACCTTGGTAGATTTGATAGTTACGCGGACGCAATGACGGCTAAACTAGCCAGCACAGCTGATACAGTTTTACCGAAAATGAAAAAGATACTCAACAAAATGAATTTATCAAAATAGTATGCAACTAAATTCTCTGACCTATATCCTTTTTTTCCTTGTCGTTTACATTTTTTACAGAATTGTTTCACATCGGTTTCAAAATATTCTGCTTTTGATTGCCAGTTATATCTTTTATGCTTGGTGGGATGTCCGATTTTTGTTTCTTGTTGTCTTTTCGACCTCATTGAACTATTGTTGTGGAATCATTTTCCGGGAAGGTATTATCAGTACCAGGCAAAGAATCTTTTTTTCGGTTTGGATTATTTTTGCCTGTCTATTTACCTTAGTTATTCAATGGCATTATTTACCCAATCTTCACGAAATATCAACTTTCAACATCAACTGGCTAGCGTTAGTTGGAACATCGGAAACCTGGTTGCTTCTTCTTGTGCTGTCAATTCTTGTTTTGATTTTTAACCTGATTTATCACCAAATTGCATCACTGGCTGAAAAAAGAAAAAGAGACCTCGTTGTCGTTCTTGGAGTCATAGCTAATCTCTTAATTTTAGGATTTTTTAAGTATTACAATTTTTTTATAGACAATCTCGAATGGCTTCTTTCAGGAATGAACATGAACCCATCCAGGTTTCATCTCAACATTATTCTTCCCATCGGTATTTCTTTTTATACATTTAAAGGAATAAGTTATGTTATTGATAACTATAGGGGACAGGTTGAAATCAAACATTCTTTTTCTGAATTTTCTCTTTTCATGGCTTTTTTCCCCTCTATATTAGCGGGGCCGATTGACAGGGCTTCTTCTTTTCTCCAACAAATATGCGGCGCTAGGAACATAAGCTGGAATCAATCAATCCGGGGTATTCATCTCTTTGTATACGGCTTATTTAAAAAGGTCGCTATTGCAGATGGTGTAGTACGTTCGGTTGCCTCTGTCTTCGATTCAACCGGACAGCCAAGCTGGATCGATGTTGTTATTGCCACCGTATTGTTTACAATTCAAATTTATTGTGATTTCTCCGGATATACTGACATGGCCAGGGGAACGGCCAAATTGTTTGGTATCGATCTGATGGTTAATTTCAGGCTGCCCTATTTTTCAAAAAATCCCCGTGAGTTCTGGAATCGATGGCATATTAGTCTGTCTACCTGGCTTCGGGACTATCTTTACATACCTTTGGGCGGTAACAGGAAAGGAAAGATAGAAACCTACCGTAACTTGGTAATAACTATGGCTCTGGGTGGTCTGTGGCATGGCGCTGCCTGGAACTTTGTTCTGTGGGGGGTGTATCATGGTTTTGCTCTTTGTGTACACAGGGTGTTTGTTTCCATACGGTCGGCCGCTCGTGAGCACAAGAGTGTATTGTACGGAATTGCTAAAATGACAGCCTGTTTTATTATTGTTTCATATGGCTGGCTGCTTTTTCGCGTATCATCATTAGATAAGATAATATCTCTTACCTCCACTCTGATTTTTGATTTCGGCAATTTCAATCTCGGTATTGCATGGCCGAGATTGGCTGCCGTCGTGAGTTTACCGCTTCTTGTTATAATCGAGATAGTTGAGAACTATGGTGGAGAAAAGCCGTTTTATCAAAAGATGCCAGTGCCCATATGGACCGCGGTATATGCAGCAATCATATTTTGCATCGCAATCGGAATGACAACCGAATCATCACAATTCATTTACATGGTATTCTAATCTGAAGAGCAGTTGATTGATCTGAATCGTTTTATGAAAAACATTAACAATATACTTTGGGTAATATTTTATCTGATTTTAATTGATCTGTGTATTAACATCGCATTCCGTTATCCGCAGGATCCTAAAAATATCAGTCCAACGTTCCTGCAAAGCTATTTTGATTATGGACGATCAGTGGAAGGCAAGTTGCAGTGGATGACCCGCTCCACACCGGAGTCCTCAGCGCCGAGAGTCAGTGGTGGATGGCTCAAAAGTGACAAGTATCTCTCACTGCCAACCAAGACCTCCGAAAAAAACGAAGTGCTCATTGCTCTATACGGTATGTCGCATACACAATGTCTTTGGGAAGCCATCCCCAAAATCGATAAACGGTTTTTGATCCGTGGCTTCATGGCCGCCGGCGCTCCGCCAAATTGGTCTTATGCCGCATATGAATATGACCGGGGACGGCATAAAGCCGATGTAGCCATTATCGGAATACTGACCGATACCGTGCCGCAGATTACGGCTACAACCGGTATGACCGCCTTCTTTGATTCCAGTTTCCCCTACACATTTCCGCGATACACAATCAAAGATAATAAACTCAATGTGGCATACCCGCCATTTTATGATGCCAAAAGCTACATTGAATACTTTTATGATCAGTCAAAGTGGAACGAATACCGTAAGTGGCTGTCGGAGCATGACAAATACTATGATGCATTTTTGTTTCAGACCTCATTACTGGATCATTCGGCCTTTTTCCGGTTATTACGGCGAGCCCATTCAGAGAGAGAAAAATCAATGCACACAAAGAATGTATACACTAACAGGGGTTTTAATGAAGCAAGTGAAGAGATCATCATCCTTAGAGCAATTGTTAAGTCTTTCGCTGATTCAGCGAGGAAAGACGGCATCATTCCCATTGTCTATGTCGTCAACAGCAAAGGTAGCGGCGATCATCTTTACAGAGCTTTAAAGCCCGTCTTTGAGGCTAATGATATCCCTTATCTCAGCACGCATGTTATATGCCCGCCGGATGATCCGCATGTGTACCTGGCAGAAAATTCTCATTTCATTCCGTCAAAGGACATGGAACTTGCTGCCGAAATGATAAAAATTATCGAGAGGGAAATTGCCAAAAGAAATTGAATTCCCCTTTTGTTACCAATTAGTTTTTACCTGTTGGATGTGAACTAATCGCTATTACTGAATTATGCCCACTCTCGCACTAATTATTTGCACTATCTTTGTGCTCTACTTGCTCAGACTTGATCGCAAGCAGTCACCCGAAGTGTCTTTTGCCTTTTGGATACCAACAATATGGTTCCTGGTTATTTGCAGTAAGCCATTAAGTATCTGGTTTCAGACGGGGGGCACGACGATAGAGGAAGGAAATCTCATTGATCGTGTATTTCTTACCACTATGTTTATGCTTGGTTTCGTTATACTGTTAAAAAGAAAATTCAACTGGCCACAGCTAATTAAAGACAATGGCTGGTTAATATTGCTGCTCGCTTATATGCTTTTAAGTTGTTTTTGGGCCAATGATCCTTCTTTATCCCTTAAACGCTGGTCGCGCGAGTTAATTGCCATTACTATGGTGTCAGTAATCGCAAGTGAACCGCAACCACTAAATGCGATAGAAAGCCTTTTTAGAAGGTCAGTATATATACTTATTCCTTTTTCATATATCTGTATTAATTACTTTCCGGAATATGGACGTATCTATGTTCATCATTCCGGCGATCTGATGTGGACTGGTGTTGCCATGCATAAAAATACTCTTACCCAATTATGTGTATTTGCGGTTTTTTTTCTTGTCTGGACATTTATCAGACGCCGGGAAGGACAAAACATCGCTGTCTCGAGATACCAAACGTATTTGGAAGTATTCATATTAATATTGGCACTTTATCTCTTGGGCGGCCCGTACCATATGCTAACCTATTCTGCAACAGCCACAAGCGCTTTGATTATAGGCATTTCAACCCTCTGCTTTTTGCTTTGGAAGAAGAAATGGGGCGGCATACCCGGTTCTTTTGTATTAACAACATTGGTTGTTGCCATAATTATTTATGGCACGATTACCCCATTCATTGGTAAATTATCTATATGGGATGTATCATCTCTGGCCGGGCGGGAAGAAAATCTGACAGGTCGAGCTGATGTTTGGCGTCAACTTATACCTGTTGCAATGCAGCAACCCATTCTCGGATATGGATTTGCCGGCTTTTGGACTACCAATGCACGTGAAGAATTCGATATTAGTGGGTCTCACAATGGGTATCTGGATCTGATTCTGGAATTAGGATTCATTGGCCTGTTGTTTTATACTTTCTTTATAGTATCCAATATTAAGAAAGCTCAAAGAGTACTAGTTAATAACTTTGATTGGGGTGTGTTTTGGGTATGCTTCTTGGTAATGGCACTTGTCAGCAATATAACGGAATCGCTTTTCAGTTCATTTGAGTCAAGAATGATGGTGGTCATTATTTGTTTAACGTTTTCTTCTAGAATGCTTGATTTTAAAGAACCCAAAGTTGCTCCAGAAGATATTAAGTTGGATAAGAATAAATGAAATATCACTACTGTCCCAACGTTAATCGAATAAATTCAGTTGGTTGTTGAGTTCCGTATTTTCTGATACACCCACAACATCCGTAAGCGCTTGTAAAAGCGGTATTTTCTCGAAAAGCGTTACGCTGATAATTTGTAAAATCGTGTAGAGACTTTGCTCCAGCTTCAACTGTTTCTTGATAATCGCCACCAGAACATAAACAGAGATGGCAATCCAGATTTGTGTTTTGACCGCGTTCTCGGATGTACCGTAAAACGCCTTGATCCGCAGGTGCTGCTTGATCCATTTGAAAAACAATTCGATCTGCCAGCGTTTGTGATAAATCTCCGTGATGGTCAAGGCTGATAAGGCAAAGTTGTTGGTTAGAAATATTAGCTTCTTGTTCTGAACCTTGTCGTAATAAGCGATCCGCCTGATCCTTTCGGGATAATCTTTCACGGCGTAGTAGCCGTGTAAGGTTACGATTTGGTCGGATTTCAGACCGGTCGTTTTGTCGATCTTCTTGTAATAACAACTATCGTACCTGGCGTTGCTCTTGGCGCGTGTTACAAAATAGGCTGCCGATTGATGTAACCTGTAAAGTCGAGCGTAATCCAGATAGCCTCGATCCATGATGTAAATGGCGCCAGCTTCTATCGGCAGTTTGTCGAGAATGTTGACTTCGTGAACTTTCCCGGTGGTAATAAAGGCGACCGTTGGAATGTTGCCTTTTAGATCGAGAAGCGCGTGTAGTTTCACCGCCCCCTTGTTCTTGCGAAACGTTGCCCACGGGAAAAGTGAAAGACAAAGGTCGATGGTTGTGGCATCCAGCGCGTAAATGGTTTGTTTCAATTCGATACCGAACGAATCGTTGGCATAAAGTTGTCGGGCTTTCCGAATCAGAACTTGGGCAAAATCGGCATATATGCGCCAGTCTCTTGTCTGGTTAGCATGGGCCAGTGTATTGCGAGATACCTTTCCCCGAATGCCCATGTGATAGGTCTTCTGTTTTGCTGCACGAAGACAGGCTTGAATGTCCCGCAGGCTTTCTCTGTAAGTCAGTTGAGCAAATGCCATGCTCAGAAACTGATCCCAGCAGGAAAAGCTTTTGACTTTGTAGTTCCCTGTATATCGTTCTACGCATTGCCGGAATTCGTATGTGGGCAAGTAATCCATGATCTGAGCAAATATTGTTCTTCCAGAATTCATCGGCCATCACCTCGCGTTTTAATGCGAGACTATGGCATTTTGGAAAAAAATATTTCAAATCGATAAATAACTTTTTATTGCCTATTCTCATTGTTTTCTATATCTTACATCTTCTCTTCACGAAAACGTTGGGACAGTAGTCATATAAAATATTTTTTAAGCTGCGGAAACTTATGAAAGACCACATATCAATCTGTATATGCACATATCACCGAAACCTGATGCTGGAACATTTATTGCGGAAATTGGCAGTTCAGGAAACTCAGGAACTTTTTGATTATTCTGTAGTTGTTGTGGATAACGACGCGGCAGGCCCGGCCGGAGAAGCCGTGATGCGATTGAAGAATGAACTAGAGTTGGATATTACCTACGACATCGAACCGGTGCAAACAATTTCAGCAGCCAGAAACCATACTTTACGGCTGGCCAAAGGTAATTACATTGGCATCATTGATGATGATGAATTTCCGCCGTCGCACTGGTTAATCACAATGTATAGAGCTATCCAAACATTTGATGTAGATGGAGCCCTTGGTCCTGTCCATCCATTTTTCGAAAACCAACCGCCTGGCTGGCTGGTAAAGAGCCATTTCTGCGAGCGACCGGTGCACAGAACCGGTACATTATTGACATGGGATGACACGCGGACGGGTAATGTGCTGCTCAAAAAGAAAGTTTTTGATCAACATCAGCTAAACTTTGATTTGAAGTATAAAACAAGTGGATCGGATAAAGAGTTTTTCCGAGAGGCTATTGAGCGTGGTTACCGCTTTATTGCTGTTGAAGAAGCACCTGTTTACGAAATTGTTTCATCGGAACGTCAGACAAAAAGTTATTATCTGAGGCGCGCTGTGCTTCAAGCCTCAAACGAACGAAAATATCGGGCACCCCTCCTGCGTGGATTTTCAAAGGTGTTAGTTCCTATGAAGGCCATCACAGCATTGCTTATTTACACAATGATATTACCTTTTAGTATATTCACCGGAAGTCATGCGGCCATTAAATATGCGGAAAAATGCGCATATCATTCGAGCTGGTTGTTAACTATGATAGGGATTGACTTAGCCAAGAAGCGAAACATTTAGAAATAAATAATATTTTCACTTTTTCAATTAATATGTGGTAGATCAGCTTTGAATATTCAATTTGGTAATATATTTACACGTCTCAAAAATTCCAGCTTTGTTAAAAACACTTTAATTGTCATGTCGGGGACAGCTTCGGCACAAGCGATTGGTTTTGCCTTGACGCCCGTTATCAGCCGTTTGTTCACACCGGCTGATTTTGGCATGTTTGGATCTTTTAACGCTGTTGCCGGTGTCATTGCAGCGGGCATCACATTGGATTACAGCCAGGCAATCATGTTGCCGAAGGAAAAAGAGGATGCGCTTCACCTTTTTTTTATTTCCTGCCTTTCAACCATCCTTATAACGTTACTTTTTGCGCTGGTATGTTTAATCGCTCCCGCATACCTGATAAGCTTAATGAAAGCTCCTGATTCATGGTTTCTTTTACTGCTTGTATTGACGCTTCTGATTTTGGGTTTCTATACTGCTTTACAATCGTGGTGCGTAAGGATAAAGGCTTTCAAACAAACATCTGCATCACAGATTGTTCGCAGTATTTCATCTAATAGCATGCAGATTGGTTTTGGCTGTTTTAGAACAGGGGCTGCGGGTTTGATTGTCAGCAGTGTTCTTGCTCATTTATTTGCTGGCATAAACCTGCTGTATGTCTTCCTGTCTGATTTTAAATCATCAGCGCACAAAATAAGCAGGCATAGAATAAAGCAACTGGCTAATGAATATCGTGATTTCCCCATATATTCCGCTTCTAGAAATGTCATTAATGCTTTATCCATGGGCTTACCTGTTCTACTTTTAACAAACTATTACGGGATAGCGATTGCCGGTGCTTTCGCATTTGCTGATCGCATTCTTTCAGCGCCGATGGGTTTGATTTTAAGCGCCCTTAGACAAGTACTCTTCCAAAAAGCAGCGGAAACGGATCATCATGGCGGAAGTTTGCTTGCTCTGTTTATTAAAGTAACAACAGGTCTTTTTGCCATAGCTTTTATTCCATCTCTGATTTTCATTATATGGGCGCCACCCATTTTTTCTTTTATATTTGGTCACAACTGGCTTGTGGCGGGTGAATTTGCCAGCAGTCTTATCATATGGCTGGCATTTCTATTTTGCAATCTCCCCTCTGTTCTTTTTGCCCGAATTCTTCGTCTGCAACGCCGGCTTTTCATTTTCGATATGATTTTACTTGCTGCCAGAACATTAGTACTTGTCATTGGAGGTGTATACACAACAGCATCATACACAATATTATTGTTTTCCATAGTTGGTGCAATAATGAATATCCTATTCATAGTGATTGTTGGTTATGCTTTGATGAAGAAGGAAGGCGCAAGCACTTGGAAAGAAATGACTAATTTCATGTAAGAAGGTTAACCTTATTATGACGACTATTATTATTGGCGGAGATGTCTGCCCTATGGGTAGGATTCAAAATGATTTTATCGAAGGAAATGCAGAAGCGATATTCCATGATTTATTGGATGAAATTTCTACTGCAGATTTGTCTGTTGTTAACCTTGAATGCCCTTTGGTATCGACAGATACACCAATTGATAAAGGGGGTGGAGAAGTCTTAGGTGTAAGCTATAAATCTATTAAGGGCTTTGAGGCATCCAGATGGCATGTCCTAAATTTAGCAAATAATCACAGTTTTGATCATGGTGTCAGTGGGCTACAAGAAACCATTAATACAATTAATAGCGTTGGCTTGCACGTTGTTGGTGCAGGATCGAATATCTATGAGGCTCAAAAACCTTTTATTAATGAAATAAATGGCGAAAGAATTGTTATCTATGCGATGGCAGAACGGGAGTTTTCTATCGCCGATGAGCAGATGCCAGGGGCTAACCCATTAGACCTAATAAATTTTGTAAATGCGATTCGTCAATATAAACAACAAGGTATATTTATTGTGCTCATACATGGAGGTAAAGAATATTACCCATATCCGACCCCGGAAATGGTCAGGCGGTGCCGGTTCATGATAGATATAGGAGCTGATGCAGTTATTTGTTGCCACGCTCATTGTCCACTACCATGGGAGGTTTATGCTGAACGGCCTATCATTTATGGTTTGGGCAACTTGATTTTTGAGTCCGATAGTGAGCAACCCGATGTGTGGTATAAGGGATATTTAGCAAAACTATCTATTGAAAAAAGGCAAATAATTATTGATATAATACCACATTTACAATCACAGGAATGGCGCGGTGTAAAAAAAATGGATGAATTTTCAAGAAAGCAATTTTTAAATGAAATGGAAAGAAAAAACGAGCAGATGAAAGATATGGTATTTCTCAAAGATCAATGGGCTAAATATTGTCAGCAGCAGAAGATAAATTATCTTTCATTGCTCTTTGGTTATAATAGACCAATGCGAAAACTACGAAAGATTTTACTTCCACTATTGCATACACCAGAAGCAATTCGCCAAGCTCTTCTTATAGCACAATGTGAAACGCATCAGGAACTATTGAATACTATATTTAGAGATGAAAGAAAAAATAATAGGTGAAATTGAATCACGATAGGTTTTTATATGATAAATATCTTATGAAGGAGAAACATTAATGAAAGCAATCGGTATACTGCACAAGTTTTTATATATACCAATTTGTCGAGCCTATGCAAACATGTTGGGAGACAATAAGGCTGATTCATTTATGTGCCTATTATACAGTCTGCACTTCTTTATAGTGAGAGGTTATTGGCCAAACTTTAATAATCCACAAAGTTTTGAAGAGAAATTGGCTGTGCGAATGCTGTTTGATAGGGATCCCATATGGACGATACTTTCTGACAAGGCACGTGTACGCGATTATGTGGCGAGCAAAGTAGATTGTAAATATTTGATACCTATGTTTTGGAGTGGTAATGATCCAGATAAAATCCCTTTCCATAAGTTACCTTCAGCCTTTGTCATAAAGGCTACGCATGGATGCCAATATAATATTATTGTGAAGAATAAGGAGAAACTAGATCAGAAAGAAGTCAAAAAAAAGTTAAAAAAATGGCTTGATGAAAACTTCTGTAAGAAAGCTCTCCTTGGTGTATCGTGGGGGTATAAAAACATAATACCTACTATCATTGTGGAGGCATTTTTGAATAACAATGGAGATGTACCAATAGATTATAAGTTTTTTTGCTTTTCGGGACGTGTCGAATTTCTGCAAATGAACTTTGATCGATTTGGCGACCCTTATGAAAAGACATTTGATAGAGACTTTAATCCTTTAGATTTGTGGCAAGGAGAAAAGCAATATCCTGGGGAGGTTAGCAAACCCAAAAATTATGAAGAAATGTTAAGCGTCGCTGAAAAGCTATCAGTAGGCTTTCCTTTTATTAGGGTAGATTTATATAACATAGAAGGTCAGATTTTCTTTGGCGAACTCACATGTTACCCCGGGGGGGGGATGGTGGAATGGATCCCTAGAAAATATGATTATCTTTTGGGTGATAAGTGGAAAGTTTCATATAAAGGGCCTTGAGATAGTGGCGTTTTGATCCTTTATATTGGAGTGTCTGTGAATTTGATAAACAGATTATTTGAGAGGGTTTATTGGCCAATATGTCGTGAATATGCACGTCGTTTAGGAGACATGTCAGCAGATGTGATACTTCGATTATAATGTATCCCCCAATTTTTAAGAGTGAATCGCCTCTGACCGAATTTAGTTAAACCATCTCTGACGTCAAAGTCCTTATCCTAGGGGCATGTGCGTCTTGTTTTGAGAAAGAGCGTCTCGATCAGTCAAAATACGCATCGATTGTGTAATTTATCACGCTTCGCCCAGATCATGTATGAACCCTGTTTCGAAAATGGGGGTGTCCCGACTGACATTAATTAATGTTTAACAAAGTTGCCTTTTCTTGGCAAAAATTTCCTCAAAAGGTATTTGATCATTATTGATAAAAAGGTAAAACATGAAATTCGACTTAATGGGATGTGTCTATTCCAAGAGCGTATATAATTTTATTGAATTTGATTTGAAGGATCTTAAAACGGATTGGGAAAATCAACATTCTATAATATTTGATATATACAACAATAAAGATTTTGATCTCTTAAATGATACTTTGAAAAGCATCGAAGAAAAAGAGCGGCCTTTCACAATAGATGATGTTGCAAAGCGATTAGATATTGGTCACAAGTTGTTTATTGCAAAAAAGAATGAAAAGATCATAGGTTTTTTTTGGGTGGCAATAAATTATATTGAAATTCCTTTTTTTCATGCATCTATGTATTTAAGCAAAGAAGATGTTGTTGATTATAATAGCTATATAGTAGAAGAGCAGAGAGGAAAAAATATAAACTCAGGTTTAAAAGCATACGCGTTTCATGACTTTAAACAGAAAGGCTATACAAGGGTCTTTGGTTTAATTAAAACCACAAACAAAAGTTCAATCAGAGCCAATAAACATTTTGGCTTCCGTACTATAGGACAAATACGAACAAAAATAATATTGACGTTGGAATTTAGATGCACTGACCTCCCCAAAGATATGATTGTTTTTCATGGAGGAATATTAAGATTGTGGAAAGGTCTTTTCAGAAAAGTGAAGGGGAAATTATTTTCATTAAAAATTACCGCTTCTCTTAAGAAAAAGCCTACGCGTCTAGGAACTACCAACATAAGTTCATAAATAGGGAGTACAAGCATGCTAGATCGTGTTAAATTCTTCCGCCGAAGACAATTTGTCTTAGGATCTGAATTTATCAATTATGAAGGTTGGCTTCGCTTAAATCTGTTTGATAATTTTAAACTGACCTTACATCCTGACTTGCAATTAGCTTCTAGTGCACATGGGAAAAATAAAGCCGTACTATTGGGCTATGCCATCGATCCCTATCAGCCGGAGCTAAAAGACGAGGGCATCCTTCAGCGATTTGTTACGGGCAGAGTTGCAGTAAATAGAATTATTGATGATTTGGAAAATCTAAGTGGGCGTTTCGTTTTAATTATAAGTTGCCCACAAGGCATTTGGCTCTTTCATGATGCCTGTGGATTAAGACAAGTTAATTATTTCAAGGATACAAAAAATAATATATGGTGTGCTTCCCAGTCTGAAACTTTAGCCGAATATTTCGGGCTGCCCTATGATGAAGAAATGCTGGATTTTAGAAATGTGCCAGAGTATCAGTTAACAACTGAGGATTTTGCCCTCATTAATGATCGTTCACCTTTCAAAAAAATCAAGTACCTACTGGCAAATCATTATCTTGATTTGCGGTCAGGAAAAGTAACCCGATTTTGGCCAACTCCTGATTGTATCGGCTCACTTTCCGCTAATAAAAGTATTGAACTAATTAAGCCAATTCTACAGAATAGCATAAGGGGTGCCGCCAATAGATTCAATTTAAAAATGGGTATATCCGCCGGCTGCGACAGCCGTAAATCTTTAGCAGCTGCTAAAGATGTAAAAGACAAGATTTGCTTTTTTACTCAAACGCCTCAGGCTGATAGTGAAATAGATTTAGAAATACCGTCTCGCCTTTTACCCAAACTCGGTATCGAACATCATAAAATTGTTATCGAACAAATGAGTCAAGAATTCGAAGAGCTCTATCGATGCAGCTCAACCTGGGCACGTGACAGGCACGGACACGTTGCATACACTGCCTTAAATTGTTTCGGAACTGAGGCCACAGTTTTAAATAGTAATATCAGTGAATATTCACAAGTATCATACTGGCTACCACAGTCACATATTAATGGTGAAGGCTTGGCGATACTCAAAGGACTAAATCATCCATTAGCGATTAAAGACTATCAGATTTGGCTTGACGGTTCATATCCAGCATGCCTGGAAGCTAACATGAATGTCCTTGTGCTTTTCCAGCTCGAATTAAGATCTCGCTGGGTGGCCAATACTTTTGCTGAATGCGATATTACTTATGAATCATTCAACCCATACAATAATCGCCGTCTTTATTGTGTCGAACTTGCGGTCAATGAGCGCCTCAGGCGTCCTCTTCACCGCTATGATTTTCCTAAAAAACTCATTAAGAATATGTGGCCAGAAGTATTGCAGGAACCTATTAATCCGGAGAAAAATCTTTCTGCAAAAATAAAAAAATTTATATTACACAATATAATTTTTAAAACCATATCGCCGTGGTTGCCGCTTGTTGAGTTTATTAAATATCTTAGATTGAAAAATGATTTTAAGAAGCAAGCAATACGTGATGCAATTGATACCGCTGATTAAGCAATTATTTCCGGATGTTTCTATAAAATAATAATCCATATGGTGCTCCCGGAATATAGCGATTTTTATGTTCTGTTGAAAAAACACAACATGAATCACATTATTTTTCGTAGAAGCTGTAGGAAAAACCATTCACTAAATATTTGTAGTATTATCGCATATCCCGCCATATTGCATATATTTTGCAGTATGGTAACCCATACACAAAGCTTCGCCTTTTCTTAGAGATATCTTCGAGTCAATATATCAAATATCTTTAGTAATACCAATTGCTTGTAATTGCGTAGCGAAATGTGGCACATTCATTGCTTAATCCCATGGCTGGGTCATGGGAAGCTTCGGGCAACATTATATTGTCGGAAGAATAATTGTACATTAAAGGATAACAAAATATTAGATTGTTGCCGTTAATTGCATCCTGTAAAATTCCTGTTTGAGATGTAAAAAATAAATTACACCGAAGTAGCCAGGTATTTGATTTAAAATGCCTGTTGCGATTAAACAGGAAATCATATTTGCAATTCCCTTGGCCTAATTAAAGCTTGGGATTGATTATACCGAAAGATATAGCAAGTCTATATCAAAAGGTATAGGTTAATCTAAGTGAAGGGAGTCGGGAGGCAATATGATAAGTAAAAAACAAAAAACACTAAAAGGGAGCATGTTGGTAGTTTTGCTGTTATTGATACCTTCGATGCTTTACGCAGCCTGCACAGGTACATCGCCGAATCTGTATGCCGCGAGCGCAAGCCAATCTGATGTTATGGCTTGCGTTAATGTAGCAAAATATGGCGATACAATTAATGTTCCCGCTGGATCGGCAACGTGGACAGCACAATCACAGGGATGCACTGGAAACTCTATGCTATGTATGAAAAAGGGAATTAACCTGAAGGGTGCAGGCAGCGCATCAACAATAATCACTCTTTCTGGTTCAGCTCCTTATGGAGCGATAGCTTATGAAGCTGATTCAACTTCGCGTACTAATGATACGCCATTTGAGTTTATAGGGTTTACCATAAATGGCAACGGCCAACCATATGGCGAAGGGATGCTTGATGTTAGGAATAATGGGCCAGCAGCGATAACAAACGTGAAGATACACGATAATATATTTAAAAATAATACCTCTGAAGTTATTGTGATTAATGGGCCTGTTTATGGTGTAGCATATTCTAATAAATTTGTTGATTGTACAACTATCATAAAAGTGGAAGGTTATGATGCTACATCATGGAATTTAGGACATAGAGAATACGGGACAGCAAAGAGTTTTTACTTTGAGGATAATACGGCAAACTGTACTACAGCCAAATCTTGCGGTGCGTTTACTGCTGGTCAGGGAGGAGGTATAGTCTATAGATATAATACAATGAATATGGGCCACGTACTTCTGGATGGGAACCAGTGGAATGACCTGCATGGGCTACAAAGCATGACAGATATAGGGGGTGGGAGGCAATGTGGATATTCGCCATACAACGTCTCTAATTCCTGTCGACCCGAGGTTAAATCCTGTACCGAATGGTCACAAGTTAAATCTGAATGGTATGGGAATAATGCTGTGAATTTCTACAATCCATATAGCACGCCGCAGGAATGGATGCGTCATCGCGGCAGTTGGTTGCTAATGTTTTACAATAATATTGAGGGTACCGGCCGCATGCCAATTCCTCAAATTTATCAATATTCTTGTGATAGCTGCGCGTCATCTGGGACTTACTCACAGCATGTTCAAAACACATATGTCTGGAGCAACATTGGACAGGGCGAAGGAAATAGACCAATCTCAGTCTTGCAGGACAATTGCGGTAGCTATGCTCAAGGGACTCCATACAAGATAAAAGAGAATGTAGATTTCTGGAATTACAAAGCTTCCTTTAATGGCACTTCTGGAATTGGTTGCGGCCCACTAGCTAATCTTCCGGCAACATGCACTACCGGCGTAGCTTATTGGGCAACCAATCAGTCCTGCACGGATATGGCCGGCATGGTGGGGGCAAATCCTTTAAATCCTATTTCTGGAACTCTCTATAAGTGTACAAGTACCAACAAATGGGAACCATACTATACCCCCTACACTTACCCCCATCCTTTACGTAACTCCACTACTTCCTATACCGAGAATCCTCAGAGCCCTGCTCCGACGATACCAGAAGTCCCGACGACACCAGAAGTCCCGACGACACCAGAAGTCCCGACGACACCAGTTCCTCCAACAGTATCGGTCTCCCCTACAATGAAGGATTTTGGTACTTTACCTGTAAGTACTTCCTCATCGGCTCAGAAATTTACAGTGACTACAACTGGAGGGAGTCTCAATGTTGATTCCATAAGCATGACAGGAACTAATGCAAACCAGTTCACTATTCAATATGATTCTTGCACTGGTAAGATAATCGCTCCGGGAACAGGGAGTTGTACATTCTACGCGAAGTTCTCTCCCTCGTCGGTAGGTGCAAAAGCAGCCAATGTTGCCATTGTCGACAACGATTCCAGTACGTCGAAACTGATCGCGTTGAGCGGCATAGGGGCAGCCAGCCAAACTGCTAAAACATCTTTTTCTCCAACATCTCTATATTTCTATCGCGTACCTTCCGGCTCATCGTCCGCTCCCAGGACGGTAACGCTCAGTAACGCCGGTACGGGTCCCATAACGATTAGTTCCGTGTCTCTGTCAGGAACGAATGCGAATCAGTTCTACATACCTGTTACAACCGATTATTGTACGGGGGAAACCATTGCTGCCTCTGGTAAATGCAGCTTCCAGGTTATCTTTTCCCCAACATCAGGAGGTGATAAGACGGCCAATTTGAATTTAACCACTTTGTATTATGGTAGTCCGGCCACCCTTCCTCTCTCTGGTACTGGTGTGGTAATATGGACATCAAAAAAATAGTAAGGATAAAGTAATAACCTCAAGAATCGAGGGTCAACTTTCAAGAAAGTTGACCCTCGATATCAAATCTTAAGTTGGTTCTTAATTTCATTCAGTTCAACTGAAAACCCTAATTACATCTTGGAAATTCAAAGCCCTTATTAAGGTGAGAGCCATAGGGGAGAAGAATAGAGACTGTGTCATAATTCATTTTGTGTCATTTCCAGCATTCGCCGGATGAATTTCAGTGAAGCGAGAAATCCATGTCCCCGAATGCATGTGAGTGATCCTCAAGATTCCTCACGTACGTTCGGAATGACAATTACGGCAATTATGATACCTCCGCCGGCGGAGAACACAAATAATTTTAATATTCATAAAATCATGAGATTGCTTCGCAATGACTGGGAAAAGGTCTTTTTACGAAGCCGGCAACAGGAGCTATGAACTTTTTTGAGGTGAAAATTAATGGCAGGTATTAATAAAGGCATCATTTTGGCCGGCGGGGCGGGCAGCAGGCTTTACCCGCTTACACTGGTGGCCAGCAAACAGCTGCAGCCCGTATACGACAAGCCGATGATCTATTATCCCCTGGCCACGCTCATGATGGCGGGGATTCGGGACATTCTTGTTATTTCCACACCGCAGGATACACCCCGTTTTGAAGCTTTGCTGGGTGACGGCAGCCGGTGGGGAATAAGGCTGGCTTATAAGGTGCAGCCCGAACCCAAAGGCATCGCCCAGGCGTTTCTGGTCGGTGAAGAATTTATTGCGGGCGAGGCCGTTTGCCTGATTTTAGGAGACAACATCTTTTACGGCAAGATGGAACTCAATAAAATTGTTAAAGAATTTACAAGCGGGGCGCTTATCTTTGGTTACTATGTCAATGATCCGGAACGCTACGGCGTCGTGGAATTTGATTCCGCGGGAAAAGCAATCAGCATCGAAGAGAAACCGAAAAAACCCAAGTCCAATTACGCCGTGCCTGGATTGTATCTCTATGACCGGCATATTACCGAAATAGCCAAAGCCATGAAGCCGTCGGCCCGTGGAGAGCTGGAAATAACTGATGTCAATATGGAATATCTGCGCCGCGGCGGGCTGCATGTTATTCCTCTGGGGCGCGGCATTGCCTGGCTGGATACCGGAACGCACACCAGCCTTTTGGAGGCCAGCCATTTTATCGGCACCTTGGAGGCGCGGCAGGGGTTGAAGATTGCGTGCCTGGAAGAAATCGCTTTTCGTCTCGGTTACATTGATGCGAAGAAGATGAAGCAGGTGATCGAAGAAACGCCCAAATCATCCTATCGTGACTACCTGGAAAGGATTTTTAAAGAGAAATCATACCATGGATATCGTTAAAACCGCCATTTCCGAAGTTTTCATCCTGGAACCGCGCGTATTCGGCGACGAACGCGGATTCTTCTATGAAAGCTTCAACCAGAAAGTCTGGCAGGAAGTAACTGGTTTGCGGACGATCTTTGTTCAGGACAATCATTCCCGTTCCGGACGAAATGTTCTGCGCGGTCTGCACTACCAGATTCAGCAACCCCAGGGAAAACTGGTGCGGGTTGTTGCCGGCCAGGTGTTTGATGTGGCGGTAGATATTCGGATTGGCTCGCCTACATTTGGTAGGTGGGTGAGCGCGGAGCTTTCCGTCGAGAACAAGCGCATGCTATGGATTCCCGAAGGCTTTGCTCACGGGTTTCTTGTGTTGTCCGAATTTGCGGAAGTTCTCTACAAAACTACGGATTATTGGGCGCCACAGTATGAGCGGGCGATTATCTGGAATGATCCCGATCTCGCCATTGCCTGGCCTTTACACAATCAACCGATACTTTCGGACAAAGACAGTAAAGGGCTGACGTTCAAAGAGGCGGTTTTAGCAGAAAGTGAGGCTGAATGAAGATTGCACAAGGTGAGAAGCTCAGATACATCATCATTATTGCCGCCGTTTTGATTGCGGGATACATTGTTTATGAACCATTGACCGGTCTTTTTGCATCAAAATTATACCGTGACTATCATTCTCTGATACCTTTTATACCTTTAATAAGTATCTATCTCCTGTATTTAAAAAGAAAAGAAATATGGGAAACCAGGAAATACAGCTTCGGACCGGGAGCGGCGGTCATTATCATCGGTTTGGTGATTTTTGCTCTGGGGATGGTTTACAGCGATACCCTGGATCAAAATGATTACGCGACGTTGCTGACTTCTGCCGCTTTGGTGCTGTTCTGGGGGGCTTTTATATTGGCCTGGGGCAGGAAAGCTTTCGCAGCATCTTTGTTTCCACTTTTGTTTCTGGTCTTCATGGTTCCTCTGCCTGAATCTTTTATGGAGGAAGTCATTGTTTTCCTTCAGAAAGGTTCCACGGAGTTTGCCAATTTACTGTTTCTGGCATCCGGCGTCCCTTTTGTACGGGAAGGATTTGTTTTCCAACTGCCGACGCAAAGTATTGAGGTGGCGCCGCAGTGCAGCGGAATCCGCTCCGGGCTGGCGCTTTTCATCACCGCTCTTTTGGCAGGGCATCTTTTTCTGAATGCCTGGTGGAAAAAGCTGATATTTGTTCTGTGTGCTGTGCCGATGACCATGTTTAAAAATGGCATCCGGATTACCACCCTGACCCTGCTCAGCCACTATGTGGACCCGCGAATCATTGAAAGTCCGCTTCATCGGGAAGGAGGAATTCCCTTTTTTATTGTGGGCTTACTATTGATGGCGGCAATTTTGTTTTTTTTGATAAAGAGTGAGAAGAAGAAAGTGAATAGTAAATAGTGACCGGTGACAAGTTACGAGTTAATAGTTACGGGTATATAATTCCCCGGTTACCGGGGGAAAAATTGTTCATATGGGTCATTTTTCTTTAATTGATTTTTGCAGGCCAATGATCATCTTTGAGATAGCGTCCAACTCGTTAATGAGTTCATCGGCCAGTTTTCCCGTGATAAATCCAAGTTCACGGGAAATTATCAATTGTGTTTCCAATTCGGATAAGCTTCCCTGGGCAATACCCAGAAACTGTATGAATTCATTTTTATTGTTTCTTCCGGCGCCTTCACTTATGTTACTGGCAATTGAAACGGCGGATCGACGCATTTGGGAAACCAATCCAAATTTCTCTTCCGCTGGGAACTCGCCTGTAACTTGATATATATTCTTAACGAATGCAACTGCCTTTAACCAAACGTTCAACTTATGATGTGGCTTTCCCATGTATACCTCGCGAAAAAGACAGTAAAGAGTTACGAGTAAGATATTTTTCTCTTGTAACTCGTCACTTGCCACTATTTACTTTATTTTCTACCTGTCACTCGTCACTATTTACTATTTACTCGTCACATGTCACTATTAACCTATGAACCTTAGTTTTATTATAGCGGTATTTGCGGCGGTGTTTACTGCGGGGCTTGCTGTTGCGGCCTTTTTGCAGGATCGGCATTCCTTTGTGCACCGGGTTTTCGCCGCGGG
>Ga0302250_1000565_pt1 | contig 35083 bp, 31 predicted proteins | sample AAG_RA_Asp_MG_FD_193536 | JGI IMG/M metagenome (GOLD analysis project Ga0302250, IMG submission 193536) | Enriched activated sludge microbial communities from anaerobic digester in WTTP, New Holstein, Wisconsin, United States - AAG_RA_Asp | ecosystem: Engineered > Bioreactor > Anaerobic >...
CAGGCAATGACGCTGCCGAGCAATACCGGAAGTATCGCCGGAATTATGAAATGAAGCCGAAAGGCACGAATCCATACAACTATCGGGGAGCAGCTCATATTTTGCCCTCCTCAGGCCGCAGTTTTAATGATTAAAAGAAGGAGCTTCGTTGTCAATCCTATGCCGGTTAAGAATTAAAACGAATCTTTTTTGAAGAGTTTAAAATTAAAAGTAATGACGATATGAACATTTTCTTATTAAATTTAAATATATCATTAAAAGTCGATTGATTTAAGATATTTTTTCAGAACAACGATATTTTAAACCCGACACAAAACAACCAGATGGATAAAAGGTTGTTCAGTATATTCCACCAGACCGTTAATGAGGTATTAACTTGGCTAAAATAAAACGGCTATGAGAAAAGAAATTTTTACCCAACAGCCGTTTTTCATTTCCCAAAATTAATTTACTTCTAAAGATCGAGAAGTTCTTCCACCTCCCGGCGAATCGCCTGCAGGGCCTCGCTGGAGGAGGCTTCAAAGCGTAAAACTATTATCGGCTGTGTATTGGACGAACGAACCAGTGCCCAGCCTTCTTTAAACGGAATGCGCACGCCGTCAATGTCGATTACACCGGGTGTGTTGCGGTAATGATTTTTAATCTTCTTGACCACTTCGGCTTTTTTATCGTCCGGACAATCAATCCTGATTTCCGGCGTGGCAAATGTTTGCGGCACGTCAGAAAGTAGAGAACTGATTTGTTTGCCGGTCTGTGATAAGATTTCCAGAAGCCGCAGAGCGGCATAGATGGCGTCATCGTAGCCGAAGTAGCGATCCGCAAAGAAAATATGTCCGCTCATTTCACCGCCCAGAGCAGCCTTTTCTTCTTTCATCTTGGCTTTGATCAGTGAATGTCCGGCTTTCCACATGATCGGCCTGCCGGAATGCTTTTTAATATCATCATATAAAACCTGTGAACATTTTACTTCACCGATGATCGTGGAGTTTGGTTTATCTTGGAGAATGTAGCGGGAGAAGAGCAGCAGTAATTTATCGCCCCAGATAATCTCACCTTTATCGCTGATAACACCGAGGCGGTCGGCGTCTCCATCAAAGGCGATTCCCAGATCAGCTTTTTGTTCCCGCACAACTCTGATCAGTTCTTCTAAATTATCTTCAACAGTGGGATCGGGAAAGTGATGTGGAAAGCGTCCGTCAGGTTCACAATATATATCCGTAACATCATAATTCAGACGTTGGAGCAGGGGCAGGAAAAAACGTCCACCGACACCATTGCCGGCATCCACGATAACTTTCAACTTTTTATTAATGAAGACGTTTTCAAAAAGATAATCTTCATAGTCTTTTGATATATCCTGATTGCGAGAACCGCCCCGGCCTGCGGCAAATCGGTTGCTTTCGATAATTTTTCTCAAATCCTGGATATTATCGCCGTAAATCGTGTCGTGGCCGATGCAAATTTTAAAGCCGTTAAATTCCGGAGGATTATGACTGCCCGTGACCATTACTCCACCGTCTGTTTTCAGGTGGCGGATGGAAAAATAAAGCATCGGAGTGGCGCAAAGCCCAATATCAATTGTTTCGATGCCGCAGGAATTGAGACCCTGAATTAAGAAGTTATGATAGGCGTCGGAGCTTAAACGACAGTCGCGCCCGATTGACATGGTCTTTACTTTATGCTGATCGGCATATGTGCCAATGGCGCGGCCCAGGTTAAAAACAAATTCTTCATTTAAGTCCTGATCAACGACGCCTCTTACATCATATTCTCTAAAAACATTTGGATTCATTGATATTCACTTTCTAGGAAAGGATATTTTTAAATCGGAAAAACATAAAAAAACATCGTATCTGTGTCAATGTTATTATGCTGTTGATATATATGATTCGGTAATTTTATCCTATTCTTTACTTGCCTTCTCTTTTATTTTGTTTTTGAGCTCAGGTTTATTGAGCAAATCGGTCGAATACATGCCTGACAGAAAATCATCATCTTCCAGCACTGCTTGATGGAGCGGAATGGTTGTCTTCAATCCTTTAATGCGTAATTCCGTAAGAGCCCGTTTCATGCGGGTGATGGATTCTTCGCGGCCTTTTCCCCAGGTTATTAATTTCATGAGCAGTGAATCATAATAAAAGGGAACAGTGTAACCTTCGTAGATGCCCTCGTCGACTCGCACAGCCGGGCCGTGAGGGTAACGAAGTTTTTGAATTGTGCCCGGCGAAGGCAGGAACTTAACGGGATCCTCCGCGTTGATGCGGCACTCCAGGGCATGACTTTTCATGGTAATATCGTCCTGATCAATATCGAGCTGATTGCCGGCGGCGATCTTGATCTGCTGTTTGACGATATCAATACCGGTGGCCATTTCCGTAATGCAATGTTCGCACTGAAGACGTGAATTAATCTCGTTGAAATAAAATTCCCGCTGCGTACCCGGCATATAGAAGAATTCAACGGTAAGTGCTCCTACATAGTTCAAAGTCATGGCCACGTCTATTGCCGCCGCACCCATCTTCATCCGTAAAAAAGGTGTCAAAATCGGGCAGGGGGCTTCTTCAATTAATTTTTGAAAACGGCGCTGAATGGAGCAATCTCTTTCTCCGAGGTGCACAACATTGCCGAATCGATCGGCAAGAACCTGAAATTCGACGTGTTTGACGCCGGACAGATATTTTTCAATATAGAAACTGGAGAGGCCGAAAGCCTTTTGTCCACGGTATTTTGCGGTTTCCACCGCCTTATCCAGTTCCTGCTGATTTCTGGCGATCATGATGCCAATTCCACCGCCCGCGCCGGCTGGTTTAACAACAACGGGATAGCCGATTTCAGCAGCGATTTCACGCGCCTGAGAAAGACCCCTGGAACCGGTATCGGTAATGGCTTCATCGGAACCGGGTGTGACGGGAATATTAATCATTTTCATTAATTGCCGGGCCCGGTTTTTGGGTTTTGCTCTGGACATACATTCACTGGATGGGCCGATAATAGTTATGCGGCGGTTTTCAGCCGCATCGAAAAATTCAGGATTTTCGGAAAGAAAGCCATAGCCGGGGTGGATGGCTTCGGCTCCACAGCGTTGCGCCACTTCCAGCACTTTTTCAAAGTTGAGATAACTTTCCAGTGCTTCCGGCGGCCCAATTTCGTAAGCTTCATCAGCGAGATGAACGTGCAGAGCGTCGGCGTCGATTTCGGAGTAAACTGTTGCCGTCTGAATGCCCATATCCTGACAAGTGCGAATAATACGAACGGCTATTTCACCGCGATTGGCGATTAAAATTTTGTTAAATTTTTTATTCATAGTTTCCTCCGCAGGTTTTATGCCTTATCTTTTTGCCGATTGTTGCCTGACATGTATGTGTCTGATAAAACCCTCTTAATTTTATCCGCTGAAGACGGAACCGGCAGGCTGTCGTCGGAAATAATACGCAAGAAGTTCATTATAATGTAAAAGGTCGCCCCCCAAAGTATGTCCTGCTCCTCCTGATCATCGTTAAGGACTATACAGGGGAATTGATTTCTGGACATGTGATGGTGAAATGACGTCTCAATTTCCAGTTGCGCATATCGGGAACCGTCGAAAAATGTACTGAGCGGAATTTCCAGCACTTTATCTACTTCCGGGCTTAATCTGAATTCATAAGGTTTTGTAGTCAGGCACACTAAAGGGAAAATTGTCCGGGTCATAAGAATCAGGGAATAAGTGGGCAAAGCGCCCAGGAAGGAAACCGCCAAAGGATTCAGTCCAATTTCTTCCCATGCTTCCCTCAAAGCGTTGCTGAGAAAAAGACGCACCAAATCAATCGATTCCTTGTCTTCGCAGCAGGCCAGCTTGCTTAGCCCCTTATGCAGCGACGGAAACAGTCCCGTAGTTAAAAAAAGACTGATGATTTTGTCGATGGAAGGATGGAGCATGCCGCCGGGGCAACTGATGTCACCGGCCTGAGATACCAGATCCGAACGTTTAATTAGCTGAAACACATATTCGGAGCCTCCTTTACTTAATTGCTTGTAGTTAAGCAGCAAAACAACTCCAGCCACGCGGTGTGGTGCGGCTGTATTCATGGTAGATTCAAATTGCCGGTATTTTTCTTTGTAATCGATAGTTATCGAACACAATTTGCTGAAAATTAACGACGGCAACAACTCTTTTTGCCGGAAAATTGACATGTCCATAAAAAAACCTGAAATCAAGAATTTATCACATGGAGTTGCATGGTGGAAAAAGAGAAAATAAAATTAATAATTACTCTTTGGACTGAGTCCAGCAATCACTCCATGACGAAGGAGTGGAACCTTCGGATTTGCAAGTGGCTACACACCTTTGACTTTCCGCCATGCAAAGTCTGCTGTCCGCGGTATAATTATAACAGACGTCGATTTTATTGTTGCAGCAATTAATACAGTTATTTATGCGTCTGATTTTCTCTTCGTCCGTATCCTGTTTTGCTGCTGCGGCTTTATCTTTTTTTCCGACATCCTTTTTCTGTTCAGTCGGCGTTTCTCCGGGCGATGTTTCGCTGTCGGAGTCCGTAAAGAAGACACAATTCTTCATTCCGGTCGATGGATTGTCGGTAATAATTGTTTTACCATTGCTGTCCGTGCATCGATACAAGTCACCGGCGCCGGCGGCAATTACCAGAGAAAAAAAGAGGCATAACGTAAAAAATACAGGTTTCATTGTTTTTATCACCACAAAATTGGGGAATTAATCTTCCGGAAATAGTAATATCTATTTTTAATAGATAGCATAAATTAAATCGAAAATAAATGGCGACCTCGTAAAAAGGCCGGATGCTGCGTTGCGCTTCATTCCTCGTCACTGCAACGTACCTTAAGTACGCTTCATTCCTCGGTATTTGCGCGCCTTGCCTGCGACCTTTTTACGAGGTCGCCTGAAAATTGTTAATTTTACTTCTTTTTACAAGTTCATCAATAATCGGGCGAAATTTAAAAATAAATTTTCCGGAATTTGAACGGCGGTCACCGTCAAAACAGATTTTGTGTATCAAACAGCCCGGAAAAAGAAAGGGACTTAGAGAAAACTCTAAGTCCCTGGAAGAGCTGGTGGCGGTGCCTGGATTTGAACCAGGGACACTACGGATATGAGCCGTATGCTCTGACCAACTGAGCTACACCGCCTCTGGGTGAAAAAAATCTGGAAATCGCTATATATAACGGATTAAGTTTTGTCAATAACTATTGATTGACTCCGTCCAATTTATAAAAAACGACTACACTTTTTTCTCTTACGGAAGAGCCTACCGATAATACCAATGCCAAAACAAGTTCGGGTTTGCCGTCGTTGTCAATGTCTTTAAAAACATAGTCGGCGACATAACCGTTGATTTTCTTTGTTCGCCAGTTTTCCGCCATGCCTAAGCCGTCCCATTCCAGATTGTAGATTTCGCTGGAGGTAAACATTTTTATATTTTTAAATATGCGACCGGTTGCTGATGAGTTCTTGACGATAATGAGTTCCTTTTTCCCGTCCTTATTAAAGTCGTGGGTAAGAATCCTTAAATTGACATAAGCGCTTTTTCTGGAACTCTCTTCTTCGTATCGTTTTTTGTCTGATACGTTTTCGAAGTAGTTATTACTGCCGCCAAACACTTCGTCGCTTCTCCAGATAAGATCGTCATTGCGAAAACCGAAAGTAAAAATCTGGTTCAAAGGTTTGTTGGTTTGCCGGAAAATACATAAATAATCCAGCTCATCGAGAGCAATAAGCCGGTCGTCGCCGCCGCCGGTGCCGAAGTTATCTATTGCCAAACCGTAAATGGATAATCCCAGGGGAATTTTCATTTTCGGACCTTCGACAAACTTGCCGTTTCTCCAGACAATTTCATAGATCGCCGTATTGAATATCTCATCGAAGCCATATGACTGTCCCAGCAGCAGGGGGATTCCCGACGGTGTGTCTAACACCCGCAAAAACCATTTTAAGTTGGAATTCGTCGTTACATATTTTCCATCTTTATATTCGACAACGAAAGAAACAAGGTCGGCATCAATTAAGGATGTTACATAAATTTGTTTGACGCCGGTTTTTTTAATGTCCGCCACGTCAACGGATAAATATTTCTCATATCTTTTACCTGTAATTTTCTGCAACACCCGGAATTCATGATCCAGCTTTTGATATATGTAAATATTGCGATCATCGATTACAACTACTTCATTCTTGCCGTCGCCGTTGACATCCCCGACATCCATCCCTTTAAATTCTGTGGGAAACTGCTGGCTCATCCAGAAGCCTTTGTGCTTGAAGGGATCATAAGGGCTATTGATGTAATCGGCGTTAATGACGGAAGTGAGGGTTCCCCTCTTGCCCGCTTTCATTCCGGCGATAATCATTGCTTCGCGGGAAATTCCCGGAGCAACAGTGGGAGTCGTTGTTGCTGCCGGTGCAGCTGTCGGGGCGGCGGCCTGGGGCGTTCCGCCTATAATGTGCTGGACAATTCGTTGTGAAAAATCATTTACCTTGGGGATGACTTCATCCATGTTCGGAGACTGGGTGAAAAATCCAACATCGGATTTAGCGCTTGAAATATCAACCAGTTTGCCGTCGACGCTGATGCTGCTGCCGATTTTCGTTATGCTTCCCCAGACTACATAATCGGATTTTAATTTTTTACCGAGGCTGTATACGTCATTGAGAGAAATCTGTTTAGCATTGGTCTTTCTTAATTCCTCGGCAACAACTTCTTTTGCGGTTACATTAATCTTATTGGATGCGGAGATGCGGGTAATCAGCATGTCCTGGATTCCCTGTTTTACATATTCTATATTTTCCGAACTATTCAACGTGAAAGGCAGCACTGTTACGGTATGCCTGTCCTTCGCCCATAATGATCCGGTAAACAACAGAATAAAAACCATACATATTAGGTATTTAAAGGTTGTTCTCATGTTTTTCTCCTTTTTTAGTGTGCCTGCGCATTTAGAATGCCTGGCATTTCTAACATTTAAGAAATTATAATTCAAGGTTCATTTCAGATAAGAAAATTTAATAAATCGGGATGCAGATTAATTCTTGACGTAATGTTGAAAGCTGTAATAGTAACTGGCGCATACAGACGGCAATGGGACTAATTATTTAATGAACTAGATAGGAGAACGACGTGATAGCAAGATATTCCCGTGAAAAAATGGAAAAAATCTGGAGTCCGGAAAATAGATATCAAAAGTGGCTGGACGTGGAAATATGCGCGTCCGAGGCAATGGTGAAGCTGGGCAAAGTTCCTGAAAGCGCAATCAATACCGTTAAAGAAAAAGCTGTGATTAATGTGGCGCGGATCGATGAAATCGAAAAAATTACCAAACACGATGTTATTTCTTTTTTAACTTCCATTACGGAAGTGGTGGGGGAGGATGGACGCTTTCTGCATATGGGCATGACCTCATCCGATGTGCTGGATACGTCATTTGCCGTTCTTTTAAAAGAAGCGGCGGATATTCTGCTGGATGACATCGATGAGCTTCTGGCTGCGTTAAAGAGAAAAGCTTATGAGCATAAAAATACCCTGATGATCGGCCGCTCCCACGGCATTCACGCGGAGCCGATTACCTTCGGGTTGAAAATGGCCATGTGGTACCAGGAGATGCAGCGCAACCGCCAGCGCCTGATTCACGCAAGAGAATCAGTCAGTACGGGGAAAATATCCGGCGCCGTCGGCACGTTTTCTTTTATCGATCCATTTGTGGAAGAATATGTCTGTGAAAAATTGGGATTGAAGCCCGCTCCGGTCTCAACGCAGATTGTGCAGCGCGACCGGCACGCCGAGTTTTTTACGGCTTTGGCGATTATCGCCTCTTCGCTTGATAAATTCGCCCAGGAAGTGAGACTGCTCCAGAGAACCGAAGTTCGGGAAGCGGAAGAATATTTTTCGCCGGGTCAGAAGGGATCGTCGGCCATGCCGCACAAACGCAATCCGGTGCTTTCCGAAAACATATCCGGGCTGGCAAGGCTTGTACGTTCCTACGCCGTTGCCGCCCTGGAAAATGTCGCTCTCTGGCATGAAAGAGACATCAGCCACTCTTCGGCGGAAAGAGTAATCGGGCCCGATGCAACCATCGCCCTGGATTTCATGCTGGGCCGCTTTACACGCGTCATCGATAAGCTGGTCGTCTACCCGGAAAGAATGCTCTATAACCTGAATATGACTAACGGGGTGATTTTTTCGCAGACCGTTTTGCTGGCTTTAATCGACAAAGGCACGACCAGGGAGGATGCGTACGCCATCGTTCAGCGCAATGCGATGAAGTCCTGGCAGGAGGGAATAGATTTTCAAGCCCTGCTGCAGGAAGATCCGGAAGTCACTAAATATCTGAATAAAGGCGAGCTGGCATCGATTTTCAATGTGAATAATTTTTTAAAGAATCTCGATTTTATTTTTAATCGTGTATTCGGGGAAGGAAATTAATTCATCGGTTTTGAATTTAACGGAATCGAAAGAGCTCTGTTTTGTCAATATGCAAGAGATCTGGTGATTATGAATCTCCTCTGAAGAACAAGGGGTTGCAACCCCTTATTCTATTTCACCTTCACGAAATCCTTAGCCGGTTCAATCTGCAAAATTGAACCGGCTAAAAAATAGAAAAAGCACTTTCCGAATAGTTTCCGAAATATGGATTCGCAGGAATATCTTGGGCTCGAAAGGGGTGAATGAACGGCCTGATTTAAGTCATTCTTTAAAAATTATCGTGTCTTTTTTCAGGTTGTCGTCCGTTTCCGGATAATCGAGGGTGTAGTGCAACCCCCTGCTTTCCTTGCGGGCAATCGCGCACTTGGCGATCAGCCGGGCGACGAGGGTGATGTTGCGCAGTTCGATCAGATCTTTGGTTATCTTGTAATTACGGTAGTAGTCGTCAATTTCATTTTGAATGAGGTCAATTCTTCTCATGGCCCGCTCCAATCTGTTGTTTGACCGAACAATGCCCACGTAGTTCCACATGCAGCGGCGGACTTCATCCCAGTTATGGGTGACGACGACACTGTCATTGCTCTCCGTCGTTCCACTTTCGTCCCAGGGAGCGATATAAATTTCACTTTGCTTTGTCCCGGCAAAGGCTTCCGCGATCCTGGAATAGACGCGGTGGGAATAAACGACCGCCTCCAGCAGGGAGTTGCTGGCCAGCCGGTTGGCCCCGTGCAATCCGGTGCAGGAAACTTCGCCGCAGGCGTAAAGCTGGGGAATGGAAGTTTCACCATAAGCGTTGACGACGACGCCCCCGCAGATGTAATGGGCGGCGGGAACCACGGGAATCGGATCTTTGCTTATATCGATGCCGAATTCCAGGCACTTTTCGTAAATATTGGGGAAACGCTTCATGAGAAAATCGCGGTCATGGTGGGTGATGTCCAGCAGAACGTATTCATCGCCCGATTTTTTTATCTCTGCATCGATTGCCTTAGCAACAACATCACGTGGCGCCAGGCTTTTCAGGGGATGATATTTATCCATGAAAGGGGTGCCGTTTTTCAGTTTTAAAATTCCGCCTTCGCCCCTTACTGCCTCACTGATGAGAAATGATTTGGCGTCCGGGTGATAGAGGCAGGTCGGATGGAACTGGATGAATTCCATGTTGGCGATTTTTGCGCCGGCGCGATAAGCCATGGCGATGCCGTCGCCGGTGGCGATATCCGGGTTGGTGGTGATTAAATAAACTTTACCGGCGCCGCCGGTGGATAAAATTGTATATTTGGCGCGGTAAGTATGTATTTCGTTATTGTTGATATCCAGAACATAAGCGCCAAGGCAGGCGGCCGGCTTGTCCGCGGAGGGCTGCTCCATAATCAAGTCAATGCCGATGTGGTTTTCGTAAATGCTGACGCTGGGCAGCGTGGCGACTTTTTCATGAAGAGCACGTTCAATTTCCCGGCCGGTAAGGTCTTTGGCATGCAGTATTCTTCGGTGGGAATGACCTCCTTCGCGACCTAAATCATACAGATATGGCGGCGCTTCCACCTTGGTAAATTCGACTCCCCATTCGATGAGTTCGGCGATGCGGTCGGGAGCTTCGCGGACGATGAATTCCACGACTTCTTTTTTGCAGAGGCCGGCGCCGCAAACCAGAGTATCGTTTATATGTTCGGCGAAACTGTCGGTTTTATCGGTAACGGCGGCGATGCCGCCCTGGGCGTAGTTTGTGTTGGACTCTGATTTTTCTTTTTTAGTGACAAGGGCGACACTGCCCAGAGTTGCTGCTTTAATGGCCAGACTTAATCCCGCAATTCCACTTCCTAAAATTAAAAAATCCGTCTTAAATTCCATGAATGTAATATCCTCGTATTTATGTTCGCAGTAAAAGTAAAAGTGTATTTACAAATTCAATAGTCTTTTATATATGCTATCTTTCTTTTTCGCAAAGAAATATTTGACGACCTCGTAAAAAGGCCGGATGCTGCGTTGCGCTTCATCATTCGTCACTGCGGCGTACGCTGAGTACGCCTCTTTCCTCATGATTCGCACGTCTTGCCTGCGGTCTTTTTACGAGGTCGTCTGAAAATTGTTAGGTTTGTGACTTTTTACGAGTCCATCTTAATTAGAAAATAAATAAATGGAATGGAAAATAAATGCTGGTTTTAGGAATTGAATCATCATGTGATGAAACGGCGGCGGCGGTAATTTCCCGCGGGAATTTGTTGTCCAGCGTCGTAGCATCACAAATTAAAGATCACTGTAAATACGGCGGCGTCGTGCCGGAAATTGCTTCACGCAAACATATTGATGCAATAAATTTTGTCGTGCAGGAAGCCCTGGAAGATGCCGGCGTGACAATCAAGGAAATTGAAGGTATTGCCGTAACCCGCGGACCCGGTCTTATCGGCTCGCTGTTAATCGGCTTGTCCACAGCCAAGGCTCTGGCTTTTGCGCTGAATATTCCGCTGGCGGGCGTCAATCATCTGGAAGGCCATATCGCCGCTTCTTTTTTATCCGAAAGCACTCCGGAGTTTCCTTTTATCGCTCTGATTGTCTCCGGCGGCCATACCAATGTTTATCTGGTTAAAAATTATCACGAATTTACATTGCTGGGCCAGACAAGGGATGATGCCGCCGGTGAGGCCTTTGATAAAGCGGCGAAGCTGCTTAATCTGGGCTACCCCGGTGGAGTAGTCATTGACAAATTGGCCAAGCAGGGTGATCCGCAGGCGGTGGCTTTTCCCCGGCCTATGAAGGATTCCCCCGATTTCAGCTTCAGCGGCTTAAAAACTTCTCTGCTGACAATGCTGAAGAAAAGGGGGCGTGATTTTGAAGAAGGTCAGTTGCCGGATGTGACGGCAAGTTATCAGGAAGCCATTGTTGATGTGCTGATCGAAAAAACAATTCAGGCCGCCCGGGACAACGGCATTCATCGCATCGTGGTTTGCGGAGGCGTCGCCGCCAACGGCAGGCTGCGGGAAAAATTCGCCGCTGCGGCAATCGCTGCAAATATGGAGCTGTTTATTCCGCCGGCTGTTTTATGCACCGATAATGCCGCGATGATTGCCGCTATCGGGGAGATTATGCTGGTCAGCGGCCGCAGCGACTCCCTGGATTTGAATGCGGTATCACGTTGGCCGTTGACGTAATTTTATGACCGGCACACCCAAGGATGTAATTAAACAATACCATATCAAGCCCCGCCGGAAACTAGGCCAGTCTTTTCTTCTGGACCAGAATATAATTCATAAAATCGTCGCTGCCGCCGGAATATCCGCTGAAGATGTCGTGGTGGAAATCGGCGCCGGCATTGGTGTCTTAACGGAAAATCTGGCGCAGCAATGCCGGAAAATTGTAGCAGTGGAACTGGACGAAAACCTGGTTGAGGTCTTGAAGGATAAACTGGCCGGTTATCCTAATGCGGAAATCCATTCCGGGGATGTATTGAAATATAATTTTGATTCAATATCAAATACATACAATTGCAAAATTAAAGTGATAGGTAATATTCCTTACAACATATCAAGTCCGGTGATTTTTCATTTATTAAACTTTCGGTCGGCAATCAGTGACTTTGTTTTAATGCTGCAAAAAGAAGTGGTTGCGCGACTGGTGGCCGGGCCGGACAATAAGAGCTACGGAGTGCCGTCCGTACTTTTACAGATGTTTGCGTCAGTGGAAAAAGTATTTGATGTTCCGGCTGCATGTTTTTACCCGCGCCCTAAAGTGGAGTCGGCCGTAATGAAAGGTTTTTTTTTAAAAGAGCCGGCGGTGGAGTTGTATGATGAGATTCTTTTCACGCAATTAGTAAAGGCAGCCTTCGCCCAGCGCCGGAAAATGCTGTCCAATAACCTGAGGAATTTCAGCATTATCAAGGATATTGGAGAAAACAACCTCAAAGATATTCTTGCCTCCGCCGGAATTGACGGCAGGCGCCGGGGGGAAACACTTTCCGTGGCGGAATACGGGCGCTTAAGTAATCTGCTCCAAAAAGCAATTGACTAACTAATATCTAAATATTAAATCTAAGAACTGATATTGAAAAACTTGCTTAAAGACTTTCCGTTATGAAAAATAAATTATTATATATTCATACACTTGGCTGCCAGATGAATGTTCACGACTCCGAACAGATGGCGGCGCTGCTGGCGGATTGCGGTTATAAAACGACCGACAACGTGAAGCTGGCGGATCTGGTGCTTCTCAATACCTGCGCGATCAGGGAAAAGGCGGCGCAAAAGGCTTACAGCGAACTGGGTAGATTCGGTTTGCTCAAAAAGCAGAATCCAAACCTGGTAATCGGGGTGGGTGGTTGTCTGGCGCAGCATTTAGGCAGCAAATTTCATAAAAAGATACAACATCTCGACTTTGTTTTCGGGACGCATAATATCCATAGTTTGCCGGAGATGGTGGCCACCGTAGAAAAAAACAGAGAGAAAATCACGAAAATTGATTTTCATAAATCATGTATGTCCATCGGCATTTACGCACCGCCGGCAAATGGTGCCAGAAGCGCGTTTGTCAGTATTATGCAGGGATGTAATAATTTCTGCGCGTACTGCGTGGTTCCCTATCTGCGTGGTCGCGAGACCAGCCGGCCGCCGGTAGGTATTATCGAAGAAATAACGAAACTGGCGAGCGCCGGCATCAAAGAAGTGACCCTTTTAGGGCAAAATGTTAATTCCTACGGCAATACGCTGGAAAAACAAACTACATTTGCGCAGTTGATTAAGGAAATAGGTGCGATAGAAGGCATTGAACGCATCCGCTTCACTACGTCGCATCCCCGCGATTTATCGGAGGCGCTGATTAACTGCTTTGCCGAAGAGAAAAAGTTATGTGAACACATACACCTGCCGGTGCAATCCGGTTCGAACAGAATTTTACGGCTGATGAACCGGGGGTATACCCGCGAGGACTATCTGAAAAAAGTTGAGCGTCTGCGTCAGGTATGTCCGGGCATAAGTATAACTTCGGATATCATTGTCGGCTTTCCGGGGGAAACGGAGAAAGATTATCAAGAAACCATTGACATGATGGAAAAAATCAGGTTTGATTCTACGTTTTCATTTAAGTATTCGGAAAGGAAAGGCACCGCCGCCGAGAGTCTGGAAGGGAAAATAAGTGAGCCGGAAAAACAACAAAGGTTGAAATATTTGCAGGATCTGCAGAACAGGCACACAGTGCAAAAAAATATGGAATTGGAAGGAAGCATCCAGAAAGTATTGATTGAGGGAAAAAGCAGGAATTCCGAGCATGATTTGATGGGACGCACCAGTTCCTGGAAGATAGTAAATTTTGAAGGAAATTCAGAACTGATTGGTAAATTGACGGATGTGCAAATTACCAAATCATTTCTACATTCATTGCGTGGTAAATTGATTGAGGAGGTTGGGAATGTTCATCGAAATGAAAGTATCGGGGTTGACCATTGATCCCATTACGAATACGCCCATTGTTATATTGAAAGATCTGCGGGAAAACAAAGCAATTCCAATCTGGATCGGTCTGTTCGAGGCCAGCGCCATTGCTACGGAATTGGAGAAAATTGTCTTTTCGCGGCCAATGACCCATGACTTATTCAATGAATGTTTAAAAGTGTTAAATGTAACGGTGAACAAAATTGAAATAGGCGACATTCGCAACAATACTTTTTATGCCAATATTTATTTGATACGGGAAGGCGAGAGTTTTACCGTCGACGCGCGCCCGAGCGACGCCATCGCCCTGGCGCTGCGCGCCCATGCGCCGATATTTGTAGAAGAAAATGTTATAGAAAAATCGCGCAACGTCGATTTCGGCATAAAAATAACTGATCTGGATAAATTAAAGGAAGATAAAATAAGGGAATATTTAGAAAATCTATCAGCGGAAGATTTCGGCAAATACAAAATGTAGCCATTATGAATGATCAAATTCGGGATTATCAGACATATCTGACATCGGAACGAAATGTTTCTGAGCATACCCGGATGGCCTATATAAAAGATGTGGAAGAGTATGCCGAATTCCTCCAGAAAAATAATTTCATCGATAACATTGATGGAATTTTAAATGTTGCCGCGGATACCGTCCGGGCATATCTGGGATATCTTTTCCGGAGAAAAGTAAAGAAAGTTACAGTCAACCGGAAAATATCCTCCTTGAGATCTTTTTATAAGTTTTTGATCCGCAGCGGCAAAACAAAAAACAACCCGGCGGGAATGATCCAGTCATCGAAGACGGAAAAATATATGCCCAATTTTTTGTCGGTCGATGAAATCTTTGAGCTGCTTCAAGCCTGGAATGATACGTCAACGGCGGGATTGCGTAACCGGGCTATGCTGGAATTATTTTATTCGTCCGGTTTACGTCTGGGCGAATTGGCGGGGCTCAATGTTATGGATCTGGACTTTGATCAGGCGCTGGTTAAAGTGCGGGGGAAGGGGAGAAAGGAAAGAATAGTCCCCGTCGGCGCACCGGCCCGCCAAGCTTTGCAGGAATATTTGGCAAAAACAAAAGAAGTTCGAAAAAAAAACAGTGAGGATGTTTTTAACAGCCCCCTTTTTTTGAATTTAAGGGGGGCGAGAATTACGGCGCGCAGCATCGCCCGAATAGTTGATGAAGCGACAAAGAAAAGCAAAATAGGCCGGAAGATCAGCCCCCATGCCCTGCGGCATACATTTGCCACGCATCTGTTGAATGCCGGGGCCGATTTGCGTTCTATTCAGGAATTACTGGGGCACGAGAGTCTGTCGACAACGCAAAAATATACGGCGGTTAACATCAACCGCATGATGGAAATTTACGATAAGGCCCATCCCCGCGCCGGAAAGAATCTCAAGTAAATGAGACCTGGCTTATTGCAAGGCGTCAGCCGCAGCAAGAAGCCTTAGTCGAATTTATCCCGTGCCGCGAAGCGATACACGGGATCCAGAAAATAAATGGAGAAGAAAATTGCATATTCGAGGAACAACAATATTAGCTGTAAAAAAAGATAATAAGGTGACAGTGGCCGGAGACGGTCAGGTAACGCTGGATACCACCATTTTAAAGCACGGCGCGCGCAAGGTGCGGCGCCTTTACAATAATGAAGTTATCGTCGGTTTTGCCGGAGCAACCGCCGACGCCTTTACACTGTTTGATCGTTTTGACCAGAAGCTGGAGCAATACAATGGTAATTTGCTGCGGGCGGCGGTGGAACTCACCAAAGACTGGCGTACCGACCGCGTATTGCGGCATCTGGAGGCGTTGATGATCGCCGTCAGCAGAGACTATTCACTGATCATTTCCGGCAACGGCGACGTCATTGAATCCGACGACGATGTCATGGCCATCGGCTCCGGCGGGCCTTATGCGCAGGCCGCCGCGAGGGCCCTGGTGCGTCATACGAATTTGTCTTCAACAGAAATTGCCCGGGAAGCGATGAAGATCGCTGCGGAAGTATGCATCTATACCAATGATCACATAACTCTGGAAGAACTTGATGTTGACGGAGAAAAAACGAAAGAAAAAAAAAGAACCAAAGTTAAGGAGCTTGTATAAAATATGTCCAATAATGGATTAACTCCCCGGGAGATAGTCGAAAAGCTTGATCGGCATATCATCGGCCAGGCGGATGCGAAAAGGGCCGTGGCTATCGCCCTGAGGAATCGATGGCGTAGACAGAACGTGTCGGAAGAACTCGCCGATGAAATATCTCCCAAAAATATTATCATGATCGGACCCACCGGTGTGGGAAAAACAGAGATTGCCCGCCGGCTGGCAAAGCTGGACAATTCCCCGTTTTTGAAAGTGGAAGCTTCCAAATTTACGGAAGTAGGGTACGTCGGCCGTGATGTAGAATCTATGGTTCGTGATCTGGTAGAGCTTTCCATAAATATGGTGAAGTCGGAAGAACAGGAAATTGTGCAGGTAAAGGCGGAGGAAATTGCCGAGGAAAGACTGCTTGATTTATTGCTCCCGGCAAAACCTGCGGAAAAAAAGATAGATGATATGCTGACGAGTGCAGAAAGCAGTGAAGAAGACATCCGCATTACTGAGGACCAGATAAAAAAAGCCGATGCGACCAGAGAAAAATTAAGAAAGCTATTCCGGGACGGTAAGCTGGACAACCGTATAGTGGAGCTGGAGATAAACGAACCCAGAAACGGTCCCATGATCGAAATATTTTCCGCCGTGGGCATGGAGGATATGGGGCTCAACCTCAAAGACATGCTGGGCAACGCCTTTCCGCAGAAAAAGAAAAGAAGAACCGTCAAGGTGCCGGAAGCTCTGGAGATACTGACGGAAGAAGAAGCGCAGAAGCTGATTGACATGGACAAAGTTCACCGCATCGCCCTGGAAAGAGTGGAGCAATCGGGAATTATCTTTCTGGATGAAATTGATAAAATTGTCGGCAGCGATTCAGCTCATGGACCGGATGTTTCCCGGGAAGGCGTTCAGCGGGATTTACTGCCGATTGTTGAAGGTTCAAGCGTCAATACACGCTACGGCATGGTTAGAACGGATCATATTCTCTTCATTGCCGCCGGGGCATTTTCCGCTTCCAAGCCTTCCGACCTGATTCCGGAGCTGCAGGGAAGATTTCCTATCCGGGTAGAACTCGATTCGCTGGGAAAAGAAGAATTTATCCGCATACTGACCGAACCAAAAAACGCTTTAGTCAAACAGTATATAGAAATGATGGCGACGGAGGGAATAAAGTTAACATTCACCGATGAAGCCGTTGCGGAGATCGCCGAAGTCGCCACGCAGGTCAATGAGAAAACGGAAAACATTGGAGCGCGCCGGCTCTACACGATAATGGAAACACTGCTCGACGATATTTCTTTCGAAGCGCCGGATCTGCAAGAAAAAGAAATAACGATTGACGAAAAATACGTGGAAGATAAGCTCGACGAAATAGTCGAGGATGAAGACTTAAGCAGATACATTCTATAAGATAGGAAAAAAATGGAACATATCTTTAATTCTATGGAAAGGGCGGACATTCTTCTCGAAGCCCTGCCCTATATTCAGCGTTTTTATAATAAAACAATCGTTATCAAATACGGCGGTCACGCCATGATCGACGACGAGTTAAAAGATAAATTTGCTCAGGACGTCGTCATGATGAAGTACATCGGGATCAACCCCGTTGTGGTTCACGGCGGTGGTCCGCAAATCGGCGGTATTCTCAAGAAGCTGGGTAAAGAATCAAAATTCATCCAGGGCATGAGAGTGACTGATGAAGAAACCATGGATATCGTGGAGATGGTTTTAGCCGGTATGGTGAATAAGGAAATTGTCGGCTTGATCAATCGTCACGGCGGCAATGCCGTGGGATTAAGCGGCAAGGACGGAAACCTCGTGATCGCAGAAAAGTATTTCTTAAGTGAAGAAAAGGCCCAAAATACTCCGCCGGAAATTATCGACATCGGTTTGGTGGGCAAAGTAAAAAGCATAAATTCGAAATTGATCGCTACGCTGACGCAAAACAGTTTTATTCCGGTAATCGCGCCTACGGGGATCGGCGAGAGCGGTGAAACATATAACATCAACGCCGATATCGTTGCCGGAGAATTAGCGGCGGCTCTGCAGGCGGAAAAACTGCTGCTGCTTACCGATGTCCAGGGTATTCTGGATAAAGATAAAAAGCTGATCAATACCATGGGCGATGAGGAAGCACGAAAACTGATCGAGCAGGGTGTCATCGAGGGAGGCATGTTCCCCAAAGTTAAGTGCTGTTTAAAGGCCCTGCGGGGCGGAGTAAGAAAGGCGCATGTTGTCGATGGACGGCTTAAGCATGCCATCCTGCTGGAAGTATTTACGGACAAGGGGATTGGGACGGAAATAGTTTTGTGAGGCTGACTTCGTAAAAAATCCCCGGCATGCGCCGGGCAAGCATATGCCAGAATACATCCGGCGAATTCCGGAGGCATTGCGCGCCTTGCCTCTGGCCTTTTTACGAAGTCAGAGAAAATGTTTAGGAGTTAATCACGTGAACGAAAAAGAATTAATGGCGTTGGCCGATGAAAATATAATGAATACCTACAAACGATTTCCCATTGTCCTTGTCAAGGGTTCGGGGCAGAAAGTGTGGGACGTCAACGGGAAGGAATATCTTGATTTTGTCTCCGGGATCGCCGTGTGCAGTCTGGGGCACTCGCATCCGAAAGTAGTCGCCGCGATCAAAGAACAGGTTGAGCAGCTGACCCATGTTTCCAATTTATACTACACTGAACCGCAGGCCCGCCTGGCTAAACTGCTGGTGGATAATTCCTTCGCGGACAAAGTGTTCTTTTGCAACAGCGGCGCCGAAGCTAACGAAGCGGCGATAAAACTGGCGCGCAAATACGCCCACGAAAATCTGGGTGACGACAAATTTGAATTAATCACCATGAAGGATTCCTTTCACGGCCGGACGATGGCGACAATAACGGCTACCGGCCAGGAAAAGTTTCAATTCGGTTTTACACCGTTGCTGGACGGCTTCACTTACGTTCCCTTCAATGATTTGGCGGCCCTGGAAGCTGCAATTTCCGAAAAAACATGCGGCATAATGGTGGAGCCGATCCAGGGAGAAGGCGGAGTCAATGTCCCGGACTTGAACTATCTGGCCGAAGTGCGGAACATTTGCGACCGGCATAATATTCTGCTCATTCTCGACGAAGTTCAGACGGGAATAGGCCGCACGGGCAAACTCTTTGCCTACGAACACTCGGGTGTGAAACCCGACATTATGACCCTGGCCAAAGCTTTAGGCAACGGTTTCCCTGTCGGGGCGATGCTGGCGACGAATAAAATCGCCAAAGCCTTCGTTCCCGGTAACCACGCCTCCACTTTCGGCGGAAATCCTTTGGCTATGGCGGCGGCAGTTGCGACGCTGGAGACAATTCTCACCGAAGGCCTGCTGGATGTCTGCCGGCAAAGAGGAGACTATTTTCAGGAACAGTTGAGAAAGCTGCAGACAAAGCACAAGATCATTAAAGAAGTAAGGGGAAGGGGGCTGATGATTGCCTGCGGCCTCAATATTGAAGGCGGTGAAATCGTCAATGAATGCATGAAAAAAGGCTTGCTGATTAATTGTACAGGCGGCAAAACATTGCGTTTTGTGCCGCCCCTGGTGATTTCTGGGCAAGACATAGATCAGGTCATCAATATTCTTGACGAGGTAATGGAGGGCAAATGAAAAAAGACTTGTTGAACGTTTATGAGCTTACTCTTGCCGATTTTGATATGATATTTAACAACTCCGTCAGGCTTAAAAAAGCCTTGAGAGAAGGCAAACCGCATGCATCTTTGAAAGGGAAAACTCTGGGGATGATTTTTGATAAATCTTCCACCCGCACAAGAATTTCATTTGAAGTGGGGATTTATCAATTAGGCGGCATCGCCCTTTATTTGAATTCCCGCGATACACAGATCGGCCGCGGTGAAACGATTGCCGATTCCGCCCGGATGATGTCGCGTTATTTAAACGGCATAATGATTCGGACATACGCGCAGGCCACTGTGGAAGAGCTGGCCGCGGCGGCGACGATACCGGTTATCAACGGATTGACCGATCTTCAGCATCCCTGCCAGATATTAGGCGATTTGTTCACCATCAAGGAAAAGAAGGGAACGTATGAAGGATTGAAAATTGCCTACATCGGCGACGGTAACAATATTGCGAATACCTGGATTGATGCCGCCGCACGTCTGCCTTTCGAACTTGCCCTGGCCTGCCCGGAAGGATATGATCCCGACGCACGTATCCTGGCCAGAGGGATGAAAGAAGCAAAAGAGGGAATAACTCTTTATCGCGATCCTTTGGAGGCCGCTCAAAAAGCCGACATTCTATATACGGATGTCTGGGCGAGCATGGGGCAGGAAGCAGAACAGGAAGAAAGAAAGAAGGTCTTTAAATACTACCAGATCAACAAGAAGGTTTTGAAGGAAGCCAGGAAGGATGTTCTGGTTATGCATTGCCTGCCGGCGCACCGCGGGGAGGAGATTGCCGCCGATGTTATTGACGGTCCGCATTCGGTGGTGATTGATGAAGCGGAAAACCGGCTGCATGTGCAAAAAGCAATCATGGAAATATTACTTTAGGAGGAATTGATTTTGTCGTCAGAATTTAAAAAAGTTGTACTGGCCTATTCAGGCGGGTTGGATACATCAGTTATTGTCCGTTGGCTTATTGAAACCTACAAGTGTGAAGTTATCTGCTTTGCCGCAGATCTGGGACAGAAAGAGGAACTCGCCGGCCTGAAGGAAAAGGCGCTCAGTACAGGCGCCAGTAAAATATATATTGAAGATTTGCAGGAAGAATTTGCGCGGGACTTTGTATTTCCGGCGCTGCGGGCCAATGCGATTTATGAAGGCACCTATCTTTTGGGAACCTCGCTGGCAAGACCGCTGATCGCGAAGAGACAAATCGAAATCGCCCAAAAAGAGGGAGCCGATGCCGTGTCGCACGGCGCTACCGGAAAAGGAAATGATCAGGTTCGTTTTGAACTGACTTATTATGCGCTGGATCCGGCCATCAAGATTATCGCCGTCTGGAAAGACGACAACTGGCATTTTGATTCCCGCGAATCGATGTTCGATTATGCTGAGAAGTATAACATTCCCGTGCCGCTGACTAGAGAGAAACCCTACAGCTCGGATCGCAATCTGCTGCATATTTCACATGAAGGCGGGATCCTGGAAGATCCGTGGGCGGAGCCGCCGGAAGATATTTTTGTGTTGACCAAATCACCGGAGGCGGCGCCGGATAAGCCGACTTATGTGGAAATCGATTTTGAAAAAGGCAATCCGGTGGCGATTGACGGCCAGAAAATGTCGCCGGCCAAGCTTATGGATCAGATGAACATCATTGCCGGAGAAAACGGGATCGGCCGGGTCGATATGGTCGAAAACCGCTTTGTCGGCATGAAATCGCGCGGCGTTTATGAAACTCCCGGCGGAACAGTTCTCTGGGCGGCGCACCGCGCTCTGGAGTCCATCACCATGGACAGGGAAGTGATGCTGATGCGGGATTCCCTGACGCCAAAATACTCCCAGTTGGCGTACAACGGCTTCTGGTATTCACCGGAGATGCGCACTTTGCAGACATACATTGACGCCACACAGGAAACCGTCACGGGAACGGTGCGCATGAAATTATACAAAGGCAACAGTATCGTTGTCGGCAGGAAATCGCCCTATTCTCTGTACAGCGAGGCGTTTGCTACTTTTGAAAAGGATCAGGTCTACAATCAAAAGGATGCAAAAGGATTCATTAAGCTCAACGCCCTGCGGCTGATCATTCAAAAAATGCTGAAGAAGTAATTTTTTGAAAAATGCGGAGAAATTTATGGCTCAAGTAAAAAAACCATGGGGCGGCCGGTTTCAAAAACCGACGGCGAAAAGCGTGGAGAGATTCACCTCCTCCATCCACTTCGATAAACGCCTGTATCAGCACGATATCGAAGGCAGCATCGCTCATGCCGCCATGCTGGCCGGGCAGGGTATAATCGCCGAAGAGGAAGCGGAAAAAATTTCTGCGGCCTTGAAAAGCATCTTAGAGGATATGGAGCAGGGCAGGATTGTTTTTGATCCTTCCGACGAAGATATCCATATGACCGTGGAAAGGGAGTTGATCGCGCGTACGGGGGAGGTAGGCGGAAAGCTGCATACGGCGCGCAGCCGCAACGATCAGATTAACCTGGATGTCCGGCTCTTCCTGCGCACTGAAGTTGACGGTATTCTGGAGGCGCTGAACAGCCTCCAGTTGCAGCTGCTGAACATCGCGAAAAGCGAAATTAAGACAATCATGCCGGGCTACACGCATATGCAGAAAGCCCAGCCTGTTCTGCTTGCGCACTATCTGTTGGCTTTCTGGGAAATGTTCAACCGTGATGCGCAGAGACTGTGCGACTGCCGGGACAGATTTAACGTACTGCCGCTGGGAGCCGCGGCGCTGGCGGGGACAAGCCTGCCCATTGACCGCAGGAAGACGGCAAAGGCGCTGAATTTCCCCCAGGTCAGCAAAAACAGCATGGACACGGTCGCCGACCGTGATTTTATAGCCGAGTTTATTTTTGCCGCGGCGCTGATTATGATGCATTTGAGCCGCTTCTGTGAAGATCTGATCTTATGGTCGTCGGATGAATTCGGCTTTGCGGAAATATCCGACGCCTATACAACGGGCAGCTCTATCATGCCCCAGAAGAAAAACTCTGATGTGGCTGAATTGATCCGGGGCAAATCCGCCCGCGTTTACGGAGATCTTTTTGCGATTATGACGCTGATGAAAGGTTTGCCCATGACCTACAATCGCGATCTGCAGGAGGACAAAGAACCCCTTTTTGACGCCGTGGATACCGTAAAAGATTGTATTTCAATATTTACGGAAATGATCCGCGAAACGAAATTTAATGCAGCCAGAATGTATGCAGCCGCCGCGGGTGGTTTTTCCACGGCGACGGATGTTGCCGAATACCTGGTGAAAAAGGGTGTGCCTTTCCGCAAATCACATGAGATTGTCGGCAAAATAGTCGCTTATTGCCTGAAAAACAAAACAACACTGGATCAAATGTCTTTAATTGATTATCAAAAATTTTATGAAGGTTTCGGCGCCGATATCCGGGAATGTATAAAATTGGAAAAAGCGGTTAACTCCCGGAAGCATGTCGGCGGCACCGCGACAAAGGCGGTTATGGGAAGGATTCGGGAAATTGAAAAAGCTTCCGTTAAAAAGTAGCATTTTAGTAGTCTTATTCCTGCTTGTCTTAACCGGTTGCGGTGTTAAGGGAAATCCTGTTCGTTTTCCGGCGATATCGGATAAAGCACCGGTGGTTGAAAATATGGAAGCCCTCTCCGTGGAAGAAGCGGTGCTTCTGAAATGGAATTTTCAGGATAGAAGTGGATTAATCAGCTACATAAAGATAGAGCGAAGTGACGCCGGACAGACGGGAAATGAATGCAGAGATTGTCCGCAGACATTTACCGGAATCGGCCGGGTCGACGTTAAAGAAAAACCTGCAGATAAAGAAAAAAGAGAACTTAGTTTTACAGATAATCAAGCCGTAAAAGGAAACACATATAAATACCGTTTAATGCTGTGTGAAGAGAATGAAAATTGTTCCGAAGCAGCAGCAGCGGAAATAAATTTTAAGTAAAGGAACATCAGGAGGATATTTTTATATGTTTAAAGGAGCAATAGTCGCCATCGTTACGCCTTTCAAAGACGGGAAGGTTGACGAAGATGCTTTGCGTGAACTGATCGAATTTCAAATCTCCAATGGGACCGACGGCATCGTGCCCTGCGGTACAACCGGTGAATCAGCGACGCTAAGCCATGAAGAACATGATCGTGTTATTGAAATTACAATTGATGCAGTGAAAAAGAGAGTGCCGGTTATTGCCGGGACAGGTTCCAACAGCACTGCGGAAGCAATTCGTTTAACAAAGCACGCCTACGAGGCGGGCGCCGACGGAGCGCTCATTGTCTGCCCTTATTACAATCGGCCGACTCAGGAAGGGCTTTATCAGCACTATAAAATGATCGCGGAAAGCGTTCCCATTCCCATCCTGCCCTACAATATTCCGAGCCGCACCGGCGTTAACCTGCTGCCGGATATGGTGGCGAAGCTGGCTAAAATTAAAAATATTGTCGGCATCAAAGAAGCCTCCGGATCCATCAAACAGATGAGCGATGTTATTGAATTGTGCGGAGATGATTTTGCCGTTCTTTCCGGAGACGATCTTTTCACCCTGCCGCTTCTGGCCATGGGGGGTGCGGGAATCATTTCCGTAATTTCCAATGTCGCTCCGGCGGATATGGCGGGACTGGTCGATGCTTTTGCCGCGAAAGATTTCGCGAAAGCAAAAGAGCTGCATCACAAGATGAGCCCCTTGATTGAATCGCTTTTTATAGAAGTAAACCCGACTCCCGTAAAAGCAGCGCTGGCATTGATGGGTAAAATACAGTATGAATATCGTTTGCCACTTTGCAAAATGTCCGATGCCAATCTGGAAAAATTAAGAAAAGTAATGGTCAACTACGGCTTGATTAAATAGCGGCCGTCTTCCTACGTTTTATTGAAGATTATAAGTTATAAAGGAGATTGTTTTATGACGAAGGTCGTTGTAACCGGAGCCGCGGGCAAAATGGGAAACAGAATAATCAGTCTTATCTCGGCAATGGCTGATGTCAAGTTAGTGGGCGCGGTCGAAACAACAGGACATCCTCTTATCGGAAGTGATGTGGGCCAGGTGGCGGGTTTAGGAAAAACCGGAGTGTTGATTAATGATAATTTGGTTGATTGTCTGAGTCAGGCGGATGTAGTTATCGACTTTACGAACCACGAGGCCTCTTTGACCCACTTGAAAATCGCCGCGGAGAAAAACTGCGCCATTGTTATCGGTTCCACAGGATTCACCTCCGATGAAATGAAAGAGGTGAAAATAATGGCTGCCGGTACACGCTGTGTGCTGGCTCCCAACATGAGCGTCGGGGTGAATGTAATGTTTAAGGTTCTGGAATATTGCGCCGGAATTCTTAAAGATGATTATGATGTGGAAATTGTCGAAGCGCATCATCATTTAAAGAAGGATGCTCCCAGTGGTACGGCCATGAAAATGGCGCAGGTTATCGCCGATAAATTGGAACGCGACCTGGACGAAGTCGGTGTTTATACACGGAAGGGGTTAATCGGAGAAAGGACAAAGAAAGAGATCGGCATCCAAACGGTTCGCGCCGGAGATATTGTTGGTGAGCATACGGTAATTTTCGGCGGAATAGGCGAGCGGTTGGAATTCATCCATCGAGCTCACAGCCGGGATAATTTCGCCAAAGGGGCTATTCGCGCCGCCAGGTGGATTGTCGGCCAGCAAAACGGCCTGTATGATATGCAGGACGTATTGGGGTTACGCGATAAAAAATAATCATTTGAGAAGTATTTTCTGCTATATTGGCATCGGTTCCAATCTGGGCGACGCTTTGCAAAATTGCAGAGAGGCTGTGGAGAGAATTTCCAGGGTGGAGGAAATTCAACTGATGGATGTGTCTTCTTTTTACAGCTCCGAACCGGTTGGCATGGAAAACCAGAACTGGTTTGTAAATGCCGTTATTGAAATCAAGACAACTCTTGCCGCCCGAGATTTGCTGCATGTTCTGCAGAATATCGAAAACACAATGGGCAGAAAGAGGGAGATAAAAGGCGGCCCCAGAATTATTGACCTTGATCTTCTCTTCTACGGGCAGGATGTTATTGATGAAGCTGATTTGACGGTTCCGCATCCGGAACTGCATAAGAGACGTTTTGTCCTGGAGCCGTTAAATGAAATTGCGTCTTATTTTCTTCACCCCGCTTTTGGTGTTTCCATGCGTGGTTTGAAAGACCGGCTCGATGATCAGAAAGTTGTAAAATTGTTGGAAAAAAGGAAAAAGGTTGGCCGTTTGTCATGCTGATTCGTTTGATTATAATACTGATTTTAATTTATCTGCTCTATCGAATAATTAAATTATTCCACCGTTCGAGAACGGCGAGCGTAAGCAGTCAGCAAATTAAAAAAGTAAAAAACATGACACCAGTAGGCGAGGATCTGGTGGAGGATCCGCATTGTCATACTTATGTTCCCGTAAGTCAGGCCTATAGAAAAGAAATAGGTGGAAAAAGTTATTATTTCTGCAGTAAAGAATGCTATGAAACTTATGTTTCAGAAAAAAAGTAATGAAAGGTTGATGGGGAGAATATGAAGTTTTTTATTGATACGGCAAATATCGAAGAAATCAAGGAAGGCTTGAGCCTGGGCATGGTGGATGGCGTAACGACGAATCCATCCCTGATTGCCAAGGAGAAAAAAGGATTTGACGCGGTTGTTAAAGAAATTCTGAAGAATGTCAAAGGGCCGGTAAGTCTGGAAGTAGTAAGTCAGGATGCAAAGGAAATGTTTGCCGAAGGTAAGAAACTTGTGCGTTTAGGCGAGAATGTCGTAATTAAGGTTCCAATCTGCACGGAAGGTTTAAAAGCGACGCGAATGTTTGCCGACGCCGGTATAGATGTCAATCAGACTTTAATTTTTTCTCCCCTTCAGGCGCTCATGGCCGCAAAAGCGGGCGCCCGTTACGTCAGTCCGTTTGTCGGCAGATTGGACGACATTTCCCATGACGGCATGGAACTGGTGGAGCAGATAATTACAATATTCGATAATTACGGATATGATACCGAAGTTATTGTGGCCAGCATACGCCATCCGCGTCATGTTCTGGACGCGGCGTTAATGGGCGCTGATATCGCCACCATACCGTTCAAGGTGATTGCTCAGCTGGCGGCGCATCCTTTAACGGATAAAGGAATCGAACTGTTTTTGGATGACTGGAAAAAAGTGCCGCGGAAGTAAGGTAAAATTGCTATTTCCGGCGAGTTAAACGGAGCAGATTTGGCAACATGATTGCGAAACAAGTGATATTCAATTTGCCCAATACAATTACCTTGATCAGGCTCAGCGTCGTGCCTTTTCTCTTTATTTTGCTCTGGTCACCGGGTGAATTCTGGAGCCTTGTTCTGGCGATTCTCTTTGTCGCCGCGTCGATTACCGATCTGCTCGACGGTTATATTGCCAGAAAATATCAGCTTGTTACAACGATGGGCAAGTTTCTGGACCCGATTGCGGACAAGCTGATGATCAACACGGCGATGATTCTGATGATTCCCATAGGCCGCATTCCGGCATGGATTGTAGCTCTGACGATTATTCGGGACTTTGTCGTCGATGGAGTAAGAAGCATAGCTTCTTCCGAAGGTCTTTTCATTCAGGCGAGCCGTCTGGGCAAACAAAAGACTTTAGCCCAGATAATCGCCGTCACGGCGTTGCTGATCCATTATCCGATTTTTGGCGCTGATGCCCATCGGGTTGGAATAATCGTTCTTTACGTCGCCTTTGTATTGACCGTATATTCCGGCACCAACTACTTTATTCAATTTTATAAAAGAGCTGGAAACAATTGATTATGTCCGGTTTGCCGAAACGTAATTATTCCAAAATCGATCTTCCGCAAATAAGCAGAGCACTCTTTTATCCGCGCTATGATACCGTCGAAATAGAGGAGAATAAATACCTTAAGCGCGTGATGATACCGGTCGGCGACAGCGTTTTCATAAGTTCTCTCTGGGCCGCTATGGAAAAGGCGCCGGCAACAATTTTGTTTTTTCACGGCAACGGCGAAATATCCTCCGATTACATCGATATTGCCGGAATATTCTGGCAGATGAATATTCGCTTTATCTGCGTTGATTATCGGGGATACGGACGTTCCTCGGGTGATCCTGAGGCCAGCCTGATGATTCGCGATGCTCACGATATTTTCCGATATGTTTATTCGCATACGAGGGAAAAAAAAGAACCGCTGATTATTATGGGGCGTTCTCTCGGTTCCGCCCCGGCGCTGGAAATCGCGGCCGAATATGGTGAGAAGATCGACGGGTTAATAATAGAAAGTGGTTTTGCTGAAACCCTGCCGCTGCTAAGAACACTCGGAGTTGATCCGAATTACCTGGAAATTAAAGAAGAAGACGGCTTCGCCAATGCGGATAAAATCAAGAATTTCAACAAACCTCTGTTGATTATCCACGCCGAGGATGATTATTTAATTCCACTCGTACAGGCGGAGAAATTATATGCCGCAGCAAATGCACCGCAAAAAAAAATCCTGAAGATACCCAATGCCGGTCACAATGATATTTTTGTCGCCGGAATCAAAGCATATTTGACTGCTGTAAGCGAACTGGTGAAATCAGCATTGCAATATCAAGGGGCGGATGAAAATTAATTTACGGCGGCAATTACTTTTTTGTTGACAAGAAAAGTTTATTTGTTATAGTCACGACCATCCCAATGAGCGGGCGTAACTCAGTGGTAGAGTGCTACCTTGCCAAGGTAGACGTCGACGGTTCAAATCCGTTCGCCCGCTCCATTTTTTTATGGCGGCATAGCCAAGTGGCTAAGGCAGCGGTCTGCAAAACCGTTATTCTCCGGTTCAAGTCCGGATGCCGCCTCCAGCACTTTCCAAGGATCAACTGCAAAAGCTGGTCCTTTTTTATTATCTGCATATTTTTCTGCATCAGCCGAGAACTCGCTGCAACTCGCTGCGAAGACCTTTCATAGTGTAAGGTTTCTGGATAAATCCGGCCAGCCCCCTGCCGACGAAGCGTTTTGTCGCCTCCTGTTGATTGTAGCCGCTCGACAGGATTACCCGTACATCACTTTGCATTTCGCGCAGCTCCAGAAATGCCTCCTCGCCGTCCATCTCAGGCATGGTCAGATCCAGGATCACACAGGCAATCTTCTTTCCATGGATTTTGAAGACGTTTAATCCCTCAAGGCCGTTGGCTGCAATCAGGACTTGAAAGCCTAATTGCAGCAGCATCTCCGAGGCCACATCGCGAATATAGGGATCATCGTCAATGAGCAGAATGGTGCCTCCAATTTGCGTCGAAACCGCCGGTTCTTCAGCATTTGCTTTGTCGCCCGCCTTCCATTCGACCGCCGGTAAGAAAATTTTAAAGGTCGTTCCTTTTCCCGCTTCACTGGAGACCTTGATTGCGCCTTTGTGGCCGCGCACAATGCCCAGTACCGCCGCCAGCCCCAGTCCCCGCCCGGTAAATTTCCTGCTGAAAAAAGGATCAAAAATCCTGCTTTGCGTTTCGGAATCCATGCCGCAGCCGGTATCCGATACTTCAAGGTAAACGTATGTTCCGCCGGGGAGCTTATCGTCCAGATAACTCTCGGCCAGAAAGGCCTCGTCGCACTGAGCGACTCCGGTGGTAATTGTGATTATACCCCGCATTTCATCCAGGGCATCCGACGCGTTTATTATCAGGTTCATGACTACCTGACGTATCTGGGTGGCGTCCGCTTCCACCGCCGGGAGGTTGTCAGCCAGAGAATAACGTACGAGCGCATTTTTGGAGACTGATACATCGAGTATCTGCCCCATTTCCCGGACGATCTCTGAAAGGTCATGGCGTTTAACCACAAAGCGTCCCTTTCCGGAATAGGCGAGCATTTGCTGACAAAGCTCAGCGGCCCGATGCGAAGCCCGTATAATCTCTTCAACATGCTCGTAGGCGGGGGAGTCTTCGGACAAGGACAAAAGGGCGAGGTCGGCTCTCCCCAGTACGGCCATGAGCAGGTTGTTGAAGTCATGGGCAATGCCGCCTGCAAGCACCCCCAGGCTTTCGAGCTTCTGGACTTCACGCATGCGGACTTCGATCTTGCGGCGTTCCTCCTCTATCTTCTTGCGTTCAGTGATATCCCGCACGATGGCCCACATGCCGGCAGGATTGCCAGCTTCGTTGCGAATAAGGAATGTGTTCAATTCAACGGGGAAAACAGTTCCGTCTCGCTTTCGATATTCCTTTTCGTAGCTGTCTGCGTGTCCCTGCACGAGGATTTGCTCTTCCACAACAGACTTTTCCAAGGTATGCCATTTTTCGGGGGTTATATCTGGGTATGTTAATTGGCGAAGTTCTTCTTCCGAGTAGCCCACCATGGATTGAAAAGCACGGTTCGATTCCCATATGCGGCCATTCATGTCCACACTGACAAAAGCTTCCGTCATGGATTCATGGAGACGGCGGTACTTTTTTTCGCTTTCGCGGAGAGCTTTTTCCGCCCGTTTTCGCTCGGCAATGTAAAGAGTCTTTTGGATGTTTTGATAAGCGACGGCGGAGAGTTGATCGGCCAGAACAAAAATTGTACGCGCGATCTGCTCGAACTTATCCTGCGGCATGACCGGCACCTGGAGAAAGGCTTGGCAAAACACAGCTTCATCAACGCCGATAGCACGGGCGTATTGCCGAATCTCTTTTTTATTTTGCGCTTCGTTCCGTACCTGGCCGATCAGCCAGTTGGCAATGTGGCGACCGCCGGCAGTAATACTCACTCCGGCTCCCCATAAGCCGGCACTCAGACACTTTTGAATGGTCGGCCCGGAAGGATTGTGTCGTCCGAGAGTCGCATCAGATATTTGACAGTTTCTGCATCCTTTTTCGCTCCGGCGGATAAATTCACTGCAGAAATATGTGAAGTTGCTCGGACGGGTGATGGCGGTGCCGTCCGGTCGTGTTAAAAGAATAGCTACTCCCCAGGACTCCGCCAGCATGTCCTGGAGATGTTGAATGCCGGATATGTTGAAGAGGGATTCAAAGGAAATATTTTCAATCCCTCCCGACGCTTCTTCGTCACAATTGTTCATCGTGATGTTCGCAGGGGTCACCATCACGCCGCCGGGATTTCTTTTTGGCCCATCGGTTAGACTGAAAGGCCTATTGTTGACTTTATCAGATTTTCCGGCATCGGCCGTCTGACGGCCACGCTGTTTAGCAGCCATTATAACCTCCGTGTGAGGTGCTTTTCGACGGGTTTCCCGTCAACTGAAAAAGCCTTGTTTTTTATACACCTGTCTCTCCAGACGATAACAGGGAATTGCACTTGTGCGACTTGTGTGAAGCCCTCGTAAAAAAGGCTGCCTGAAAATTGTTGATTTTACGATTTTTTACGCGTTGATCTTATATGGCTGCAAAATAAACATTACGGTTGTCTTGCGCATTTTTATATAAGTTTCGCCATGTTCTTCCTGACAATGACGGAAATATTTTCCCGGTTTGGAAGATAAACACGAAGCATGCTGTCTTTTTTTAGTTCTTTAATATATTCGGTTGTTGTTAACGATCCTTGAAGATTAAACAACAGTCGGATTTCCGAAGACAGCATTTGAGAATTTTTAGTGTCGGCGTATAGTTCGATCAGCGCCAAATTGACGAAGGGATCCTGTGGCGCCAGCAACCGTAATAATCTGAAATAAGAAAAGGCGCCTGTATAATTGTTTTTGAGGCGGCAGGTTTCAGCCATTATCATCAGGGAAAAGGTCGAATCCGGATTTCCGGCCAGGCATTTCTGGGCGTAATGGCGGGCTTCGCTGATTTTACCTTCTTTGAGTAAGATGAGACTGTATAACTCCAGCAATTGTGAGTTCGTGGGGTATTTTTTTAGTTTGTTTTCGATAATCCGCCGGGCTTCCGGAATTTTGTTTTGCCGCATTTTTATTTTCGCTATGTGGATTGTATTGGGCAGATATTCCGTTAAAACCACTGAAGATCTTTGGAAATATTTTAGAGCAAGATCATTATTTGTTTCCCGGAAATAGAGCAGACCCGAATTAAATTCCTGAATAGCCAGCGCCTGTTTGCTGCCGAAGTTGTTTAAAGCGATAGCCTTGTCGTATTCCACCCGCGCCTTGTCATACATGCGGTCATTAAAGTATATTCTGCCCAGATTGGAATGTGGTCTGCTTAGACGGGGTGATTTCCTGATGTTGTCGACCCACAAAAGTAAATCATCGGAAATAATGCCGTTGCGCTGATAGGTGCCGTAGCCTGCGGCGACTATTATGACGACGATCCCTGCCGCAACAACCATCTGAATAAATTTTTTATTCCGAAAGTAATCGAGGGCATAAATTACACCCTCTGCGGCCGGGACAAAGAGGAGCATCGCCGGTAAATAATTACGGTGTTCATAAATTAATTCCAGATTGAATACCGTGCCTTCAATGAGATGGTTTAAAAAATAAAAGAGGATGCAAAAAGAAACGAGAGGACGTTTTTTGGCCAGGTAAATTGCAAAACCGAGAGCCGCGAGGATTAATAAAATTGCCGGAAACGTTGTCCACGGCTGGAATAGAGAACGCGAAAAATCTATGTCATAAAGCAGCGTCAGACGGGAATTAACGGGGAAAAATAAAAGAGATAAATAAAAAATGATCACCCGCGGCTCGGTCAAAAGCCGCTCTCCCATGGTGAAATCACGCCAGTCATACCTGCTGAATGCATTGGAGAGGCCGCCGGTGTAAATCAAGCCAAAAACCGCAATAATTATGACCGGAAGTATTATAATTTTTAAGGATTGGAAAATGCTGTCCCTGCTGACGCCCTGAATTAAAAGCAGGTCGAACAATAAAATGCTTGCCGGAAGCATGACGGAATTTTCTTTGGAAAGCACGGATGCAAACCCGGCGACAACACAAAGCAGGAAAAAGACGACGGCTGACGACGACTTTTCGGCCTGCCGCCCTTTGAGATAAAAATACATGGCCATGATATAAAACATGCCGGCCATCGCCGCCATGCGCTGGACTATATAAGTGACAGACGTGACAAAAACGGGGTTGATTGCCCAGAAAAATGCCGCCAGCAGCGCCGCCGGGTAGGCTATATTTTCGTACCGGTCTTGAAGCAGAGGGAGTTTCAGGGTGTTGTAAACAAACAGAAACAGAAACAGCGCCGCGAGGTAATGTATTGTGAAATTAACTAAATGGTATCCGAATACATTTGTTCCGTCGAAATAATAATTTAAGGCAAAACTCAAGTATGAAAGCGGCCGTGATGGTTGCTTCTGCTCTAACCCGTAGATGCAATGCTTTATGTTCTCCCACGAAAAGTCCTTGATTTGGATATAAGGATTGCCGGAAATGTTGGCAAAGTCATCAAAATGCCAGTCGCCGTAAAAGCTGTTCGAATAAACGGCCATCAAAATAACCAGCAGCGAAAAAAAAGTAAAAGCATATTTACTGCTATCCGGAAATTTCCATTTTAAGGGTAGTCTAAACCCGTCTTCCCGCGAGATCATTTTTCTTCTATTCCACCGCTTTCAAATATTTATGATTTTTGTTGCTTCGTTATGATGACAGAGATTGCTTTTTGGCCGCATAACGATCCAAAAGGAAAAAAAAGGAAGCAAGAAATATTTCGGTAACCGTAACAATAACACGGGTAAGAATTGTTGCAAAAATTACTACCGGCTTGGAGATTAATGCGGGTAGAATCAGAAAAACAATGCCTTCACGAACACCGATTCCGGCCGGAGCGAAGATCGCCGCAACACCGATAAGCGATGCTATATAATAAACACTGGTTATTATCAAAAAGTAATTCCAGCCGATGGAATAAAAACAATTGAAAGCAAAAAAAAGCCCGAGGCCGTAGGGTAAACCGACCAGCATGTTGGCGCCCACAAGTTTAAGCAGGAAACCGTAGGAAGGTAATTCATTCAAGGGCTTGCGTTTTATCAACCGGAAGGCCAGGCCGGAAAATATTTGCAGGACCGGTGGATATAGAATCAACAGAAAAATCAAGGCCAAACCCAGGGCCGCCAGGCGAATGGGATATGATACCAGTTCCGGAATAAAGGCAACCGATAACAAAACCAGCAGACAGGAAGCCGTCATAGTGGTTATGAATTCGACGCCGGTTGCCACGGCAATTTTACTTTTGGAAACTTCCGAGTGGATGTCCATGCGAATCAGCAGCAGTCCGATTTTACCGGGCACATATTTGCCCAGCTGCGAAAGGCTCCAGGCATTGGCGGCGGAAAGAAAGGAGAATTTTATGCCGAAGGAACGGGCTAAATAAATCCAGATAATCAAATGAATTAAATAGGCTATGACGGTGAAAAAAAAGCTCAAAAAAAGATACGCCCAGTCGAGGCGATAGTTAAACCCGGCCAGATCTTTGAGGGCGGTATAAACATAGAAGGAAACTCCCGATAGAACAACTATAAAGAGTATCCGGCTGTACCAGCGCTTGCCGGCGGAAGAATTGTGAAGAGTTTCATTGGCCATAGTTGATTTCTCTGTTTACCCGATTTACGATTTGCCGCGGCGTTATTTTTTTTCAATTAAGTAAAAAGACCACAGAGTGGGTAATTTTTTATTTTTCAATAAGCTGTCGAGAAGAGTTAATCCACGAAAAAAACCATTTGTCCAGTTCTGCGGCAGAATTTTAGATACCAGATAAATCAGGAGAAAGAAAAATGTTGTCGCCGGAATACGTTCTTCCCGGATTACGCCGCCGCCGGCCTGATCAACGACGGCTTTAATCTTTCCGGCATGAAAACATTTTCCACCGGTATTAATCCTGCTGTTTGTTCTGAACAGCTGCGTCAGCCCGCAACCTGTCTGGAAGATTATCCCGGATTCATCCGGCTCGATCAGAATTATTTTCCCGCCGGGATTCAAATGGGTCAACAAACCGGAAAGTGTATTTATTAATTTATTTTCCGGCAGATACATCAGTACCGTGACAACAAGAATAAAATCGAACGTTCCTGTTTCCGGCGGAATGGCGTCAACAGCTCCGATGAAAGCGTCTCTTTGGGTAATATCACGGTATAATTTAACATAGTTGGGACTGATGTCCATGCCGCTGATCTGCGCCCGGGGAAACTTTTTTCCCAGCGGCAGGGATAATCGGCCGTAGCCGCAGCCGATATCGAGAATCCGCATCGTAGCTTTTTGATTTTTCAGACACTCTAAAATAAAGTTCAGATGAGTGTTATGAAAATGTGAATTAGCCGCGTCCGGCATGCCCTGAAAAAGAACGCTCTTAAGTGTCGCGCCGTAATCGAGGCTTCTTTTTTCCCAGACGCAGGAATCGCCTGCAACCCGGCGGTTATTTTTTTCCTTGCTGTTCTTCGCAGGCACGGATCATCTCTCCGGATAGTTTAAATGCGGAAGTATTCACTTAAGGCATTGATAATAAAATCTATTTGTTCAAAAGTAATGCCGACATACATGGGCAGCGTCAGTTCATGCGCGGCCACATATTCCGTCAACGGCATGTCCTGAGCTTGAAAATACTGCCGGTGAAAACTGAAGCTGT
>Ga0302250_1000566_pt1 | contig 35012 bp, 22 predicted proteins | sample AAG_RA_Asp_MG_FD_193536 | JGI IMG/M metagenome (GOLD analysis project Ga0302250, IMG submission 193536) | Enriched activated sludge microbial communities from anaerobic digester in WTTP, New Holstein, Wisconsin, United States - AAG_RA_Asp | ecosystem: Engineered > Bioreactor > Anaerobic >...
ATTCCGAGGTCTCCACCATCCGTTCCAGGTGCGCGATGACCAGTGCGGGGTCCCGCATCCGCATGCGCCCGTTCGTGTAGTCGGCGCAGAACGCGCAGTGGGTCAGTCGAGTCCCTGGCGGTCCGAATCCTCCAGCACCGGCAGGCGGACCAGGATCACCCCGAAGGGACGGGCCGACGGCCGAGGGAGCGGTCGATCCTCGAGGCCCAGGGAGACCCGGCTCGCCCCGGAGGAGACGCCCAGGTCCGTCTTCCAGCGGCGATCCCGCCAGGAGGCGGCCGGCAGGAACCGGTTCCGGGGCTGGTGGAGCAGCGGGCGGTCCCGGTCGCGATATCCTTCGTTTTCCGGCTCCGGGAGCAGCCATTCGGGCACGCCGTCGGACAGGGGCTGCAGGTGGGGCTCCCACTCGGGCGGGACCTCCCGCCGCCAGGGCCCCCCGCAGGCGGCATCGCAGACCTCGGCGCCCCGGCAGGGCTGGCAGAGGGCCAGTCCCGGGCGGGCATCGTTGCCGGTGGAGGGGCGGGGATGCAGGAACACCCGGGAGGCCTCGTCGGGCAGCATGCAGAGGGGGATGCCGCTCTCGCCGTCCAGGTGGAATTTCCCCAGGCCCGATGCCGCGTCCAGGCTGCGGTAGGCCGCGATCGCATCGGCCAGTTCCCGGGACACGGCCAGGAACGGGGGCAGCCGGAGGCGACCCGCCGGGTCCCGGACCGACCAGAGGGACACCTCCAGGGACTGCACCCGGGGCGCCAGCAGCCCGACCGCCCGGGTGAGGGACCCGGGATGACCCAGGCCCCGGGGCTCGACGGGCAACCACGCCTCGAGGCGCAGGGGCGGGAACTGCCGCCCCCGGCCGTCGGGGTCCATCCCCGCCAGGTCCGACCGGCACCGGTCCAGCCACCGGATCGCCTCGTCCATGGCCCCGGCGGACCCGAAGGCCCGCCCGTAGCGATCGGGATCCGGGGTTGCCAGCCGCCACTGGAGGACCCGGAGGCCCCTGCGGACCAGCCGGTCCAGGAGCCCCGGGTCGATCCGGGGAGGATGGGCCACCACCAGGCCGGTTCTCCGGAGGGGGGCCAGCCACTCCAGCAGGGACTCGATTTCCGCCACCTGGCGGACCGGGTCGTCGGGCACCAGGTACACCTTCGGAGGGAGCGCCTCGATGTCCGCTGGCCGCAGGGGCTCGGCGCGGGATCCGAAGGGGATCCGCAGAAAGGAACGGCCCGTCGGTACTGGTGCCTCCGGGGTCAGAGCCCCTCGCTGTGTTCCGGATCGACGATACCACGACCTCGACGGTCCGTCGCGCCGGGACCCAGCCCCTCCACCAGGGTCCGGACGTTCGCCCGGATCATCCCCTCGTAGGTCCCCTCGGGAGTGCCCGGCGTTCCGAGGGAGTCGGAGAACAGGGATCCGCCCAGGGACACCTCGTGGCCCATCGCGGCCGCCGATCGCACCACCGCTTCCACCAGGCGCGGCGAGAGGGACGTCTCGACAAATAGGCTGGCGACGCGGCGCCTTGCCACCTCCTCGGCGAGCAGCCCGATGTCCCGGGCCCCGGCCTCGGTGACGGTGCTCAGCCCCTGGACCCCCCGCACGTCCATGCCGTAGGCCCGGCCGAAGTAGGCGAAGGCGTCGTGGGCGGTCACCAGCAGCCGCTGCCCGGGCGGAATGGAACGGACCTGGTTGCGGACCCAGTCGTCCAGTTCCCCCAGACGACGGGCCGCGTCCTGCCCCCGTTGGCGGTATTCCTCGGCCCCTGCGGGGTCGATGCGGGAGAAGGCCTCCACCAGCGCCGGCACCGCCTGGGCAAAGAGCCCGACATCCATCCAGACGTGGGGATCGGGGGCCTCCCCGTGGCGCAGGATCTGGTCCTTCGGAAGGGCCTCGCCCAGGGCGATCGCCGGGACTCCCAGGCGGGACAGCGACTCGAGGACGTGGGTCATTCTCCCTTCGAGGTGGAGGCCGTGATAGACCACCAGTCGTGCCCCGAGGATGCGGCCCAGGTCCCCCTCCCGGGCCCGGTACTGGTGGGGGTCCACCCCCGGACCCATCAGCGCCTCCACGAGGACCCGGTCTCCGCCGACCTGGCGGGCCAGGTCCGCCGCGATGGTGGTGGTGGCGACCACGGGCCAGGGCCCCCCGGTGGCGGGGAGGGGGATCGCGTGCTGCAGGGACCCGAGGCCCCAGGCGATCGCCACGAGGCCCAGCAAGGTGGCTGCCACGGCCAGCAGTCTTCTCATGGCGGATCCGCCGGCGAAGGGGGCGGGAGGTTCCTGGAAGGGACCTGCTTCCCGGGGGTTCCGCCGGCCCGTCCCAGGGATGCCAGGGCCAGGATCGACAGGGCGACCAGCAGCAGGAACTGGAACCCCGCGGAGCCCAGCAGCAGCCCCAGTGGCGGCCCCCGGGGCTCCTCCCCGGAGGCGACGTCGCGGGTTCCGATGCCGACGAAGTCCCCGGGTCCCAGGCGGTCCCGGAGGGCCTCGGCGAAGGGGGTCGGGGGTGGGGGCCGGGAAGGGGCTTCTCCGCTCTCCGGGCAGTCCGTCCAGGCGATCGGGGCCACCGAGGAGGACCCCGGCTCCCGGGGACGCAGCGTCCCGGACAGGCAGGCCCCGGCCCGGGACCGAAGGCGGATTTCCACCGTCCCGGCGCCGATGGACAGGGACTCCACCTGCCAGCCCTGGGGAAGAAGGCCCTTGACCGCGGGATCCGCCAGAGCCTGGCGAAGGGTTTCCGAGGCCTCGGGCCGGAGGGCCCAGGATTTCGGACGAGCCAGTCCGGGACGGGGCGATGTTCCGGCGCCCGCCAGCAGCAGGACGGCCAGGATCGGCAGGGCCCGGAAGCGACCGCCAATCCGACGGATGCCGGTCCCCGGGCTGGTCGGGGAAGGATCCTGCTGGGGGGTCGGGTTCCGGTCCCTCATGGCCGATCCTCCGGCGCCCGGGAGGGGTCCTCCAGGAGGCCCTCCCGGTCCAGCAGGTCCCACAGCACGGACACCGCCTCCCGGGGTCCCTCGACCACCAGCGGAGGCACTCCCGTTTCCGGGGCTCGGCATCCGGGCCCCCCCACGGTCCAGCGGACCCGCAGCCGGGCGTCGGGGTGTCCCTCCTCCTGGGCCGGCAGCACGAGGCGCCGCCCGGCGCCCTCTGCGGGGACCTCCCCGAGGCCCTCCACCGACAGGGTCGCCGTGCACCGGGCCACCAGGGGCAGGGATGCCAGGGCCGTCTCGGGTCCCGGGAGGATCGGGACGCGCAGTTCCCGGGGCACCTCCCCGACGCCGGAGGCCAGGGGAGACGTCACGAAGTCCCCCCGCCAGTCCCCCGGCGGTTTCACGGCCATGCCGCTCGGGTGGCAGGACAGGCGGTCTGGGGTCCCCGAAGAGTCCCCCTCGCAGGCTTCGAAGCGTTCCCAGTCCAGTCGGGGCCGACCGGTCACCGCCAGCAGCCGCGATTCCCAGTCCTGGTGCCAGGATTCCAGTCCGGGGGGAAGGGGATCGGGGAGGGACCACGCAGGCGTCTTCAGGAACGTCCAGACCCGTTCTGGCGGCCCCCCGTTCCGGTCCGGCCAGTCCTTCACGAAGTCCAGGTGGGTCCGGATCACCCGCTCGTTGGGCTCCCGAACCTGGAAGACCCGGTGGGCCGGGAGGAAGTCCGGGTCCTTCCCCAGGCGCCCGGCGATGCGTTCCAGGTCCCCCTGGCGGAACATGGGCAGTCCGTCCACGCCCAGGAAACGGGCCTCGCGGTTCGCGGGAGCCAGGGCCAGCAGAGCGAACCCCGCCAGGACGATCGCCGGACCCCCGCGCCTTCCCGCCGCCACGGCGAGGTCCGGCAGCGGAAGGGTCCTCGCGAGCCACCCGGCGAGGTCCCCGGCCGTTGCCGCCAGCAGCAGGGCCGTGGCCGCCTGGGCCGCGATCAGGTACTTGTCGTCCGGGGAGACCCTGCCCGCCAGGCCCGCGCCGTCCAGGGCCAGCAACGGGGCGGCCACCAGGGCCAGCAGGGTCTCCGTCTCGCCGGGGTTCCGATCCCTGGCTCTGATCCAGACGGTCCGGACGAGGGCGATTCCCAGGGCGACCCGACAGGCCCAGGCGGGAAGCGAGGTCCCCAGCATGCTGGAAGTCGGCATCGATCCCTGGATGTCCGGGGAGGCCGACAGGACCTGGAGGTTGTTCCACCAGGCTCCGGGCGACGTGCCCACACCGACCAGCAGGAAGGCGATTCCGCCCACCGTCGCCCCGATCCACGGCCTGCGCCGGGACGCCAGGGCACCCACCGCCAGCATGGCCGGTCCCCAGGTGGCCGTGGCCATGTGGATGTTGGTGGCGATGGCGGCCACCGAGGCCGTCGCGACGACGAGGGCCAGGCGCTGCCGTTCCACGGCCAGCAGCGCCAGGGCGGCGGCCAGGGCCCCGATCAGCGGGAAGGGACGGTGGTTGTACACCATCGCGATCTTCAGGTCCGACGCGAGGCACAGGGCCGCGAACAGCGCCCCGGCCAGCCACCCGGCCAGGGGGCCCCGGCGCCTCCAGGCCGACGCCGCCACCAGGGCGACCGCCATGCCGAAGGAGGCGTGCAGCAGCAGGTGCAGCGACCGGTCGCCCAGGCCGATGGCCTCCCAGAGGGTCCGGAAATGGATCCAGTTGGCCCCGTGGGCGATCCGGTGCAGGGAGGAGGCGATCCCGACGGTGCCGCAGGCTCCCTCGAGGCACCAGCGGACCAGGACCTGGTCCCCCACGACGTCCAGGGAGAGGCCCGGGTCCGATCCGCCCGCCCGGACGGCCAGCACCATCCCGGACAGGCCCGCCGCCAGGATGCCCCACCAGGGCACGCGGTATCCGTCCTCCACCCGGGGCCTCCGTCGCGAGGCGTTTCGTCCGGGTTCGAATATACCAGAGGCCGCCTCGGGGCATCGCATCCCGGCACCGGTCGCGGGCCTTCCCGGCACCGCCGTCCCGCGGGATGACAAGGCCCCGGCCCGGTGGCATCCTTGTCCCGCTGCCCGGGAGGATGGTGCCGCGATGTCGAGGAACCCGACGGTCCGGACGGTGGCCGACCAGGAGGGACTCCAGGCCTGCCGGCGCCTGCGCCGGGAGGTCTTCGTCGAGGAGCAGGGGGTCTCCGAGGAGGAGGAGTGGGACGGCCGGGACGGGGAGGCCCTGCACCTGCTGGCCGAGGGGGAGGACGGCCCGGTGGGGACCGCCCGGGTCCGGATGGTCGGATCCGGCGTCGCCAAGGTGGAACGGGTGGCCGTGCGGAAGGAGTTCCGGGGACGGGGCATCGGCCGGCTGCTGATGGAGGCGGCCGAGGCCCGGGCCCGGGCCCTGGGTGCACAGGAGGCGGTGCTGGGGGCCCAGGTGACCGCCATCCCCTTCTACGAGCGCCTGGGGTGGACGCCGGAGGGCCCCGTCTTCCTGGACGCGGGCATCCCCCACCGGAAGATGCGCAAGGCCCTGGGTTCAAAGGGGGGATCATGAAAGAGACCCGCGAGATGCTGCCCCGGAAGGACGGCGGCCGGCTCTTCCTGAGGGGCTGGCTCCCGGAGACGGCTCCCCGGGGGGTGGTGCTGGTGCTCCACGGGATGCAGGAGCACGGAGGGCGATACGAAGGCCTGGCCCGGGCCCTGGAGCCCCTGGGGCTGGCGGTCCATGCCCCCGATCACCGGGGACACGGCCGGAGCGTGGACCGACCCGAGGAACTGGGGGTGCTGGGACCCGAGGGGCACGAGGGGGTGTTGCGGGACATCGAATTGCTGGTGGACCTCTGCCGGAGCCGGCATCCCGGCCTGCCCCTGGTGCTGGTGGGTCATTCCTGGGGTTCCTTCCTGGCCCAGGCCACGGCCCAGCGCCGGGGGGAGGACCTGGCGGGCCTGGTGCTGTCCGGCACCAACGGCCGCAACCCCCTGGTCCTCCCGGGGATCGTCCTGGCCCGGATGGTCTGCCTTCTTCGCGGCGCCGATCGACCCGCGGGCCTGCTGGAAACCCTCTCGATGGGCCACTTCAACCGGGCCTTCGACCCCGGGCCCACGGGCAAGGAGTGGCTTTCCCGGGACCCGGAGGAGGTCCGGGCCTACGTCCAGGACCCGGCCTGCGGCTTCAAGTGCCCCAACTCCTTCTTCCTGGAGATGGTGCGGCTTCTCCACCGGACCTGGCGCCAAGAGGCCGAGGCCCGGGTTCCGAGGAACCTGCCGGTGCTCTTCCTGACCGGCACCGAGGACCCGGTCTCCGAGAGAGGGCGGGGCGTCCGGGTCCTGGTCGAACGGTGGAGGAGCCACGGGATGAAGGACCTGACCGAGCGCTGGTATCCCGGGGCCCGCCACGAGGTCTTCCACGAGACGAATCGCCAGGAGGTCTTCGAGGACCTCCGGCGCTGGATCCGGGATCGGGTGCTGTCGGGCGGGACGTCCGCCGATTCCCCGGCGATCTCCGGCGAGCCTCCGGGGGCCTGACGTTGGCAGGCGATCCGGGAACCGGGTACCCTTGAAACCGGCCATGTTTCGGACGGACGGATGAACGAGGACTCCAACCAGAGGGTCATCGTCGGGTCGCTGGTGATCCTGGCGACGCTGGCCATCGGGGTGGCCCTGGCGGTGATGCGGCCGGTGCTGGTGCCGCTGACGCTCGCGCTGCTGGTCACCTACACCCTGGCCCCCCTGGTGGACGGCTTGGCCCGCCTCCGGGTGCCCCGGGTGATCGGGCTGCTGGCGGCCCTGTCGGTGGTGGCCGGCCTGGCGTTCCTGCTGGGACTGCTGATCGCTTCGTCGGTGAACCAGTTGAGCCAGCGGGGGCCGGAATACCAGGAGAGGCTGATCGGGTTCGGAAACTCCCTGCTGGACTGGGTCCGTGAGAAAGGCCTTCCGCTGGACGATGCGACGCTGCAGGAACGCCTGAACGCGCTGCCCGTCACGTCGATGGTCCTGGGATCGCTGAACCAGGTGCTCTCGTCGGTTTCCACCCTGCTGCTGGTGCTGGTCTTCGTCTTCTTCCTGATGTCGGGGCGTCGTCCCGAAGGCACCCGGAACGAGGTCTGGGTCGAGATCGACCGGCGGATCAACCGCTACTTGCTGGTGAAGGTCGCCTCCTCCGCAGTGACCGGCCTGCTGACCGGTCTGGTGCTGTGGCTGATCGGCCTGGACCTCGCGGTGGTCTTCGGGCTGCTGGCCTTCGTGCTGAACTTCATTCCCTCCCTGGGGTCGATCATCGCCGTGATCCTGCCGTTGCTGGTGGCCCTGGTGCAGTTCGGGACCTCCGCCCAGACCCTGCTGGTGCTGATCATCCCCTCCACGATCCAGCTGACGATCGGGACCGTCATCGAGCCCCGGATCGCCGGCCAGGCCCTGTCGCTGCATCCCGTCACGGTGCTCCTGTCCCTGATCTTCTGGGGCATCCTGTGGGGACTGCCGGGGATGTTCCTGGCGGTTCCGGTCACTGCGGTGATCAAGATCATCCTGGACCGGATCGAGGCCACCCGGGCCTTCGGGGCGCTGCTGGAAGGCCGCCGTCCCTGACCGTCCACGCACCTTGACCCCCGCGGGGAATTCCCGGGATACTCGGCTCCCGGAGGAGGCGCCCTGGGCGCCGGGCCCCGGAAGGCGAAGAGGAGGAAGCCATGAGCGACCGGAGCGAAGGGAACATCCACCAGCCGATGGTCCGGGACGAAAGCACGATGCGGGAGTTCACGGTCCGGGCCCTGCTGATCGGCCTGGTGATGTGCGTGGTGCTGGGGGCCGCCAACGCCTACCTGGGCCTGAAGGCGGGCATGACCATCGCCGCGACCTACCCGGCCGCCGTGATCGGCATGGCCATCCTCCGGCTCTTCAAGGGGACGCTGCTGGAGGAGAACTTCGCCCGGACCGTGGGGTCCATCGGGGAATCGGTGGCCGCCGGGGCGATCTTCACGCTGCCGGCCTTCGTGATCCTGGGGGTCTGGAAGTTCCAGCCCGACACGCTGGTCAGCGACTACCTGATGAGCGCCGCGCTGATGATCCTGGGCGGCGCCCTGGGGATCTTCTTCGTGGCGATCCTCCGGCGGGTGATGGTGGAGGACCGGTCCCTGCCCTTCCCGGAGTCCGTCGCGGCGGCCGAGATCCACAAGGCCGGGCAGAAGGGCACCACGGCGGCGGGCATCCTGTTCCGGGCGATGGGCGTGGGGGGGCTGATCAAACTCCTCGGGCGGACCGACGCCGGGACCTTCGACGGGCTCGGGGTCTTCTTTTCCAGCAACTCCTTCCAGGTGGCGGTGGGGCACCTCCGGGAGGGGCTGGTGCGCCTGGGGATGCTGAAGGACTCGAACCCGGCGACCGTGAAGGCCGGGGGGATCACCTCGGTGTCGGCCCCGGCGGCCACGCCCGCCTACATCGGCGTCGGCTACATCATCGGGCCGGAAATGGGGGCGCTGAACTTCGCCGGGGGCGTGCTGGCCTGGGGTCTGCTGGTTCCCCTGCTGGTCTATTTCGTGGGCCCGACCCTGATCGATACCTACCTGCCCCGGGCCGGCGGAGACGAGGCGGCGGCCTGGGGGAGCATCGCGAACCACCTGTACAAGTTCATCGTGCGGCCCATCGCCGTCGGCGGGATGCTGGTGGGAGCGGTCTACACCCTGTTCCGCATGCGGGACAAACTGTACGGCGGCCTGAAGCGCAGCGTCGGCGACCTGAAGAAGTCGGCCACCGCGACCCAGGAGACCCGGCGCACCGAGCGGGACATCCCCTTCCGGACCGTGCTGTTGTCCCTCGCGGGCATCTTCCTGCTGATGGTGGCCCTCTATCTGTACTTCACGGGCATGATCCACGGGGCCATCCTGGCGGCCCTCGTGATGCTGGTCACGGGCTTCTTCTTCGCGGCGGTGTCGGGGAACCTGGTCGGGACCATCGGTTCCTCGAACAATCCCATCTCGGGGCTGACCCTGGCGACCACGATCATCGCCGGCCTGGTGATGGTGCTCATCGGCGTCACGGGTCCCGGTGCCGTCACGGCGGTGCTCGGGGTCGCGGCGGTGGTCTGCGTGTCCTCGGCGGTGGCCGGCGAGATGCTCCAGGACCTGAAGGCCGGGCACATCCTCGGCGGAACGCCCTGGAGGATGCAGGTGGGCGACCTCGTCGGGGTGCTGCTGGCCGGCCTGGTGATGTTCTTCCCCCTCTACATCCTGCACAACTCGGACCTGGCGGCGAACCCGGGCATCGGCGGCTTCGGGGGCAAGAACCTCCCGGCGCCCCAGGCGAGCCTGATGGCCGCCATTTCCCAGGCCATCGTCGGCGGCGAGATGGCCTGGCCCCTGGTCGTGGTGGGGGTGCTGATGGGCATCGCCCTGATCCTGGTGAAGGTCCGCAGCCCGATGCTCTTCTCGGTCGGCATGTACCTCCCCCTGGAGACGACCTTCGCGATCTTCGTCGGGGGCCTGATCCGGTGGGCCGTGGAGCGGGTCGCGGACCGCAGGGGCCTGAACGAGGCCCAGAAGGGCCGCGTGTCCAACGCCGGCGTGCTGACCGCCTCGGGTCTCATCGCCGGCGAGGCCCTGATGGGGCTGATCATCGCCGCGGTGGTCTTCTTCCGGGGCGGCTTCCCGGCGCTCCAGATCTTCGACCCCGTGGCCGCCTGGCTGGCGATCCCCGTCTTCCTGGTCCTGATCCTCTACCTGGTCTTTGGGCCGCTGCGGAAGGCCGGGCGCCCCGACGAGGAGGCGCCGCCCCCGGCGGTGATGTGACCGCGATGGGCCGCAAGTCCCCGCCTCCCGACCTCTGGGAGACCTGTCCCCGGACCGCTCGGGCCTGGGAGCGGGCCGAGGACGGTCACGTGGTGCTGCTGGTGCCGAAGTTCGACGGGGCCATCCTCGGGCGCTTCCTGCAGCCGCGGCTGCGGAATCCCTGGATGCGGATCCACTTGGACGCCCTGGGATCGGCGGTCTGGCAGCGCTGCGACGGGAGCCGGACCGGCGCCCGGATCGCCGAGGAGATGGCCGGCTGCTTCCCCGAGGTCCCCTCCCTGCCCGACCGGGTCCGCCGCTTCCTCCGGCTGCTCCAGTCCCAGGGCCACGTCGCCTGACGGTCTCCCCGCACGGGGCCTTGGTCCGCATCGCCTGTCCGCCTCCCCTCGAAGGGCCTCGCACCAGGGGGCGGGCCCGGAGCACGACAGCCGTGCTGGCCTTCCCTGCGCCCCCAGGTGAATGGGGATCTCTGCCAGTGGAGGAAGGGGCTAGAAGGAGACTGTGAGGCGGTAGGTCAGGCTGGTGGAATAGGCCTTGTTGTAGCCATAGACCACCAGATAGACCGTAGAGGTCCCCGAGGCCGCTCCCTGGAGGGACAGGCTCTCCTGGATGCCCAGGTCGTTCTCGCTGCGGGTCAGCAGGGTCCCCGACGCACTGTAGGCCGCCAGGTCATAGTCTTTGGAGGACGGGGGCTGCATGGTCGCCCGGAGCGTGCGACTGGCCGGGAGATCGACCCGGAACACGTCGATGTCCGAGGTGCTGGAGACCTTGCCGGTCAGCGAGGTGGATCCCGCCAGGACCTGGGCGGTGCTCATCGCGTTGTTCGGCTCCACCTCGAACCCCGTCGAGGTCCCGCCGCTGCCTCCCGAGGTCGGGGGCACCACCGTCGCGACCAGGTTGACCCCGGAGTAGGACGAGTAGGCGTGGATGCCGACGTACCAGGTCCCGGCTGCCGGGTTCGGGACGGAGACGCTTTCGTTGTTCCCGTCCAGGTAGGGACGATACTGGTAGGTGGTCGCGTCGGGCAGGGCGCCCTGCCGGACGTAGAGGTCCGCGTCTCCCGTGCCCGACGACATGGCAACCTGCAGGGACTGCTGCCCGCTCGGGACCGCGATCGAGAAGTACCGCCAGGAGCCGGCGGTCCCGCTCAGGTTCGCGACCGGGATGCCGCTCTGGAGCGCCGTCGTCGTCGGGGTCGTGGTGCCCCCGGAGGTCCCTCCGCCCGTCGCGGTGGTCCCCGTCAGGTGGGACGCGATGAAGGACGCGTAGGCATCGACGCGGGTGTTGGCCCCCTCCTGGACGCAGGTGCTGTCCCCGTAGGACGTCACCGCGACGAGGGTCTTGACCCCGTTGATCATCGCAAAGGTCGGGCCTCCCGAATCCCCCTGGCAGGTCCCCTTGGTATCCGGTCCATAGTAGAGGAAGGTCGAGTCCTGTCCGGTGATCTTCAGGTCGACTGTTCGCCGGGTCCCGCTCCCCGACTGATAGTAGGCGTTGGTGACGCCGTAGCCCACCATCTGGAGGGTCTGCCCCACCAGGCTCGGCAGGGCGGACTGCTGCCAGGCCATCGGCGCCACCGGTGCGTCCTGGGCCAGGGTCAGGTAGGCCACGTCGTGGATCGGCGCCCCGTCGCTCCGGACGTAGTAGGACGGGTACGCGGCGCCGGCCACGACGCCGATGGAGGTCCCGCTGCTGCCCACCGTCGTGCCGAAGAAGACCCGGATCTGGGTCACCGGGTAGCCCGTTTCCCTCAGGCAGTGGCCTGCCGTCAGGACGGTCCGGGAGGCGATCACCGTCCCGGTGCAGAACTGGGTGCCCTGGTAGGTCAGGGCCACCACGGCCACGTCGGTGGTATCCACGGCCCCGTTGATGATGGGCGCACCGGTCATTCCAGGCAGCTGGACCCCCGCGTCCCCGCATGCACAGAGAAAGACCATCCCGACCCAGAATCGTTTGGACGAACTCCGCATTCTGTCCTCCGCGCCATGATTTTCTGGTCCGACCCCGGGAGGCTTCCTGCATCCCAGGGCCCCAAACGGTCAAGGCTCTCCCGAATCCGGGTGCTGTCAAGTACCAGATCGGGGTCTGATGGGCATCCGTTCCATCCCCGGCGGAGGGAGCGCCCTGGGGACGCACAGGGGCGACCGGGGGACCTTTCAGGCAGCCCGGAACAGGTCGGTCGGGCCGCTCCGGTCCACGACGGCCCTTCCCTCCGATTCCAGGATGTCCAGCGCGCCGCGGACCTCCGACAGCGTCAGGAAGATCTCAAAGGAATGGACCCGGCCGAAGAGGGTCAGGCTGACCTGCTTCAGGGTCATCGGGCCGTCCTTCGCCAGGATCCGGAACACCTCCTCGATCCGGCGGTCCTGGAGGTCCCGAAGTCGGCGGCACCGGTCGGCGAGTCCCCGGAAGGGCAGTTCGTGGCCCGGGCAGGCCAGCGTGCACACCATCGCCTCGGTCTTCCGCAGGCTGTCCCGGTAGCAGGGCAGGGCCCGGTAGGGTTCCCGGTCGCCGGGCTCCGGGCCCTCCAGCGTGGGGTTCGGGGTGATCGTCGGCAGCACGTGGTCCCCGGTCCACAGGAGGCCGGTGCCTTCCAGTTCGAAGACGAGGTCCGAGGAGGAATGCCCCGGCCGCGCGTGCACGCGGATCCGCCGGCCCCCTCCGCCGGTCACCACGTCCCCGTCGTCGATCCCCTCGAGGTCCGGGCACGACTCCATCATCCGGCGGGTCCGACGGAGGAACGCCTCGAACAGCCGGACGGTTTCCGTGGAGAAGCCGCCCCGGTCCAGGAAGGCCAGGATGCCCGGCACGTCGTCCCGGGCCGCCGCGTCCAGGTCCGACAGCCTCCGGACGGCCCGCCGTCGCACCCGGACCCGGCACCCCGAGACCTCCCGGATCCGCCGGGCATTCCCGGCATGGTCCACGTGGTGGTGGGTCAGCAGCAGTGTCGCCGTGTCCTCGATGTGCCGCCCGCCTGTCTCCAGGGCCTGCCAAAGGGCTTCGAAGGAGGCGTCCCCGCCCACCCCGGTGTCGATCAGCACCGGATGGGCGCCATCGACCCAGTACAGGTTGACGTCTCCGACGGCGTATCCCGTGGGGACCGGGATCCGCCAGACTCCCTCCGCCACTTCGAAGAGGCGGTCCCCCAGCCGGCGGCCCTCCAGCAGGACAGGGTCCCGGGGTTCGGCATCCGGCGACCCGTCCATCAGAGCGCCTCCGGCAGGAACCCGAAGTAGCGGCCCATCCAGTAGGGGAGCAGGTAGTCCGCCGGCATCTTCACGGTCCATGGGTCCCCGGCGCAGGTCTCCCGGTCGTAGGGGTCTCCCCACCACTCGAAGGTGGACACGCACCGCTCGTTCACCGGGATCACGTGCTCGGCGGCCATGTCGCCGTTGCGCTGCTTGCAGTAGGGCGGGTACCGGGACTCGGTGTCCCGGGCCACCTGGACCTTCCGGGCCGGGAACTGCCTCAGGCTGCAGATGCCCTCCTCGACGGCCTGGAAGGCCGGCCCGTCGCTGCCCGGGCCCAGGCGCTTGAAGGCGCCCCAGCCGAAGTTGAACCATGGGTTCCGCTGGACGATCAGGGCCCGGGGCTGGTCCGCCTCCCGCATGAAGTTTTTGTCGAAGGCCTCCTGGACCTTCTCCCGCAGGGCCGGTCGCTGCTCGAACCAGGTCAGCAACTGCAGCGACGAAAAGACCATGCTGAAGTTGTTGTAGTTCGACAGGCACCCCTCGGGGCCGACGTAGAGCAGCATCACCGGGAGGTAGTCGGGGTAGGGCCCCTCCTCCGGGTAGGGCCACCCCTCGCACTGTCCGTCGGACTGCACCAGGCACTCGTCGTAGTAGGCCCGGAGGGAGGGGTCCCCCGAGGCCTCGGCGCCCAGCAGGATGTAGGCCATCGACATCGCGGACAGGAACCCCGGGGAGTCGGCGAAGGACAAGGCGTGCAGTTTCCCGTGCTCGGTCTGGCGGCCGTCCCAGTCCACGAAGTAGAGGTCGTGATCCACCAGGTGCCTGGCCACCTGGGTCAGGAGGTCCTTCACGGTCGCCCGGACCCCGGGGTCGTCCACCAGTTTCCACAGGGCGCCCAGGGCCAGCATGTGCCCCGCGTACTCGTCCTGGGAGACGTTGTCGAGCCAGCACCAGCCGGCGTATTCCTCGAGCCCGCACCGGGGCGCGTCCACTCCGGCGGGGGTCGTGGTCCACTGGCCGGTCGTGCGATCGACCACCCAGATGCAGCCGTCGTTCCGCACCTGCACCCAGCGGTTGTCGTCCTTCTCGGCGTCGGTGGTGTAGGCCGCCTTCTGGGCGTCCGGGTCCGGACAGGAGATGCCCGGGATGCCCGGCGGGATGAACTGCCGCGTGAACAGCCCGGGCACGCCGGTGACCTTCATCCGGGTCACCTCTCCCTGGAGCAGCAGCCGGATGGTGTCCAGGGCCTCTTCGGAACGGGTGACGGCGTACCGGAAGGCCTGGGACGCCAGGTAGAGGGCGCTCCAGAGGCCGTCGTTCTCGCCGGTGTGCCACCGGGCGACGTCCTGCCAGGTGGCCCGATCGGGGTCCGGCGGGGCGTGGCAGGGACCCGGCGTTCCCTCGGGGCAGGTCACCTCCTCTTTCCGCAGGGTGACGGACATGATCCATCGAAGGTCCGGGTGGATGTGGAGCCGCCGGGCGATGGCGTCGTAGTAGGCGGCCTTCTCCGAAAGCGTCTCGGGCGTCCCGTCCTGGACCTCCGGGCAGGTCCCGAAGACCGGCGACCCGAAGGCCCAGGGGTCCACGCAGGCGCCCCTCTCGCACAGGCGGCCCTGGTCCTCCATGCACCGGGTCTCGACGGCCCGGCCACCGGTGCAGGAGTAGGCGACGTACCCGTCCCCCGAGCACCAGGCCGATCCTTCCTCGCATCCGGCGGTGTCTTCGTCGGTTCCCGGGTCGCCGGCGGTCCCGTCCGGGAAGGAATCCGGGAAATCCGGCGTTCCGTCCAGGTCGCCGGGGATCGCCTCGGGAGTCTCCTCCGCCGGGCCGTCCGGAACGACGTCCGGGGCCGCCTCTGCCGGGACGTCCGCCGGGACCAGGTCCCCGGACCCGCCGTCGTTCCCTCCTCCGCAGGCCGGGATCGCCAGCAATCCCCCGATCAGCAGCCAGCCGATTCCCCCCAGGCGATTCTTCATGGGATTCCTCCTTCCGCGCGGCCGTCGGATCAGCGGCAGAAACCGCCCGCCTGGCCTCTTCGCAGGCATCGTCGCGGGTCCCGATGCGGGACCCTCCCGGGGCGAAATCGTAGCAGAAAGGCCCTGGCCGGGGACCGGATCACTCCGGGAACCGGGGCGTGACGCGCAGCACGAAGCCCTCGTCCTCCGGGGCGACGAACCGGAGGGTCCGGTCGTCCAGCGTGACCGGCGTCTCCTCGGCCATCTCCCGGAATCCCGGGCGGTTCCAGTCGAGGATCTCGACCCGGGCCAGGCTCCAGGGGAAGGTCAGGTCGATGGCCGTCTGGAGGGCCCCGGGGTTCGCGCCCAGGACGTAGGCCGCACGGGTGGTCGCGTCCCACTTGACCAGCAGGTGCGCCCGGCCCCCCTCGCCGAAGAAGGTGGTGTCGAAGCCGAGGTCCAGCCTCGGGCTCAGCAGCGCGGGGCCGTACACCTCGGGGAGGGACAGGGCCCGGAGGATCGCCTGGACGTGGACCGCGGTGGTCTCCCGGTTGTATCCGTAGCCGAAGAAGATGATCCCGGTCGCCCCGGCGGCGATCGTCGAAAGGATCTCCTTGCGCAGGTAGCGCCGGGTCGGGAAGGGCCCGGCCGCCCAGGAATCGCTGGGGCGCCCGCTCCAGCACTCGCCGCCGCCGACCCCGTCGTCGAAGGCGTATCCCTGGATCCACATCCAGACCACCGCGTCGGGATTCGCCCGGCGGCGGAGGCTGTGGGCCAGGTCCCACCCGGCCGTGAAGGATCGCTGGTGGTCCGGGTCGTTCCAGGCCAGCCAGTCGTCGTAGCACTCGCCCTTCTCGCCCCGCTGGCCCTGGATGATCGCATCCAGGCTGCCGGCCTCGAAGGGATTGCATGCGTAGGAATAGGCGTCCCCGATGAGCAGGTTCGTGGTCTTCGCGAAGGCGTCGGCCACCGGGTCCTCCAGGTAGTCGTCGAAGCCGTCGCCACCGCCGATCATCCGGAAGGAGGGGTGCCAGCAGAACCACGGGAGGTCCTCGTAGGGGGGCAGCGTCGGGGCCCTCTCGGGGGACCAGCGGCCCCTGCGGGCCCGGAAGTCCTCGAAATCAGACGCCATCTGGGCGATGCGCTGGGTCTTGTTGCTGGACATGTCCTCCTCGCCGTAGGCGCAGACCATGATGGGGATGGCCTCCCGGCCGGCGCCCAGGGTCCCGTACTCGGGGTGCCAGACGCCGTAGAGCGGCGGGTCCACGGCCAGGTAGTCCGGATCGGCCACGTACCCCCATAGATAGGCAAAGTTCGATCCGGCGGCGGCCGCGGCATGGAGGTTCTCGATGCCGTTGTCCACGTGGCCGATCACCCTGCCCGTGTCCGGGTCCACGCGGCACTGGCCGAGTCCCGTGATGCCGTCCCAGGCGCCGGAGTACTCGGGGTGGACGCCCAGGCCGAAGACGGGCACCATCCGGCCCGATCCGGGGTCCTTCACGGTCAGGAACCGGAGGTCGTCGATGGTGCGGGTCGCCTCGGCGGTCCACCAGGTGGGGCCGGAGGGGCCCTCGTCGCCCAAGTCTGCCGATCCCGGGTCCGGGTCGGCCCCTTCGTCGAGGATCCCCTCGTCGGCCGCGGGCGGCGCGTCCACAACGGCATCGGTCGCGGTGTCCCCGGATGCGTCCCCGGGGATGCAGGCGTCCGGGCACCGGGGACACGAGTCGCAGGGATCGCAGGGACCCTGGTCCCCGCTGCCGCAACCGGCGAACAGGATCCATGCGACCGACAGCACGGCGATTCGGCGGGTGGTTCTCACGGGTACCTCCCTGGGGTTCCGGCGGGGCGTCGCCCGCCTCCGGGTGTTGCGAAGACCCTGGGGAATGCTGCCGGGAACCGCGCGTCGGGGCAAGTCCTTTTCGCCGGACCGTCGCGGGTGGAAACCGGGGTTGCCAGGGGGTATCATCCCGTCCAACCGGGAGCATTCATCCCGACCGGATCCGGAACGGCACCTGCGGTCCAAAAGGAGGGGCATCATGAACGCACGGAACTGGAGCCTCGGCATCGGGATGTTGCTGCTGGCCGCTGCGGGTTGCGACGGCGGCGCCGCGGGCGACGACGTCGGGGGATCGGCCCAGGACTTCACGCTGCAGTATTGCGTGGCCGACGACGAGTGCAAGGAGGGTCACGCGTGCCTGCCCATGGAGGCGGACGCCGCCGGGAGCCGGAAGGGCGTCTGCCTGCCCCAGCCGACGGCCGAGGGCGGCGGCGGTTCCGGGTCGGGAGTGAGCGTCCCGGCGGGGGCCTGCTTCGCCGAGACCTGGGGCGACCCGGCCGCATGCCAGCCCGGCGTGGACTGGGCCCAGCGGGCGGTGGATTCCTGCAAGGATCGGGGAGCGACGCTGGTGGACCTCCATGTGCTGCTGTCGTGCAACGGCCTGCCGGGCGGCGCGATCTTCACCTGCTGCCGGTTCGGCGACGCGCCGGTCGATCCGCCCCCGCAGCCCGAGTGCGTGGAACTGCCCTTCCCGGGACTGGGTCCCGACGGCAGGATGCCGGACCCGAAGCAGATGGCCGACGACCAGTGCCGCGCCCTGGGGATGGAACTGCGGGATGTCCGCCCGGCCGACCCGGACGAGGCCGACCGGGCCATGACCTGGATCGCCACCTGCTGCGGCCCCGTGGTGGAGCCGCCCCCGCCTCCTCCTCCCGGCGAGTGCATCGAGATGCCCGTTCCCGGCGGTCCCGGGATGGACCCCAAGGAGATGGCCTGGCGCCTGTGCTCGGACCGGAACCTGGTCCTGGCGGACCTGCGGCCCGCCCGCACGGACGCCGCCGGCCAGGTGGACGAGTGGATGGCGGTCTGTTGCGGCGACGTGCCGGTGGAACCCCCGCCTCCCGATCCCGGGGCCTGCGCGAGGATCCCGGTGAAGGTGGATCCCACGAGCCCCGACCCCGCCCAGGGCGATCCCAAGATGGTCGCCTACCGGCAATGCCAGGCCATGGGCCTCGAACTGCGGGACCTGGAGCCCGGCTGGGCCGATCCGACGGGCATGGTCCGGGAGTGGATCGCCACCTGCTGCGGGCCCGTGGTGGAACCGCCTCCGCCGCCTCCTCCCGGCGAGTGCATCGAGATGCCCGTTCCCGGCGGTCCGGGGATGGACCCCAAGGAGATGGCCTGGCGCCTGTGCTCGGGCCGGAACCTGGTCCTGGCGGACCTGCGGCCTGGGCGGACCGATGCCTCGGGCCAGGTCTATCAATGGATGGCGGTCTGCTGCGGCGACGTGCCGGTGGAACCCCCGCCTCCCGATCCCGGGGCCTGCACGCGGGTTCCGGTGAAGGTGGATCCGACGAGCCCCGACCCCGTCCAGGGCGATCCCAGGATGGCCGCTGACCTGCAATGCAAGGCCATGGGGCTCTACCTGCAGGACCTGCAGCCCGGCTGGACCGACCCGGCGGGCATGGTCCGGGAGTGGATCGCCACCTGCTGCGGGCCCGTCGTGGAGCCGCCCCCGCCGCCTCCCCCCGCCGACGGTTGCCAGGAGATGCGGATGACCTTCGACTGCAGGTCGTCCTGGGACTGGAAGGACGCCCTGTACCAGCGGTGCGGCGCGGCCGGCGGCGAGATCCGGGACCTCCAGGCGTCGGAATGCGGCCCCGACGGCCAGGGCGTGGCCCGGGCCGCCTGCTGCACCGGGCCCGTCGTGCCGCCTCCGGAGCCGCCTCCGGAGGATCCGGGATGCGCCTCCCGGGCCGTCCTGACCATCGGCGACGGCACCTGCGACGCCGCCAGGGACTTCCAGGGCGAAGCCGACCTCCAGTGCCGCATCATCGGCGGCCGGCTCCAGGACGTGCAGGTGCGCCATGCCTGCGACGACGGCACCGTCGGGGCCGTCATCGCCACTTGCTGCGTCGGGTAGGTCGTCCGACCCGTTCCCCGCCGATCCCGGACCATCCCCTCGGAATCCCCCCGGGTGCGTCGGGATCCCTGCCCATCATTGCCTCGACGGGATCGACTCCACACCCGTTGGTGGATGGCGTGGGCGGCCGGCAGGTCGATCGGGTTCCCCGGATCGCATTGCCCCGGGGAGGGCAGGCCCCTAGACTGTGGCCCCGGGAGGTGTCGCGATGCAGGATGGACTGCGGTACGTCGACGCGGAGCAGGTGGTGACGGACCTCGGCGGGTTCCCGCCGAACGTCCGGGAGGTTCTGGACACGATCAACCGCAGAGTGGCCGCGGCGGAGTCCCTGGACCGGGTGATGGAGTTCCTGTGGGAGGCGACGCGCCCCCTGTGCCCCTGCGACCGGATCGGGCTCGCCTTCCTGGAGGACGGCGGCGCCCGGGTGTCGTCCCGGTGGGTCCGGGCAGACTACGAGCCGGTGCTGCTGGGGGCGGGTTACGGGGAGGAGACGGCCGGTTCGTCCCTCGAGGAACTGGTCCGGGGCAGGCGGCTGCGGATCATCGACGACCTTTCGGCCTACCTGGAGGCCCATCCCGACAGTCGATCGACCCGGATCCTGGTCCGGGAGGGGGTCCGGTCCTCGATGACCTGCCCCCTGCTGGTGGACGGGCGGCCCGTGGGACTGCTGTTCCGGTCCTCAAGGCGGCCCCGGGCCTACGGCGAGGCTGAGGTGGTGATGCACCTGGCCGTGGCCGAGCGGCTGTCTCAGGCCGTCGAGAAGGCCTGGCGGATCGAGCAGTTGGCCGCCGCGAACGCGGCCTATTCCGAGATGCTGGGCTTCGTGGCCCACGAACTGAAAAGCCCCGTCGGCGCCATGATCCTGGAGGCCCGGATGATCCTGGACGGGTATGCCGGTCCCGTGGCCGAGGAGCAGCGGCGCCGCCTGGATCGCCTGGTGGCGAAGGGGGAGTACCTGCTGGGGCTCGTGCGGGACTACCTGGACCTGGCCCGGGTCGAGGCCGGGGACCTGGCCCCGGCGATCCGGGACGGGGTGGACCTGGCCGGCGAAGTGCTCGAGATGGCCATTGAGATCGCCGCGCCCCAGGCGGCGGAGAAGGGCATCACGATCGAGCGGGACTGGCCCGAGACCCCCTTCCCGGTGGCGGTGGACCCGGACCTGCTGCGCATCGTGGCCGTGAATCTGGTGGGCAACGGGGTCAAGTACGGCCGGGAGGGTGGCCGCGTCCGGGTCTCGGCCCGGCGCACCCCCGAGGGGTTCCGGGCGGCCGTCTTCAACGAGGGACCCGGCTTCCCCGAGTCCCAGCGATCCCGGCTGTTCCGCAAGTTCAGCCGCGTCCAGGACCCGGAACTGATGCGGCGCAAGGGGACGGGCGTGGGCCTCTACACGGTTGCCCGCATCGTCCGGATGCACGGCGGTCGCGTGGGGGCCGAAAGCGAGCCCGGGTCGTGGGCCGAGTTCCGGTTCGAGATCCCCCAGCCGCCGGTGCTGCCGCAGGAAGCCCGGCGGTCGCCCGGATAGGACCCCAACCGCCCCATTCTGCCCCCCATCGAATCCGTGCCTCCGCCTTCATGGAATGGGCTCTTACGGTCCTGAACTAGACTGACATGTCAGTACAGTCTACAGTCCCCTGCGGTCCATGGGCTCGGGGACAGGGGGATCGGATGCGCTGGCTGGGAATCGATCTGGGTGCGGAACGGATCAAGGTGGCCGAGGTGGTGGAAGACGGGGGGGCGCTCTCCCTCGGCCGCGCCTGGGTGAGGGAGCACGGGCAGAACCCCGCCGGGACGCTGCTGGATATCCTGGCCGAGGCTCGCTGGGACGAGACCGACGGGGCTGCGGCGACCGGCCGGATGGCCACGATGGTCCGCATGCCGCGGATTCCCCTGAAGGCCGCGGTCTCGGAGGGGATGGCTCTGGTGCATCCGGGAATCTCGCCCTTCGTAGTGGCCATCATCGGGGCTCATGGGTTCGCCGTGGTGGAGGGGCGGGGCGGCGGGGACTGCCTCGTGCGGGAGAACTCCCGCTGCAGCCAGGGAACGGGCAATTTCCTGCGGCAACTGGTGGGACGGTTCGGGTGGACTCCTGCCGAGGCCGACCGGCTCTGCGATCCGGTCCAGGATCCCTCGCCATTGTCGGGACGATGCCCGGTGATTCTGAAGACCGACATGACGCATCTGGCCAATCGCGGCGAACGTCGGGAGCGGGTTCTGGCGGGCCTCTACGACGCGGTCTGCGAGAACGTGGAGGCCCTCCTCCCGACCGTGAATCCCCCGGCGTACCTGGTGCTGGCCGGTGGCGTGACCCGGAGCGAGCGCATCCGGAGGCGGTTCCGGCGAACGGCCGAGCGCCTGGGAATGTCTTTCGTGGAACCGGATCCCGAGGGACGGGACGAGGCCCTCGAGGCATTCGGGGCGGCCGTCCATGCGGCGCGCCACGCCGTGCCTCGTCCCCGGCTGGAGGAGGTGGTGGTGCCCGCGGTCCGAACGCCCTTCGAACGGCGACCGGCTCCCCGGGAGGCGCTCCATCGCGTGGAATTCCTGCCGGCGAATCCCTGTCCCGCGCCGGACCGGGACCGCGCCGTGGTCCTGGGCCTCGACATCGGCAGCACCGGTTCGAAGGCCGTGGCGGTGGATGTCGAGCATCGGACCCCGGTCTGGTCGTCCTACCGGGCCACTCTGGGGGACCCGGTAGGGGCCGCCCGGGGTCTGGTCCAGGCGTTTCAAGAGCAGGCCGGCTCCCGTTGCAGGGTCCTGGCCATCGCGGTGACGGGTTCCGGACGCGAGATTGCCGGGACCCTGGCCACCACTTGCTACGGAGCCGACCGGGTCCACGTGATGAACGAGATCGCCGCCCACGCCGCCGGGGCGCGCCACCAGGATCCGGAAGTGGACACGATCTTCGAGATCGGGGGACAGGACGCCAAGTACATCCGCCTCGACGGGGGACGCGTGGTGGACGCGGCGATGAACGAGGCTTGCAGTGCCGGAACCGGTTCCTTCATCGAGGAGCAGGGACGGGCCCTCGCCGGGTCCCCGGACATCAGGCAGCTGGGGGAGTTGGCGCTTCGGGCGCGGGAATCCTTGTCCCTGGGCCAGCACTGCAGCGTCTTCATGGCCGAGGTGATCGAGCAGGCGGTGGCGGCCCGGGAACCCCTCGAGGCCATCGTGGCGGGGATCTACGACAGTGTGGTTCAGAACTACCTCCACCGGGTGAAGGGGGCGCGGTCGGTGGGCCGACGGGTCTTCTGTCAGGGCATGCCCTTCAGTGCACCGGCCCTGGCGGCGGCAGTGGCCGCCCGTTGCGACGTGGACGTGGTCGTGCCCTCGAGTCCGGGGACCATCGGAGCCCTCGGGATCGCCCTGCTGGCCATCGAGGAGGGGGTCGGCCTCCAGGGGGAGCCGCTCGACTTGACCCGGTTCCTGAAGGCCGAGGTGGTCCGGCGGGACGATTTCCGCTGCTCCTCCACGAAGGGGTGCGGGGGTCCGGGAAACCGCTGTCGAATCGAGAGGTTGCTCGTCCAGGTCGGGGGGAGGCAGCGTCGCTTCGTCTGGGGTGGAGGGTGCAGTCTCTACGACGGCGGGGTTGGCACTCGACGACTGCCTGACGGGGCCCCCGATCCGTTCCGGCTGCGGGAGGCGGCGCTCGAACGATGCCTGGTCGATCGGGACGACCGCCCGGGCGCCCGGGTCGTGGCCATGACGGACGAAATCTCCCTGAAGGATCTCTTCCCGTTCTTCGTGACCTTCATCCGGGAGCTGGGGTTCGCGGTTCGGGTCGTGAGGAACGGCGATGGGGCCGTTCTGAAGAGAGGCATCGGCCTGGCCAACGTTCCGGCCTGCGCCCCGGTGCAGATGTTCCATGGCATCGCCGCCGCCTTGCGGGACTCCGGGGCGGACGTGGTGCTCCTGCCGGTGGTCCGGGAACTGCCGTTCCAGGGCGAGGAGACTCATTCCGTGACCTGTCCCATGGTCCAGGGGGTGCCCGGGATGGTCCGGGAGGCCCTGTTCCGGGGGCGGGACGGACCGCGCCTGTTGGAGCCCGTGGTGGACATGGGGCCGCAGAACCTGGCTTCCTCCGAGTTCCGAAGGTCGTGCCAGAGAATCGCCGAGGCCCTGGGTGCTGCGGACCGATGGGAAGCGGCCTGGGAGTCGGGCCGGTCCGCTCAGCGGCGCTTTGACCAGGAGTGTCTTGCCGCGGGTCGGGAGGCCCTGGAATTCGCCAGGGACCACGGCCTTCCGGCGGTGGTGGTCCTGGGGCGCACCTACACGATCCACAACAACATCCTGAACAGCAATGTCCCGTCGTTGCTGCGGTCCCAGGGGGCCCTGGCCATCCCGGTGGACTGCCTGCCTCCGGAGCACGGCGTGCCGTCGTTCCCGGACATCTACTGGGCCCATTCCCAACGCAACCTGCGGGCGGCCTACCGGATCCGCGATACCGAGGGGCTCTACGGGGTGTTCTGCAGCAACTACTCCTGCGGTCCCGATTCCTTCACGCTGGCCTTCTTCCAGTACATCATGGAACACAAGCCCTTCGCCGTGATCGAGACCGACGGGCACTCCGGCGATGCGGGCACCCGGACCCGCATCGAGGCGTTCCTGCATTGCGTGGCATCGGACAGGCGTCTGTCCCCGGCCGATCGGCGGTCCCGACCCCGGAACCGGTTCCGGGTGTTGCTGAAGAACCGCCAGGGGCTCCAGGAGACGCGTCAACGCGATGACCGGTTGCTGATTCCCCCGATGGGCGAGGCGGCCTGGGCGACAGCCGCGGTGCTGCGCTCCGAAGGGTTCCGGTCGGAGGTGCTTCCGGTCCCGGATCGGGAGGCCCTGGAACGGGGGCGACGGCACACTTCGGGCAAGGAGTGCCTCCCGATGACCATCACGCTGGGAAGCCTCCTCCAGCGACTGGAGGCCGAGGAGGACCCCGAGGAGACCTTCGCCTTCCTGATGCCCACGGCCCACGGCCCCTGCCGGTTCGGCGTGTACAACGTGCTCCACCGGATCGTGCTGGAGCGCACCGGATGGAAGGATCGGGTCCGCATCGTCTCCCCCTCCGATGACGACTATTTCGCGGGTCTTCCCCCGGACTTCCAGTTGCGGGTCTGGACCGGCATGGTCGCGGCGGACGTCCTGCTGGCCGGTCTGCACGACGTGCGGCCCGACGAGCGGAGCCCCGGGGCGGCCTGGCAGGTCTTCCGGGAGTACCGGGCCGAGTTGCACCGGGTGCTGGAAATGCGGTCCCCCCGGACCGGGGGGCTCCTGCACGCCCTGGCCGAGGCGGTAGACGGGTGCTTCGGGGTCCGGGACGTGGTCCGCCGGGCCGCCAGGGGCTTTGCCTCGGCCCTGGGGGTTCGGAGCGAGCGGCCCGTGATCGGCCTCGTGGGGGAAATCTACGTGCGTCTGGACCCCTTCGCCAATGACCGGGTGGTCGAGCGACTGGAGGCCGCGGGGGCCCGGGTGCATCTGGCTCCTTTCGGCGAGTGGATGGAATACACCACATGGACCCGGAGGAAGGCCCTTCGGGAGGGCCGGCCGAATCCCGGGGACCGGTTCCTGGAGGTGGAATCCACGGCGGCCCTCCAGGGCCACGTGGCGGATGTCCTCTGGGGAGAGATGGGGCGCGCCCTGGGCTGGCCGGCGCGGATCGACATCGAGGACGTCGTGCGATGCGGGTCCGCCTATGTGCCGGCCGATCTGCTGGGAGAGGCCATCCTGTCCGTCGGAGGGCCCCTCCGGGAGTTCCTGGCCGGGAGGATCGACGGCGTGGTGAGCGTGGGGCCCCTGGAATGCATGCCGAACAAGATCGCCGAATCCCACCTCCTGCGGGCACGGGTGGATCACGGCCTGCCATCGCTGGTCCTGAACCTCAACGGGGAACCCGTGGACGACCGCGTGCTGGAGGACTTCGTGTTCGAGGTCCGCGAGGCTCGGCGGATCCGTGCCCGCCATCCCTTTCCGGAGGGCCGCGACCTGGTGCAGGCCGTGGGATTCGGGAGGCAGGCGCTGCGTTGGACCCTGTCGGGAATCACCCGGGTTGCATCGACCCTCGACCTTTTTCGTGCCTGGATTCGAAGAGAGAACGGGGAACGCGACCGGGTGCCCGACCCGGTTTGGGGGGATCCATGCGTCTTGACGTTCGTCCCGGGGGAGGATAGGGAAGACCCCATTGGCTCCGAACGGGACGAACCATGCGAGAGAAGGACCGCCGCCAGCAGATCCTCGACTGTGCGCTGAAGGTGTTCGCGGAAAAGGGCTTTCATGGCGCCTCGGTCTCGGACGTGATCGCCAGGGCCGGAGTGGCCCGGGGGACCTTCTATCTCTACTTTGCCGGCAAGCGGGAGGTCTTCGACGCGGTGCTCGATGGCATCCTGGCGCGACTGCGGGGGCAGATCCGGCCCGTCCTGCTGCCTGCCTCCCGGGACGATGCGGCGGTTCTGGAGCAGTTGAGGGGCAACGTGGAGCGGGTCGTGGGGCTGCTGATGGGGAACCGGGGCCTCGTGCGTCTGCTGGTGAACGAGGCCGCCGGCCTCGATTCGCCGGTGCGAGTCCGCCTGGATGCGTTCCACCGGGCCCTGGGGGCGTGGATGGCCGAGTCGCTCGAAGAGGGCCAGCGGTTCGGCATCGTGCGACCGGGGGATGCCCAGGTGATGGCGCACGGACTTCTGGGGATGCTCCAGGGCATCCTGAGGGCCTGGGCCTTCGGGATGCTCACGGCCCCTCGGGGGACCGTGGTCGAGGAGGTCCTCTCCCTGGTCTGTTCCGGGGTGCTGACCCTGGAGGGAACCGGGAGGCAGGGATTACCCGGCGCCTGAACCGCCGGCTCCGAGGCCCTGGTCGATGGCCCGGACGCAGGCTCCCAGGCGGCCTCGGTGAACCCGGAAATAGGGGACGCCGGAGTTGCGGCACAGGGGCAGCAATCGCCGGTCCACCCAGTGGGAGAGGAACCCCGTGGCCGCCAGGACCAGGTCGTAGGCTCCCCCGCCGACGCGTTCGGCCAGACCGTCCAGGCGGCGGGGGTCGTTGCCGTCCACGAAATCCAGTTCTGCGAAACCCAGCCATTCCAGCAGGGACTGGTGGAGTTCGGGATCCTGTCCCCGATTGCCCACAAAGACCGCCCGCTTGCCCTCCGTGAACTGCCGCACCTGGATGGGAATCGCCGCTTTCTTCGGATGGACGCTGGAGCCTTCGAGGTGGGCCGATTCCGGATCCTCGTCGCTTTCCAGTTCCAGGTCTTCCTCCTCTGGGGAAGAGTCCATCTCCCCCTGGAGGAACCGCCTCGCCCGGCGTCGCTGGGTCTTGGAGAGCGGTTGCAGCAGTTCGGGGTGTTCCGAGACGTGTTCTTGGAGGGACTTCCGGATACCCTCGCGGGGCTCCATCCACCGGCGTAGCGTCGGTAAATCCACATGTCGCACCGCTTCCAGGAACCAGTCCATCCAGGACGTGACATCGGAACCGTCCAGCGACGAGATCCTCTGTCCCAGCTGCTGGCGAACCTGTCGCCGGACCTTCTTCTCGGCATCCCGTCCCAGCAGCCGGGCCCAGGGCACTCGGGGGCAGTATTGCGCGTCCAGAATCCGGGACAGTTCCTCCCGCAGCGTCTGGGACTCGTGATTCCCGTTCGGGTAGCGGGCGGCGATCCACCGCAGTCGCCCCATCACTCGTCCCCATCGGGCGACATCCCGAACATCCTGTCGGAGCCATCGGGTCATGCGGGCCCAGAGACAGCACATGCGCCGAACCTGTTGCCGTTCTTCGGGGGAAGACGGAAGCAGGGCTGCGGGAATCCCCTTCGGGGGGGGCCTTCGCAGATCCGGGTCCTCCGGGAAGATCCGGGCGATCTGTCCCCGGATTCCCGCGAATTCCTCCTCCGGGTGCTCGCTTCGCGGGTCCAGAGCGGCCTCGTCGGCCCACCCGTATTCATCGACCGAGTCGTCCGTCTCTGCCTGATGCAGCGCATCATTCATTGCATCGGCCACTTCCGTCCATTCGCGGACCGACGGACGGCGGTTCTTCTCCAGGACCGTGAGCGCTTTTGCGGGAGTGCAGGACAGGTTCAGTGCCGGAACGTTACCCGGCCAGTATACTCCGGCGAAATCTCCCAGCAGGCGGGCGATGGCCTGGGCTTCAACCTCGACATCGGGGTCAGCCTCGTGACCCTGCTGGAGGACTCGCATCCGGGCGGCCCAGTGGGTCAGGCACAATCGTTGCCTGACGGGAGCCAGGAGTCCGAAATCCAGCCTTCGGTCAAGAATCTCCTGCCGCAGGAGCCCGAATTCGGAAAGAGTTTCCTGACGTCCCAGGGGCCCCGTGTTCCTTGCTGGCGACCCTTCCGAGGGAGCGTTCCCCTCTTCGAGGGCGATTGGAGCCGCCGTTTCTTCCCGGACCGGTACCCAGGTCGTGAACTCCGTCATGTCGGTGGCCGGTGGGGTCTGGCCGGGTTCCCCGTTGTCTGGCAACGACGCCGTGGAGGTGCCCGCGTCGCTCTCGTCCTGTCTCAAAGAAGGGGGTGTTGAAGAGGTCGGTCCGTCCAGGGAGAGTTCGTGGACGGGATCGGCTGACTCGGCGGTCGGAGCCGGGCTGGGGCCAGAGTCTGGAAGCGGAATCTCCCCGGATTCCCGTGGTGTGGGAAGTTCCGGCTCGGTGACCGGGTTGCGCAGCGTGTCGTGGTCGGGGGGCGATTCCACCATCGCCTCAGGGTTTCTGGAGGATTCGCATGCTGCATTCCCGGGCGCAGAGGAAATCAGAACCTGTTCTGCGTCGCGTTCAGCCGAGGGCAGGTCGATCCCACTCCGGCCTTCCCGCGACGCTCGACTCGGGAACATCTGCCAGAGGACTTCCTCCAGGGCCTCTTCCAGGGTGCCGCCCCGCCCGATCCAGCGTTCCCCCGTTCCCACCGCCAGGACTTCCCACCAGCCCAGTTGCCGGGTGTAGAGGCGGTAGCCTGCCGATTCCAGCCAGTCCTTCCATGTTGCTGCGCGTTGCATCGCTTCCCTCCTGTCCACGCCCAGTCCTTCCCGAAGAACTTCCGGGGATCGCGATGGCCGCGGACACGGAAGTGGTCCATGGGGTTTCCCATCGGAGCCAATCCCTTCCGGCCCTCGTCCCACCGGGAACCGACACCATGTTCATCGACGGCTGGGACATCCAGAGAACGGCCCGCCCGGATTTCCTGTTGCATGTCCACTCCGGAGGACCACGCACGGTCTGCGGCAGAGGCTCCATGCCGGATTTGCGGCCCGAGGGATCCGCCTGCCGGTCGGGCCCGACGATCTCTCGTCACACCGGCTCACAGCCTGCCCCGGTTTTCCCTAGGGCTCGACCCACTCCACCTCGGCGAAGATCGGCCAGTGGTCCGACGGGAACCTCGGCGGGTCGCCGTACCGGGACAGGTCCACGTACCACTTCGTGACGGTCCAGGGATGGGGGCCCGCCAGGAAGACGTGGTCGATGCTGATGTCGTGGGACCAGGGAGGCACGGGGTCCAGGTTGCTCACCTGTTCCGGGGCGCTGGCCAGGGCCCAGGCGTCCTGGAAATGGAAGCCGTCCCCGGCCAGGCCCTCCGTCAGCAACCGGAAGGCCTCGGTGGACGGCTCCGAGTTGAAGTCGCCCACCAGGATGACCGGCAGGGTCGCGGCCAGGGGCGCGGTGCGTTCCAGCACCATGGGCGCGCTGTTGGCCTGGGCCGGGTGGTTGGCGTCGAAGTGCGTGTCGATGAAGACCAGTTCGCGGCCCGACTGCCGGTCCAGCAGCCGGACCCAGTGGACCTGCCGGGGGATGACCTGCCCGTCGGCCAGCCCGATGGACCAGGGGACGTCCGGCGTCGGGCTCAGCCAGTAGATCCCGTCCTCCAGCCGGGCGAAGCGGTCGGCCCGGTACAGGATCGTCACGTCGGGATTGGGCAGGTACCATTCCTCCGGGTCCGTGTAGAACAGGGCCTCCAGGGGCCGCGGGGCCAGTGCCGCCACCTCGCCCACCTGGTCGGCGAAGAAGATCTCCTGAAGGCCGACGAGGTCCGGGTCCGCCCGGGCCAGGATGTCCCGGAAGGCCTCCAGGCGTTCCGTCCAGGGGGCGTAGGCCGGGTCGCATCCGTCGCACAGGACGTTGAAATTCAGCACCCGGAACCGGGGCGGTCCCGGGGGAAAGGGCAGGTCCTCGGGCTTGTCCCTGGACACGTCCCCGGGGCCGTCGGGAGGCAGGTCTTCCCCCGGGTCGGCGGCACCTGCGTCCGGGAGGTCCCCGCCGGGGTCCGTCGCCCCGTCGGTCCCGGGGTCCGGGATCTCCCCGGCGACATCCGCCGGGTTGTCCGGCGACCCGTCGGAACCCCCTGGGCCGTTGCCGCCCCCGCATCCCTCCGCAGCCGCCAGGCATGCCGCCGCCAAGACGGCCGCCAGGGTCGCCGCCCTGGTGCCCGGAACATTCCAGCGTCGCATCCCGCACCCCTGCGATGCCCGGGGCCAAGGATACACCCTCGATGTCGCTGGGGTGCACGGGCCGGACTTCGCCTCGGGACGCGGGTCTCCGGTCCTACTCTTGTGTGTCGTGGTCATCGGGTGCTCCCGGACACCCGGGGGATGTCGGGGACCCGAGCCGCCGTGGTCTGGCCTGGAACAAGGCGTTGTCCGGGGACCCGGATTGCCATCAGGCCGTTTCCGGGAGACCGGCTGGGCTGGTCAAGAGGCTTCCAGCACCGGGATGCCGACGCCGGCCAGGTAGTCGAAGACGCCGTCGTACAGATCCGGCCGTCGGGTCGGATCGTCGCGGTCGCCGGGCGGCACGAACAGCACCATGCCCTGGCGGGCCCGGGTCAGCAGGACGCGGTAGGCATTCCGCAGGTATTGCTGCCGTTCGGGCTTGTTCATGTTCACCCAGCGGTCGCCGCGGAAGGAGCAGAACTCCCATCGCCCCCGGACCATGCGCAGGTCCGCATCCCAGGTCACCACGATCCAGTCCAGTTCCAGGCCCTGGATCTGGTACTCGGTCGCGGCGTCCTCCAGGTACCACGACGACCGGGTGTCGTCCCGGCCGTTCAGGAACCACACGACCGGGTCGACGTTCACCCGCACGTCCACGGCATGGGGTTTCAGGCGCTGGGCCTCGGACGACGCCACCAGTCCGTATCGCTCGCTGCCTCGGGCGTGCCTGCGAACCCATTGCCGCGCAAGGGACAGGTCCCTCGTCAGCGCGATCGGGTAGCGTCCCCCGACTTCGGCCAGCAGGCCCCTGGCCTGGGCCCTGTCCAGGTCCAGCAGCGCCTTCACGAAGGCCGACAGTTTCTCCGATCGGAACGACCGCATCGACACGGCGAGGTGCAGACCTTCGTCCTTCACCACCGTGCCGACTCCATGGAGCCGCTCCAGTGCGTGACCCGCGGCGTATTCCGAGTCCGACAACTCTGGAGAGATGAACACGCGCCAGTGAGGGAAGTGGTCCCGCACGGCGTCGATCCAGGTGCTGATGCCCGCCTCGCCGGTGTTGATCTCCTGGCCGCCGCCCACCAGGCAGATCACGACGGCCCAGTCCGGGTGGCGGTCCATCACCTCGATCAGGAACTGCGGCTCGGACCGGTCGAAGCCCGGCAGGCCCTTGCGACGCTTCATGAAATCGGCGGTCTTCGCCAGGTCCCAGGCCCGCTGCGCCTCATCGAAGATCACCACGCGGTCGTGGGGCGCCTGGCGACTCGCCATCGTCCGGACACCCTCATCCCGGAAGTGGTGCACGTTCTGGATGAACGGCTTGACTCGCTGTTCCACGGCTCCCTTGCGGGCCGGCATGTTGCGGGCCCGAAGCCTTGCCATTTCGTCCCGGGTCAGTGCCTCGCGCAGCACGGCCACCAGCGGGCCGTTGCCCGACAGGAAGACCGCGTGGGTCGCCTCCTCCTCTCGGCGCCGCCGGGTGGCGACGTTCAGGCCCACCAGGGTCTTCCCGGCCCCGGGCACCCCGGTGACGAAGACGATGGCCTTGAACCCCTCTCGGGCCGCGTCGTCGATGATCTGCTCGACGGTCCGGGAGGTGACCGACAGGTTCCGGGCCCCTGCGTCGTTCCGGGAAATCGCCTCGACGGTGTGGCGGGAGTAGAGGGCCTGAGCGGCCTCGATGATCGTCGGGGTCGGGTGATAGGGGGCCTCGCCCCAGGCCGGGCCGTCGATGGCCGGTCCGACGGCCTGATCGCGGGCCGAACCGAGGACCGATGCCAGTTCCACCGCGTTGCAACGCCTTGGGGGACGGACACCATCGGGGTGTGGAGGCGCCCAGGCCGGGTCGCCTGTCGGCGCCTCGGTGGCGACCAGGACCGGGAAGATGGCCGCCTCGTGGCTGGCCGCGTGGAAGTTCTTCAAATCCAGCCCGTAGTCCCAGGCCTGGTCGAAATCCGCCCGGTGGAACCGCCGCTCACCGACCTTGAACTCGATGGGGATCACGGCTGCCCCCGTGACGACCACCGCGTCGATGCGCGAGCCCAGGCGCGGGACGTCGAACTCCAGGAAGAGGTGACCCGGGATCCCTTCCAGGGACCTCCGGAGAAGGTTGATTTCCTGGACCCACGCTCCCATCTGGGGGCGATCCACGTCGAAATCGCTGGCGCGGACCAGGGCGCCCAGCACCTCCTCGGGAGAAGTTCGGAGGAATCTCTCGATCGAATCCCAGTACCAGGCGGGGACGGTTGGGCGTTCCGTCACGCGAGCCCCCGATCTCGATGAACCCCAGGGGAACGGCACGGTGGACGAATCCAAGATCGCCGGCAACGACCGGTGCCGTTCCGGGCGGTCCCAGGGACCCCGTGAGGATAGCACGGTTCTGGACACCGACCGGTCCGGAAGGCGAGATGCGTGGGGGGCGATGGGGCCGGACCTCAGCGCCCGGTGACGAACCGTCGCACCGCGCTCTCCCGGACGCTCCCATCGGCCCGAGTCTCGACGACCTTCCACCAGTAGGTGGTGCCCGGCTTCAGGTTCGTGAGGGTTCGGGTCCGGGCGTCCGGGACCGGCACGTCGCTTCCCGTGGCGTCGTCTCCGGAGGCCTCGTCTCCGGGGGACACGACGTCGATGGTCGGGTCCGGAGACGCATCGACCACCCCGTCCGGTGCGGTGATGTCGGCTCCGGGGAGGTCGCGGTCGGCGCTGCTTCCGCCGCACGTGAGCGACAGGCCGGTCCCGAGGACGAGGACCATCGAGAGCAGCCATCGACGGGCCGGCCGCGACAGCCAGGGCACCAGCAGCAGACCGGCCAGCAGGAACCAGGGCGAGATGGGTCCGCGGACTGGCGGTCGCCACGTCAACGTACCGGTGCCGCACCCCTCGAAGGTCTCCCGCTCGCAGACCACGACGGTGACTGGGGCGTCCGCCCCGGCTCCCGCGGACGGCCGGAAGGTCACCGTCACGTCCCCGGCGGGGACCGTGGAGCCATCTTCGGGGGACAGCAGTTCCGGGACGTCGGGGGGCACGGCTCCCTCTCCCGCCAGGGACACCGGGATCGACGAGGCATCCGGGTCGTCCGACGCCACGGCCAGGGCCCCGTTCCGGTCGCCCTGTCGGGAGGGGACGAAGGCCACCGATACCTGGCATTCCTCGCCGGGCAACACCCGCTTGCCGGTGCAGGCGTCATTCCGAACCACGAAGTCGCCCGGATCCGTGCCTCGAACCGTCACCCCAGAGACGTTCAACGGTGCCGTGCCTCCGTTCGTGATTCGGATGAGGCGGGGTGCGGTCCACCCGCCCAGGCCGACGGTCCCGAAGACGAGGGACGTCGGGTTCACGCGGGCATCCGGTGCGGGGGGGACGGCCGTGATCGTCGTGTTCTTCGTCGCCGTGTTGTTGTCGGGAACCGGGTCGGGGCTCGCAGATTGGGCCTCGACTGCGAGGGCGACCTGTCCCTCGGTCGGGGGGGCCTTTGCCTTCAGGCCCATCTCGACCCGCGAGCCGGGAGCGATGCCACCGAGTCGGCACCGCAGGGAGGACCCGTCCCGCTCGCAGGACGTATCGAGCGGAGGCAGGACCTCGAGGGGGCCGCCGGCACCCGCGGCCGTCACTCGAGCCGTCACGTCCTGGGCGAATCCCGGGCCATGGTTCGTGACCGTCACGGTCCAGGCGATGTCGGCGCCGGGCAGGACGGCCGTGTACTCCTGGGAGATCGTCGCTTCGAGGTCCGCCTCGAAGGTCGTGGCCAGGTAGAGCACGGCCTTTCCGGGCTTCGAGGCGTTCCCGTTCGGGACGGCCAGCAACGGCACGGCGTGGACGCCCTGGGCCCCCTCGGGGGCGAGGACCGGCAGGATCGCCGTGCCGATGCCCCCCGAGAGCGTCACCTCCAGGGACTTCGGACCCTGGATCCAGCCCTGGGCATCCTCGTGGGAGAGGGTGACGGACCCCGTCGGCTGGGCCGAGTCCAGCAACGTCACGCGCACCTCACGCTCCCGACCCGGCACGACCAGCACGGGCTCGGACTCGGGCATCACCTGGACGGGGAACCTCTCCCGGGCGAAGAACTCGGTCAGGACCCGCTCCGACACCTCGTCTCCCTGGCCGGGTCCCTCGCCGCCGGGGCCGTCCGGCGCGCCCCACCAGTTCCAGCGCGCATCCACCCATTCCCATTCCGTCTCCGAGGAGTTGAAGACCCCGTATCCCTGGTTGTTTTCGATGGTGGACTGGTGAATCGACACCAGGGGACCGCCCTGATACTCCACGCCGTGTCCCCCGTTGGACAGGAAGAGCGAGGCATTCACGAAGGACTCGCCGTCCTCGGAAGTGCCGTCCGGCCAGGACCGCAACAGGAGGCCGCCGTCCTCGTTCCCGACGAACGACGACGCGAGGGCCTGGAAGGTCCCGCCGATGACCTGAACCCCGAGTCCATGATTGTCCGTGACGACCGTGCCGTCCATCGCCACGGACCGCGCGAAGATGCCACCTTCGTAGTTGCGGTCCACCGCGCACCGGGTCATCGTCACGTCCCCGTTGAAGCGGGCGCCGCCCTGCTGGTTGCCTAGGATCTGGACATTGGTCAGCCATGACGGCTCCTGGGATGCCGTGCCCACGACGATGCCCCCACCGGCGTTGTTCTCGACGGTGGCGTTCTGCAGCACGATCCGCCCCTGATCCACGTAGATGCCATGCTGGCGATCGCCCACCGGTGCCCCGAAACCGTTGCCCTGGAAGATGTTGCCGGAGCCGAGGACGGTCAGTTCCCGGGCCGCCCGGACCCCATTGAGCCCGTTGAAGGCCGCCACGACTTGGTCCAACGTGAGATCCCCGGACGATCGGATTCCCGATCCCGGGAAGCGCAGGAGGCTCACATGCACGAGTCGGCAGCCGGAACCTTCCAGCACGAGCCCGTCCTGCCCGCCGGTCAGGTCCTCGCCGGAGATGACGACGTGCTGGAGGAACGGCGCGGTGCTTCCGTCCACGGTGGCCGGGCACTGGAGCGGCGGGGCCGTCCACTCGTCGAGACGGAGGTTGTCCGTCCGATCTAGGAAGCCGATGGTGTCGTGTCCCGGTCTCGCATTGGCTTCCTGAATGGCTGCCGTGAGCGTGCACTCGGGGTCTCCATTGTCGGTGAACTGGCCCGTGAAGCACAGGCCGTCCTCCGCGTAGAGATCCGCTTCGGATCCCCGCGAGTTCACCACGATGGGTGCCGGTGGCACGTCGAACTGGAACCGGACCTTGGGCCGAGAAAGGTCCACCGTACACTGTGCATTGAAGGGCGATGCCTCGACGATGTAGGTTCCCGACCTGCTGCCCACCCGGAAGTAGGGATGCACCGTGGGCTGCGCAGCGCCTTCCGGGAAGGCGAAGACGTTGCTCGGCTCGAAGGGGCCTTCCTAGTCACCGACACCTTGGTCGATGGCGTCCGTGGGGGACTGGACCACCTCGTAGTAGGCGGACCAGTCCGGGAAGGCGCAGTCCCCTCGCTCCATCCGGACCGGGACCTCCTTCTTCTGGAAATGGACCGCCTCCTGCTGGGTCGGGACCAGTGGCACGAGTCGCGGCCAATCGCCCATGTGATAGGAACGGACCTCCTCCCCCTGGACTGGGGCGGTGGCACCGGTCAAGGTGAAGACGGCGTTCACCGTGACAGGCCCGATCTCGCCTCGGAATCGGTCGCAAGGACAGACGAAGAGGTAGGGCCTGGGCTTCGGTTCGGTCACGTCCGTCAAGGTGGTGTACGAGTTCTGGGTCACCGTGTCTTCCGCCATGGATGACTACGCTGTAGCGTCTGCCGTGATCTCCTTTCTTGGTGGCTCGCCGACCTGCTGAGGCTCTGGGG
>Ga0302250_1000567_pt1 | contig 34919 bp, 27 predicted proteins | sample AAG_RA_Asp_MG_FD_193536 | JGI IMG/M metagenome (GOLD analysis project Ga0302250, IMG submission 193536) | Enriched activated sludge microbial communities from anaerobic digester in WTTP, New Holstein, Wisconsin, United States - AAG_RA_Asp | ecosystem: Engineered > Bioreactor > Anaerobic >...
ACGCCGGACGCCCTGCTTGTGGCCAGGAAAGATCGGAGTGAAGAGGTCAAGAAAGTTGTGGATTTTCTTAAAAACAGCCGCAGACAGGAGCACTACAGCCACCGCAAGGTGAAACGCCCTTGGGGAAATTTCACGGTGCTTGAGCACTTGCCGGGTTTTAAGATAAAGATGGTGGAGGTTAATCCCGGGCATGCCCTCAGTCTGCAGGTGCATCGGCAGCGTTGTGAACATTGGGTAGTCGTGGAAGGGACGGCTGAAATAACCAGAGGAGAGAATACTTTTATTCTCCGGGCTAATGAAAGCACATATATACCGGTAGGTTGTACCCATCGGTTGACAAATCCCGATAAAATAACGCTTAGGCTTGTGGAAGTGCAGACCGGCGTTTATCTGGAGGAGGATGATATCGAACGCCGGCACGACAGGTACAACAGGAAATAGCCGTGTTCCCAAAAGATCGTTTGCGTCATCTTTAATTGTGGGAAAGGAACTTAGAACCAGGGAAAAGCTATTTCTTAGGATGCCAGAAAATTATTGCTTTAGTAACGCATTAAGATATAATTGCTATAAGATGTTTAACCTGTTATTGTTATGAAAGGACTTAAACTAAAATGCATTTATCCGTAAAGAAGGCATAGGGCTATCTAAAAGGAGTTAAAAGAAAGATGAAAAAAGCGCTTATCACGGGTATTGACGGTCAGGATGGTTCATATTTATCGGAATTTTTACTGGAAAAAGGGTATAAGGTTCATGGCATTGTTAGAAGGGTAGCTTTAGAAGATCCTGATCACCATCTTTGGAGAATAAAGCATCTTTTAAAGAAAATTACCCTACATTCCGGTTCTCTTGAAAGCTTTGCCAGTTTGTTTAAGGTTGTGCATAAAATGAAGCCTGATGAATGCTATCATCTGGCGGCGCAGAGTTTCGTCAGCTATTCTTTTGAGGATGAGTTCTCGACTATCAACACGAATATAAACGGCACACATTATATCCTTGCCGCAATTAAGGAGTTAGCCCCTCGTTGTAAGTTCTATTTCGCCGCTTCCAGCGAGATGTTCGGTAAGGTCAGGGAAATCCCCCAGACGGAAAACACTCCGTTTCATCCCCGGTCTCCTTACGGGATATCTAAAGTTGCCGGTTTCGACCTGACGCGTAATTACCGGGAAGGTTACGGCCTGTTTGCTTGTAACGGTATACTTTTTAACCACGAATCCCCCCGCAGAGGGTTTGAATTTGTTACGCGTAAAATAACCAACGCGGTTGCCGAAATAAAATTTGGTTTGGCAAAAGAACTCAGATTGGGTAATTTAGACGCGAAACGTGATTGGGGATTTTCCGGCGATTATATTAAGGCAATGTGGTTGATGTTACAGCAGGAGAAACCGGATGATTTTGTTATCGCTACCGGTGAAACGCATACAGTAAAAGAGTTTGTCCAGTTGGCTTTTAATTATGCCGGGCTTGATTGGAAGAAATACGTGAAGGTCGATAAGAACTTTTATCGGCCTGCCGAAGTCCATCTTTTGCTGGGTGACTATTCTAAAGCTAAAAAGAAATTAGGTTGGAAACCGAGAGTTAAATTCAACGAATTAGTACAAATGATGGTAGACGCGGATTCGGCTAATATACAGGCTAAATGTAATAGAAGTTAATCGGAGAGCGCATAATTCCCGCTCAGGATAAACTCCGTCGAAAGATTAGTTCGGCGAGTATTCATTATAATATTTCACGGCTGCCGCTTATGATTAAAAGTACTTATAAAATATTTACGATTATTTCCGGCGGTGCTATTTCGTTCTTTAGTGAGATCTGGGATAAAAAGTACGCCATTTACCAGCTTGTTCGAAGAGATTTGACCGAGCGGTATATCGGTTCGTATTTTGGGCTTGTCTGGGTTATCATACAGCAGGTCATTATGGTGGTGGTAATGTGGTTTGTTTTGCAATTCGGACTCCGCGTCCAGCCTGCCGGCAATATCCCTTTTCTTGCCTGGATTGTTCCGGCAATGGCGATCTGGACGTTATTTTCCGAAGCCCTTAATACGGCATCCAATTCTTTGATCAGTTATGCCTACATTGTCAAAAAAATCCAATTCAAACTTTCAATTCTACCGCTTATTAAAGTATTTTCCGCTGCAGTTATTCATTGTCTTTTTCTTGTAATAGTTATTATGGTGTTGATAATTCTTAAAGTCAGTCCGTCTTTTTGCTGGTTACAGAGTATTTATTACTTTTTCGCCTGTATCTGTCTGGTACTGGGTATGGGATGGCTGATGTCCGCTATAATGGTTTTTTTTCGTGATCTCGCAGCCGGAATCGGAATACTTTTAAATATTCTGATGTGGGTGACGCCCATTTATTGGAATATGGATATATTGCCGCCGCGTTTTAAGATCCTGTGCTATTTGAACCCGGTGAGTTATCTGACCGAGGGGTACAGAAAAAGTTTTTTATATAAAACGCCTTTTTGGAATGATCCGTTGTGGACGGCGTATTTCTGGGGCATCACCTTGTGCTTTATGACAGCCGGAATATTACTTTTCCGTAAACTCAAACCGCATTTCGCGGATGTTTTATAATATTTATGTCAGAAACTGCAGTTAAAGTTGAAAATCTATCCAAAATTTACCCCCTTTACGATCAAAAGATAGATCGTCTTAAGGAATCGTTACATCCTTTTAGGAAAAAATACCATCACGATTTTTATGCTCTTAAAGAAGTTAGTTTTGAAGTCAAAAAGGGAGAAACTTTTGGAATTATTGGTAAGAATGGTTCCGGTAAATCAACATTACTCAAGATACTTTCTGGAGTTTTAGCACCGACTTACGGAACTTATAGCATAAACGGACGAATAGCTTCACTCCTTGAATTAGGAACAGGATTTAATCCCGAGTTGACAGGTATTGAGAATATTTATTTCAATGGAACTCTCTTGGGGCTTTCCAAGAGTGAATTAGATAAAAAGTTTGACCAAGTTGTCGCATTTGCAGATATTGGAGAATTTATTAATCAACCGGTTGGGGTATATTCTTCCGGAATGTTTGTGCGCTTAGCTTTTGCTGTTCAGACTCATATTGATGCTTCAATAGTTATAATTGATGAGGCGCTGGCCGTAGGCGATGTATTTTTTCGTCAAAAATGTTATACCCGTTTGGAGCAATTACGAAATTCAGGAACGGCAATTTTGCTCGTTTCTCATTCGATGCCGGAGATTGAACAATATTGCAAACGAGCACTCCTTTTGGATCACGGGGATCAACGTTTTACCGGGGTAGCAACGGAAGCCACAAAACGTTACTATCTGCTTCATCAGTCTCACTCAATTGTAAAAGTTGGGTCAAACCCGGTTATAGATAACAATAAATCGCTTTCCAATAAAGATTTTTCGTTATTGCCGCATCCACCCGCCAACGCCTTCAGCGATATTACCGATAAAGTTCAAGTCACTAATGGACAAGCCTGTTGTACGAGGTTTGCGATTTGTGATACTAACAATCAACCCTGTGATTCGTTTCGACAGGGTGATATCGCGGTTTTCTATTACGAATTTGAGTTAAAAGAAGATATTGGCATTCCTATTTGCGGGTTGGTGATCTCTAACGAAAAAGGGGTTATCGTTCATGGTAAGAACAGTTGGCAATACGATGTAGAGCCGCTCTCGAGTTTTTGTGCCGGCCGCAAAATAATGTGTAGGCAAGAAATTGGTTTGGAATTGTCGCCAGGTGAATACATTTTTGAGATCGGATTAGTCGGGGTATCTGAGAAAACATGGCGGAATCGGAAATGTGTATCATTTGAAGAGTTTTCTGAGAATCACATCCGTATTTGTCATATTGTAAATGCGGGGATGTTTTCTGTCGGGTTATCGCAGTCTAATGGGGTATCTATACTAACACATCATGGAATTGCTAATTTACCTGGGAAAATAGAAGTGATTTCAGTCCCTGTAAGAAATCAATAACTATTTGTTTAGTGGTCAGAATATAGTTTTATACGCTTGAGTGGTTTTAATACATAGAATGCATTTGACTTTGCGGCGTAGTTGCAAAGGTCAAAGAATCTTTTATTCATCATATGGTTAATTCATGTCTTTAGAAAGGAAATCAATGCGATTTATTTCTTATTCACAGAATTTCGAAGATGTGATGCTATGGCGTGCGCTGAGACATATCAAAAAAGGATTTTACATAGATGTTGGTGCGCAGGACCCCGTGAACGATTCGGTTAGTAAGGCTTTCTATGAGCGTGGCTGGAGGGGGATTCATATTGAGCCTGTACCCGAATACGCCGCGTTGTTGCGTAAGGACAGGCCGGACGAAACAGTCTTGGAGATCGCGCTTGCAGATGTCGATGGAGAAATTGAACTTAATGTTATTCCAAATACTGGATTAAGTAATGTTATTGACGTCTCTGCGCAATATTTGCCAATAGCTCCCGATATCTCCTCTCAGCGGATTAAAGTGATGGCCTTGACTTTAAAATCTGCTTTGGCTTCGTTGGGGAAGAAAGATGTTCACTGGTTAAAAATTGACGTTGAAGGACTAGAAGAAAAAGTCCTTAAAGGATGGGATAGTCAAGTTTTGCGGCCTTGGATTATCGTTGTTGAGGCGACTATTCCTAATTCTCCTGAGATAAACTACGCAAGTTGGGATCCTATTCTAACCGTTGCTAATTACCAGTTTGTTTACTTCGATGGACTGAATCGTTTTTATGTGGCTGAAGAGCATCTCGATCTAGTTGCGGCGTTTAATTGCCCGCCTAATTGTTTTGATGATTTTGAGCTTACAGCAACCTCTCAATTTTGCAGATCGCTCTCTGCAATGTTACAGGAATCGGAAGCTGATCGGGCTGACCGCTGGAGACAGATTAAGTCGCTTACAGCAATGTTAAATGAATCGGAAGCTGATCGTGATAGACTAAAACAACAGATTAATCCGATAATGAAAGGTTTAGGCGTATTGTTCTTATTTCGGCTGTTAAAGTTGTTTACAAGATTTGCGGGACAGTCCAGAACTCTTTCGAAAAAGAAAGCGCTTAAAACTATCGCGGTAGATTTAACCCCTATTCTTCCAGGAGGGGATAACGGCGGCGCAAAGATCTTCGTGCTTGAATTACTGCGTCGATTGGCAAGAATGGCACCAGAAACACAATTTATATTGCTTACACAAATGACATCGCATAATGAATTGTCCATAATGGACAGTCATAATATGCGCCGCCAAATGGTGGCTGTTTCCGTATACAAGAATCATTGTCGTTCGCGTCTGATGAGTTTTGTCTTTCGTATTCTATCTCATTTTCCTGTTAGGTTGCGCAGCGTCTTTATTTACACAGGCTATAAATTGAACACTTTGCTGAAGCGAAACGGTTCCGGTTCGCTGTTGCGGGGTATGAATGTTGATTTACTTTTTTGTCCCTTTACCGCTCCCACGTATTTCGAAATGGGGATTACGACTGTTTGCACAATCTATGATCTTCAATACAAAACTTACCCGGAGTTCTTTTCTACTGAAGAAGCGTTACACCGTGAACGTGCATTTATCGAAGCCTGCCGTAAAGCTAATATTTTAACAGCAATTTCCAATTATTCGCGAAATTCCGCTATTACTTACGGTGGTCTTGTTCCTGAACGCATACGCACGATCTATCTACGGATGGCACAGCGTATCTCATCTGGCGTTGATTTCGATAATGATATTTTAAGCCGTCTTGGCCTTATTAAAAGGAGGTATTTGTTTTACCCCGCTAATTTCTGGAAACATAAGAATCACGAAATGCTTCTTACTGCTTTTGGTATAGCTTGTCATGAAGGATTAGCGGCGGATATTAAATTGGTCTGTACCGGTGCGCCAGGGGAACGGCAAGATTGGTTGATTAATGTCGCCCGCGCCATGGGTATAGGCGAACGGATTATCTTCCCCGGATATCTGCCGGATATAGAATTCTCCGCGTTAATGCTTAATTGTAAGGGGATGGTATTTCCTTCTCTCTATGAAGGGTTCGGCTTACCGGTTATTGAGGCGATGTCCGCCGGTGTTCCTGTTGCCTGCAGTAATACTACTTCGCTTCCCGAAGTGGCGGCTGACGCTGCTATACTTTTTGATCCGCGAGTTCCTGCTCAAATAGCGCAAGCTTTAACCTCATTGGTAGAAAATGAGACATTGTGTGCTCTACTTGTTCAGGCTGGACGAAAGCGTGCTCTGGAATTCTCAGATACTGAACGTATGGCGCGGGAGTATTGGGAACTCTTTCAACTTGCCTTGGCCAACGAAAAACGCGAAAATCTGTTAGTCGGCGCTTATTCCGATGGATGGGCCGGACGTAGATTGAGCATGCAAGTTGCTCCTGCTTCGAGTGCTCAGACTCTTGAAATTGAATTTTTTGCTCCGGAATGGCTGCCACAGTCTTTAGTCACAATTCAAACTATTCGACGAGGGAAACCTCAAGGGGAATCGTTTGAAGTTATCCGTGGCGCTAAAGCGCGTTGGTTAATGCCGATAGATCCGGCTGGCGGTTACTATGAAATTGAGATTACTCCTACTTTTGTTCCTGCGTATTCGGGGCATGGTGAAGATCAAAGGGAGCTCTCGGTTATGTTACAACGTTGCGGTATCTTGCGTGCCGGTGGTGAATATATTGATTTATTCCCTGTAAAGGTTGCCGTATGAAAATCAGTATAGTTACACCATCTTTTAATCAAGGGCAATTTATTGAGCGTACATTGCGTAGCGTGGCATGTCAGACAGGCGCAGATATCGAACATGTGATTTTCGATGGCGGCAGCACGGATGACACGGTCGAAATACTTAAAAGATTTAGCCCATCGGTGCGTTGGGTATCACAGAAAGACAATGGGCAAGCCCATGCTGTTAATAAAGGTATTCGCGCTACAGATGGAGAGGTTATCGGTTGGTTGAATTCCGATGATATTTATTATCTTGGAACTATCGCCCGCGTCGTATCATTCTTTAAGGCTAATCCTGAGATTGATGTTGTATATGGCATGGCTGATCATATTGATGTTAAGGATCAGGTTTTCGAGTCATACCCTACTGAACCCTGGAATTTTGAGCGGCTAAAACAAACTTGCTTTATCTGCCAGCCGGCGTTATTTTTTAGAAGGCGGATAATAAAAGAGTATGGTTTACTCGATGAATCATTGGACTATTGCATGGATTATGAATATTGGCTGCGGCTCGGTAGGGCAGGAGTGCGATTTGCTTATCTTGAAGAGAAATTGGCCGGCTCAAGGCTATATGCTGAAACTAAAACATTGGGCGCCAGAGTGAAAGTACACAGCGAAATCAACGATATGCTTAAGAAGATGTTTGGCCGGGTACCGGATAGGTGGTTATTTAATTATGCGATTGTGGTAGTGGAACACCGTATAGGAGGGTGTGTTCGGTCAGCTTGGGCTGTGTTTGAAATTGGAGTTAGGTCTTTACTCGCGGCGTTGCTATGGAATCAGAGGATCACATTAAACATGGGCAAAACTTTGATTACTTGGTTTTTAAATTCGCAGAGGGCATAAATTGTCAATAGCTAATGCTTTGATCCGCTCGATATTGTTTTATGGGTTTCTCATTATCTTAGGCCGGGCGACTATCGTATTTTGTTGTCATCAATTGGATCCTTTGGAAAATCATGCCATCTCGCCTGTTATAGGATTGGCAGTCCTTACTTTGCTTACGACTTACTTGGTACTTCTCGGTATACCTTTGGATATAGTGGCAAGAAGTATGATGTTAGGAATAGCTGTTTTCGCAATAATCTTTTTAGTGTTAAGCCCGAGAGGAGGTTTTAATAAAGGGGTATATTTTTCTTTTAAATATCTGGCACCATTGTTTGTTACGGCATTATTTCTTACGTTGCCTTTTATATTGGGAGGGTATCAGTTTGCTATTCTTCGTGGAAATGGTACGGACGCATTTAACTATGTCACGATGGCTGATGCGCTCGCGAAGTTTCCAATGAATTGGATATTATCTCAAACGAAAGAAACTCTTAGTGTTCAAAGTCCTAGTTTACCCCTTGCTCAAGATTTACTGCATAGTCGCTGGTCAACGTCCGCACTGTTATCTTTTGCATCTAGCGCATTTGGTATCTCACCAGTTGAGTTTGAGTATGTATTTACTTTAACCATAATGGTCGTTATTTCCAATGCGCTTATTGCCGCGCTGTCCGCGATATGCTCACTCACCAGGTTAACAAACTGGCTTCCTGTAGTTTTCGTTGTCGGTTTTTGGGGCCAATTTACACTGGATATACGTGCGTTTTCGCAGATAGCATCCTTGCCTATTTTAGTTGTTTTAATAGGTTGGTTGTTGTCCTGTTCTAACTATTCCGTCCCAATCTTTCGCTACGGTATTTCTATAACTGCAATATTATTTGCTGCTTTATTTTTTCAATATCCGGAGATCGTTGTAGCATTTTTACCAGGAGCAGGGTTAATATTTCTGATTTTTTTATTGAGAACATATCGCAAGAATGAACTAACGAAAGAAGCTATAAAAAAACTCGCAGCATTCTCGTTAAGCACTCTTTTTCTGATTACTCCACTTATCAAGTTTATATTTAGGTTTGCTTTTGAACAGGTGAATTCTACAGCCAACCAATCTTTTGGATGGGAAAAGGCATATTTTACTTGGTTAAAGAACCCAATCCAGGGACTCTGGGGAATTGCTATTAATCCTGGTTTGGGACATTACTTCGATAATGTATTCGAGGGGATAACATTCTTCATTGCATTAGTATTAACTTTCGGCGTTATCACCAGAGTTTCAGTGTTCTTAGTGTTACGCCAACGATTGCATGATAATCTTTCTGAAGCAGGACTATTCCTGATAGGCATCTCTGGTTTGGTTGGGTCAATCGCACTTTTCGTTAGGGGAAATATCTGGGCAGCAGGGAAAGTTCTTAGTTATTTTTCTATTCTTATTCCAATTTGGATGGCGATATATATATCTAAAAAAAGATTGAAGGAATCTAATTCCCGATTGAACAAGGTGTTATCTCGGATTCTATTTGTGACAATCTTGGGCTGGATGGCTATAAATTTTATTTTTGCGGGGGCTCGTATTGTTCATGCTGTAAACGGAAACGACTTCCGTAATTATATTATGCATCATGGTGAGTATCGTCGGGTCAATGCGGATATTTTTTCAGAAAAATTGATTTCTGACTGCCCAATTGGCTCAACTGTTGCAGTGATTGATCCACGCGTTTGGGCTCGTGAATTTAAAGTGCATTTACTTGAAGGGAGAGGGTATAAAGTCAATCTACCGGGTATCGGATCTATCCGCTCAGGTGATTTACCCGATACAGTTAATAGCTTTTCCTCGAGTTCTTATCTACTTGTTGGAGATGGTCGGTTTAGTACTGTGGGGCAAGGGAAAACGCACCCTTCAATTATTTCCCTTTCTTCATATTTGATAGGAATAGTAGGTATAAATAATGATTATGGATTAGAGTTTGACGCTAAGGGGAGATATGTTTATTTATGGAATTCAGGGCGACCGATGGAAATTAAGTTATTTTCCGATAGGGAAAGTGAAATTAGTTTTGAATTTGAATTATGTCCAGGGAAAAATCGAACGGAAACAAATCCGATATTTGTATATTTGGGAGATAAACAAAAGTACGTGAAGTTAACCCAATGCACATTTGTAACTATACCTCAGCATGTTTCTAAAGGGGTAAACATATTTAGAATATCTGTGATGGATAGTGATAGGGATCCTACGATTATTGGTAAGGATACTCGGGATCTCAGGTTGTTAGTGAAAATCTTAGGTATTGAAGTAAAATGTGGAATATAATACATAAAAAGATGATTAAAAATGCTGGGGTTTTCGCAATCCTATCATTAATAGCCATCGTGTCTTGCAGCCAACTTCTTTTTCAGTATGGTTTGCCGCACACGCCCAATGAAGATCTGGCAAGACATGCCGCATTAGCCTTGAATTTTAGAGAGGCTCTTAAGCAAGGGCAATATATTCCAAGGCTACAACCAAATCCTATTACCTTTCCCGATCTTCCCGTATATCAGTATTATGGATTTATGTCTTCCGCGATTTCGCAGGTTGGACTCTGGCTTCATTTACCAGCACTTAACTCCGTTATTTTAGGAGTGGTTTTATGTCGCATACTCGGGTTACTGGCACTTTTTATTGCTCTTAAGCGAGTTGGCGTATCTTTGATATCTTTGATTATCGCTTGTTGTGCGTATGCATTTTTCCCATATCTTCAAACAAATTTATATGGACGTGCCGCAATACCTGAGGCCTGCGCACATGGATTATTGCCAATTCTCTTTTTGGGGTATGTATATTCTATTACAGACAAGAGATGGTGGATTCCTGTTTTACTGATTGCTGTTGGTATTGTTTTCTTGGCTTTAGCTCATCCTATTTTTCTACTCTGGGGAGTTATCTCTGTTTTGGTATTAGCAATCATTAATGTATTACTGCACACCGAGTATCGATATCGTAATTCTTCAGTTTTGATATTTGGGTTACTTTTTGGTATGGCGATGTCTTCATTTCAGTGGTATCCGGCGTACATTTCCTCAAAAGATCTTAATACAAATTTCATTGGATCAAGTCCTTATAGCGCTGCTTATCTAACTTCACTTTCTGGATTCCTTGGATTGCCTAAAAAACTTAACAGCTACGGTTCGGATCTCTATTTAACTGGTGTGAGTTGGATATTGCCAGTCGTTGTAGTAGCAACATTTTTATTTTTTAAAATGAACCGTCGTAATCAGAGTCCGCAGTTACGAATGATAATTATGGCATCTATTATGTCAACAGCATTCTTTTGTTTCTTATCAATTAGTCCTGTCGATATATGGCGTTATTTACCTCATGCTACTTATGCTACTCAGTTTCCGTATCGTTTACTTGCATTTGTGGCTCTTTTTTCTGTGGTATTGCTGGGTATTTGCGTAGATAAAGTGATTGAATCTTCAAAGCTTAAAATAGCACTTGGTGGTTTTATTATAACATTATCTGGACTATCTCTTGTAGCGCCGGAAAATATTTTTGGGCCGCGGCTTCTGCAACAAAGTAATTCAGAAATTGTTTCAAGCTTCTCTTCTTTTGACTATGCGGTTACCGGAAAAGGTAATGTGACGGATGTAGATGGATGGCTGATTAAAGAGAATTTTATTCACCTTCCTAAAAGGCAGGAGAAAAATTTTGTTACGATTGTTGGTCATATGGATGGACTTGTTCATGCAGATGATTTATCACTATGGTTTGTCGACCCAGATGAACGTAACTTGGTGGTGAGCGATGTGTTTATTGTGAAAAAGAATCGTTTTGTTCATACTTTTGCTATAAAGGCAGGGAAGCAGGTAGTCCGTCTGGTGGCATCTAAATATGTGCGTCCATCTGATATCGATCGTAAAAGCACAGATACTCGTTTATTATCAATTATGATAGATGGGTTAGAAATTAGTTGTGCGAACGAAAAATTGATTATTTCTAGTGAGATTAATCGTGAAGTGATAAATGGCTATACTAGAAAGTTTACCTTGAGAAATAATTTAATGTCTGATAACAGTATGACTCGGCATTTTATTTTAACGCTACCGCTTGCTTATTCTAGATTTAACGATATAACTCAAAACGGTAAAAAACTACAGATGCGTCCTAATAGTCTTGGTCTTACGTTGGTTAATGTGGAGAATTTCTCTACGCCATTGATTTCTGTTTACCGTTCACATGCTGCATCAAATATTATTAGCGCTATAGCGTTAATAATATTAATTCTTTTATCTATTTATTATTTTTTGGTCCCTCAGCCTAAACCCGCCTAGGTTTCTAAGTTCGGATAGGCGAGTTGAGTGCGACCATGTGCAGATAGAGTTAAAGCCAAGTGATAGTCTTGCAAATATCATATAGATATTGCAAGGTAGCAGCAGTAGAATTCCGAGAAAAGATTATCCCGAGTCTGTAGAACAGATAGTTGAATCGGTTATCAGCAAATATATTAAAACACAAACTAAATAACCAGATAGATTATCTCGAAGGTTTGAAACTCAGTGCTCCAGCTATCGAAAAATGTTATAAATCTTGTTTAGACAGATAAGCCTTGTTATAATATGACTATAAAGGTATAAACAATTGGATAAATATGGGAGTTCATAACTTTGGAGTGAGGATGATCCATATCTCAGTAGTTGTCCCAGTCTACAAAGAAGAGGTTAATATTCAACCATTCCTGCAACGCACTGAAGCCGCGCTGGCGAGAATGGGGATCAGTTACGAAATCATCTTTGTTCTCGATCCGTCTCCTGATAATAGCGAACGTGTTATTCTTGATGAGATCAGCCGTAACTCTAATATTAAATTATTAGTGCTTTCTCGTCGTTTTGGACAACCTGCGGCGACGATGGCCGGTATCCTAACATGCACTGGTAAAACATGTGTAGTAATTGACGTCGATTTGCAGGATCAGCCAGAGTTTATAGAACAGCTTTATGTTAAGTTGGCTGAAGGATACGAGGTCGTATATGCTAAACGGCGGTCACGTATAGGAGAAACTTTGGTAAAACGTATTCTCTCATACGTTGGATATTCAATTATTAATAAATTTAGTGATGTTTATATTCCTCGGAACACTGGAGATTTTCGTATTGTGACTAGACGCGTAATTGAAGAATTGCGGCGATTGAATGAAAGCCATGGTTTTTTGCGTGGTTTAGTCGCGTATGTCGGTTTTAAACAGACATTTATTGAATACGACCGTGATAAACGCTATGCTGGGAAAAGCAATTACAACCGTTTGACTGGCTCCCTTAAGATCGGCCTGAATGGTCTAATCAGTTTTAGTAGTCGGCCATTACAAGTTATGTCCCTGGTCGGTTTTATGTTGGCAGGTTTTAGTTTCTTATTAGGGGGATGGTACCTTTTTCAGAAATTGATTGGAATTGAGCTAACGCCTGGGCTTTCGACGACAGTACTGGTTGTAACTTTCTTCTCTGGGGTGCAACTGTTGGCTCTTGGATTAATGGGTGAGTATGTCGGTAGAATTTACGATGAGGTTAAGCAAAGACCGCTTTACATTATCGACAAAAAGATCAATTTTAAAACGGAGTAATCTTAATACCCAGCCAGAAACCTCCCCGGGCTTATAGCCTGAGGTGTATTCATTCTCACGTCAAAGTGATTAATATAAGCAAATGAGTTTGGCTTCTAAAGAGTTGCTGTGTAGTATATGAGGATATACAAAGAACCTGTGAGGGCGTAAGTTAAGCAATATAATCATTGCTGTATACATACAAATTATTTAATTTCGAAAGGTATTGCGTCGATTACCCATGAATAAAATGAGCAAAGCGTTAAAGTTAAATACATATATACCGTATGTTTTAATGCTCGGTGTTTTGTTTCTTGCATATTATCCTGCCTTAACAGGCTATTACCTTCATACGGATGATTATTTTTGGTCGCACTGGGGGAATTTTTCGCGAAATGATGTTTTAAAGTTCATGACTATTGTTGGGAGACCTTTATCGGGATTTTTGTATTCGTGTTCTGTCTATATAAAAAAACTGGCATGGATGAATCTATTTCGTGTTCTATCCGTGTGTAATCTTTGTGTTGCTGCCTTTTTTTTATTTCACTGGTTTTCTTTTCACAAGTTAAATCGCTGGTTTTCTTGTATTTTAAGCATTACCATTTTTACATTACCTTCTTTTCAAGTTTACGCATCCTATTTGTCAACTGCGCCTTTTGGTATAGCTGTAACATTAAGCATTCTTGCTTTGCTCGTTGTAAATCGTGGTTTAGGAGAAGAAAGTAGGAATTCGTTATGGTTTTATGGAATAGCCATTTTTGTTAGTATGATGGCATTTGCATTGTATCAGCCCAGTGCTTGTTTCTATTTATCACTTCTTTCTGTTCCACTTCTGGTGGACCAAGAATCCCATTTCTTTGTGTTCTTGCGGAAAATACTTATATATTCTTTCATTTTTGTGTGTTCATTAACCATGTATTATTTACTTTGGAGGTTATGGCTTAATTGGGCAGCAATTCCTATAGTCGGGAAATATGATGGGCGTCTTTTTGTTACTGCGTTTAACACGCGTTGGGAATGGTTTATGAATGGACCATTTGTAGAAGCGTCCAATTTCTGGAATATAAATCCATTACGAGTGGTGTCTAAATTGTTTACTGTTCTACTGGGGGTGGTTTTTTTGTGTAGTTTCATAATTAGAAATAAAGACAATTTCCTAAAGATATCAAGATCCACCAAAGGAATTAAATTGGTAGGGTTTGATTTGTTAAAGTACTCCAGCTCTATTCTTCTAATCCCAATTAGTTTTTTTGTCGTTTTAATTAGTTCTTCTCCTTCCATGGAGTATAGAACATACTCAGCACTTTCAACTACATTGTTGTTATTGTTAATTCTTCCTCTTGTTAATCTTTCCAAGAGAATTAATTACCAAGTGCTTCTGAATATTTTTGCAATTTCTCTGATGATTGTTGGCCTTTATTATGCATATACAACTGTAAAAAACTATTTTGTCATTCCAGATTCAAAGGAAATACGCTATATCATCAAAACCATTCGTGACCACCAATTAAATGATAATGCAAACTTCTCTGGTGTAGCTATTGTAATGATTAATCACCCGCTTTCGCCGCGGCAAAGAAATGAAATTGGACAGCCTAATACAACGCACACCCCTAATATTAGACCAATCGTGATGACTGCTCTTAATGAGTTGAGTATTGAAAAGAGTGTGCGAGTATTCTTTTGTAACCAAGAAACTATAGATTCATCCTGGGGTGAGCACGGGCATGTTTTTCAGAATGGATTGGGACTGTCTACTATAGAGATTTCTCCGCAAAAAAATACGATTATCGTTGATATGAATAAAATAGACGATAGTCTCAACCAGTGAGGATAAAATATGAGTTATGTGGAAATCATGAAGTGCCGAATTTGTGGAGATCAGCGACTTGATACTATTTTGTCTTTAGGTGAATTGTTTTTAACAGGTATCTTTCCAAAGATCGACTCTTGTATTAATGTAACACATGGTCCTTTAACACTCGTAAAATGTTTTAATTGCGGTTTAGTGCAGTTGAAACACTCCTATGAATTAACGGATCTCTATGGTGCTAACTATGGATATCGTTCCGGATTGAACAAATTAATGGTAGAGCATTTAAGACAAAAGGCTCAAAAACTTCAAGAAATTGTAAAATTGACCCCAGGAGATTGTGTTGTTGATATAGGCAGTAATGATGGAACACTATTATCCTTTTATCCAGATTCAGTGAGAATTTTTGGATTTGATCCCTCTGCTCAAAAATTCCTAAATTTTTATCGTAAAGATATTCAGGTAATTACTGATTTCTTCTCGGCCAGTGCATTTAAAAGAATGCAAAGAAGACCCAAAGCTAAAATTATTACATCAATCGCAATGTTTTATGATTTAGAACAACCAGTAGATTTTGCTAAACAAGTAGCGTCGATACTGGACGAAAATGGAGTATGGCATTTTGAACAAAGTTATTTACCCTCTATGATCGAAGCTAATGCTTACGATACAATTTGTCATGAGCATTTGGAATATTACGCGTTTAAGCAAATCAAATGGATCATAGATAGTGCCGGTTTAAAAACAATTGATATCGAAATGAACAATGTAAACGGCGGTAGTTTTTCGATTACGGCAGCAAAGAAAGCTGCAGTTTATCCAGAGCAAACTGATAAAATTAGCCTCATATTGGAAAAAGAAACAAGTATGGGGCATGATGAGTTTAAAAGTTTCGAAAATAATATTTTTGTACATAAGGCTGAATTTGTGCGGTTGTTGCGGCATTTAAAGCAAGATGGGAAGAAGGTTTTTGGGTATGGAGCTTCCACTAAAGGGAATGTTATCTTGCAGTTCTGTGGTATTGATAAAACATTACTTCCTTGTATTGCTGAGGTGAATCCGGATAAATTTGGTTGTGTTACTCCTGGAACTAATATCCCGATTATTTGTGAGGAAGAGGCACGAAAAAATAAGCCTGATTATTTTGTGGTATTACCATGGCACTTTAGGAAGAACATCATTGAGCGAGAACAGGAATTCTTAAGAAAGGGCGGCCAATTGATATTTCCACTACCCCAAATTGAGATTGTTAAAAAATGAAAAAGGCATATTATTCAAGGATATTATAATCTTTGGTATGTTTACCTATGATCGTGAAGGGGACTCGGGTGATAAAGCATAGTCTGTTGATATTTATTCCAACATATAACGAAGTAGAAAATGTACAAAAATTATATATGGAAATTAAGGCTTTGCAATTAAAGGCCGATATCCTTTTTATGGATGACCATTCTCCTGATGGTACTGGAGACGTTTTAGATAAAATCTCTAGAAATGATGCGAGTGTGAAAGTAATCCATCGCTCTGGTAAATTAGGTATTGGAAGCGCACATTCTCAAGGTATTCAGTATGCGTATGACAACGACTATGAAAAACTATTAACTATGGACTGTGATTTTACTCATCTGCCGATAGATATTCCTCGTATGTTGGAAACATCAATGTATTGTGATGTTACGGTCGGTTCAAGATATTTGCAAGAAAATAGTCTCCCAGGTTGGAACCCACTACGACGCTCTTTAACTGTTTTTGCACATTTTTTAACAATGATTTGTCTTGGGAATCAGTTTGATGCTAGCGGCGCATTTCGTGTTTATAACCTTTCCAAGATTCCAAAGCGTCTCTTTCAGATTGTAAAATCTCAAAGCTACTCTTTTTTCTTTGAAAGTATTTTTGTATTGACGAAAAATAATTGTAAAATTAGCGAAATCCCTATTATTTTACCAGTTAGGACATATGGACATTCAAAAATGAATCTTCGCGAAGTATTTAAGAGTGCGCGTTATCTTGTGCGGTTGACATTGGAGTATCGTTTCAGTCCAGGAAGGTTTAGAATCGGTCGTCCGATTGATAGGACTATCGACGCTTTAAAAGATGAACAGGATTGGACATCCTATTGGGAACGTAAAGAAAATACGATAGGGTTTATCTATGAAATTATCGCTGCAATTTATAGGCAGTTTTTAATTCGTTTCAATTTAGAGCGCTTTCTTGCCAATAACTTTACTCCTGGCTCAAAGCTATTACATGCGGGCTGTGGAAGCGGACAGGTCGATGTCCAGTTACATAAACGATATTCTATTACAGCAGTGGATATTTCTTATTCGGCGTTGAACGTTTACTCTCAAAATAATAAAGATGTTTGGAGGATTGAACAGGATGATATTTTAAATCTCCATCAAGAAGATGAAATATTTGATGGTGTTTTTAATTTGGGAGTTGTTGAACATTTCGGACGGGATAGAATAGTCAAAATATTAAAAGAATTTTGGCGTGTTTTAAAAAAAGATGGGAAGATTGTGGTTTTTTGGCCACACCGGAATTCCAGTAGCGTTCTTTTTCTGAAAACGTTACATTTTTTCCTTAACAAGATCTTAAAGAGAAATATAAGATTGCATCCGGCGGAAATATCATTATTGAAGGATAAGGCAGAGGCAGTTCAAATGTTGAAAGAAGCAAATTTTAAATTAATTGATTATTCATTCTCAATTCGGGACTTTTATACTCAGGCTGTTATCGTTGGGCAGAAGCTGAGAATGAAGTAACTATTGGGGAACAAGTGGGTTATGTAATTGATAGAAAGATAGTCGAATTTCTGATACGTGGATAGTTGTTTTATGGATAAAAATCTTCTTATTACTGGTTGTGCAGGATTTATAGGTAGTACTCTTGTTGATCGTTTGCTTTCTCAAGGGTATCATGTTATCGGAATCGACAATTTTTCTACCGGACAGCACCAGTTTCTTGAACGAGCCATAAATAATTCATCTTTTAGTTTGATAGAAGGTGATCTTATGGATTATTCTTTCCTTACCAGAGTTTTTGCTGGATGCGACATGGTTTTCCATTTTGCCGCTAATGCCGATGTCCGTTTTGGCACTCAGCATCCGCGTAAGGATCTGGAACAAAACACTATCGCCACGTATAACGTTCTGGAAGCAATGCGTGCGAACGGGATCAAAAAGATAGCATTTTCGTCCACCGGTTCTGTTTATGGGGAGGCACCTGTTATTCCTACCCCTGAAGACGGGCCATTTCCCATACAAACTTCCCTTTATGGCGCTTCAAAAGCGGCGGGAGAAGGTTTAATTTCGGCTTACTGTGAAGGTTTCGGTTTTCAATCCTGGATATTTCGTTTCGTTTCAATTCTCGGAGAACGCTATACCCACGGACATGTTTTCGATTTTTACCAAAAGCTAAAAGCAGACCCTTCGTGCTTACCGGTGCTCGGCAACGGGAAACAAAAAAAATCGTACCTTTACGTTCAGGATTGTATCGACGCGATCCTATTGGCTATGGATAAAGCTACCGACAAGGTCAATATTTTCAATTTGGGGGTAAACGGGTATTGCGAAGTCAATGATTCCATCGGCTGGATCTGCCAAGAATTGGGCCTCAATCCTGAACTGGAATATTCGGGTGGTAACCGGGGATGGATTGGAGATAACCCGTTTATTTTTTTGGATACGAAGAAAATTCAGTCTTTGGGCTGGAAGCCAAAGGTCGGCATTCGCGATGGAGTGATTAAAACGGTTGAGTATTTACGCGCTAACGAATGGGTGTTTAAGACGAGGAAATAAAAATGAAAGTGTGCGTGCAAGGCCTGTGGCATTTGGGTGCGGTAACTGCCGCGTGTTTATCTTCGGTTGGGCATAATGTAGTGGGGGTAGATTCGGATCAAGGAATTATTGATGGCTTAACCAAAGGTAATGCTCCGCTCTTTGAACCGGGGTTGGATGCTCTTCTGCAAGCGGGAATTGCCAAGAGATGCCTGCGCTTTACTACCATAATAGCAGAAGCGATTAGTGATGCTGAAGTGCTCTGGGTAACGTTTGACACGCCTGTCGATAATGATGACCTGGCAGATGTCAAATTTGTCATAGATCGGATTAAAAGCGTCTTACCTATGTTAGCCGATGGAACGGTTGTTCTATTGTCATCGCAGATGCCTGTAGGGTCAATTCGCCGGTTGGAAGATTTTGCCCGTAAAAACCTGGTAAGCAAACAGCTCGACTTTGCATATTCTCCGGAGAACCTTCGATTAGGTAAAGCGTTGGATGTGTTTTTAAACCCGGATAGGATTGTGGTTGGCGTTCGCACAGATGTTGCGCGGCACAAGCTGGAGAAATTATTGTTACCGGTTACTGATAAGATTGAGTGGATGTCTGTGGAATCGGCGGAAATGACTAAACATGCGATTAACGCCTTTTTGGCTACATCAATCACATTTGCAAATGAAGTTGCTTCAATCTGTGAAATGGTTGGCGCAGATGCTAAGGAAGTAGAGCGCGGATTGAAAACCGAAGCGCGTATTGGTCCAAAAGCATATCTTTCCCCCGGTGGGCCATTTGCCGGAGGCACCTTGGCTCGAGATATTGAATTCTTGGAAATACTAAGTCGGAGGAAACAATTGCTAACGCCGCTTCTTTCTTCAGTTCGAGTAAGTAATGAGGAGCATAAAAATTGGGTAAAACGTAAATTGATCGAAAGATTCCCTAAATTAAGTGGAGTTATTGTAACAATATGGGGGCTAACCTATAAACCCGGCACAGATACGTTGCGCCGCTCTCTTGCAGTCGAACTTTGTGATTGGCTAATCGCGCAAGAAGCTGTCGTGCATGTCCATGACCCGGCCGTTAGACAGTTACCCGAACGTTGGTCCGGTTGCGTGATTAACCACACATGTGCGATAGACGCCGTGTCCGGGGCAGATGTATTAGTAGTGGGGACAGAATGGCCGGAGTTTCGTCAAGACGCAATGAAGTTATTGGCTGTTGCGAATGCTGATTTTGTCGTGATTGATGCTAATCGACATCTGCAATCGGTAGTGGCGTCTTTAGGGGGGAATTACATTACCGTGGGGATTCCTTTAGTAAACGAGGATTAATTATGCGAAAAATTTTATCAGGAAAAACGGCAATCATCACAGGCGCCAACCAGGGATTTGGTTTGGAAGTCGCTAAGAAATATGTTTTGGCCGGAGCTAATGTGATGCTATGCGCGCGGAACACTGTTTTGTTGAACAAGGCACACGCCGAACTGGATAAGTTGGTAACTCCGGGCCAAAAAATTCTTGCTAAAGCTGCGGATGTTTCTGTTGAAGACGATGTGCGCGCGTTAGTAAGCGAAACTTTTGCCAAACTTGATGGATGTCAGATTCTTGTGAATAATGCCGGTATCTATGGGCCCAAAGGGGAGATAGAAGCGGTTGATTGGGCTGAATGGATTAAGGCGATTGAAATTAATGTTTTTGGTTCTATTTTGATGTGCCGAGCGGTCCTGCCGCACTTCAAAGCGCAGAAATACGGAAAGATAGTTCAGCTTTCAGGCGGAGGGGCGACTAACCCTTTACCGCGAATCAGCGCCTATGCGGTTTCCAAAGCGGCGATTGTCAGGTTCGCTGAAACCCTTGCCGAAGAAGTCCGAGGTAGCGGCATTGACGTAAATGCGATCGCGCCGGGCGCTTTGAATACCCGGATGCTTGACGAAATCTTGGAAGCGGGACCGGAAAAAGTCGGTAAAGCTTTCTATGAACGTTCTTTAAAACAAAAAGAATCTGGTGGCGCTCCGCTTGATCGGGGAGCTGAATTAGCTTTATTTTTAGCTTCTACGGCAAGCGACGGGATAACCGGCAAACTTATCAGCGCAATTTGGGATAATTGGGAGCATTGGCCGGAGCATCTGGATGAATTATCTTCAAGCGATGTTTATGCTCTGCGCCGGATTATTGGGCGAGATCGTGGCTTTACCTGGGGTGACAAATGAGTAAAAAGGATGCGGCGTTAGGAATCGGCATTATCGGCTGTGGTCTGATTGGGCAAAAACGCGCGAAAGCGCTTGGCTCTGGTGGGCGTTTACTGGCTTGCGCGGATATCAATGTCGGCCGTGCCGAGAGTTTAGCAAAATCATCAGGGGCTAAGGTCTTTCGCGATTGGCGGGAAATGCTTGATTTGCCGAAGGTTGATGTTGTAATCGTGGCTACTTTGCACGATTCATTAGCTGAAATTTCTCTGGCGGCGATTGAAGCGAATAAACATTTATTAGTGGAGAAACCGGCGGCGCGTTCAATGGCTGAATTGGAACCGGTTATGGCGACCGCCAAGGCGCATAATGTTCAGGTACGTGTTGGTTTTAACCACAGATATCATCGTTCTTTGCTTAAAGCTAAGAAAATTGTCGATTCCGGCATTCTGGGCGAATTGATGTTTATCAGGGCGCGTTACGGCCACGGAGGGCGAATTGGATACGACAGGGAATGGCGTGCTAATCCGGTAATTTCCGGCGGCGGCGAATTGATTGACCAGGGGCCGCATTTAATCGACCTCTCGCGGTGGTTTTTAGGCGATTTCTGTGAAACTCAGGGGTTCGCGCATACCTACTACTGGGATATGCCGGTTGATGACAATGGTTTTATGATTCTGAGGACTCCTAAGCAACAGGTTGCTTTCCTTCACGCTTCTTGTACTGAATGGAAAAATCTGTTCTCAATGGAGATTTACGGTAAGGGAGGCAAGCTGGACATTTCCGGTTTGGGAGGCAGTTATGGGGTGGAACGTCTGACTCACTACAAGATGCTGCCGGAAATGGGCCCACCGGAAACCAATTCCTGGGAATACCCGATGGAGGATAATTCTTGGGCGGTTGAGATAGCTGAGTTCTACGAAGATATACGCTTGAATCGCGTTCCCACGGCGGGGTTAAAAGATGCCTATGCCGTCTTGAAGATTATTGAAAAGATTTACAAGGAGTCTAAGTTATGATCATTGCGCGTAGTCCTTTACGCATTACTTTAGGCGGCGGAGGCACGGATTTACCTTCTTATTATCGGGAGCATGAAGGGTTCTTGGTCGCGGCAGCTATAGATAAGTATGTCTATGTGACTGTGATGCGTCCTTTTACCGAAGGAATCTATCTAAAATATTCACAGCTTGAGCATGTCGAGAAAGTGGCGGATGTTAAACATTCGATTATTAGAGAAGCCTTACAGATGCAAGGGCTAAGAACACCTCAAGTGGAAATTACAACGCTGGCGGATATTCCGGCTGGGACTGGCTTGGGTTCTTCGGGAAGTTTTACGACGGCTTTGCTTAAAAGTCTTTATGCTCATCGACGCAAGTTAATTCATCCGAAGGAATTGGCCGAAATGGCCTGTCATATAGAGATTGAACGTTTGGGAGAACCTATTGGTAAGCAGGATCAGTATATTGCCGCATACGGCGGGTTGACTTGTTTTAGCTTTCATAAAGACGACCGGGTAACGGCTGAGCCGTTGCGCGTTTCCATGGACACGATGTTTGATCTAGAGGACAATTTGTTATTGTTTTTTACCGGGTTTTGCCGTAGCGCCGGCGGCATTTTGAAAGATCAACAGGTGCGCTCAGAGAAAAACGACGAGACCATGTTGCGTAACCTACATTATGTCAAAGAATTAGGTTGCCGTAGCAAGGAAGCGCTGGAAGCCGGCAAGGTGGCTCAATTTGGGGAGTTAATGCATGAACATTGGGAGCACAAAAAGCGCCGTTCCGGCGGTATGAGCAATCACCAGATTGATGAATGGTATAAACTCGGAATAAAAAATGGCGCGATCGGCGGCAAATTAGTGGGTGCCGGCGGCGGTGGGTTTTTGATGTTTTGCGCGAATGACCGGAATAAATTGCGTCACGTTATGGCCAAAGCCGGCTTGGAAGAAGTTCGTTTTCGCTTTGACTTTGAAGGCACTAAGGTGGTATTAAGCTAATGTTACCTGTAGCTATTCTTGCGGGTGGCCTGGCTACTCGCCTGCATCCAATTACTGAAACCATTCCTAAAGCGTTAATAGAGGTCGCTGGAGTGCCGTTTATTTGTCGGCAATTGGAGTATTTGCGCATCCAGGGAATTACCAGAGTAGTTTTATGCGTCGGCTATTTGGGAGAGATGATTAAAGCGGTTGTGGGGGATGGGAAGCGTTTTAGAATTGATGCTGCTTATTCTTTTGACGGCCCTGTTTTATTGGGAACCGGAGGGGCTTTAAAAAAAGCGTTACCTTTATTGGGAGAGCAGTTTTTTGTTTTGTATGGAGATTCGTTCTTACCGGTGAGTTTTGCTCCGGTTGAACGCGCGTTTTTTGAAAGCAAGAAAGCCGCAATAATGACAGTGCTGGAAAACGGCAACCGCTGGGATAAAAGTAATGTTTTGCTGCGCAAAGGCAATTTGGTAGAATATAACAAATACGCTCCACGCCCGGAGATGTCATTCATCGATTACGGGCTGGGAATATTAACCAGCCGCGTGTTGGAAACGTATCCTCGCGGGGAAAAATTAGATTTGTCTGAAGTTTACCACGCGTTGTCCATCCAAGGGGAACTTGCTGGTTACGAAGTTCACGAGCGTTTTTATGAAATAGGCTCGCTTAACGGCTTAAAGGAAACGGAAACTTATTTCTTGAAGAAAGGCAAAATATGAATTATACCCAACAGCATTTGAATGAAGCCGCTGAGATTATTCAAAAAATCGATGTGGCCGTGATTGAAAAGATTGCTTGTCTTTTAGCCGCGGTTAAGGCTCAAGGCGGCAGGATTTTCTTTCTGGGTGTCGGCGGCAGCGCGGCTAACTGTTCGCACGCGGTGAATGACTTTCGCAAGATCGCCGGTATTGAATCGTACGCGCCGACTGATAACGTTTCGGAATTAACCGCGCGAACCAACGACGAAGGCTGGGCAAGTATTTTTGTTGAATGGTTAAAAATCAGTAAACTGGCGCCAAAAGACGCGCTGTTCATTTTTTCCGTAGGCGGAGGAAATCTGGAAAAGAATATTTCGCCTAATTTAGTGGAAGCGTTAAAATTTGCCAAGTCCGTTGGTGCTAAGGTAACTGGTGTGGTCGGCCGCGATGGTGGATATACGGCTCAAGTGGCCGACTCCTGCGTGATCATCCCCACAGTTAATTCCGAGAACATTACGCCGCATTCCGAGGCTTTTCAGGCGGTTGTTTGGCATCTGCTGGTATCGCACCCAAAGCTAAAAACTAACCAGACCAAGTGGGAATCGGCTGTTAGATAAATGAAAACTAGACGCGCGGTATTCTTAGATAGGGATGGAGTGATAAATCGCGCTTACGTGCGGAAAGGGAAACCTTATCCTCCTGCTGGATTGGCGGAAATTGAGGTGTTGCCTGGGGTTGCCCAGGCTCTAACCGAGCTTCGAGAAGCCGGTTTTATGCTGATCGTAGTGACGAATCAGCCTGATGTTGCCCGCGGGAATACTTCGCGTGAAGTAGTTGAAGAAATCAACAACTATCTTGCGGAGCGTTTAGCGATTGACGAGTTTCGCGTTTGCTTCCACGACAACAGCGATGCTTGTGAGTGCCGAAAACCTCTACCGGGCGCCTTACTGGCGGCAGCAAAAATACACGATATTGATCTCGTCCAGAGTTATATGATTGGCGATCGTTGTAGAGATACTGAAGCAGGGCAAAAGGCAGGATGCAAAACAATTTTTATCGATTATGGTTACGCCGAAAAACAACCGGAGTCAGTAGATTATCGAGTGAAATCTTTATTAGAAGCCGCGCAAATTATTTTAGGAGAAGATAAATGAAAAAAGTTGAAGAATTAAAAGTTAAGATTTTTGCAGATGGAGCGGATAAAACGGGGATGCTGGAAATGTATGCTAAACCCTACATTAAGGGTTTGACTACCAATCCAACATTGATGAAAAAAGCCGGAATTAACGATTATCGAACATTCTGTAAAGATATTCTTACTTATATTAAGGATAAGCCTTTATCGTTTGAGGTCTTTTCTGATGATTTTGTTGAGATGGAGCGCCAGGCAATGGAAATTGCCAGCTGGGGTAAGAATGTGTATGTCAAAATTCCGGTAACCAACACGAAGCAGGAAACCTGCTATTCTCTGGTAAGGAAACTTGCTTCTCAAAAGGTAAAACTTAACGTTACTGCGATTATGACTCTGGCCCAAGTTAATGATGTTACTGCGTCCTTGGATCCAAATGTGCCGAGCTACGTTTCCGTGTTCGCAGGCCGTATTGCCGATACCGGACGTGATCCGGTACCGATGATGGCTTCTGCCGTGGAAATTCTTAAAGCTGTGCCGGAAGCAGAATTAATTTGGGCAAGCCCGCGTGAATTGCTGAATATCTTCCAGGCGGATGAGATCGGCTGCCACGTGATTACTGTTACAAACGATATATTAAAGAAACTCACCTTTGTTGGAAAAGATTTAAAAGAGTTTTCGCTGGATACCGTGAAAATGTTTTATAATGACGCGGTAGGGGCTGGGTTTAGGTTGTAGTAGTTAGCAGTTTGCTAAAAAGTCCAAATTGCGTCATTTTGAGGCCGAAGAATCTCCGAAGCGAAGAATATCCTCTTCGCTCAGGATGACAAAAATAGGGTTTTTCAGCAAACTGTTAGCTGATGTATCTGTTAGTTATAATCGTGTTCCTGTCGGTATTTACTTTTTAAACAAGTTATTGGCAGTTTATATTTGGTATTGCGAACGCATTTTGCGAAGCAATCATAGTACTAATATAAGGATTTAAATTATGCATATTGGCTTTGATATATCCCAAACCGGTGTCGGTAAGGCAGGCTGTGGATACTTTGCTCACGCGATGATAAAAACAATGCTGGAGATTAATCCAGAGAATCAGTATTCTCTTTTTCCGAGTTTTGGCGATTTCTATTTTGATGCGCGGATGCCAAAGAGTTCTCCGTATGTAAGCCGTAATGTAAATTACGGGCCGTTACATAATTCTATTGGAGCAGCTCATGCATTCTGGATAAGGCCTGATATTGAATCTTTATTGGGAATGCCGGATATTATGCATACAAATAACTTTTGGTGTCCGGTTCAATTGCGGTCGAGTCGACTGATTTATACTTTTTATGATATGAGTTTCGCTGTGGATCCTTCTTGGAATACTGAAGCTAATCGGGTGGGGTGTTTTGAAGGAGTTTTTCGTTCGGCGATGGCCGCTGATTGGGTAGTAGCTATTTCAAAGGCTTCACAGGCGGATTATCTAAAAATGTTTCCGCATTTCCCAGAAGAACGCGTGCGAGTTATTTATCCGTGTTCGCGTTTTGCAGATTCAACTTTGAAAGGCAAACCGCCGAAAGCGTTTGAACACATTTTAGCAGACGGCTATTGGTTAAACGTGGGCACGATAGAACCACGAAAAAACCAACGCCGTTTAGCTGAAGCATATGCACGTTATCTCGCTTTGGGGGGTGCGCCGATACCGTTGGTATTTGTCGGAGGAAAAGGCTGGTTAATGGAAGATTTTCAAAGCCATTTAAGGGGATTAGGTATTACTATGCACATCATGATGCCTGGTAAGGTGTCAGATGATGAATTGATTTGGCTGTATCGTAACTGTTACGCCAATCTTTATCCTTCGTTATTTGAAGGTTTCGGACTGCCTGTCTTAGAAGGTATGCAGTTTGGCGCGCCGACTATAGCTTCGCAATCCACTTCGATTCCGGAAGTTGCCGGAAAAGCCGCTATTCTGCTTGATCCGGAAGACATTGAAAGCTGGGCGCAAGCGATGTTACGATTAGTGTCGAATAGAGTTGAAAGAGATCAGTTGAGCGTAGCTATGCTTAAGCAAGCGGAAAAGTTTAATTGTAAAAGTAGCGCAATTGCATTGTTACAACTTTACAAAGAAGCATTAGTATTACCCAAGAGATATTCTCAATGAAAGGATAATTACAGATATATGAAAAAGCGGATATTAATTACTGGCGGAGCCGGTTTTTTAGGTTCTTTTGTGGTAAAAAAACTACGCGAGAATGGATATCAAGATATATTTGTTCCGCGTAGCCGTGATTATGACCTCACTATTATGGGGTCAGTAAAGAAGGTCTACGAAGACACCAAGCCTAATATTGTTATTCATCTTGCCGCTAAAGTCGGAGGGATAGGCGCAAACAGAGAAAATCCCGGGAAATTCTTTTATGATAACTTAATGATGGGGGTTCAATTAATGGAAATCGGTCGGCAAAAAGGAATAGAGAAATTTGTCGCGTTAGGAACGATCTGTTCTTATCCTAAATTCGCTCCCATTCCTTTCAAAGAAGACGATATCTGGAACGGTTATCCTGAGGAGACAAACGCTCCATACGGCCTTGCCAAAAAGATGCTCTTAGTTCAATCTCAGGCTTATCGAACGCAATATGACTTTAATTCTATTTATCTTATGCCAGTGAATCTTTACGGTCCGGGGGATAACTTTGATCCTTCGTCTTCTCACGTTATTCCGGCGTTGATCAAGAAATGCGTAGAGGCTGTTGAACAAAAAAAAGATGAGATTATAGCTTGGGGCACCGGAAAAGCAACCCGTGAATTTCTATACGTGGAGGATTGCGCCGAAGCAATTGTTTTAGCTGCTGAGCGTTACGATAAACCTGAACCGGTCAATATCGGGGCTGGTTTTGAAATATCAATAAAGGATTTGACGTGTCTTATCGCAGAACTTGTTGGGTTTAAAGGTAAGATTATTTGGGATGCTTCTAAACCCGACGGCCAGCCAAGAAGATGTCTTGATACTACTAGGGCGAAAAAAGAATTTGGTTTTCAAGCCTCTACAGATTTTAAAAATGGACTTAGCGCGACTATTAGTTGGTATCAACGGCAGCAGAAATCAAAATAACAGTGGCCCAAGTAACTATAAAAAGAATATTTTTAGAATGTAGCAACACCTGGGCGAGCGATGTCAACACCGGCATTCAACGAGTGGTGCGAAATATCGTCCGGCAGGCTTCTGTCGTCTGCTTTTCTCCTGACGTGCAAACGATACCGGTCGTGATCAGCTCCGGTTCTTTCCGGGTGGCGGGGGATAAGCCGGAAAGCTCTCTTTCCAATGCCGCGCGCATGTGCCGTTTAAAACGTATCTATTACCGCCTGCGTCCGGTATTAAAGAAATTCCCATTTATCGACAGGATAGAATACTTCTGCTTCTTACATGCGCGCCGCTTTATGGCATCGTTGCCGGGATTTCCGGCCGTTTCGTGGCGCTGCGATTCTACGACAGGGCCAGAAATTGCCCCGGGCAATGGGGACATCGTCATTTTGCTCGATTCTTCCTGGATGTATCCGGTCTGGCCGGCGGTAAAGAAAGCTAAAAAGAACGGTGCAGATGTCGTTTTGGTGGTATACGATATAATCCCGCTTTCGCATCCCGAATTTTTTCCGCGCGCGATTAATATGCGTTTCCGTGAATGGTTTTTAGGCGCCGTGCAAAATGCCGATAGGATAATCTGTATATCCGAATCCGTCCAGAAGGAGATAGCCGCATACCTTGTGAACGTGCCGGGCGGAGAACGGCTTCACGGACGGGTGGATTTTTTTCATCTGGGTTCGGCGCTGGATAATATACCGGGGCGCGTAGAAATTTCCAGAAAACTCCCGAAGGATGGTTGTAGGTTGAAACGGGGATTTTATATCAGCGTTGGAACGGTGGAAGCGCGCAAAAACCATAAATACTTGCTGGACGCTTTCGATCTTGTATGGGAACGCTGGCCCGAGGCGGGTTTGTGCATAATAGGAAAAATCGGATGGCTTTGCGAGGATGTGGTTGAGCGTATAATAAAGCACCCATTATTCGGTAAAAAGCTTTTTATGTTCAATGATGTAACTGATGAGGAACTTGATTTTTATTACAGGAATTCGAAAGCGCTTATATTCGCCTCCTATGCTGAGGGGTTCGGGCTTCCGATTGTGGAGGCGTTGCATTATGGACTGTCCGTTTTTGCCAGTGATATTCCTATACACAGGGAAGTGGGAAAAGATTTTTGCGCTTACTTTGACATAAATGATCCGGCGCACCTGGCAAAGATAATTGTTGATATTGAAAAAACCGGGGAAATGCCGCAAGTTAGAAGCAATAGAGAATATAAACCGGTAACTTGGAATGATAGTTGCCGGGAATTGTTCGTCAAAATTCAAGCTGTGACAGTGTGCTGATTGCCCCCCCCTCGGTAAAGCTAAGGCTTTTAAAACAGGCCGTAATTCAGAATAGTATCCCGTAATAACCTGTAAAATATATAGTCGGATAATCATGAGAATAGCCCTTGTCCACGATTGGCTTACCGGTATGCGCGGGGGAGAGCGCTGCCTGGAGGCTATGTGTGAACTCTTCCCCGGCGCGGACATATATACTTTACTGCATATACCGGGTTCCGTCTCGGCAATAATCGAACGCCACCGTATTATAACCTCGCCTCTGCAGTATCTTCCTTTCGTAAAAAACAGGTATCGCTATTATCTTCCTTTTATGCCCCTGGCGATAGAATCTTTTTGTTTACGTGGATACGATCTCGTAATTTCCTCCAGCCACTGCGTAGCCAAGGGGGCGCGTATTTTCGGGAGAACTCCCCATTTATGCTATTGTTATACTCCAATGCGTTATGTTTGGGATATGCACGCCCAGTATTTCCAAAAACGAGATTTAACTTCCCTTGTCATGGGGCTGCTGCGGGGGCCTCTCAAGAAATGGGACCTGGCTTCTTCGCGAAAGGTAGATGCTTTTGTCGCCATTTCCGAAACAGTTCAAAAAAGGATTAAACGGTGTTATAATACAAACGCGCGTATTGTTTATCCTCCCGTGGATACGGAGCGCTTTAGTCATACCGGAGAGAGGGGGGATTATTACCTTTTAGTCGGCGCGTTGGTCCCTTATAAGCGGGTGGATATTGCGGTGGATGCTTTCAATATCCTGGGATATCCGCTTAAAATAGCCGGATGCGGCCCGGAAGAGTCCCGGTTGAGAAAAATGGCAAAAGGCAATATTTCCTTTTTAGGAAGGCTTTCTGATGTGGAAATTGCTTTGTTGTTCAGCCGCTGTAAGGCATTGATATTTCCTGGAGAAGAAGATTTTGGTATCGTTCCGCTTGAAGCGATGGCGTCTGGAAAGCCTGTATTGGCTTTTGCCGGAGGCGGAGTTGGCGAGACAGTGGTAAACTATGAGGAAGGTTCGGCACGTCCGGCCACCGGTATATTATACAAAGAACAGGATGCGGGGGGGCTCATTCAGGCCGTAAAGAGTTTTGAGCGTATAGAGCGGGTTTTCAGTCCGGAAGGGATTAGAAAACACGCTTTAGCTTTCGACAAAAGAGTTTTTAAGACCGGATTCAGGCAGATTGTGGAGGAATTTTTATCTAATAATGCTTAAAAAACACGGTCAATTATTGCTTAGTTTGTTTTTCATTGCCGACATCCTTTGGGTAATTTTGTGCTGGATGTTGATGTATGTTTTGCGTTTTTCTTTAAATATCTTCCCGGTTTTCAGCGAAATCCCTAATTTAAGTCAGCATTACGAATTATTACTTTTCATCGTTCCGGTCTATGCACTTGTTTTTAAAACAGCAGGTATATATAAACCGAGACGGACTTCCCAGTTAAGCTCCGAGATAATGGATATTATCAAAGTTTCTCTTATTTCCCTGATGAGCTTTATTTTTATAATTTATTTCTTCAAACAGGGATTTCATTATTCTCGCCTTACTCTTGTTTTGTTTTTCGTTTTCAGCACGTCCGGTTTGATCCTAATCAGAAGTTCCCTGCGTAGAATATTCAGGATTTTAAGGAAGAGGGGATATAATTTGCGGCATGTCCTGATCGTGGGAACAGGACCGCACGCCCGAGAAGTATACGAAAAGATACATGAGCACCTGGAGTTCGGGCTGAATTGCGCCGGTTTTCTCCGTAAAGAGAACGGCGCGGATTGCCGATCGGCGGTAGACCCTAAGAAGATAATCGGTACCTACAAAGAGATTGAATCGATCATCATGGAAAAAGGGATAGATCAGGTGATTTTCGCGCTGCCTTCCGGGGAAGAGCGTATAATACGGGCGCTTTTGAAAAAAATAGAAAAAGGGGGGGTGGATATAAAGGTCATTCTTGACCTAGGGGATTTTTTTACTTTGCGCAAAAGTTTCGACGATCTGGCCGGACTTCCCGTTATAACCTTAAGAGAGAGCCCTTTGTTCGGCTGGCCTCGGATAGGTAAAAGGATGTTTGATATCGTCGGTTCTATTCTCTTTATTATAATCAGCGCGCCTTTGATGTGCTTCATAGCACTGCTGGTCAAATTGACCTCTGATGGTCCGCTGTTATACAAGCAGGAGCGTGTAGGTTTGGATGGTGAAAAGTTTATTATTTATAAATTCAGATCTATGCGCGTGGACGCGGAGAAAAGCTGCGGGCCGGTATGGACGTCCAGTTCAGATAGACGCCGGACGCCGGTAGGGGCTTTAATAAGACGTACCGGACTGGATGAGCTGCCGCAGTTTTTCAACATTCTTTGGGGAAAAATGAGCCTGGTTGGGCCCAGGCCGGAGCGTCCGGTGTTTGTGGATAAATTCCGTGAGCATCTGCCTAATTATATGCTGAGACATAAAATAAAAGCGGGAATGACCGGCTGGGCGCAGGTACATGGATGGCGTGGAGATACTTCCCTTGAAGAAAGGATTAAATACGACCTTTTTTATATCGAACATTGGTCTTTATTGTTTGATTTAAAGATACTTTGTATGACACTACCTGCCATTTTTAAAGGAGAGGGCGCTTATTGACCGGAGCCGTGCGTGAAACCAGCTCGTTCCCTTTCGATTGTTTTCCCTATAATAATGGAAATCTATCTAATTTGGCTTAATATCTAATATGCTGGATAAAGATAAAATATACAGATTTTTCGATAATCTTCAGTTTTACGGGTTCTGCTTGATATTATTGGCTGCGCCTTTCTCTCTGGCGGCGATAGAATCCTTTTTCGGCGTAGTCCTTTTATCGTCGGTGGTGAAACTTGCAATCAGACGCGATTTATCTTTTTTCCAAACCAGGCATGCTATTTTGCTGGTTGTGTATATGTTCTTTCTCGCTCTTTCCCTGTTCAATTGCGGCGCGTACCTTAACATCGGGCTTAAAGCCTGGTTTTTAAAGTGGGGGGAATATGCGCTTATGTTTTTGGCCGCTTCCGACACCTTCCGTTCGCGAAAACGCCTGACGGCAGGGATACAGGTCCTTATTCTTTCTTCTCTCTCGGTACTCATTTCGGTCATTACCCAGATATGGCAGGGAAAGGACATCCTAAGGGGAAAGCTGCTTATTCCTATTGCCTCCGGCGTTAACGGAATTACCGGTTCTTTTAACAGTCACAATGATTTAGGATGTTACCTTGCCATAATACTCATCCTGCTCATCGCTAGGTTTCTTACGGAGCGCGGCCGTAGAACCCAAGTGTTTCTCGGATTATGGAGCGTGGTGATCGGCGCAGGGCTTCTTCTTACCTTTTCCAGAGGCAGTTGGCTTAACTTTACCGTTGCTATGCTACTCTTCCTGGTTATGTTACGCAATGTCACCGGACGAGTTTTACTGAAGGCCGGCATTTTTGGGCTTCTTTTCATAGTCCTTATCCTATCAGTACCATCTTTCAAGGCCAGGATGCTCTTCACCTTCTCGGCTGAAGGTGACGCGTTAAGGTTTTCAATATGGAAAAGTTGCTGGCAGATGATTAAGGAGCATATTCTTGTAGGCAGGGGGCTGGGAACGTTTATGAGTTATTTCCCCAGTTTTTCGAGCGATTTTAAATCGGCCTATTACGCGCATAACTGTTACCTACAGATGTGGGTGGAGTCGGGGTTGTTTTCTCTGTTGGCTTTTCTTGCTTTCACCGGATCTGTCATTGTTTCCGCGTGGCAATATGTAAGGCGTTCCAGGGACGTAATGAAAGCGGCATTGCTTGCCGGATGCGTGGGTTTCCTGGCGCACAGCTTTCTCGATACACAGCTTTATTCACTTCAGCTTTCGACGTTATTCTGGATATTGCTGGGAATGACGGCTGCGGAGGATGAAAACATGGCTCAACCCCGTTGAACGCCGAGGATGTTGTGAAGGAAAAATATGGTCACGCGCAGTAGAAAAATCGCATCCACGCTGTTTTTCCTCGGCGCAGCCGGAACTGTTTTATGTCTATCCCTTTTTTTTACCAACTATTCCTTTCTTTTTAGAAAACCTGCTTCCTTGTTATTTCCTTTTCTTCTGATTACGGCAACGTTGTTTTTCGCCTCCGTCTATATAGCCGCAAATAAAAAAAGATATATCATGCCGGATATTGCCGCTAATTTGCGCCGAATAGACGAATGGAAGGCGCTCGGAGCCGCAATATTTATTCTTTCGGGTATCATATTTTTGCTTTCGACTACGCGTTACAACTCCTACTCCAGCAATTTCGACCTCGCCATATACGAGCAGATCATCTGGAATTCTGCGCACGGCCGCTTTTTCGTTTCTTCTATAATGGGGGATTGTAATTCGCTCGGGAATCATTTCGAGCCGGTCCTGCTTTTTCTGGCTCCATTCTATAGGATATTTCCGGATGTCAGGTTTCTTTTTGCGGTGCAGGCGCTGGCGCTTTCTTCGGCGATGATACCGTTATATTTGATCGCCAAACGAAGGCTGGAGAGTAGAGTATTGGTTTTCGGCGTTGTTGCGGCGTATTTTCTTTCCCGCGGCATACAGGGAGCGGGGATGTTCGAGTTCCATACCGATTGTTTTCTGCCGTTATTGCTTTTATATGCTTACTATCTGCTGATTACGAGCCGGCGCCGCGGAGCAGTATGGATGTGCCTGCTAATGCTGTTATGCAAGGAGAACGCCGCGTTCCTGGTGCTGGGACTCGGCATATTCGCGATAACCGGAAAAGAGAGCAGGAGGATAGGATTTATTCTTTCCGCCGCGGCCCTGCTTTACTGGATCATTCTCACGAAATTCGTTATGCCTGTTTTTTTTCGTGCGCCGGGAGCGGAACAATACCAGTATTACGCCTGGCTTCCTTTCGGGCCTTCAATCAAGGATAATTTTACTGCTCTCGCTCGTGATCCGGCTGGTTTTATCCGGGTATTTTTCGATGAGGTCAGGTTGAGATACTATTTTCAGTTGTTGGGCCCTACCGGTTTCCTATCTTTATTGAGTCCGGCGCATTACGCTTTGTTCATGCTTCCGGCAGGTATTTTTGTCCTGGGGAGTTTCGGGCACCTCGGACTGCTGAATATAATGGCGCAGTATTCGGCGCACACGGTGCCGGCTGTTTTTATCGCGGCGATAAGCGGGTTGGCTGTTCTGCAAAAGAAGCTGTTTTTAAGATTCCCGGGTTATAAAGAAAGGATCAGCCTGATCTTGTCGCTGTATTTTGTTTTTTTCGCGGCGGGTTTCTACGGCAAGACTTCCGGTCACCGCATAAGCAAATTCATCAGGGCGGGGAGGGATATCGGAGCGGAGAATATCACCGCGGCTCTGCGTAAATATATCCAGGATGACGCTTCGGTCACCGCAACGATCAATATTTCAGCCCATCTTTCGCGCCGGGAAAAGCTTTATCTGCTGGAAGAGATGAAGGCGGAAGCAAATTATCCGAAGTTAAGCGGCGTGGAAACGGCCAGGGCAGAGCATAAAGAGAACCTGTCTTTATCGCGGCGGAGATATGAAAGCGATTATATTGTAGCGCACAAAAAGTTCTCCGGGGGCAAATTCCCGTCCATACTGGAACAAATATCCGGCCACGGCTATAGTCAGGTTTACCGCGATGCCGAAGGGCTGGTGATTTTTCAGAAAACAAATTGAGTATTCATTGTCCCTTGTTTTTAGCCGGGTAATATGGTAGAACTTGGTTAATCGTCTATCCAAAATCGGAGAATATGGATATTATTGATTACATTCCCAGATACAATGGGGGCCATATTCGAGCAATTCGTGGGATTGGAACTTTTGCGGGGCGCGCGCATTAGTAAGGGAGAAACCAAAATCAGGTTCTGGC
>Ga0302250_1000568_pt1 | contig 34837 bp, 32 predicted proteins | sample AAG_RA_Asp_MG_FD_193536 | JGI IMG/M metagenome (GOLD analysis project Ga0302250, IMG submission 193536) | Enriched activated sludge microbial communities from anaerobic digester in WTTP, New Holstein, Wisconsin, United States - AAG_RA_Asp | ecosystem: Engineered > Bioreactor > Anaerobic >...
CGTGGTTAGCCTGTGGGCCACAATGACAAGAGTTTTGTAACCTTCCAGTTTTTCTATTGCTGCCATGAAAGAACGCTCTGTATCATGATCAAGCGCCGAAGTCGCTTCATCCAGCACAAGCAGTTGAGGATCGTGGTAAAGGGCTCTGGCAATCCCTATCCTTTGGCGCTGCCCGCCAGAAAGGCAGATGCCCTGTTCTCCGATCTCACTTTGCAGGCCATTGGGCAAAGATCTGACAAAATCAGCCAGTTGGGCGATTTCAAGCACTTCCCAGACCCGATCCTGGTTGATCCTGTCGTCCGGTATACCCAGTGCAACATTTCTGGCTATGTTGTCGTCAATCAGGTAAATCTGCTGCGGAATATAGCCGATGTTGCATTGCCAGCGGCGTATTTTAGTTGAAATATCAGAACCGTCAACCTCTATTAGCCCTTTTTTCGGTGAAAGCAGGCCCAAAAGAAGATTTACGAAGGTTGACTTGCCTGAGCCTGACGTACCTATGATGCCGATTGACTCCCCTTGCCTGATCAGCAGGTTTACATTGTTAAGCACACTGTTTTCTGCTACCGGATAGCGATAGGACATGCCACTGATCCGGATTTCCTTTTCTATCTCCAACCTTGCAGACTCAACCGGTTTGAGCAGATTCTTTTCGGAACTGCTGATCAGATCAGCATAGATATAGTCAAGTTGAACCATGCCAAACCTGATACCTGTCAGCATGGTTGCAATCCTGTTCATAGCAGGCATAAGTCTGAAGGCGGCCATGGCAAACAGGCCAAGTGTTGCCATAAGGGTCTGGGGCGGCTTTCCCTGCAGCAGATGGATCAACACAATAAGCACTATTGCTGTAACTGTAACTATCTCAAAAAACACCCTTGGAAATGCCAGCAGTACCTGGTGTTTTGCTGTGGCTGTCCCTCCTCCAGTGCTGTTTTCCAAAAATTTATCCAGAAAGTACCTTTCGCGTCCAAGCACCTTCAGTTCTTTGATGCTGCCGATGCCCTGATTAAGCCATTTTATCATGCCGGCAAATGCGGTGGTGCTGATACGTGAATACCGCTGAACTCTTTTGTGGGAAAATATGTATGACAAGGCGAGAGCAACGCCAGAAAATGAAAGAGCGGCGCCAGACGATACTGGGTCAACAGCCAGCAGCAGGGCAAATATGGTAGCGGCAACAATTGATTCTGAAAAAATCCCCAGCAGGTTAAGCAGCACACCGTTTGCAACCATGGAAACCGAGCCGTGCAGGTTGCGTTGAAGGTCGGCGCTGTTTGCAGAAAAGAAGAAATCATATGGTCTGCTCAGATAAGCCACAAACAGGTCCTTGGACATGTTGATCTGTTTGCGGGCAACGAACCTGTTTTGAAGATAGCACAAAAGGAACAGGAAAATATTTTTAAAAATGAAGAAACATACGAGCAGCAGACAGGCCCATAGTATAAAAGCCTGGTGCGATGATGCACCTGTCAGTGCATAAAGCGATGCCGCAGCCGGGTAATGAATGATGATGCCCGGATCAAGAACCAGGGCAATAAATGGCAGAATAATGCCTATGCCGGCTGCTTCAAGCAATGCACCAAAAAGCATCAGCAGAACCAGAAATAGTGTTTGCCAACGTTCTCTTGAGTTTAGGAGAGAATATATTTTGATGATCAGGTTCATTGGTTGTATTAATTAATAGAGATGTCTGAGTTTGTTGAGGATTACTTTAAAGGTCCATTGTATATCATTCTTTTTCATTTCCAGGTAGTAATCATGATAAAACCTGCCAAATGAAATCGGTGCAGGGAACAGTTGTCTGAATTGACGGTATGCCAGAGGGGTTACCATAAAATCCAGTTCATGTTGCAGCGCCATCACGGTGAGCTGGAAAAATACAGTTTCTAAACGTGCCGGTTCATCTGCCAGAAAAAGGTATTCGTTTGTTTGCAGTTCCCCGATTTTCTGAATTACTCTGGACCTGAACCCCATAATGCCTGCAAATCTGTGCGTGATGTCGGCAATGTAGCCACTGCCCAGCACTGCTATGCTGCGATCTAGAACGAGGCTCCGGAAATATGCGGTTAATTTTTCCTTGAACTGCTCAGCTGTGTCAAAACTGGCCAGCTGTTTTATCTTGTTATAAATTGCGTTTGCCTCATCAATCTTACTGTGATCTGTTTTGTCTTCTGCATAATGATAAAACAAAGGGCGTTCCATGTATTCCAGATTGCCGTTGCCGTGATCTCTGAACCAGTTCAGGTGACAGGCAATCATGGGGATATTTGGTCGGTCAAAACTGACAGCATAGTTTTGTGAAAGCGGTCTCATATCTATCTGAACGCCATGATCAGAATCCTGTACAATATAAACGTTTGACTGATCCCGGATCAGTTTTTTTGCCAACACCGTATCAAGCGTATAAACGGAGGGACCGTTTGTAGGAAGCTGAAAATCAGTCTCCGGTAATAACACGAGAGGGGTGAATTGCGAGCTGCGGACAACGAAAGAGATGTTGCCGGTCGGCCAGCCGAGAAGACATGGAGAGTCATTGGGAAAATGTCGTGAGTTCCACAGGAAAAAATCAGAACCCGGATGCTTGTGTCTGTTCCAGAGCTTTAGCAGGTTATCTGGCGATATGGATATGTCGGGCAGACCGGCGTTGCAGTATGTCGGCAGCAGTTCTTCAAGGAATGAATCGCGGATTGCGGGGAGTTGCAAGACCAGCACACCTTTAAAGCCTTGTTTAATGGCATTGATGGCTGTTTCAAATGAGTTATGGGAATACACATGGTCAGGTATGATGAAAACGGCAAAAGCATTGTTTTTCCTGGCTTTGGAAATGGCCCTGTTATGACAGGTGGTCATTGTAAACCAAGTGTTCTGCTGTGATTGCTCCTGTTCGATGTCAACGAACTCGATGTCCACGAAAGTTGACAGATATCTGAATGCATCACATTTCGTCATGGCGGCTTCATCGCGCTTATGGGTGTATATTGTTAAACGGCTTTTGCCGAATTTAGCTAGAGCAGGCAGGTTCCCGGCGGCTAGCAGGGTAGGGAGCGTTACCTTCAAAAAAAGATTTGTGTAGGCTTCTCCCCATACAATCATGTTTAGTTCGAATCTTATATTAGACAACATCGTCTCCAAATTCAGAGCACGAAACTTTTTGTAAATAGTTAGATACGATCTCCCAATTTTTTCTGCCCATCCCTTGTTTCGTAACAATAAAATTATTTCTGTAAGTTGTGTACGCTTTTATATTTACCAGCATTTCTACAGATATATTTATATTGCTAATCGTATCTTCCAAGTCAAGACTTATAGCCTTTTTCCCAAAAGCCTCTGCCATTGCGTCAGGGACAACCTCTCCATCAAAATAAGGGTCAAAGTCGAATTTTGTGAATAATACTGGTTTCTCAAATAAGTTGGCAAAGTTTAAAGACAAACTGTCGTGAGCTATAACCAATTGAGCATTCTTTACCAACTTTACGGTTTTGCCTTTAATTATCGTGCGCTCACCATATATTCCTGGCTTGTCTTCGTATTTTGATCTCGGATGTGCTGCAATTATAACTTTACAGCCAAGGCTTGCTTCAACATAGTCGAACAATTCACACATTTTGGGATAATACTTCTCTGGGGTTATGAGCTGTTTACCTATTAGAACCCAATCTTCATGGTATGGCCAGTACTCATCAAGGAAAACTACATACTTTCCTTTAATGAGATTTTCTTTTTCGCTTAGTTCATCAATGTATACACCATAATCGTGCGCTGAAGTCCAGACTATTTCAGTATGCTTACCAATTAGACGGTGATTAGCTGATATAAGCCCACCAGCAATATAAAAGTTAGCAGGCTTTATTCCCAGTAGTCTAAGAGGCGTCTTGTTAAACATCTTTTCAACTATAAGATTCGGTTTGGATAATACCTTGAAAATGGTTCTGGAGAGTGGTAGCTCTTTATATCCTGGTGAAGGGTGGCAGTTTTGCAGTTGAAGCCCATAAGTATGATTACGTGTGGATAATACTTTAAAAAGCGGCCATGTTTTAAGCCTGAACCACATAAATAAAATAAATATGCTGCCTCGCTTTTCATTCGCAATTGCAGAAATTACATCGTTTAGTTTACTAAACTTACGAACATTTGAAAATAAGTTGTCAACCTCAATAGTTTGTTGCTTACTATATTCAGGATGTAATGCCGCTGAAAACTCAATTAGCTCAACATTAAAACCAGCATTTTTTAATGCAGCAACCCCGAATACATTGCACATGTGTGGGCTGAATACAACTTCTGACAGATATATGATTTTAGGTTTTGACATGATTCCTAGTATTATAACCTTATAAAATTATCAATAATTTTGAGCCCTGCTTTACCGCTTTTTTCTGGATGGAACTGGCAACCGTACAGGTTGCCCTTTTTGACAACCGAAGAGAGCAGGAGACCATCATAGTTGCAATCAGCAAGGCAATTAACCGGATCAACGGGAACTGAAACAAATGAGTGAACAAAATACATTGCTGTTCCTGGATCCATATCATTCAGAATAGTTCCTTTCCATTCAGCGCCACTATGCGCAATAAGTTCATTCCATCCAATATGCGGTATTTTATGCGGAGTCCCATCTGTTCCGCAGTTTGAAATTTTTTGCACTGATCCCTGAATGATCCCGAGACCGTCATTGTGTTTGAACTCCTCGCTAGAATCCATCATCATTTGCATACCAAGACATATGCCAAGGAATGGTCTCTCTTTTTGGCAATATTCCTTTATTGGCTCTACCAGTGATTTATCTCTCAATCCCTTCATGCCATCACCGAAGGCGCCGACTCCTGGAAGGACCAACGAGTCTGCACTGGCAACATCCGGCGGGGAGTCTGTAACTTTCACGGTGACATTGTGGTATTCGAATGCTCTGACAACACTGAGAATATTCCCAATACCATAATCAACTATTACTATCGATTTCACGTTTCAAATCTCCGTGTGCGAACCCCGGATTCCAGAACTGATTTTCTTATGTCGTTCACTGAATACTTATTGTAATGCAGAACGTGCGCCATCGCCACGGCATCGGCTTTTCCGATATTTACTGCCTGTACCAAGTCATCAGGGCATCCCATGCCGCCGCCTGCAATGACTGGAATCGGAACAGATGTTGACACCGCTTTAATAAGATCAACATCAAACCCTTTTGCCGTTCCTTCGCGGTCAACGGATGTAAGCAGGATTTCGCCTGCTCCCAGTTCAGCACCCCTCTTTGCCCATTCCACTACGTCAAGTCCGGTCTTTTCCCTGCCATTGTCATAATAGGCTTCCCATTTTCCGTTACCGATACTTTTGGCCTGAATAGAAAGCACCATGCACTGCGCGCCAAATCTGTTGGCGACGTCCGAGATAAGCTCCGGTTTTTTGATTGCGGCAGTATTTATTGCAACCTTGTCTGCTCCGGCCCTGAGGATTTCCCTGACATTATCTGCTGTACGAATACCGCCGCCAACCGTAATTGGTATGAAAACATCGCCTGTCGTTCGCTTGACGATGTCAACCAGGCTGTTACGTTCATAAAGGCTAGCCACAATGTCGATATAGATAATCTCGTCTATACCCTGATCATAGTATTTTCTGGCAAACAGATTCGGATCGCCAAGCTTTCTAAGACCCTCAAATTGAATGCCTTTTACGAGATTGGGCGCTTTTAAATCCAGTCTTGCAATCAAGCGTATATTGGTATTACTCATCAGATTGCCCTTATGCTTCAAAGACAGTATGACGCAACTTCCAGACTCCATTTTCCTGTTTCCAGAGATGAGGGGAACGGGAGTGGTCTGCCAATGTCATGAAATAATCCCTGTCCATGATGGGGTGTTCAAACATTCTGGAAGCAATCGGGAACTCTTTTTCGGGTATACTGAGATAACTAAAAATTTCGTCCACAAAGCGCTCCGGAAATTCCCCATCAAATTTCTTTACCAGGGCAACGCCTTCATCTCTGGTTATTTCTTCATTTCTGATTTCCTGCGCAGCATCAGAAGTTGCCCTGCCGATGCCAAACTTGATGTAGGTGGTATAGTAATGGAAATCATCAATTTTATCGTCAATGCTGTTGTATTTGCTGTAAGTACCAGGGGTGCGTTCGGGCGATGCCTGAAAACCGCCATTTTCGACTGAATAATAATAGCATTCCTGCGGATGCCATTTTAGGTAATATCCCAGGTAATGCACTTCGATCTTTTGCTCTTCAATCTGGTCGGGATTTGCCGGATAATATGGCTGCAAGTCATTGTCATCCAGGCCAAAGTAATTCTTGAGATCTGAAACCGCTGTGCCGCCCAAATACACATTATCCTTGTTTTCAGCTGCAAAGTATGACCAGTCTCGCCGGGCGCTTGAAGTATCGGCAATTGGATTGCCGTATTCGGCTTCATTTTCCCCATAAAAAATAAGCGGGATCTTGTGTAGCAGAGCCATTTTGGGAGCTAATGCTTTCTGGCCGAAAATAAACGGTTGAAAGGGATGAAAAATATTTTCGACCGCCAACCTGGTCAATAAACGATGGATACGGCCATTAGGAGTGCAGAGAAAATTGTCAAACCCGGCGTGTATCCATGCCTGAAAATTTTTCCAGCCCCAATCGGTATACATGTGTGGAGCCCAGGTAACCGTAAGAGGATGCATTCCATATTTGTATTTCAAAATATGCGCCTGATAAAAACTGTCTTTACCGCCAGAGCCGGGAACTAGGCAGTCATATGACCCGTCCCTGCTCCGGTATCGGTTGCACAACTCTTTAAGTTCGCGTTCGCGTTCCTGCCAGTTTATGGTCTTGTTTTTTTGCTCTGCAACGTGGCAAGCATCACAAACACCATTTTCGTCGAATCCGATAGTCGTTTTTTTGCTATCTTTTGTGTGTGAAAACTCTTTTGCCGAATTTGGCCGCTGGTTTGAGATTACGCAGCGTTTACAAAAAGCGACTTCTCTGGGAAGGCCGTACTTGGTTTCCAGTTTTTCATAAGGCAAGGAAAACTTATCAAGGCCTATTCTTTCCGGTTTTCTGTATAAATCCATTTGCTATCCCCTTAAAAACTCAATTCTTGACGTAACTATGTATGTCTGTATCCCCGGAAGTTTGCATCTTTTTCCAGGTAAAGCTTTTCTGTCTGTGCAATCATACTGGACAGTTTTTGGGTAAAGTAGTTTGTAAGCAGTTTGGTGTTTGCCTCGCACAAGCATTGGTGAAATTCGTCGTCGGTCATGTCTGTGAAATTTATTGCTACCAGGTCAGAGTTCAAATGCTTGTTTACGTAAAAGTCCTCGCAATCCTTCAAAAGCCCCATTTCTATCGCCTTGTAGTATAAAGGCGCGCCGGGATAGGGGGTAACAGGACGTATGGTGCGTATTTGGGCGCCGTCGTCATAGCGCAGCAGGAATTCCAGACCCTTATTGAGCGTTTCCTGTGAGTCGCCAATGTTGCCGAAAATGATATTGTAACCAGGGCTGATACCGGCGTTTAATGTCGCTTCTATCCCGTGAATGATTTGTTTGGTCGTCAGGGCCTTGTTCATGTTTTTCAAGACCTGGTCATCCATTGCCTCAATACCGTAGTTTATAAATACACAGCCGGCTTCTTTCATCAGGCGCAGAACATCAGGTTTGGCATAGTTCAATCTTCCGTTGCAGTCCCATTTTACGTTCAACTTTGCTTTGATAAAATCTTCGCAAAGGCTGGATACCCTTGCTTCCGATGAAACAAGCAACTCATCAGAAAATGCAATGTAGGTTATGCCATAATCTTTCTTAAGTAGCTTAATTTCCTCAATTATATTTTCATTGCTTCTTGGCCTAAATCCTTCATCAATTCGATAGCAAAAATTGCAGGTGAATGTACAACCACGACCAGAAAGAAGAGGCATTACAAAATCAGAACTTGAAGCGTGCGGCATGCGTAGAAGCCTATAGTGTTCTATAGGAAATAGGCTGAACTCCGGGAAGGGGATCGTATCGATATCCTTGATAAGTGGCCTGCGCTCATTAATTATCACGTTTGATTCATCTCTGTATGCAATTCCTTTGATGTTACTTAAGGAAGACTTGTTGCTGATTGCACCAAGAAGTTCAAGTATAGTCTGTTCGCCTTCGCCAATAATAGCAGCGTCAGCGTTTGTTTTTCGGAGAAAGAATTCAGGTTCCGGTGACGGTGCATGTCCGCCTATTATGTAGTAAGGTCTGTTTTTTGATCTGTTTATGGCATCTGATATGCTCAATGCCTTCTTGTACTGGTAATATCCAGCTATGAAACTTAAACCAATCACATCAAATTTTTTACTATCGAGATATTCTGTGAGATGTTCCTCCGGAAAATGGTGTAGATCTTGATTATATATTTCTACATCATATCCCTCTCGCACCAAAACAGCTGCTATGTAGGCTAGTCCCTGAGGAAACCAGTGGATATATGAATCATTATCATAAACAACCAATAATATGCGCACTTGCTAGTTCTCCTTAATCATATGAGTAGTTCTCTGTGAATAGGACAGTATATAATGAATTTTTGGTTCAATAATGCTGCTATTGTGTCGTCCATCCGCCGTCAACCACAATGTTCTGGCCGGTTACATATGACGATGCGTCGGAAGCAAGATAAATCACAGCCCCGACAATCTCTTTAGGCAGCCCCATTCTTCCAAGCGGGGTTTTTGCGGCGTACTTCTCAACAAAAGGCTCTGGCTGATTGTCCAATATTCCGCCCGGCGAAACGGCATTCACCCTTATTTTTGAGCCACCATACCAAGTTGACATATATTTTGTCAAAGCGATTACCCCGCTTTTTATGGCAGAATAGGCTACCGGCATGGTCATTTCAGTATCTTCATATATTGAAAAATCCGGAGCAACAATGCCGTAGATGGACCCAATATTAATTATCGCCCCCCCCCCGTCATTTTTCATCTGCTCTGCAATTTTCTGACAAGTAATGAAATATCCTCCTAGGTGGTCGTTAAGATTCTGTTTCCATGAGTTGAATGGAACTTTCTCAAACTTGAGCCCCCAATCGGCAGTTCTGGGATAGGCGCAGTTAATTAGGACATCAATCCTGCCGCTGCATTCAAGGATTATTCCGATAGCCTCAGCAACCGATTTTTCATCAGTGATATCCATATGCACAAACCTTAAGGAACTGCTGGCCATTTCAGCCGCTTTTTCAATGTTTGCATCGGCAATGAAAACAGTTGCCCCGAATTCAACCAGCGCTTTGGCAATTTCAGAACCTATGAGGCCAAGCCCGCCGGTAAGTACAACCGTTTTGCCATCAAGCCTGAAAATGTTCTTATAGGTATTCATTTATTCAAACTCCCTGCGTTCAGACATTAACAGTTCGACGATCTTGAAATCCAGTTCGGAATCAATATCGACCGAGCGTTCTTCTGGCATTTCAAACAACAGTGTGTCGTTGTTGAAAACAGAACTGCCGTTAAAAAGCGCCGGACGTTTCCAGACGTAAATGGATGCATTCATGTCAAAACACTTTGGGGCATCCTGACGTCTTACAATCTGTGATCCGGTTTTTTTTGACAGCTTAACAAAACCTTCAGAGTCCAGTTCTACGAGGTTGAAATAAGGAGAGCGCCTGGCGGGGGCACCAGTTATTATATTTGAGACCTGTCGTGTTTCTAGAAGTTTAACCGACTCGATGATGTCGAAAACAGCACGCAACGGCGATGTTGCATCAAGGTCTACTATCGTATCAAACGTAACTCCGGTCAATTCCTCAACCTGTCTGACACAGTGCTGAATGACAGGCAGTTTTGCTGCCTGGTCGGTGGCAAGTTCATCCGGTCTCTTGATGCAATAATCTACGCCGTATTTTGCGGCAGCCTCAAGAATCAGTTCGGAGTCGCTGCTGACCGCCAGAAAGTCGAATAATCCAGATGACCTGGCCTGTTCAATGCTGTAAGCGATTAAGGGCTTGCCCAGAAGAGGCCTGATGTTTTTACCCTTGACTCCCTTTGAACCACCTCGGGCGCATATGGTGCAGATACGTCTCATTGTGATATCCAGACACTGTTTTGGGCGGCCATTTCGGCCGCTTGAATCAGTTGCATGACTTGCATGCCTTCATCGGCAGTACATAAAAAGGAAAAGTCGCCTTCAAGTATAGCACGATGCTGATTAATATAAGTGGTATCCCGTTCCGTTTTACAATTCTCGGTATCATTGTTGATAGTCAGTGTCCCATTGACAAGATTCAGTAGGATGGTAGCCGTATCGGTATTAATGATCATTGTCCTGCGTCCTGAGCGGTCAAGATAGTTAAGCTGTAGTGAAACGGCAGGGCATTTCTCAGTTACCACGAGCAACGAGAAACAGTCGTCGCTGTCTATTTCCAGATCGCTGTAATGATCCCCTACAGCGGCAACTTTCTGCCAGCGGCCAAACAGCCATTGGATATAATCCAGTTCATGGCTCAGGTCTCGCAGCACTCCGCCGTCATTTCTGGCACTTGAGTAGGTCCGGCGGTAGTCCCGGTCAGGGCGCCAGCCGGGCAGATACTGACCGGCATATATCTGGGCAGACAATATCCGTTCCGACAGGAGTATGCCGTACATTTTTTGCATCAGAGGGTGAAAACGCAGGTTGTAGGCAACGAAAACATTCCGAAATGAATTCGCGGGCATCTGGAGAGGTAGGTGGAAAAGCGGTTTTTCTACCAGAACAGTCCCCTTGAATCCATGCTTTGCAAGTTCTGCCAGATCTTCATGGTGAAGTCTTGTTTCCCTGGCGAGCACGGCATAATCCGGCTCAAATCTTTCGACAGCGGATGAGATGCTGTCGAAAGACGGGTACTCAATACAGCCCCTGCGACTGACAACAGAAGTTTCGCATCCAAGTTCGGTAAGCAGACGGGCATGTCTCGCCCCTATGGAGCCGTAACCGACTACCAAACTTTTCACTTGAATGTGACCGCATATTCGCTTTTGGCGCGCTCCAGATCATCGATCCTGCCGATATCCATCCAGTATTCCCTGATTGGAAACGCCACAGTTTCGTAATCCTGGACGATGCATTTTTCCAAAAGTTCTGTCATATCAAAGCGATTTTGAGAAGGAATCAAATTGATTGCTTCCGGCTCAAGAACATAAATACCGGCATTTACAAAAAAACGATGCACCGGTTTCTCTTCAATACCGGTCAAGCGATACTTGTCCATGGTAACTACACCGTATGGCACCTGAAAGTCGTATTCCCGGACACAGACGGTTGTTTTGGCACGATGTTCGATGTGGAAATCCAGCAATTGCTGAAAATTCACTTTTGTCAGCAGGTCGCCATTCATTACTAGAATTGGCTGTGTTGGTTTTTTAGGTAAAAGTCCGAGTGGGCCAGCTGTACCCATAGCCTTGTCTTCAAGGATATAATGTATCTCGATGCCCCATTTTGAACCATCTCCAAAATAGTCCCGGAACATCTCTGCCTTGTAATTGACTGACAGGTAAAAACGTTTGAAACCGTAATCGATGAAGTTCTCAATTATGGTTTCCAGTATTGGCTTGCTTCCAACATGAAGAAGCGGCTTGGGGCAGTTATTTGTCAAAGGTTGCAGCCTGCTCCCAATGCCGCCTGCCATAAGAATAACCCAATTGTTACGAGTTTGCGGGCTGATCAATTCATCGAGGATCTCAAGTCCTGATACAATCCCATTCTCATTGAGCAGAGGGATCTGCTTGATTGATTTCTGACGCATGATGGAAAGGATTTCATCCTTGCTGTCATTCAACCCGGCGACGAAAGGGGTTTTATACATAACCTGATCAACCGGATTATTCAGGTTAATCCCTTTAAGGATTCCACGACGGATATCTCCATCTGTAACAGTCCCAAGAAGGCGCCTTTGATTATCAACGACCAGAGCAATCTGAAGGGAACTATCCGTGATTACCTTAATTGCCTCAATAATCGGAGTCGAAGCCGATATTAGAACCTCTTCCCAGTATTTCATCTGCGTATCCTTGCTGGCAAGCCCATTACAGAATCGCCTTCGTTCATATTTCTTATTACCACTGCTCCCGCTGCAATCATGCAATTCCTGGCGATTTCAATCCCCTGAATCACGATTGCTCCAGTTCCTATGTGGGTGGATTCGCCAACGATTACCCCGCCTGAAAGTGTTACGCCCGGTGCAATATGGCTATGCTCACCTATATGGCAGTCATGATCCAGTGAGCTTCGGGTGTTGACGATTACGTTCTCTCCGATATGGCATCCGGGCTGAATAACGGCGCCTGCCATTACCTGGGCCCCTTCTGCCAGCTCTGCATAGGGAGATATGACGGCTGACGGGTGAATAACAGAAGCAAAGGAATAACCCAGCTTTTTGAATCTCTCAAAAACTGTTTTTCTGGCCAAGGGTTTTGAAACAGAACCTATTGCGTTGACCAATTCAATTGATTCATTGTTATAAGATAATACGGTTTCATCGTCTCCGATGACCGGTACGCCAAGAATAAGTGAATCTTTCTTGTTCGGATCGGCATCCACAATGCCGATAATTTCCGAAACACTAAGTTTCAGGGCGTCTATCAGCACGTTGGCGTGGCCGCCGGCTCCGATAATGATGACCGGATTTTTCATGAGATCAGCTCATCTTTTTCAATGGTTTTATGCATTTTGCGGCCAATGTTGTCCCAATACTGCATTGGCGTAATCCCGCTACCTGGTCTTTTGGCCGCGAGGTTATCGATTGATAATGCCTCATCTTTATCAATCCGGCAGGCAGCCACAAGGCTCTTGCGGGCAACGGCTATGTTTTTGAGTTCGCTTGGAGCCGGAATCTTTATCCCGTTGCCTAGAGCCTTTTCTATGTTCCTGATAGAAGCGATCATATATTTTAGTTCTGCTGGTTCAAGCGATGCCTTGTGATCCGGACCTGGTAGATTTTTGTCCATTGTAAAGTGCTTTTCGATAATCTCTGCGCCACGGGCAACTGCTGCTATTGCCGCCGCAATACCGGATGTATGGTCTGAGAATCCGACCGGCAGGCCGAAGGCATTGCGCATGGTATCCATAGCTTTCAGGTTGACCTCTTCAAACAGTGCTGGGTATTCCGTAGTGCAATGCAGCAGAGAAACCTTGTCCTTTAACACAGCCTGTCCCCGGTCAGAGTAGTAGGCCGAGCGAAATGTTTTTATTGACGGGTTATTGCCATTGAGATAGCCAAGTGCAAGTACCCCCAGCGCATCTTCTATATCCCCCATCGTGCTCATTCCGGTGGAGATAATTACCGGTTTGCCGGTCTGTGCGATTTTGAAAAGCAACGGTGCATTGGTAATTTCGCCGGATGGTATCTTAACAAGCGGCAGATCGAAATGATTGGCCAGCAGCTCAACACTTTCATGGTCAAATGGTGTTGAAAGGAATTCAATGCCGGATTTTTTGCAGTGTGCAATCAGTACTTCATGAGCATTAGTATCCAGTTCAAGCTTGCGAATCATCTCATACTGCGATTCAGCGCAATCTGTGGTCTTCTGCTGGTAATCTGCTTTTTGGGCCTGTCGGCTGACCAGCAGGTCGGCTTTGAAGGTCTGGAATTTTACGGCATCCGCACCAGAATCTGCGGCGACTTCGATCAGCCTTTTTGCCAAGCCGATGTCTCCGTTGTGGTTTACGCCAGCTTCGGCAATTATGTAGGTATGATTTGGTTTCATAATATAATCAAAGATCGAAGAAATGTTTTCTTATCGAGATGTCGGCTGTTTTCAGACAGTCTTTTATCCTTACCGAAGCCTTACCATGCCCGTACGGTGAAGTACAGCTTTTAACCTTTTCGCGGAATGCCGGAGAGATTGCTAGTTCGATGGCTGCAACAATCGATTTTGTTGATTCGTCACAGTCAATAACCGAATCCGCCTTCAGGCGTCCCATTTGTCTGTCACCGATATTGACGGTTGCAACCCTGCATGCCGGTGCTTCGATAATTCCGCTGGAAGAATTGCCTATGACAGCGTCTACATGTTGTAGAGCGCTCAAATAACGTAACTGTCCCATTGATGTAAAAACAACGCATCTGCTTTGATTGCACTCAACATATTCATCCAGTATCAGGTTGATTACCCTGCCATCGGCATCCGAGTTGGGACGAGTAAAAATTATATGTGCATCAGGATATTGATCAAGGGCGGCAAGAAGTTCTTGCATTGCTTCAGAAGAAGCCAGTTTACCCAATGTTACCGGATGATAGGTGACAAGGAAATTATGCTTTCCAAGCTTGAATCCGATGGATTTCTCAAAGTCATCCCTGTTCAGCATCGCTAGGCGCTGAATGTTGTCTAGCCCCGGTGCGCCTACCGTGAAGACATTAGCGGGGTGTTCACCCAGCTGGATGACTCTTTTGCGGTAGGTCTCTGCGGCCACAAAATGCAGACTGGATAACTTTGTCACGGCATGCCTGATACTTTCGTCTATGGCACCTTCTGTCAGCTCTCCGCCATGAATGTGGGCAATCGGAATTCTTGCCACCAAGGCAGCCTGCGCGGCAGCCAGAATTTCATAACGGTCACCGAGAAGCACAAGAATATCTGGTTTGAGGCGATCCAGGGCATCAGCGAAACCTATGATCCCAAGACCGATGGATTTTGTGATCCCTACAGGTGTATCGCTTGAAAGCAGCATTTCTACCTTGGCGTCAACGCTGAAGCCATCTTCTTCAATTACCCTATACGTCAATCCAAATTCCGGAGACAGGTGCATACCGGTGACAACCAACTGAAGCTGGAGGTCGCTATCCGACTGTATTTCCTTCATCAGCCAGTAGAGTAATCCGTATTCAGCTCGTGTACCTGTGACAACGCTGATCTTACGCATTTACTTCTCCGCAATACAGGGAGACGCTGCTAGGAATGTTTATCAATCGTCTTTCAAGGCTTTCAGAAACCGATAACTCCATGCGCGGACATGAAGCGAACATCGGTAGCCGGTGCATTAGTGTCCAGGCAGGGCGTGTCATGATACCGGCATCATTTGTTGCAGCCAGCAATGCGTCTAGCATGGCGGCATGTTCCTCTTCGATAACAAGTGTGTTGAGCCAATAGTTGCTGCGACACCCTTCCGGTTCCTTCATGAAACGAATTCCGCTGATTCCCTTAAATGCCTTCTGGTACAACTTAGCCAGCTTTCGCTTTGACTCTATAAAGGCCGGCAGTTGTTCAAGCTGGGCACATCCCAGAGCAGCATTGATGTTCGGCATGCGGTAATTATAGCCGACCATGTCATGGTTGAATTCCCAGCGGTGGGGAACTTTTGCGGTTGTGGTAATATGCTTTGCCAGGCGTCCTAGCTCCTCATCGTTTGTAAGAATTGCGCCGCCACCGCCGGTGGTAATCGTTTTATTGCCATTGAAGCTCAAGGCAGACATACGCCCTCTGTTACCGGTGTGTTCTCCTTTATACAGAGAACCGAGCGATTCGGCTGCATCCTCGATGAGTTCTATATTGAATTGTTGACAGACGACGCATAAACGGTCAAGGTCAACCGGATGTCCGAATGTATGCATCGGCACAACCGCTTTAATCCGGCGACCTGTTTCACGGTTATAGCATCCATCCGGGCGTTGTTCTGAAATCTCAGCCAGGTAAGTGGAAAGTTTTAACGGGTCTATTCCAAGAGTACAACCTTCACTGTCTATAAAGTGGGGTACTGCCCCGCAATAGGACACGGCATTAGCTGTTGCTATAAATGTAAGTGCCGGAATAAGCACTTCATCATTCGACTTGACACCTGTGAGCAAAAGACAAATGTGAAGAGCAGCTGTGCCGTTGACGACTGCAACAGCCCGTTTTGTACCGGTATATGAAGCCAGCTCCTCTTCAAAGCGATCCACAAATTTGCCAACTGATGAAACCCATCCTGTATCCAGGCACTCTTTGGCATAGGCCCACTCATTGCCTGCGAAGCATGGCTCATGCAGTGCAATATGACTACTTCCCGACGGCAGAACAGACTTTAACGCGTCTACAATATTTTGTGTATTGAATGCAATTGTCATATATTATAACGGTCAGCTTTGTAGTACGACAAATTTGCTGGATTCTGGAACCAGTCAACAGTCTCTTTCAGACCCCTGCGTAAACCATCTCTTTCTCCGTAATCTGGACGCCAGCCTGTTAATTCCGCTGCTTTACTGTTATCTGCCCAAAGCCTCTCAACCTCACTCTTGTCAGGCCTTAAACGTATATCATCTGTTTCAATCTCTATTGCAACACCCATGACGTCGGCTATGGTTTTTACTGTCTCGCCGATTGATACTTCAAAATTGCTGCCAATATTAATGACCTCACCAATTGAGAAATCTGATTCTGCAACAGCAATGAAACCTCTGACTGTATCTTTAATATAATTGAAATCCCGGGTAGGGTGCAATGATCCCAATTTAATTGTTCGGGCACCGCTGGCTATTTGGGTAATTATAGTAGGTATAACGGCTCTTGCCGATTGGCGAGGACCGTAAGTATTGAATGGCCTGATTATAGAGACAGGGGCGTTGAAAGAGTTGTAAAAAGACATGGCAATCTGGTCTGCCCCAATTTTTGATGCAGAATATGGAGACTGCCCCTGTAAAGGATGTTCTTCAGTTATTGGGACAAATCGTGCGGTTCCATAAACCTCACTTGTGGAAGTATGGACAATCTTTTCAATTTCTAATTCACGTGAGGCCTGCACAACGTTTAAGGTGCCTTTTACGTTTGTGTCTATATAAGTGTCTGGTGAGTGATAGGAGTAGGGGATAGCAATCAATGCAGCCAGATGCAAAACAACATCACACCCCCTAATTGCCTGTTTGACGCCATAGGGATCTCGGATGTCTCCTGAAAATACATCGATAGACTCTTTTATGGATTTATCAGATTGGTCTAACCAACCCCAAGAGTTGAAAGAGTTATAGCAGACAAAAGCACGTACGTTATGTCCACGCCTAACAAGTTCTTCTGTTAGATGAGAGCCAATAAAGCCATCAGCGCCCGTAACCAGTATTTTTTTACCATCCAGATTCATATGTTTCCTGTTGTTTGACCGTTTAGTCGCATTTCACGTTCAGCTAACAAAAAGTCTTCATCGCTCATTAATTTGACTAGTTGCTCAAAGCTGGTTTTGGGGGCCCATCCAAGCTGTTTTCCTGCCTTGCTTGCATCTCCCAACAATAGATCAACTTCAGCAGGTCGGAAGTATTTGGGGTCTATTCTGATTACAATTTTGCCTGTTTTGCTGTTAATCCCAATTTCTGATTCGCCGTTTCCCTGCCATTCCAATGGCAGGGAAAGATGTTCAAATACTCTTTCAGCGAATGATCGTACGGTGTGAGTTTCACCGGTAGCAATTACATAGTCGTCAGGCTTTTCCTGTTGCAGCATCAGCCACATGGCTTCCACGTAGTCGCCGGCAAATCCCCAGTCCCTCTTTGCATCCAGATTGCCCAGGTAGAGGCATTCCTGCATGCCCAGCTTTATGCGGGCAGCTGCCCGGGTGATCTTCCTAGTGACAAAGGTTTCCCCACGCCTTGGCGATTCATGATTAAAAAGAATACCGTTGCAGGCGAACATGCCGTAACTTTCCCGGTAGTTTACTGTGATGTAAAAGGCATATGCTTTTGCGCATGCGTATGGAGAACGCGGATAGAATGGGGTAGTTTCTTTTTGGGGGGTTTCAACTACCTTTCCGTAAAGTTCGGAAGATGATGCCTGGTAGAATTTGGTATTCAAACCGTTTTCACGGATACCTTCCAGTATCCTGACGGTACCGAGTCCATCAACCTCGCCTGTATATTCCGGCACATCAAAAGAGACACGGACATGGCTCTGAGCGCCAAGATTATAGATTTCATCAGGCTGGATGTGTCTGAGTAGTGTGTTGATAGAACTGGCATCGTTGAGATCTCCGTAATGCAAAAAGAGTTTTACGTCTTTTTCATGCGGATCCCGGTAGATATGGTCGATTCTTTCTGTATTAAATGAAGAGGAACGGCGGATCATGCCATGCACTTCATAGCCCTTGGAGAGCAGGAGTTCTGTCAGGTATGAGCCATCTTGTCCAGTAATGCCTGTAATCAGGGCCTTTTTCATGATTAAACCTTTGATGAAATGCTTGGAAATATGGCTTGATTGTTTTAAAAACAAGTTAATTTTTATAACAGAATCGGCCTATAAGGTCAAGATTGATGAGATTGGTCGTTTGGGTAAATGTAGTTGCTTGTTTGATTTTATATGGATAAACTTCAGAACAAATTTCTAATGTTAAAAAGGTTGTAGTAGTAAATAATTTCAAAAGCGGGAGGTCATTATGAGCCTTGTAAAAATATATGATACAACTTTGAGGGATGGGACTCAAGCTGAGGATATTTCTTTTCTGCTGGAGGACAAGATTAGGATTGCCTGCAAGCTGGACGAGTTGGGGGTGCACTATATCGAAGGTGGCTGGCCGGGAAGTAATCCCAAGGATGTTGCTTTTTTCAAGGATATAAAAAGGGAGAAGCTGAATCATGCCAGGATCGCGGCCTTTGGTTCTACACGCAGGGCAGGGGTGCAGGCTTCCAGGGATAGCAATATCAAAACCCTGCTAGCAGCTGAGCCGGATGTGATCACTATTTTCGGCAAGAGCTGGGATTTTCATGTGCATGAGGCGCTGCGGATATCTCTAGATGAAAATCTGGAACTGATCAATGATTCGCTGGTGTATTTGAAGAAGCATACCGCTGAAGTGTTTTATGATGCTGAACATTTCTTTGATGCCTACAAGGCTAATCCGGGATATGCGATTAATACCCTGAAGGCGGCAGAGGCGGCCGGGGTGGATTGCATCGTCCTGTGCGATACCAATGGTGGCACACTGCCTTTTGAGGTGGAGCGTATTATTGCTGATGTGCGCCAGCATATTTCCACCCCTTTAGGCATTCATACACATAATGATTCCGAGTGTGCTGTGGCCAACGCGCTTGTAGCTGTGGAGGCAGGGGTGATACAGGTTCAAGGAACGTTCAACGGTTTCGGCGAGCGTTGCGGCAATGCCAACTTGTGCTCGATCATGCCTGCATTGATGCTGAAGATGGGCAGAGAGTGTATTCCCGCGGATCAGTTGCGCAATCTCAGAGATGTGTCCAACTACATTTATGAGCTGGCCAATCTTTCTCCCAACAAGCAGCAGGCCTATGTAGGCAAGTCGGCTTTCGCCCACAAGGGTGGGGTGCATGTTAGCGCTATCCAGAGACATCCCGAGACATACGAGCATATTCGGCCGGAGTTGGTGGGAAACTGCACCAGGGTGCTGGTCTCTGATCTTTCAGGGCGTTCCAATATCCTGGCCAAGGCCGCCCAGTTCAATATTGATCTGGATAGCAAGGATCCGATTACCCTGGAGATACTGGATAATATAAAGGAAATGGAAAACCGTGGGTATCAGTTCGAGGGAGCGGAGGCGTCCTTTGAGCTTTTGATGAAGAAGGCACTCGGAACCCACCGTAAATTCTTCCAAATTCTTGGTTTTAGAGTGCTGGATGAAAAGGGCAGCGGTGACGACAAACCCAAGGCGGAGGCGACCATCAAGGTTAAAGTGGGTGGGCAGATTGCCCATACCGCTGCTGAGGGGAGTGGTCCGGTAAATGCGCTGGACAATGCTATCAGGAAGGCCCTGGAAAAATTCTATCCCAAGCTTAAAGAGGTGAAACTGTTGGATTACAAGGTGCGCGTGCTGTCCGCCGGGCATGGCACGGCTTCTTTGACCAGGGTGCTGATCGAGTCTGGTGACAAGAACAGCCGCTGGGGTACGGTGGGCGTGTCTGATAATATCATCGATGCTTCTTATCAGGCCCTGATCGACAGCATCGACTACAAGCTGCATAAGGCTGCGGAATAGCGGGAGTCTTTCTTGTCTGACGAACGTTTGGGACGGATATTTATCATATCGTTGCTGTTGTTGCCGGTAATACTTTCAGTGTCTATGAAGCAGCGCTTTGCTCCAATGCGTGAAGCTGCCGGGCTGTCTATATCTGACAATGCAACATACCGGATAGGGGTTTCGGTAAATTACAGCTTTTATGGTGTATATTTTTGTAACGCCAATCCAATGACGGGTATCGCCAAAATTATGGCGCTTGATGGGCTCGATATTGATACAAGTAAGCTTTTATTATCTGAATATATTGTTAAGTCGAAGCCGGGAAGCAGTCTGAATATTATTTCTGATGATAGCGGCAATATGCGGGTTGAGGTCGACAGATTGCCGGCAAAAGCTTTGTATCTGCTGGGTTTGGCGTTTGATATCAACAAATTGAACGCTGTGGACCTGGAACTTTTACCCGGTATCGGACCTAGCCTGGCAGAGCGGATTATTGAATACCGCCAAAATAATGGCGGAAAAATGCGTGCTGATGAGTTGATTAATGTAAATGGGATTGGTGAAAAGAAGTTTAAGGCCTTAAGAAGATATTTTTTATAGTGTGTTTTTAGGTGGTTATGTTTTGAAAAGTGTAAAAAGTTAGCCATTTTTATTTTTTGGTACGGTTAGTGTAATACTCTATCGCATCTGATCATGTTCGATACTATCTGCGAGGGAGGGTTATATTATGCAATGTCCACGTTGCAAGGGCCGTATGTACGCTGAGAAGTATTATGATTTTGTCCGCTCCTTTGAAGCCTGGAAATGCTCCTGCTGCGGTGAGCTGCTTGATCCTGTAATCCTCGTCAACAGAGCGAGAAACATCAATTCTCATTTAGGTTAGTTGCATAAAAAACATAGTTTCAATAAAAGGGAAACCTGGTAAACGGGTTTCCCTTTTTTGTTTGACAGTGGTGGCAGTAAAGGCTATTCAAGTCAACAAGCTGGGACTGGGGGTTGGGAACTTGGGACTGGTAATACCTTGAATATTTGGAGATCAATTTAATGCAGAGATTTGACGGAAGGGGTTGTGATCAGTTGAGACCGGTCAGGATAACCCGGCATTATACAAAACACGCAGAAGGTTCTGTGCTGGTTGAGTTCGGGGACACCAAGGTAATCTGCACAGCATCAGTGGAAGAATCTGTACCTTCTTTCCTGCGCGGCAAAGGTACTGGATGGGTGACGGCTGAATATTCAATGCTACCCAGGGCCACCCATACCCGTTCGCCGCGTGAGGCGGCCAAGGGGAAACAGGGGGGCAGGACGCTGGAGATACAAAGGCTGATCGGCCGGTCGCTGAGGGCGGTAACAGACATGTCTGCCCTGGGTGAACGCAGCATCTATATTGATTGTGACGTTATTCAGGCTGATGGGGGCACTAGGACAGCCTCAATCACCGGAGCTTATGTGGCTATGGCAGATGCCATGGGAGTATTGAAGGAACGAGGTCTGTTGACCGAAATTCCGCTGAAGGAGGCGGTGGCTGCAGTCAGTGTGGGCATAATTGACGGGCAGTCGGTTCTGGATTTGAATTATTATGAAGATTCTTCAGCTGAAGTGGACATGAATTTTGTGATGACCTCAAGCAACAGGTTTGTGGAAGTGCAGGGGACGGCCGAGGCAGAACCGTTTACCCTGGAGCAAATGGATGCCATGAGAACGCTGGCAGTTCAAGGCATTCAGGAGCTGTTCCGTGTTCAGCATGAGGCGCTGCAGGGATGAAAATCGTTGTAGTGGCCACACGTAACCGCGGAAAGCAGCGTGAAATTGAGTGTTGCCTTGATGGTGTGGTGGATAAGGTGCTCTGTGCGGCGGATTTTGAGTCATTTCCTGAAACTATCGAGGATGGCAGCACTTTTGAAGAAAATGCCATGAAAAAGGCGCGAGAGGCGATGCAGTTTACTGGTATGCCTGCCCTGGCTGATGATTCCGGGCTGGAGGTTGCGGTTCTGGGAGGAGCTCCCGGGGTGTACTCGGCCCGCTATGCAGGGGAGGGGGCAGGTGATGCCGCCAATAATTTCAAGCTGCTTGATGCCATTAAAGGAGTGCCTTGGGAGTCAAGAAAGGCGGCTTTTGTCTGCTCGCTTGCTTTCGTAGCGCCTGATGGTACAGAACGGCTGTTCAGAGGCAGGATTGAAGGTCATATAATCGATGACGCTCGCGGTGACGGCGGTTTTGGTTATGATCCGCTGTTTCTGGTTGATATATTTGACAAGACAATGGCTGAGCTTGCAATGGAAGAAAAAAACCGGATCAGTCATCGCGGTCAGGCTTTAAAGGCATTCAAGCTGTTTTTGGATGAATATGGGGACCAATACTGAATGAAACATGGAATTAAAGATAAACCAGCTGTTTCCAAAACAAAAACGTTTTCAGGCAAGTCCAAGCCAGAAGATGGCGGCACTGTAAAACCTAGACTTGGCAAGAAGTCTTTGCTGGAAGTGTCAATTGGCGATCTGGATGAGGATGGGTACGGCATTGCTGTGTCGGAAGCGCATTCGTTAAGGATTTCCGGGGCGTTGCCTGGAGACGTTGTGATTGCCGGAATCGATCACGTAGCGCAGCGCATTGCCTTCGGGCATGTGAAGAAGATGATCAGGCCTTCCGCTTGCCGCAGCAAAAAGCCGTTATGCCGGGAAAGCTTTGTTTGTCTGGGGTGCCCGCTTGTTTCCATGAAGTACAGTGAACAGGCGGCCTGGAAAAAAGCCTTTATACAAAAAAGTCTAAGCCAGTATCGGGAGCTTGCCGAAGTGCCTGTAAACGACGTCCTTTCCCCGCTTCGTTTGACCCATTACAGGACTACTGCGCGCCTGGCCATTGCCGGCAAGCATTCTGATCCCTACCTCGGCATATACAGAAGGGCGACCCATGATGTATTTGACCTGCAGGAGTGTCCTATCCACCATACCCTTGTAAACAGGGTGGTTGAGGTGGTCAGGAGTGGGATAAAAAAGCTCAGGGTGCCGATCTATAATCCGCGTAGCAAGATGGGACTTTTGCGTTATCTGGTAGTCAGGGTGTCGGAAGACGAACAGAAGGTGATGGTGGTGCTGGTTACGGCGCAGCGTTCTTACAATGAGATTCATCACCTGGCAAAGTTTATCCGTCAGCAGATGCCGGAGATCGAGGTTGTTGCCCAGAATGTCAATAATTCTGAGGGCAACGTCATCATGGGGGCTACGGATCACTTTCTTACGCCCAAACAACATCTTACCGAGAAGATTGGCGACGTCTCGCTGATGCTTTCTCCGCGTTCTTTCTTTCAGGTGAATCGGGACGGGGCAAAACTGATTTACGGCAAGGTGCTGGAGTGGGTCGCTTTGAGCGGCCGCGAAACGGTGCTGGATCTGTATTGCGGTATCGGCGGCATATCGCTTACGCTGGCGCCGCATGCAGCCAGGGTGATCGGGGTGGAGTATGTTGAGGCGGCTGTGGCGGATGCCAGAAAAAATGCCCGTTTGAACGGCATGAATAATTGCCGTTTTGAGGCGGGAGATGCGGCGGAACTGTTGGAGGAGATTGCAGAAGAGGGTGAAAGGATTGATGTGGTCGTGCTCAATCCGCCCCGCAAAGGTTGTGATGAACAGGTGTTGAAACGGGTGACAGCGCTTTCGCCCCAAAGGCTGATCTATGTTTCTTGCTCACCTCAGAGCCTGGCGAGAGATCTTAACATTTTAAAAACACTTGGTTATTCATGCCGTGAGATTCAGCCGGTGGACATGTTCCCACAAACAATGCATGTTGAAAATGTGGTCAGACTGGAAAAAGATTAATAAAATCGCTTGACATAATTAACCTGATTGAGATATTACTCTTTTGCTTTACTGTAGGCGCGTAGCTCAGGGGGAGAGCGCTACCTTGACACGGTAGAGGTCGGCGGTTCGAGACCGCCCGCGCCTACCATTCAAACACAAGTGTTAAGGCATCGACTGGTCGATGCCTTTTCTGTTTATGATGGATTCAAGACAGGAACCGGATATGACTACTATCAATGTAATACTTCCTGACGGATCAAAGCGTGAACTGCATGCTGGTGCCACTATTGCAGACCTGGCAGCATCTATAGGCGCAGGTCTGGCAAAGGCAGCCATTGCAGGGAAAATAGACGACAAAACAGTTGACCTTTCAGCCTTGCTGACAGACGGATGCCATGTTGAAATTATTACTGAAAAAAGCCCGGAAGCACTGGAGATTATCCGCCACTCTGCCTCGCACCTGATGGCGCAGGCTGTCAAAGAGCTGTTTCCCAAGGCTAAGGTAACAATTGGTCCCGCAATTGAAACCGGTTTTTACTATGATTTTGATGTGGAGACCCCCTTCAGTCCCGAGGATCTGGAACGTATTGAGAAGAAAATGGCAGAACTGGCTGCGGCTGACCAGAAGATCACTCGCAGCGAGATGTCCAGCGCAGATGCCATTGCCATGTTTGAGGCGATGGGAGAAAGTTATAAAACAGAACTGATCTCTGATTTGGGGGCAGAAACCGTATCGGTTTATACCCAGGGTGGTTTTGCGGATCTCTGTCGTGGCCCCCATCTGCCTTCAACATCACGTATCAAGGCATTCAAGCTGTTGTCCATTGCCGGCGCTTACTGGCGCGGTGATGAAAAGAACCGCATGCTGCAACGTATTTACGGCACAGCGTTCGTTGACAAAAAAGAGCTGGACGCCTATCTGCATCGCCTGGAAGAGGCCAAGCGCCGCGACCATCGCAAGCTGGGCAAGGAACTCGATCTGTTCTCTTTCTCCGATGAGGTTGGGGCTGGTCTGGTGATTTGGCATCCCAAAGGGGCTATGCTGAGGACGATCCTTGAGGATTTTGAACGCCGTGAACATCTGAAGCGCGGGTATGATATTGTGCTTGGCCCCCAGATTCTTAAAACAGAACTCTGGCAGCGTTCCGGGCATTATGACAATTATCGTGAAAACATGTATTTTACGGAAGTGGACGAGCAGAGTTACGGTGTAAAGCCGATGAACTGCCTGTCACACATGATGATCTATAAATCACAGCTGCGCAGCTATCGCGACCTGCCGCTGAGGTTTTTCGAGCTGGGCACTGTACATCGCCACGAAAGGGCCGGGGTGTTGCATGGTCTGCTCAGGGTGCGCGGTTTTACACAGGATGACGCTCATATCCTTTGTATGCCGGAACAGCTTGATGCTGAAATCAAGGGGGTGCTCAAGTTCGTCAGCGATGTGATGGCCATCTTCGGTTTTGATTACGAGATGGAGCTGTCCACCCGTCCGGATAAGTCCATAGGTGATGATGCGGCCTGGGAACTGGCAACAAATGCCCTGCTGTCGGCACTGAAGGATACAGGGCGTCCATATGAGATCAATGAAGGCGACGGCGCTTTTTATGGCCCAAAGATCGATATCAAGCTGAAAGACGCTCTTGACAGGCGTTGGCAGTGTGCTACTATTCAGTGCGATTTTACCCTGCCGGAACGCTTTGATCTTACCTATGTGGGCGCTGACGGAGAGAAAAAGCGCCCTGTCATGGTGCATCGTGTTATTCTTGGCGCAATTGAGCGTTTTGTTGGTGTACTGATTGAACATTATGCGGGAAATTTCCCGCTTTGGCTTGCTCCGGTTCAGGCCATGATCGTCACTGTTACCGATAACCATGTACCTTATGCCAAAGAGGTGCTGTCTGAACTCAGGGAAGCCGGCGTCCGCGTGCAGGCTGATTTGCGCAACGAGAAGCTTGGCTTCAAGATTCGTGAAGCCCAGATGCAGAAGATTCCCTATATGTTAGTGATCGGTGACAAGGAAGTTGAAACCCGGACAGTAACTCCGCGTTTCCGTGACGGTAAGAATCTCGATGCCTTGTCTCCAGCTGATTTTGCTTCTTTTGTCATGCAGGAATGCAGGCAGCATAAGTAGTACAAGATTTCAAGCGGTATAAACCGCTATCTCCAGGAGGTGCTGTCATAGCGAAACCAACCGTAAACATCAATAATGCAATCCGTGCGGCCGAAGTAAGGGTGATTGGCGCGGATGGCGAGCAGCTGGGTGTCATTCCGACATCAAAAGCTCTAGAGTTGGCAGAACAACAGCAATTGGATCTGGTTGAGGTATCTCCCACGGCAGTCCCTCCGGTTTGCCGCATTATGGATTATGGCAAATTCAAGTATCAGCAGAGTAAAAGACAGCAGGAAGCCAAAAAGAAACAGGTTCATGTCGAGGTAAAGGAAATCAAGCTGCGTCCGAAGACCGACGAACATGATCTGCAGTTTAAGATCAAGCATGCCAGACGTTTCATCGAAGAAGGCAACAAGGTCAAGGTGACCCTTGTATTCCGTGGTCGTGAAATTACACATATGGATATCGGTCGTGCTGTTATTCAACGCTTTGCAGCAGAGCTGGAAGATATAGCGGTAATTGAGAGCCTGCCGCGCGTTGATGGAAGAAACATGTTCATGATGGCTGGCCCCAAATCAAAAAAATAAAAACATACAGCGATAAAACACTTTTAGAAGGAGAATGTTATGCCTAAAATCAAAACAAACCGTGGCGCTGCAAAGCGTTTCAGGAAAAGCGCATCGGGCCGTATCAAGCGCGGCAGTGCTTTCACCAGCCATATCTTGACCCACAAGTCAAGCAAGCGCAAACGTAATCTGCGTGCCGGCAACATGGTGTCTGATGTGGAACAGAAGAATATTTCTAGACTGATTCCGTATAAATAGCGGAACGTGCCAAGAACCACGAGGACTGTCTCCCCTTGTGGATCGGGCGAAATTCAACATGAAGGAGTAGTATATGTCACGTGTAAGAAGAGGTTTTAAAGCGAGACGCAGGCGCAATAAGGTACTGAAGCTTGCCAAAGGTTATCGCGGAGCACGCAGCAAACTTTTCCGCAGTGCAACTGAGGCGGTTGACCGTGCACTTAACTATGCATTCCGCGACCGTCGTGTTAAAAAACGCGATTTCCGCAGCCTGTGGATCACTCGTATTAATGCTGCATCACGGCTGAGTGGACTTTCCTACAGCAAGTTTATTTATGGTCTTAAAAAATCCAATGTGGAAATAGACCGCAAGGTGCTTGCAGATATTGCCGTCTCTGACCCAAAAGGTTTTGCTGAGATTGCAAATGTAGCAAAAGCAAATATCTGAGTTTGCAAACCAGTGTGAAGGCCTGATAAAAGGAATGGGAGTTTGATCCCATTCCTTTTTTTCTAGCCTGACCTGGAATTACATCTAAGGGTTACTATAATGCGGGAACAGCTTGAACGTTTGAAAAACGAGGCACTGCAGGCAATCAACTCTGCAGCTTGTGAAGATTCCATTCAGGATGTCAGGGTAAAGTACCTGGGACGCAAGGGTGAACTGACTGCATTGATGAAAGGGCTTGGTGGGCTTTCTCCAGAAGAGCGGCCTTTGGTGGGGCAGCTGGTTAACTCCATCAGGGATGCTATTGAGTCGACATTGGACTTGGCTACGACCGAGATCAGGGACAAGGTCAGGAACGAAAAACTGAATTCAGAACATATCGATGTAACCTTGCCCGGCAGACGTCCGGTTGCCGGTACCAAGCATCCTATTACACTCGTCATAGAAGAAGTCTGCGATATATTTGCCGGGCTGGGGTTTTCAGTTGCAGAGGGGCCAGAAATTGAACATGACTGGTACAACTTTGAAGCCCTGAATTTCCCTCCCGAACATCCGGCCAGGGATATGCAGGATACCTTTTTTGTCGATGAGAGTCTTTTGCTGCGTACACATACATCACCGGTGCAGATTCGCACCATGCTCAAACAAAAGCCGCCTCTACGCATAATCGCCCCAGGCACGGTTTATCGGTGCGATTCCGACGCCACCCATTCCCCCATGTTTCACCAGATTGAAGGGCTGATGGTGGATAAAGGTATCTCTTTTGCCGACCTGAAGGGGATCCTGACGATTTTTACCAACCAACTTTTCGGCCAGAAGACCGGTGTACGTTTGCGTCCCAGTTTTTTTCCGTTTACAGAACCATCCGCCGAGGTGGATATCGCCTGTGTGATCTGCGGCGGCAAGGGATGCCGGGTCTGCAAGAACACCGGATGGCTGGAGATTCTGGGGGCCGGCATGGTTGATCCGGAGGTTTATCGCCACGTGGATTATGATGCCGAGGATGTTTCCGGTTTTGCCTTTGGTATGGGGATTGAGCGGATTGCCATGCTCAAGTACGGCATCAGCGACATGAGGCTGCTGTTTGAAAACGATGTGCGCTTTCTAAGGCAGTTCTGAAAAACGGGAACTGGGAACTAGTAAATTTTAATAATGATTAACCTTAAAAAGGTGTTAAGTTATGAAAGTTACATATAACTGGCTGAAAGAATATGTTGATTTTGATCTGTCAGAAGTGCAGCTTGCCGATATGCTGACCATGCTCGGCCTGGAAGTGGAAGGGATGGAACGGCTGGGCGGCGGCATGGATGACGTTGTGGTTGCCAGGGTGGAAGAAAAACGGCAGCATCCTAATGCCGACAAGCTTTCACTCTGTAAAGTCAACAACGGCAGAGAAATCTTGGATGTAGTCTGTGGTGCCCAGAACTTCAAAAGCGGTGACACGGTTGCCTTGGCACAGATCGGTGCTGTGCTGCCCGGTGATTTTAAAATCAAGCGTTCGAAGATTCGCGGTGAGGAATCCTGCGGTATGCTCTGTTCTGAAAAGGAACTGGGGTTGGCTGAGGAAAGCTCAGGCATCATGATTCTGCCGGAAGGTCTGGAACTGGGGCAGCCTCTGTTTCAGGCCTTGGGGCTAAAGGACACCGCTTTTGAAATCGGGCTGACACCTAACAGGGCGGATTGTCTTAGTGTTGTCGGCATTGCCCGCGAGGTTGCTGCAAAAAGCGGCAACCCCCTCAAATATCCTGAAACCAGTCTGACTGAATCTGGTCCTACTGTGGAAGGCATGATTGCTGTTTCTGTGGAGGATGCAGAACTGTGCCCGCGCTATGCTGCCAGATATATCTCCGGCTGCAGGATTGCGTCGTCTCCGGATTGGCTGGTTAAAAAGCTGAATGCCGTTGGGGTGCGGTCGATCAATAATGTTGTTGACGTTACTAACCTGGTGATGATGGAGCTTGGCCAGCCGCTGCATGCATTTGACTGTGACCTGGTTGCCGGCAGGCGTATTGTGGTGCGCCGGGCCTATGAGGGTGAACAGTTTACAACCCTTGATAATCAGTCACGCACACTCAAATCCTGCGACTTGGTGATCTGCGACGCTGAACGCCCTGTAGCGCTGGCAGGCATTATGGGAGGACTCAACTCTGAGATCTCCGATTCAACCTGCAATGTGTTGCTGGAAAGTGCATGGTTCAAGCCGGCGGCTGTAAGGACCACTAGCAAACGGTTGGGGCTTCATACAGAATCTTCACACCGTTTCGAGCGCGGTGTGGATATTGCCGGGGTTAGACGTGCGCTTGACAGGGCGGCGGCGCTGCTTGCCCAGCTTTCTGGAGGCACAGTTGCCAAAGGAGCGATCGATGTATATCCGCATGAGTATGAACCGGCAACCATAGTTTTAAGACCGGAGCGCGCCAACAGCATTATCGGTATCAAGCTTGAGGTAAGCGCAATTGCTGATCTGCTTGCCAGGCTTGATCTGGCTGTTACCGAGTTGCCGGACGGCAATCTTCAGGTAAGGGTGCCAGCATATCGTGTAGATATTGAACGCGAGATTGATCTGATTGAGGAAATTGCCCGCCTGAACGGCTTTGACAAAATTCCTGCAACCATGCCTGTAGCTGCTGTCATCTCTGATCGCCCTTCGAACAACCAGCGTCTTGAACGAAATATACGCAATTTTATGGTTCAACAGGGGATGAGTGAGGTTATCAACTTTAGTTTTACAAGTCCGGCGGCCGCCGACAAGCTGCTGCTATCTGATAATGATGCCAGGCGTTCTGTAATCTCGCTTGCCAACCCGCTTGTGGATGAACAGTCTGTCATGCGTACGACGCTTATGCCGGGGCTGCTGGAAACGGTTGCTCGCAACATAAGCTATCGCACCATGGATCTCAGGTTATTTGAAATGCGCAGGGTTTATCTGCCTGATAGTGGCAGTGAGATGCCGGTGGAACCGGTGATGATTGCCGGAGCCTATACGGGCAGCAAAGAGAGGGAAGGGTGGGACAGGCCGATTCAGCCGGTTGATTTTTATGACCTGAAAGGCATGCTGGAAAACCTGTTTGCAATGTTGAATATCAATGGGGTCAAATGGACAAACGAAGATCTGGAGCCATATTATCACCCTGGCAAGGCATGCAATATCTGTGTAGGACGTGAGCGCATCGGTACGATGGGTGAGCTGCATCCTGCTGTTGCCGATAATTTTGGAATAGACAGAACAGTTTATTGTTTTGAACTGGAGTTTGAGAAACTGGTGCGTTTATGCAAACTCAAGCGCGCCATTGATGTGCCTTCGCGTTTTCCAGACAGCAGCAGGGATGTGGCTCTGCTGGCTACAGATGAATTGAAAGCGGAAAGTATCTTTGACTGCATCAGGAACCTCAAAACTCAGGAAATAAAGCAGGTTGAAATATTTGATGTTTACCGTGGCAAGGGCATCCCGGAAGGACACAAGAGTGTCGCAGTGCGTGTGCGTTACGGTTCCAGCGAAAAGACACTCAACGATGATGAAATCGGTAGGCTGCATACCAAGTTGGTTGAAACTTTGGTTAATAAGCTAAACGTATCAATAAGATAAAATCCTGTTGCGAAATCAGGAACCACGTGCTATATAAGATTTCTTCGTTTGCCGCGAAGGAAAATGCCAATGATTGAGGTAGTTATGACTAAGGCGGATATTGTCGAAAGAATCCATCAGAAAATTGGTTTTTCAAAAAAAGAGTCGGCTGAAATGGTTGAAACAGTTTTCAGCATTATTAAAACTACCCTGGAAACGGGTGAAAAGATAAAAATTGCCGGTTTTGGAAATTTTGTTGTCAAGCAGAAGGCCGACCGCCGTGGTCGCAATCCTCAGACAGGCGAAACCATCACTATCGGCGCCCGCCGTATTCTGACCTTTAAACCTAGTCAGGTGCTCAAGGCATCCATCAATACTGAAACAGGCGGGGCTGCCTGAGTTAGTGTGGTGACATGGGAACAGTCATACCTGACAAGCTGTTCTTCAAAATTGGTGAAGTTGCACAACTTGCCGGAGTAAAGACATCTGTTCTCCGATTTTGGGAAACGGAATTTGGTTTTCTAAAACCTGATAAAAGTAATTCAGGGCAAAGATTATATACCCATAAGGAAGTCAGCCTGATTCTGGAAGTAAAAAGGCTGCTTTATGATGAAAAGCTTACCATCGAAGGGGTCAGAAAGCGTATTCTGCCCAATGGTAAAATCCGAACAGTAGATGCAGCATTATCGGATAAAAATTCTGATTTGGTCAGTCTGCTGAGAGAAGTCAGATCAGAATTAATTGATCTGCGAAATCAATTGTAAAACGGCGCGTAGCGCAGCCTGGTAGCGCACTAGACTGGGGGTCTAGTGGTCGCTGGTTCGAATCCAGTCGCGCCGACCATATTTAGAGGGCTTTACGAATAATCGTAAAGCCTTTTTTGATTAATCGGGTTTGTTTATACGGAGAAATATGATGTATAAAGTGATGGTAGGTCTGGTATTGATGCTGGATATTTTGTGTTTTGAGGCGCACGCAAGTATTGAAGGACAGCAGATGCTTGTATGTAAAAATGCCTTGAAGCAGGTCAGGGAAGGGGCCTTGCTGCTTGATGTCAGAACTGGTTGGGAGTATGCGTTCGGCGCTTTGCCAGGGTCGGTGAATATTCCTTATGATGAAATCTCCTATCGGGCTAACGAACTGCCCGCCGACAAGAACAGAACTCTGGTTGTATATTGCCGAAGTGGCAGGAGGTCGGCGATTGCGCGTTCAACCTTGATAAGGCTTGGGTATTTGCATGTGTATGATGCCGGTGGATATAGTGATTTGAAAAAATGCTGGGACGCCCGGAAATAATTCGTAAACATGCCCCTCCAGTTTCAATCTGGAGGGGCATGTGTGTATCAGGCCGTTTTTACAGATAGTCTGCCGTCTTCAACCTCAATATTGATCTTACCCCCCTCGCTGACTTCCCCGCTGATGATGGCTCTGGCCACCTTTGTCTCCAATTCTCTCTGCAAATAGCGCTTCAGCGGTCTTGCTCCGTAAACCGGGTCATAACCTGCTTCGGCAATTAAGCGCTTGGCTTCTTCGGAAATTTGAAGGGTTATGTGCCTATCCTTCAGGCGCTTCATCAACTCTTTAGCCAGCAGTGTTGTAATACTGATAATCTCATTCAGGTGCAGCGGCTTAAACAGTACAATGTCATCAACCCGGTTGAGAAATTCCGGTCTGAAGTTGGCCTTCAATTCACGCATGACTGAAAGTCTGGTCTCTTCACGGATGTCGCCGTTGGCGGTAATGCCCTCAATCAGGTGGGGCGCCCCGATGTTGCTGGTCATGATGATTACGGTGTTTTTGAAGCTTACCGTTCTCCCGTGGCTGTCGGTTACTCGCCCATCATCCAGTATTTGCAGCAGAATATTGAACACGTCGGGGTGCGCCTTTTCAATTTCATCAAACAACAGCACGCAGTATGGTTTGCGCCTTACGGCCTCGGTCAGTTGCCCACCTTCCTCAAACCCCACATAGCCAGGGGGCGCCCCGATCAACCGCGAGACGGCAAATTTTTCCATGTATTCCGACATGTCAATGCGCACCATGTTTTCTTCGGAATCAAACAGGGCTTCGGCCAGTGTGCGTGCCAGCTCTGTTTTTCCGACACCGGTAGGGCCAAGGAATATGAAGGAACCGATAGGGCGGCGCGGATCCTTGATGCCGGAACGGGCGCGCAACACGGCATCTGCTACCAGTTGAACCGCCTCATCCTGACCGATGACCCGCTGATGCAAAATATCTTCCAGTCGCAGCAGCTTTTCGCGTTCACCTTCTACAAGTCTGGTAACGGGTATACCGGTCCAGCGTGCGACAATCTCGGCAATCTCGTCCTCTGTCACCTCTTCACGCAGCAGCTTCTGTCCTCCCTGACTGTTGGCCAAGGCCGCTTCCTCGTTCTTCAAGGCGTTTTCCAGCCCGGGAAGTTCAGAATATTTCAGTCTGGAGGCCTGTTCCAGATTGTAGGCCCGTTCAGCCAGTTCAATCTCCCGGCGGGTTCTTTCAATCTGCTCACGCAATCCCTGGACCCTCTGGATAGCGCATTTTTCAGCTTCATATTGGGTGCGCATAGTCGCCGCCTTTTCGCGGTCATTGGCCAGTTCCTTGCGTAGCGACTCCAGTCTTTCCATGCTGGACTTGTCTTTTTCCTTGTTCAGTGCCGTTTCCTCAATTTCAAGCTGCATTACGCGACGGCTGATGCTGTCCAGTTCAGACGGCAGCGAGTCTATCTCTGTTCGCAGCATGGCGCAGGCCTCATCAACCAGATCGATGGCCTTGTCCGGTAGGAAACGCTCCGTGATGTAACGGTTTGAAAGTGTGGCTGCAGCAACCAGGGCATTATCCTGTATCTTGATGCCATGGTGCACCTCGAAGCGCTCTCTCAGGCCGCGCAGTATGGATACCGTATCCTCAACAGTCGGCTGATCCACCAGTACCGGCTGGAAACGGCGTTCAAGGGCAGCATCTTTTTCAATATGCTGACGGTATTCATCCAGGGTAGTTGCGCCGATGCAGTGCAGTTCGCCACGGGCCAGCATCGGTTTGAGCATGTTGCCGGCATCCATGGCGCCTTCAGCCTTTCCGGCCCCAACGATGGTATGCAGTTCGTCGATGAAGAGGATAATCCTGCCTTCCGCTTCCTTGACCTCATTTAGCACGGCCTTGAGTCTCTCCTCAAATTCGCCGCGGTATTTTGCCCCGGCAATCAGCGCCCCCATGTCCAGTGCGAATACGGTTTTGTCTTTCAGCCCCTCCGGCACATCTCCGCGCACAATGCGCTGGGCCAGACCTTCAACGATAGCAGTTTTACCGACGCCGGGCTCTCCGATCAGCACCGGGTTGTTCTTGGTCTTTCGTGAAAGGATACGGATCACCCTGCGGATATCCTCATCGCGTCCGATGACGGGGTCTAGTTTATCGCTGCCGGCCATCTTGACCAGGTCACGGCCATATTTTTCCAGTGCCTCGTAGCTTGCCTCTGGATTTGCGCTGATCACACGCTGGTTTCCCCGGACTTCGGTGAGACTTTTGAGTAGTATTTCCCTGTCGATGCCGGCTTGTTTGAGCAGCTTCCCGGCCGCGCTTTTTTCACCTTCCGCCAGCAGGGCGATCAGCAGATGCTCCACCGATACATACTCGTCTTTCAGACGTTTGGCCTCGTTTTCTGCGGCAACCAGGATACGTGACAGCCGCTGGGATACATAGATTTTTCCCGGTTCAGCGGCAGGACCGGAAACGCTTGGTCTGCGATTCAGTTCCTCTTCGATCTGTTTTTTGAGCTGTTCCGTTTTTACACCCATGCGTTGTAGCAATTTCGGTATCAGGCCATCCTGTTGCGTCAGTAGTGCCCACAGCAGGTGTTCGCCGTCCACCTCTACATGCCCGTGGGTTACCGCTTTGTTCTGGGCCTCGGCGAAGGCCTCCTGGGATTTTTGCGTAAGTCTGTTGAAGTCCATGATGAGTATGACCTTTTCAGTTAAGTATTGCCGGTGTGATACAAAAACACCGGATTGGATTGTCTACTGATGTAGTTAAGCATGGCGAAGGTGATTGTCAAGGTGGTGCAAGGTCTTTGTTGAGGGGAAGCTAAAAGTATGGCGAGGTGTAGCTTACTGCTGTCTGATATGTCTGGCCAGCATGTTCAGAAAATTCTTTGTCAAAACCGGGTGTAGCTCGATCCCCATCATGTCAATCATGATGGAGGCAATCTGTTTGAGGCTCAAGGCATCGCGATATGTACGCTTG
>Ga0302250_1000570_pt1 | contig 34680 bp, 24 predicted proteins | sample AAG_RA_Asp_MG_FD_193536 | JGI IMG/M metagenome (GOLD analysis project Ga0302250, IMG submission 193536) | Enriched activated sludge microbial communities from anaerobic digester in WTTP, New Holstein, Wisconsin, United States - AAG_RA_Asp | ecosystem: Engineered > Bioreactor > Anaerobic >...
GCCGGAAGCAGCAGGGCCAGGATCGCAACCAGGATGTCTCGTCGTCTCATCGGCGCCTCCGGAAACGGGAGAGGACCTGCACCAGGGCCGGGGCGATCACCAGGGCGCTGCCCAGGCAGAGGAAGAGGCCCAGGGTCACGTTGCGTCCCAGCGTCGATACGCCCCGGTACTCGGCGAAGGAGATGGCGCCGAGCCCCGCCAGCGTCGTCAGGGCCGCCATCAGGATGGGCCCCCCGGCGACCTGGAGCACCTGCCAGGGGCCCAGGCCATCCATCTCGTCGGTGCGGTGGGCGAACCAGACCCCGTAGTCCAGCGCCAGGGCCATCAGCAGCGGCAGGGCGATGATGTTGGCGTAGTTCCACTGGGCTCCGAACATCGCCAGCAGCAGCAGCATCAGGCCCTCCCCCACCAGCAGGGGCAGCGACGCCACGGCGAAGGCCGTGACCCGCCGCAGCAGCACCAGCAGGTAGACCATCGCCACCGCGAAGGCCAGCAGGGTGCCCCGGTAGAAGGAATGGAACGCCGCCCGGGACATCACCTGGTGGGTGCTGGGGAACCCGGTGATTTCCGGCGTGATCGCCTTCAGGTCGGCCATCAGCCGGTCCAGGAAGTCCAGGTCGTAGATGGACCCCTTCGGGTACACGTAGGTGGCCACCGACCCGTCGGACCCGAAGAAGCGGTGGGCGATGTCGGGAGGGAGGTCCTGCACCTGCAGGGGTCGGGCGTCCTTCCAGGAGATCAGGGCCCGGACCACCGACTGGGCGTCCCCCAGCAGGCGGTCCAGGAAGGCCTGGTTGGCCCGTGCCGCCCGCTCGGGGTCCGCCCGGAGACGGGCGCTGAGCCGGCGCAGCAGACCCCGCAGTTCCTCGATGTCCTTCACGAGGTCCTTGTGCCCGGCCGAGAAGGCCGCCTCCTGGAAGTCGTCCACCAGGTCCAGGGCCCGGTCCAGGATCGCCGCGATCCGGGCGGCCCCGTCGTCGGGCAGGGCGATCCGGGTCTGGTCCAGCACCCAGTGGGCCACCTCCGAGGCCTCCATCGCCTCCCCGATGCGCCGGGTCTTCCGGGCCCGCTCCTCGGCGTCCTCCGGGAACAGCGGCGCCACGGTCTGGACCTTCGCCACCGTGTCCTTCCCCTCGGCCGCCGCCGCCTGGTCCCGGGCCTGGGCGATGTCCTTCGCCAGCAGGATCGTCACCTCCGACTGGAAGTCGCTCCGCTCCGACATCAGGCGGGAGAGGCGGGCGGCCTCGGAGTCCTTCGGGAGCATCTCCAGCACGTCGTAGTTGAACGGGAGCTGCAGGCCCAGCGCGAACCCCGTCGCCCCCAGCAGCACGAAGACCGTCACGACCCCGACGGCGACCCGGTTGGGCATCTTCCAGGCCCTCCACCCCGTCTCCTCGGGGGTGCCCAGCAGCGAACTGCCCGAGGGGGTCGCCAGGGGCACGGTCCGGGGAGGCAGCAGCCGGTAGAGGGCCGGGAGGCCCAGGAAGGTCGCCAGCACGACCGTCACGATCCCCAGGGCCGCCACGATGCCCAGGTCGTGGAAGCCCCGGAACTCGGCCGTGGCCAGGGACAGGAACACGGCCACCGAGGCCCCGGCGGCCAGCAGGATGGCCCGGGCGGACCGGGCGGTCCCGGTGGCGATGGCCTCGGCCAGGGCGACGCCCTTCCGCTGTTCCTCGAAGATCCGGGAACTGACGAAGATCCCGTAGTCCACCCCCATCCCGAACAGGATCGCCGTGAAGGCCGTGGTGACCATGTTCATGTGCCCGAGGACCGGCAGCACCAGGCCGGTGCCCCAGAGGGCCCCCATGCCCATCGGCACGAAGACCACGACGGCCCGGCGCCAGGATCGCAGCCCGAACAGGATCACCAGCAGCACCAGCACCGCCGCGGTCCCGACGGTCCAGACGACGGCCCGCTGCAGGCCCATGAACTCCTCGTACACGATGGCGGGGTTGCCCCCGAGGCCCACGGTGGGCGCCCGGCGGCCCTCGGCGGCCCAGGCGCTCCGGACCTCCTCGGCCTTCTGGCGGACTCCCCGGTAGAAGGGACCCAGGTACCGGAAGTCCTCGGAGGGGTTCACCGGGCGCACGAAGACGAAGAGGACCTTGCCGTCCCGGGTGGCGTAGTACCCGTTGCCCGCGATCAGGTCCCGGGCCTCGGGCTGCCCACCCAGCAACTGTACCCAGGAGATGCGCCGTGGCGTGCTGTCCGATTCCACCCAGCGAAGCCACTCCAGCAGCAGGAACCGGGCGCTGTCCAGCATGCGCCGGGCATCCTGCAACTGGAAGGTCTTGTCGGCCAGGGAAGGGGGGTTCTCGAACCAGGTTTCCGCCATGTCCAGGGCCTGGGCCATCGTCCGGGGAACCCCGTCGGGGAACCGGACCAGGGAATGGATGAAGGACTCCGCCTGGTCCATCTGCTCCATCGGGGCCGACGTCCAGGCATGGCTCAGGAAGAAGGCCACGTCCACCCGGGCCTCGGCGGACTTCACCTCCGGGACCTCCCGCAGCCGTTCCGCCAGCAGCGACGAGAAGTCCTCCATCTCCTCCCGGGGGATCGGCATTCCCTCGGGGGATTCCAGGACCAGGATCAGGTCCGAGGCGGCTCCGTAGTGCTCCATGAAGCGATCGAAGCGGATCACCTCGGGACTTCCGGGGACCAGCAGCGCCCGGCGGGAGGTGAAGATCGGGGTCCGGGAGGTGGACCAGACCGCCAGGGCGCTGACCGCCGCCATCGACAGCAGGGCCCACCAGGGATGTCGCGAGACCCCGCGCGCCAGGCGTTCGAAAACCGTCTCCAGCATTCGGGACGCCTCCTTTCCCCGCGGGGCCTGTCGGCGCGGCGATTGTCGAACCCGCCCCGGACCCTGTCAAGGTGAACCGGCCGGCCGGGCCGTTTCCCCGGGGGACGGCCGCATCGGGCGGCCGGATCCAGGCCGGAGCCGTTGACAATGGACGTCGGAAGGACTACGAAGATTTTCGCAGTCACGAGACTGTCTGGAATTTCCTGCATGGAGGGAAGGGACCATGGCGCGCATTCCGTTGCTGGCGGTGGGAGTCGTCCTGATGCTGGGCCTCGCGGCCTGCGGTCCGGGCCTGAAGGCCCCGGTGCCCCCCGACGGGGGCAAGGTGGTGGTCTCGGTCGTGTTCGACTACGGCATCACCGAGGACACCGATGCCGAGAAGGCGAAGCAGTTGACCCAGGTCGGAGAGTACTTCGCCGCGGACCTCAAGAAGCGCTTTGACAAGAACGGGTACGAGATCGAGACGCTGGAGGCCGCGGACCAGTTCACCCCAGGGCCCAACAAATTCCTGCTGACCGTGAAGGTCCTGTCGTACAACCCGGGCGCCAAGGGAGCCCGGGTGGCCGGGGCCCTGCTCGGGGGCTATGCAGGCATGGCGATGGCGAACGCCGCCGAGGCCCGCCTGGCGGCCTCCTACCGCCTCACCGGGGAGTCGGGGAAACTGGCCAGCGGGGAACTGAACGAGGGCAGCGGCAGCAGCGACTGGCCCGCGGCGGTCCAGAAGGTCAGCCTGCTGATCCTGAAGGGCAGCGCCAAGGCGATCCAGGGCGTCTACAAGAAGTGACGCGGGGTCAGGGGCCGGGAATCGCCACCCGGCAGGCATCCACCCCCATCTCCCACCGGTATCCCCCATCCACGTCGTGGAAGCGCACCCGGCGGGGAACCTCCGGGCACCCCGAGGCTCCGGACCAGTCCTCGAACTCGACCCGGATCGTCGATCCCCGGCGGCGGACCTCCCGGCGCACCGGGCGGCCTCCCTCGTCCCGGGCCTCGACCACCCGCCGCCCGCCCACCTCGCAGCGGACCTCGGGACCGGGCAGGCTCCCGGGACACCCGGCGAAGAGGGCCCAGCGGACGTCGTCCAGCAGCCGGGCCGGGTCCAGGCGTTCCAGGGCGGGGACCGTGGCCCGGGCCCGGACCGTTCGTCCCCGGGCCTCGACGGTCAGCAGGCGCTGGCCCGTGGGAGCCAGCAGCAGCAGGTCCAGGCGGTCCCCTCGGCGCTGCAACACCCCCCGGCCCAGGAAGGACTGGCCCCGGGCCTCCAGCCAGAGGGAGTGATCGATCCGGAGGTCCGGTCCGGCCCACCGGCCGACGTCGATGGCAACGGGGCTCCGGCAGGCGAGTCCGGCCAGCACCAGCACCAGGGCCCGGTGTCTCACGGGGGCCTCCCGTGCCCTGCCAGGGGCAGCACGGCCAGCGTCAACAGCAGCACCAGCAGCAGTCCCCCGCTCACGGTACCGCCCACGGCGACCAGGGCCCCGGTCCGGGCGAAGGCCATCCCCCCGAAGGAGGCCAGCGTGGTGGCGGCGGCCAGCAGCACGCTCCCGGAGGTCCGGGAGACCTCGCCGGAGGACGACGCGTCCAGCAGGAAGATGCCGTAGTCCACCCCCATGCCCAGCACCAGCAGCAGGGCGACCGCGTGGAGGAAGTTCAGGGGCTGCCCCAGGAGGACCAGCACGCCGGTCACCGAGGCCAGGGTCAGGGCCGAGGGGAGCAGCATCCACAGGCCTCGCCGGCCCCGGAGGCCGAGCATCCAGATCCCGTTGACCAGGACCCCCGCCCACAGCAGGCCGAATGTCTGGGCCTGGGAGGCGGTGATGAGGCGGGAGACCAGGGCCCCGGGATCCAGCACCACCACTTCCGGGTCCTCGGCCAGGTCGGCCACCGGATCCGGGGTCGCCTCGGGGGGAGGCCCCGCCAGGGTCACGGCGGCCCATCCGTCGGGTCGGGGGAACAGCAGGCCGTCCCGGGCCTCCCCGAGGGGGGTGCCGTCCAGGTCTTGCGGGAGCAGGGGAGTCACCCCGCCGCCGCGGGCCTCCGCGAGGGCCTCGAAGAAGGGCCCGAAGCGGTCGGGGCGGAAGCCCGCCCCGGCCAGGGCCCCCCGGAGGTCGTCCTCCAGGGAGCCGGGCAGGGCCGCCAGGGCGGCCAGGGTCCGCCGCTGGTGGTCCTCGGAGGGGATCAGTCCGTGGAGGGACGCGAAGGGGATGCCTCCATTCCCGGCCCGGAAGGCCGCCAGGTGTCGGTGGACCCGGTCGTTGCACCGGAGCACCTGCTGGACGTCGGGGCCCGAGCAGACGACCTGGCGGGGGAGGGCCGAGGAGGGCAGCAGCGAACGGACATGGGCGTCGTCGGCCAGGGTCGCCGGGTCGGCGTCGTCCAGGGCCCGGGCATCCGATTCCAGGCGCAGGGCCGGGACGGCCAGCACCGGCAGGGCGGCCAGGACCAGCAGGGGGATCGCCAGGGGCCGCGGAAGGCGGATGTCCACGCGCCGGGGGAGTCGCCGGGCCGGGAACCGCCGGACCACCGGGGGCACGAAGGCGAGGGAGCAGGCGAAGGCCCCCGAGAGGGCCGTCGCGCAGAAGAGGGCGATTTCCCGCAGCCCGGGGTAGGTGGAGAAGGCCAGCAGGCCGAAGGCCGACAGGGTGGTGAGGAACCCCGCCCACAGGCTCTTCTGGAGGGGACCCGGGAGGCGTCCCGACTCCCGGAACGCCGGGTCCTGGGAGAGGTGGTGGACCAGGTGGACGGGGTAGTCGATGGCGGCCCCGATCAGGACGCCGCCGAAGGCGAGCGTCAGGCCGTGGATCCGGCCGTGGACCAGGGACAGGATCCCCGTGGCCAGGGCGAGGCCGCCGGCCACGGGCAGGAGCACCAGCGGGAGGTGGCGGATCCCCCGGAAGAACAGCAGGAACAGCAGCACCGACGCCGCCGAGGCCACCAGGGAGACCCGGGTGATGTCCCCCCGGGCCCGCTGCTCCGATTCCACCACGAACCGCGGGAGGCCCGTCAGGCGGAGCGAGGCCCCGGGACAGAGTTCGGACTGGAGCCTCCCGAAGACCTGCCGGACCCGGTCCAGCACCTCGCCCTGGCGGATGGTGTCGAAGGCCTGTGCCTCCGTCTCGGCGAGCAGGATGGCGGTCCGGAGGTCCCGGGAGAACCACTGGCCCTGCCAGGTCCTGGGGGAGAGGTGCGAAAGTTCCCGGTCCAGGCGGTCCAGCAGGTCCCGGGAGAGGAGCAGGGGGTCTTCGGGGGCCAGGGCGCGGTCCATCGCCCCGGAGGGGGAGGCCAGGGCCTGCCGGAGGGCTTCCAGGGACTTCCGGACCCCCTCGGGGGAGAACCGGGCAGGGACGTCCGACTCGGGGTTGTCGGCGAAGAGGGCGAACCGCCGGGGCCACAGGATTTCCCGGAAGGCCTCGACGGTCCCCTCGGGCGGGCCGCCCCGGACGTGCCGGAAGAGCCCCGTGTCCTCCAGGGAGGTTCGGAAGGCCGCCACGAGGACCCGGAAGGCCTCGTCGGGAGCCTCCCGGTCCCCCGGGACCTCGACGGCGAGGACCAGCCCCCGCTGGAATCCCGAGGCCCGGACCAGTTGCAGGAGGGCCAGGCGGTCCCGGTCCTCGCCCTCGGGAAGGAACCGCGTGATGTCCGTTTCCAGCCGCAGCAACCGGGACTGCCACAGGGAGAGGCCCAGCAGCAGGACCAGGCCCAGGCGGAGGACGGTCTTCTGGTCAGGGCGTGAAATAGGCCTTTTCCTCCTCGGCGCTGAAGGGGACGTTGACCTGGACGTCCTCGAGGGTCATCCGGGAGGAATCCCCGGTGGCCTCCCGGACCCGGACCTCCCGGAGGCTCCCGTCGCCGGCGATCCGTGCCTCGATGCCCCGGACGGCACGGTCCAGCGGCGGTCCCCGGGGCGCCAGGCGGACCTCCCACCCGTCGGCCATCCGGAGGGATCGGCAGAGGTAGTCCGCCTCGAGGCGGTCCAGGCGGCCCCCGAGGACCTGGATCAGGCTCGACACCACCGCCCGGGCGGTGTCCGATGCCTGGAGGTCGAGGGACCTCGACCGGCCCAGGTCCCGCTGGGAGACCCGCACCTGCGATCCGGCCACGACGATCTCCTGGCGTCCCGGGGACTCGACGGCGTAGTGGAGCCGGTCGGGCCGCTGGTAGTGCAGGCGGCCCCGGGAGACCAGGGGCTCGTCCAGCAGGTCCACCTCCCGGCGGTCGGTGAAGGCGGCCCGGAGCGTGCGGACCTCCTGGAAGGAACGCACCAGCGCCTCGTCCTGGCGGCAGGGGATTTCCTCCGGGGGGCGGGCGCCGGGAACGACCGGCGGATCAGCGGCCCGCGCCGACCCGGTCCAGAGCAGGCAGGCCAGCCACAGTCCGCGCCCGGTCCACGATGTCATCGGGCAACTCCATCACCAGTTCAAAGGTGTCGGCGGCCAGGGCGACCTGGACGGTGTAGCCCTCGGCCGCCTTCCGGCGCGTCGTGTCGTTCAGCACCTCGTAGGCGATCCAGAGGGTCCGATCGGCCTCCACGATGAAGGCCCGGACCCGTCCCTCGTGACCCATCCGGAGCGGGGAGAGGTAGCGGCACTGGAGGTCCACCACCGGGCAGATCAGGTTCCGGGCCAGCAGGTCCTGGTGTCCCAGCCCCATCACCCGTTCCAGTTCGGTCCGGGCCAGTTCGAAGTACTTCACGTAGTGGCCGTGCCAGACCACCTGCATCGCGTCCACGTCGTGGAAGGGGACCCGGAAGGGGACCTCCACCACCCGGGCCCCGGGGTTCGGGGCCAGGCGCGGGGGTCTCGGGGGCCGGATCCGGGGGGTCATGGGGCGCTCCATGATCTAAGGATCCCAGAAGGGGAAGAAATTATACCACTGGGTCGGGAAGCGCCGGGCGGCCTCCTCGAGGCCCCGGACGTACCTCGAGGCCAGTGCAGCCACCCGGGCGTTCCGGTCCCGGGTGTCGGATCCCGCCTCGCCGGCCTCCAGGGGATGGAGCACCAGGCGGTAGTCCCTCGGCCCGGTCTTCACCAGGAAGGCCATCAGCACCGGGGCCTTCAGGGCCACGGCGGCCTTGAAGGGGCCCAGGGGGAACTGGCGGTCCCTTCCCAGGAAGGGCAGGGTGATGCGAGGACCCGTGGCCCAGACCCGGTCCGCCAGGACCCCGACGTACTGGCCCGCGCCGATCCGGTCCCGGACGACCAGCAGGGCCTCGACCGCCTCTCCACCGGAACCCATCGGGATCAGCGACTCGTGGAAGGAGGGGTCCAGGCGCCGCAGTTCCCGGTAGAGTCCGGAGGACGGGGCGGCGTGCATCCACATCGAGAAGGAGACCCGCTCGGTGACGGCGAAGGCCCGGGCCATCTCCAGGGTTCCCAGGTGGGCCCCCAGGACCAGGTGACCCCTCGGGGGCGACCCCGGATCCAGCAGTCCTGCGGGGGCCTCCACCTCCAGGCGGAAGATTCCCGATCGGCCCATGGCCACGAAGGCCCGATCGAGGATCGACTCGGCAAACGAGAAGATCGTCCTCCAGGCGAGGCCGAAGGAGGCCCGCCCGAGAGCGCGGCGATGGAATTCCGCCAGGGCCCGTCGGGGTCCGGGGGCGAAGAGGGCGTACCAGGTCGCCACGGCGGCCGTCAGGGCCCTGGCCGCCCGGTAGCCCGCCAGGCGTCCCAGGGCCAGCACGATGCGGATGCCTGTCCGGGACCCGGCCTCCCGGGCCCGGAGCCACCGGGGCGAACCGGAAGGGGGATCGGGGGGGCGGGCGCGGCCCGTCCAGCGTTCGAGGCAGAGCCGGGTGTGCATGGAGGTCATCCGCAGGTTGTCCCGGAACGGCCGGAAATGGCTCCGGTGGGTTCCGGGACCCCCGTAGCGGACGCGGGTCGGGAGGCCCCGGACCGGGGTTCCCCTCCAGGTCGCCCGGACCAGGATCTCCACGTCGAAGTCCATCCGGTCGCCGAGGCGTTCCAGGGGCGGCAGGCCGTCCAGGGGATAGAGGCGGTAGCCGCACTGGGTGTCCGTCAGCGTGCGGTCCCCGGTCTCGACCCGCCACCAGAACATCCCGAACCGCCGCCCGAACCGGGACCGGCCCGGGGCGTCCTCCTCGAAGATCCGCTCGCCGGTCCAGAGCGTTCCCGGTTCCCGTTCCCCGGCCTCGAGGAAGCGGGGGATGTCGTCCGGGTCGTGCTGGGCATCGGCGTCCATCTGAAGGACATGGGTGCATCCCAGGGACCGGGCCGCCCGGAGGCCCTCCTTCACGGCCGCTCCCTTCCCCCCGTTCCGGGGCCTCCGGATCACGACCAGACCCGGGTCGCCGGCCGGCAGGCGATCGGCGCCGCCGTCGGTGGACCCGTCATCGACCACCAGCACGAGGTCCAGGTGTCGCCGGAGGGCCTCCGCGACGCCCGTCACCGTCTCGCCGTGGTTGAACAGGGGGATCAGGCCGCAGACCCGGAGGGGTTTCACGGATCCTCCCGATGGACGAGGATCTCGCCGGAGGAGACCTCCCCCTGGGGTCCCGCCAGTCGCCAGAGGACCTTCGGTCCCTCCAGGACCAGGCGGAGGGCCAGGTCCATGCCCGGCCGGACCGGGGAGGTGAACTTGACCCGGCGGATCGCCCGGACCCGGAGAGGGCCGCCGGCCACCCTCCGCAGCACCGAGGTCACCAGGACCACCTGGGCCACGCCCGGGAGGATCGGCTCCTCCGGGAAGTGCCCCCGGAAGAAGAGGCAGTCGACGGGGACGTGCACCCGGGCCTCGACCTGCCGGTCGTCCTGGTCCAGGTGATCCAGGCGGAAGGGCTCGTTCATCCGGCCCGCTCCGGTTCCGGGGGGCCCAGCACGACGGCCCAATGGGCCCCCAGGGGGGACGATCCGAAGACCATCACCGGTCCCGGGAGGGCCTCCCCCGGGGCCTCTGCCAGCAGCGCCACCAGGGCCAGCAGCGCCGAGGTGGCGTCGGCGTACCCCGCCAGGTCCACGGTGTCCAGGCAGCGGGGCGGGGCCGCCCCGAAGACCGCCTCGATGGCCTCCCGGTCCTTCCGGCCCGGTGTGCCTCCCGCCGGCGCCCAGGCCACGGCCCGGATGTCCCCGGGCCCCAGGCCGGCCTCCTCCAGGGACCGGCGCAGGACCTCGATCCGTCCTCCGGCGTCCTCCGCGGGGCCCCGGATCGATCCCGGATCCGTGGCGCCGGCCAGCCCCAGGACCTTCGCCAGGGGCCGGGCACCCCGGGCCCGGGCGGTGCCGGCCTCCTCCAGCAGCAGGGCCGCGGATCCCTCCCCCGGCAGGCGGCCCCGCCATCCCCGCCCTCCCTCGGAATCGGGGTCCGGAGGCAGCCACCCGGCGGCGTCCTCGTCCCGGTACCGGGCCTCGAAGATCTCGTCGGCCGCCGCGGCGACAATCCCGGTCCCGTGGCCCAGCAGGATCGCCTGGGCCGCGTGGGCCAGGGCGGCCACTCCCGACTGGGGCCCCGTGGCCAGCGTCGTGGAGTGGCCCCGGAGGTAGAGGGCCTGGGAGACGTATCCCCCCACGCTGTTGGCGACGCTCTCGGCGAAACCGGTGGGATCGGCCAGGCGGTTCGGCGTGCTCCAGACCCGCCGGAGCAGCGGCTCCTCCGAGGGGCCCACGTGGACCCCCATCACCAGGCCGTAGGGATCGAGCGTCCGGGGACGGAGGGCCAGCCCCGCCCCCTCCAGGGCCTCCTTCACGGCCAGGGCGGCCATCCGGCTGATGGGGTTCATCGCCCGGAGGTCGATGCGCCGGTCGGCGGCCCGCCAGTCCACTTCCGGGACCACGGCCGCTCGTCGGCAGCGGCACCGGGACACGTCGAACCGGTCCACCTTCCGGATCGCGGTCCGTCCGGCCCGAAGGCCGTCCCGGATCGCCGCGGTGCCGATGCCGAAGGGGCTCACGGCGCCGAGGCCGGTCACCACCGCCCGGTACCGGGGCCGGGGCGGGGGTGACCGGTCGGGCCGCGGCGGGGCCTCGACGGCCAGGGCGGCGTTGTTCCCGCTGAAGGCGAGGTTCAGTTTCAGGAAGACGCTCTTTCGGGAGGGCCGGGAATCGGGTCCCACCACGTCCAGGCGGATGCCGGCCCGGGGTCCGTCGTAATGGAGCGTCGGCGGGATGAAGCCCCGGCGCAGGCCCACCAGGGAGGCCGTGGCCTCCAGGACCCCTGCGGCCCCGAGAGTGTGTCCCAGGAAGGACTTCAGGGAGGTCACCGGCAGCACCCGGCCCTCCATCAGGCGCAGCAGCGCCCGGGCCTCGGACCGATCGTTGGCCTCGGTGCCGGTGCCGTGGGCGTGGACGTGGTCCAGGTCGTCCGGGGAGAGGCCGGCCCGCTCCATGGCCCTCCGGAGGGCCCGGAAGGCCCCTTCCCCCTGGGGCTCCGGGGCCGTGAGGTGGTGCGCGTCGGCCGACAGGCCGTAGGACAGCACCTCTCCCAGGCACCGGGCGCCCCGCCGGAGGGCGTGATCCCGGGACTCCACGACCCAGAAGCCCGATCCCTCCCCGAGGTTCATGCCCGCCTCGGCGGGGCCCCCGGAAAAGGGGCGGCAGGGCCCGGGTTCGGCCATCGCCTTCACCGACGAGAATCCGGCGAAGGTGGTCAGGCAGAGGGAGTCGGACCCCCCGGCCAGCACCACGTCCGCCTGGCCGCTCTGGACCAGGTCCAGTGCCAGGCCCAGGGCGTTGGTGGAGGAGGAGCAGGCCGTCGTGACGACCGCCAGGGGCCCCCGGACCCCGAAGGTGCCGCTCAGGGCCTGGCCCAGGGCCGCGTACCGCATCCGGATCGCGTCCGCCTCCTCCAGGGGAGCCTCGGGGTCGGCCAGGCGGTCCTGCCACCGCTTCTCGACGGTCCGAAGACCCCCGTTGCAGGTTCCCACCGAGATGGCGGCCCGGAAGGCCGAGAGGTCCGGCGGCAGGCCCGCGTGATGGAGGGCCTGCCGGGCCGCCGCCAGGGCCAGCAGCAGGTACCGATCCTGCCACGCCTCGGCCAGTCCCGGTGGCAGCACCTCCCGGGCGTCGAACCCCTGCACCTCTCCCGCCAGGTGGCTCCGGAACGGGGAGGTGTCGAAGGCCCGCACCGGCCGGATGCCGCAGCGACCCTCCGCCAGGGACTGCTCGAATTCGGCCAGGCCGGTCCCGATGGGGCAGACCACCCCGATCCCGGTCACGACGGCCCTGGGTTCCCCGGAAGTCACCGGCACAGCCACTCCCACATCGGCCCGGCCCGGCCCCGGGCGTGGGCCCGGGCCACCAGCGCCGCCAGTTCCTCGGAGGCGTCGTCCAGCACGAAGTTGGCGCGATTCTCCGCCTCCCTCCGGAGGCGGTCCCGGAGCCATTCCGGGTCCACCAGGGGGGAACAATAGAACACCGGGTGGAAGAGGTCATCCTCCTCCCGGACGACTCCCTCGGCCAGGGCCCTCCGGTGCAGGGGGGTGCCGGGGAAGATCCGCATCGTGCGGTAGGGGAAGAAGACCGTGTTCTCCAGTTCCCGGCTGCGCCTCAGGGTCTCCTCGACCGTCTCCGGCGTCTCCCCGGGCCCCCCGAACAGCAGGAAGTGGGCCCGGTGGATGCCCGCCCGCCCCAGGGCCTCGTGGGCCTCCCGCACGTCGTCCCACCGGAAGGGCTTCCCGTAGGCCCGGAGCACCGGGTCGCTCAGGGACTCGGTCCCCAGTTCCGCGTGGGTCATCCCCGCTTCCCGGAGCGCCGCCGCCAGGTCGTCGTCGATGCCGAAGGGGGCCAGGTAGGCCGAGAAGGGGATGTCGACCCCCGCGGTGGCGAAGGCCCTGCAGGTCGCCAGCAGGTCCTCGGCGGCGAGGTTCAGGACCGAGTCCACCAGGAAGAGATGCCGGGCCCCCAGGGCCTTCAGCCGCAGGGCCTCGCCGACGAGGTCCTCGGGGGGCCGGTGGCGCAGGTGCCGGCCCTCGACGGCGGGGTAGGTGCAGTAGACGCACCGGAAGTTGCAGCCCCGCCTGGTCTGGAGGTTCAGGACGCCCCCGCAGGTCCGGCCGTGGCGGATCGCCAGGCCCTCGACGGCGAGGGCGTGCCCGATGGGGCCCGTCCAGTTCCAGGTCCGCCCCGGCTCCCTTCCGGGCAGGACCAGTCCCGAGACTCGCCAGTCCCGCGGGTCCTGCCCGGCCTCCAGGGCGTCTGCCAGGTCCCGGAGGTGCTCCCCCTCCCCGGCGATCCCGTAGTCCGCTCCCAGGGCCTCCAGGTACTGCCTCGGGAAGAGCGTGAAGGCCGCTCCGCCCAGGACCAGGGGGGCCGGGTGGGCCTGGCGGATCCTCCGGGCCAGGTCCCGGTAGTGGTCCAGGTAGAACCGGCCGTCGGGCCGGGTGCCGTCGACGTTCCGGAGGGAGAGGCCCACCAGGTGGGGATCGAATGCCTGAAGCGCCCCCGGGAGGTCCTCCTCCCCGTCCGCCAGGCAGTCCCACAGGCGCACCTCGTGGCGGTCCTCCAGGGCCCGCGCCACGTAGGAGATGCCGATGGGGAACACGGGAAACGGCGTCCGTTCCGGGTTGGCCGAGATCAGGAAGACCCGCACGATGCCCTCACTCGGAAACGGCCGCCAGGGAGACTCGCCACCGACCCCCCTCCAGGAGGACTTCCCGTTGCCAGGGGCCCCGTTCCCCGAGGGATCCGAGCAGGTCCCGCAGATCCGCCCCCGGTCCGGGATCCCCGGCTCCGAGATACCGGCATTCCAGCAGGCGCCCCGGGGGGTCACAGGATACCGCAACCAGCAGGGCCAGCACCACCCAGGGGGCCGTTCCGTCGGCCGGGGGCACGTGGTATTCCCCGCAGATCACGGCGTCGCAGGCCCCCGAGGCCGCCTCCTGCCAGGCGGCCACCAGGGCCTGGTACCCCGGCGAGGTCTCCTGGACCACCGCCAGGCCGGGCCCCCGAAGACCGAGGGCCCTGGAGAGTTCGGCCCCGGCCGTGGTGGGAAGGGTCCGGGCATAGAGGGACGGCTGGGGGCGCAGGGCGAGGGTCGCCGCGAAGTCCCGGTCCACGGCCAGGCAACCGGTGGCGGTCCCCAGCACGACCCCGGTGGCATCCCGCAGAGCCTCAGGCAGGGGGGGGAGGAGTCCGCCGGCGGCCAGCACGAAGCGGCTCGGAAGGTCCATCCGGGCCGGGCGGTCCAGGTCGGGGAAGAACTCCCGGGGATCGGGAGCGGCCCGGGTCCCGTCCTCGTTCCACCGGCAGGTCCCGCCCGGTCCGGACCGGTCCCGGAGGTCCACCATCACCGTCGATGCCAGCCGCACTTCCCTCACCGGGACGCCTCCAGGACCAGGGCCACGTTGAGCCCCCCGAAGCCCGAGTTCACCGACAGGATTCTCCCCTCGGGCAGCGCCCGGGGGGAGAGGGTGACGTCGAGGCCCAGGCTCCCGGCGCGGTGCCCGGCGGTCGGGGGCAGCAGACCTTCCCGCAGCGCGATGGCCGAGACCAGGGCCTCCAGCGTCCCGCAGGCGCCCAGGGTGTGTCCGGTGGCCCCCTTGATCCCGAAGACCGGCGGCGGGGACGTTCCGAACACGGCCCGGAAGGCCTCGGCCTCCATCGCGTCGTTGGCCTCGGTGGCCGTCCCGTGGCCGCAGATCGCCCCCGTCGCCCCTCCTCCAGCCTCGGCCAGGGCCCGTCGGATGGCCAGGGCCAGGCCCCCTCCCGAGGGGTCGGGCCGGACCATGCCCGCCGCGTCCTGGGACTGGCCGGTCCCCGCCAGGCGCACCCCGGGACCCGAGCCACCCTCGATCCAGAGGGCCGCCACCGCCTCCCCGAGGGAGAGGCCCTCCCGTTCGTCGTCGTAGGGGCGGCATGGGCCGGGCGCCATCGCTCCCAGGCAGCGGAATCCCTCGACCAGGAAGGGGTCCAGGCGGTCCGCGCCGATCACCAGCACCCGCCGACAGACCCGCCCCCGGACCAGCCGGTCCGCCCGGACCAGCGCCGCGGATCCCGAGGCGCAGGCGGCGGAGACGAGTTCGGCGGGTCCCTGGTGACCCAGGGCCCTCCTCACCCGCCGGAGGAACGGGCCCAGGGAGTCGGGCCGTCCCGGGCGCCGCAACCCCTCGATGTCCCCCTTGGTGGTGGCGACCACCAGGCCGGTGGCCGGATCGGCCAGGGCCCGGGCCGGGTCCTCCCCCGCGTCGCCGATGGCCTCCCGGGCCACGCCGGCGATGCAGGCGGCCCAGGGATCGCCCTCCCCCTCCCAGGGAGGATGGGGCATCGCGCCGGTGACCGTGCCGGTTCCGTCGGGCCGCAGGCCCGTTGTTCCCGCCAGGAGGTTTCGCCAGGCGGTCCGGGCGTCCCCGCCCAGGGCGCAGCAGGCCGCCATGCCGGTGATCCGGGGATCCTCGCCGACCAACCGGTCCTCCCGTCCGATCGCGGGGAGCATCTTCCCCGGGAAGGGCTCGCCGGGCAAGTCCGCCGGGGAGCGGGGTCGGCCCCGTCGAGCGCCCCACCGGTTGATGATACACTTCCGCTGCCGGGAGACCGGGACCGAAGGAGAGAGACGATGCCCGTGGAGCCGAGGTTGCTGAAGGGGTTCCGGGACTTCCTGCCCGGGGAGCAGGCGGGCCGGCAGGCGATGATCGACCGCATCACCCGGGCCTTCGAGGCCTGCGGCTTCTCCCCGCTCTCGACCCCGGCCATCGAGTACGCCGACATCCTGCTGGGGAAGTACGGCGACGAGGGGGAGAAGCTCCTCTACCGCTTCCAGGACAACGGGGGCCGGGACGTGGCCCTCCGCTACGACCTGACGGTGCCCCTGGCCCGGGTCGTGGCCCAGTACCGGGACCTGCCCCGGCCCTTCCGGCGCTACCAGGTCGGGACGGTCTGGCGGGCCGAGAAGCCCGCCCACGGGCGGTTCCGGGAGTTCCTGCAGTACGATGCCGACATCGTCGGCAGCGCGTCGCCGCTGGCCGATGCCGACTGTCTGGCCGCCGGGATCCTGGCCCTCCAGGGCCTCGGCCTGGATCGCTTCCGGGTGCGGGTCGGCCATCGGGGGGTGCTCGATGGGATGCTGGACGGGGCCGGGCTGCCCCGGGGGTCGCTGCGGGTCGACGTGCTCCGGGTGCTGGACAAGTGGGAGAAGGTCGGGCGGGAGGCCGTCGCCGGGATGCTGGCGGGCCTGCCGGGCATGGACCCCGGGGCGGCGGAACGGGTGCTGGAGGCCCTGGGAGACGGCACCGACGAGGGCCGGGTCGAGGCCCTGGCGGCTCGGGCGCCTGAGGCCGTCGGACACCTCCGGGGGGTCCTCGAAGCGGTCCGGGCGATGGGGTTCGGGGAGGTGGTCGGGATGGATCTCCGGATCGCCCGGGGCCTGGACTACTACACCGGCACCGTCTACGAAACGACCCTGCTGGACCTGCCCGGCGTGGGCTCCGTGATGAGCGGCGGGCGCTACGACGGGCTGCTCCAGACCTACGGGGTCCCGAGCGTGCCGTCGGTGGGGATCAGCATCGGGGTGGACCGGCTCTTCGCGGCGCTGACCGAACTGGGGTGCGCCCCGAAGGGGGTCTCGGGTCCCCAGGTGGTCGTGTGCCTGCTGGGGGAGGGGGTGCTCCGGCCGGGGATGGCGCTGCTGACGGATCTCCGGCGCCTCGGGGTCCGGGCCGAGACGGCGCCGGACCCTGCCGCCCGGTTGAAGAAGCAGTTCGAGCACGCCGTGCGCCGTCAGGCCCGCTACGCGGTGATCCTCGGCGACGCGGAGGTTCGGGAGGGCCGGGGGGCCGTGAAGGACCTGGCCTCGGGGGACCAGCAGGACGTGCCGATTCCCGACCTGCCGCAGTGGGTCCGGCGTCGGCTGGCGGAGGAGTGACGCGGTGGCCGGCGACCGGGAATACGACGCCGAACTGGCGGACCTGGCGACCCGGATCGAGAAGCTGCGGATCCACTACCAGGGGTATTTCCTGGGCCTGGAGAAGGTGCCTCCCCTGTTCGAGCGGGACCAGCTGGAGCGGGCCATCCGCCTGAGCCCTCTCCACGAGGCCCGGAGGGCCGTGTACAAGTTCCGGTTCCAGTCCCTCTGCCAGCGGTTCCGGACCCTGGCCGTGTACTGGGACCGGGTGATGCGGGACCTGGAGGAGGGGAAGGTCACCCGGGAGTCCATGCGCCGGGAGGCGGGCTACGCCCCGATGGCCCCGGCGCCCGGATCCGGGGAGAGGGAGGCGGGTCCCGAACCGGGTGCGGCGCCCGGGTCGGCGGATTCCGGCCCTGGGGCCGGCCTGGCCGGAGATGCAACGCCGTCCTCGGACCCGGTGGAGGGGCTCTGGCGAGACTACCTGTCCGCCAGGACGGCCCTGGGCCTTTCCAACGAGGGAATCACGGAGACGGCCTTCCGGGCAGGGCTCGAGAAGGCCCGCCAGGTCCAGAGGGAGCGCCTGGGGGTGCCGGACGTCCGGTTCTCGGTCGCCGTGAAGGACGGGAAGGTGGTGCTGCTCGCCCGTCCGGAAGAGGCACCCCCCGGTGCCCGGGAGGCTTGACGATGCTGATGACCGAGGTGATTCGCCGGAAGCGGGACGGCGGGCGGCTGGACGAGGCCACGATCCGGACCCTGATTCGGGAGATCGCCACCGGCGGCGTTCCCGACTACCAAGTGGCCGCGCTGCTGATGGCGATCTACTTCCAGGGGCTGGACGGGGAGGAACTGGCGGCCTGGACCGACGCGATGCTCCGGTCCGGCGACGTCTTCGACCTGTCGGACATCCCCGGGCCGAAGGTGGACAAGCACAGCACCGGGGGGGTGGGGGACAAGATCAGCATCCCCCTGGCTCCGCTGGTGGCGGCCTGCGGAGTCCGGGTGCCGATGATCTCGGGCCGGGGCCTCGGGCACACCGGCGGCACGCTGGACAAGCTGGAGTCGATGCCCGGGTTCCGCACCGACCTGCCTCCGGAGCGGTTCGTCCAGGGGGTCCGGGAGGTGGGGGTCTGCATGATCGGGCAGACTGATCGGATCGTGCCCGCCGACCGGCGGCTCTATGCCCTGCGGGACGTCACCGGGACCGTGGAGTCCATCCCCCTGATCGCCGCGTCGATCCTCAGCAAGAAACTGGCCGAGGGCATTTCGGGCCTGGTGCTGGACGTCAAGGTGGGGACCGGCGCCTTCATGAAGACCGAGGACCGGGCGCGGCTGCTCGCCGAGACCCTCGCGGACCTGGGGGAGCGGTCCGGGGTTCGGACGGTGGCCTGCCTGACGGACATGGACGACCCCATCGGGTGGGCGGTGGGCAACGCCCTGGAAATCGAGGAGACCCTGGAGGTGCTCCAGGGGAAGGGCCCGGCGGACACCGTGGAACTGGTGGAGGTCCTGGGAGGCCAGATGCTGGCCCTCGGCGGAGTCGTCCCGGAACCGGAGGAGGGGGCCCGGCGGATCCGGGCCGCCCGGCATGACGGGTCGGGCCTGGAGGTCTTCCGTCACATGGTGGCGTTCCAGGGGGGCGATCCCCGGCTCGTCGAGGATCCGGGACGGCTTCCCCGGGCCCGGTTCGCGAAGGAGTTCCGAGCGGAGGCCGAGGGGGTGGTCGAGTCGGTGGATTGCGAGGCGGTGGGTCTGGCGGCCCTGGTCCTGGGAGGAGGCCGTCGCCGCAAGGAGGACCCGGTGGACCCGGCCGTGGGACTGCGGGTCCTGGTGCACCGGGGCGACCGGGTCCGGCCGGGGGACCCTTTGGCCATCCTCTGCTACAACGACCCAGACCGGGTCCCGGAGGCCGAGAGACTGCTCCGGGGGGCGTGGCGGGCCGGCCCGGGGCCCGTGGTCCGCCGTCCCCGGCTGATGGGCCTCGCCGGGAAGGCCTCGTCCCCGCCCGCGGACGCCCGGGGCCCTTCGTCCAAAAAAACCGCTTGACACGACTGCCTTGTTTTCCTACCATCCGCCCCGTTTGAAAAGGTGACGTGGAGGATCGGAATGCCCCTGGCCCCCGAGCAGAAGCTGGCTCTCGTCGAAAAACATCGCGTCCACGAGACCGATACCGGCTCGCCGGAGGTGCAGGTGGCGCTGTTGACCGAGCGGATCCGGTACCTGACGGAGCACTTCAAGACACACCAGAAGGACCACCACTCCCGGCGAGGCCTGCTGAAACTGGTCAGCCAGAGGCGGCGCCTGCTGGAGTACGTGAAGCGGTCCGACGTCAGCCGGTACCAGAAGATCATCGCCCTGCTGGGCCTCCGCCGCTAGGCGGATCCGGACAGGACGAGGCTCGGGTTCTCGTCTCCCCCACCCACCGGTGTCCGGCAGCAGCGCGGAAGAGGGACTTCCGCCGGGGCCGCCGGCCTGCCTGGAGAGGAGCCCATGATGCATCGAGAGGTCTTCGACTGGTTCGGGAAGAAACTGTCCATTGAGACTGGTCGGCTGGCCAAGCAGGCCCACGGAGCGGCCCTGGTCTCCCTGGAGGACACCGTGGTGCTGGTCACGGCGGTGGCCGCCCCGACCGCCCGGGAAGGCACGGACTTCGTGCCCCTGACGGTGGAGTACATGGAGCGGACCTACTCCGCCGGTCGGATTCCCGGCGGCTACTTCAAGCGGGAGGGGCGGCCCACCGAGGTGGAGATCCTGAATTCCCGGCTGATCGACCGGCCCATCCGCCCGCTGTTCCCGAAGGGATGGCGCTACGAGACCCAGGTGATCGCCCTGGTCCTGTCGGCCGACAAGGAGAACGACCCGGGCATCCCGGCGATGATCGGCGCCTCGGCCGCGCTGATGTTGTCGGACATCCCCTTCGAGGGCCCCATCGCCGGCCTCCGGGTCGGGCGGCTGGACGGCCAGTTCGTCGTGAACCCCACCTACGCCGAGCGGGAGGAGTGCGACCTGGACCTGGCCGTCGCGGTGGGCCCCCAGGGCCTCACGATGGTGGAGGGCGGGGCGAAGTTCGTCTCCGAGAAGGCGATGGTCGATGCCCTGCTCTTCGCCGAGAAGGCTGCCCAGCCCGTGCTGGAGATGCAGCGTCGCCTCCAGGGGCTGGCGGGGAAGCCCAAGCGGCCGACCCCCGTGGCCCCGAAGGACGAGGCGCTCCGGGCCGAGGTCCGGCGCCTGGCCTGGGAGCCGATGTGTCAGGCCCTCTCGATCCAGGAGAAGCATCCCCGCCACGAGGCGGTCACGAAGGTCCTGGAGGACACGAAGGCGGCGCTGGCGGAGCGGTTTCCCGGGCGGGAGGCCGAGATCGCCGACGCGGTGGGCGCCCTGGAGCGCGAGCGGCTCCGGGGCATGATCGTGAACGAGGGGAGGCGCCTGGACGGCCGGGACCTGGTCACGGTCCGGCCGATCTCCTGCGAGGTCGGGGTCCTGCCCCGGACCCACGGATCGGCCCTCTTCACCCGGGGTGAGACCCAGGTCATCGTCTCGGTGACCCTGGGGACCTCCGAGGACGAGCAGCGGATGGACCTGCTCCGGGGCGAGTTCTTCCGCAGTTTCATGCTGCACTACAACTTCCCGCCCTTCAGCGTGGGCGAGGTGAAGCGCCTCGGGGGGCCGTCCCGGCGGGACACCGGCCACGGCCATCTGGCCGAGCGGGGGGTCCAGGCGGTGCTCCCGGCGAAGGACCAGGGGTTCCCCTACACGATCCGGGTGGTGTCCGAGGTGCTGGAGTCCAACGGGTCCTCCTCGATGGCCACCGTCTGCGGGGCCTCGATGGCCCTGATGGACGCCGGCGTCCCGATCCGCTGCCATGTGGGCGGCGTGGCGATGGGCCTGATCAAGGAAGGGGACCGGGTGGCGGTGCTGACGGACATCCTGGGGGACGAGGATCACCTGGGCGACATGGACTTCAAGGTGGTCGGCACCCGGGAGGGCATCACCTCGGTGCAGATGGACATCAAGGTGGACGGCCTCGACGAGGCCATCCTGACCCGGGCCCTGGAGCAGGCCCGCCTGGGGCGACTCCACATCCTGGATCACCTGGAGCGGGCCATCCCGAAGGCCCGGGACGACTACTCCCCCAACGCGCCCCGGATTCAGCTGCTGAAGATCAAGACCGACCGAATCCGGGACCTGATCGGCCCCGGGGGACGGAACATCCGCCAGTGCCAGGCCGACTCGGGGGCCCGGATCGAGGTCGAGGACGACGGCACCGTCACGATCGCCGCGACGTCCGCCGAGTCGATGAACAAGGCCATCGCCCTGGTGAAGGGCCTCACCGACGACGCCGAGGTCGGACAGACCTACCTCGGGGAGGTCGTGAAGGTGACCGACTTCGGGGCCTTCGTCCGCATCCTGCCCGGTGTCGAGGGGCTGGTCCACATCAGCGAACTCTCCAGCCAGCGGGTCAAGCGGGTCGAGGACGTGGTCCGGGAGGGCGACGAGGTGCTGGTGAAGTGCATCGGCATCGACCCGAAGAGCGGCAAGATCCGGCTCTCCCGCCGCGAGGCGATGGAGGATCGCGCGGCCGCGGACCAGGGCCGCGGCGAGGCCGGCGATCCCCAGGATTGATCGGGTTCCACGACGCCGGAGGCCCCATGTCCGGTGACCCCCTGCCCCGCCTCCGGTTCCTGCGGCTGTCCCGGCGGCAGCCCCCCCTGCCTCTTCCGAGGTACGCCACCGAGGGATCCTCCGGCATGGACCTCGCCTCGGACGAGGACCTGGAACTCCAGCCGGGGCAGCGGGCCCTGGTGTCCACGGGGTTCGCCGTGGCGGTTCCCCCGGGACTGGAACTGCAGGTCCGGCCCCGGAGCGGCCTCGCTGCCCGCCACGGGGTCACGGTGCTGAACGCCCCGGGAACCGTGGACAGCGACTACCGGGGCGAGGTGAAGGTGGTGCTGGTGAACCTGGGCGAGGCCCCCTTCCCGGTGCATCGGGGGGACCGGATCGCCCAGGCGGTCCTCTGCCCGGTGGTCCGGGCGGATCCCGAGGAAGTCCTCGACCTGGACCGGACCGACCGGGACGACGGAGGGTTCGGCTCGACGGGCCGGTAGCAGATCGCCACCCGGGCTCCGGTGTCCCCCGGCGGCCGCTAGGTTCCCACCAGCGGGAGTTCCGGCTCCACCTCCCCCGGGGGGGGGGCCGGAGCCTGGATGCCGGGGATCGGGGCCCGGCTGCGCTGGGGCCGGATGCGCGCCCGCCGGATCCCGTAGCGGAGGATCATCGCGATCAGGTCGTCGTACGAGATCCCCACCGCCTTGGCGATCAGACACATGTCGCTGAAGTCGGGGGTCAGCCCCGGCAGCGGGTTCACTTCCAGCACGTAGGGGACCTGGTTCTGGTCCCCCAGCCGGATGTCCACCCGGGCGTAGTCCCGGCATCCCAGGGCCAGGAAGGCCCGGCGGGCCGTCGTCCCCAGCAGGCGCTCCAGGCGGCGGTCGATCCGGGCCGGGCAGTCGTAGCGGACCTGCTTGTCCCAGTCCTGCTTGATCTCGTAGGAGTAGACGGGGTATGGGCGGGTGGGGTCCAGGAAGACCACCTCCAGGGGCGGGAGGATCCGGAATCCCCCGTCGGTCTGGAACAGCGCCACGGTGAACTCCCGCCCCCGGACGTACTGCTCCACCAGCACCGGCTGCTGGTAGCGGGCGATGGCGGCCTGCACGGTGGTCCGGAGCGATCCCTCGTCGGTCACGACGGCGTTGGACAGGATCCCCTTGGAGGACCCCTCGGCGTTGGGCTTCACGATGAGCGGGAAGGCCATCCGGGGGTCCAGGCGGTCCCGGGCGGTCTGGAACAGCTGGCTCGCGGGGGTCGGGATGCCGTTGCGGAGGAACAGTTCCTTCGCCAGGGCCTTGTCCATCGCCACCGAGAGGGCCGTGCCGTCGGACCCGGTGTGGGGAATGCCCAGCATGTCGCAGAGCACCGGGACCTGGGCCTCCCGGGTCCGGCCGCGCCAGCCCTCGGCGATGTTGAAGACCACGTCCACCCGGGCATCGGCCAGCCGGGCCGCGAGGGTGTCGTTGGCCTCGAGCATCACCACCGTGTGTCCCAGGCGCTCCAGGGCCTCCCGGATGGCCTGGATCGTCTTCGGCGGGTCGTACTCCGCCTCGGCGTCGTGGTCCATCGTGGGGTTCTGCCGCTTCAGGTTGTAGGTGAAGCCGACCCGGAGGCCCTTGCGGTCCTTCGTGGCCGGGATTCCCCCGAAGGACAGGAACGACCGGCGCCGGCGGGAGGCGGCGTCCACCAGGCGCTGGATCACGTCCTCGACCGACAGTCCCCGACGATCGGCGGCGACCAGGAAGGGCGCGTGGGGACGCAGCTGGGGCAGGGCGTTCACCTCCAGCAGGTAGGGGACCCCGTCGGGGGTCAGGCGGAAGTCGAACTGGGCCCAGTCCCGGAGGTTCAGGACCCGGACCAGGCGTTTCACGTAGGCCCGCAGCAGCCCCAGCACCGACTCCGGGAGGACCGCGGGACAGCGGAGGGCCGGGCCCGAGGTCTGGCTCCAGGGGAGGTGGCGGAAGGTCAGGCCCCCGGGGAAGAGCACCTCGCAGGGGGGAAGGACCCCGTCCCCCACGCCCTCCAGGAATCCCACCGCCAGGTCGGTTCCCGGGAGGTAGTCCTCGACCAGCACCGCCTCGTAGCGCGTCAGGGACGCCCGGACCTTCTCCTCGACCTCCCGGGCGGTCCGGCAGAGGGCGTCGGGTCCGATGCCCCGGGTCTGGTCCTCGTGGGCCGGCTTCACGAAGGCCGGCAGGTGCAGCGACGACCAGGGGATCGACCCCACCATCGAGGCGGTGACCAGGATTCCCGGGGCCACCGGGACGCCGTTCTCCCGGGCCATCACCTTGGTCAGGTGCTTGTCCGCCGTGAGCATCAGGGCCGGCGGCGCGGACCCGGTGTAGGACAGACGCAGTTCCGCCAGCAGGGCGGGGTAGGGAGTCTCCCGTCCCGGGCCCCGCTGGCGGTCCACCAGCGAGAACACGACATCCGGGGCGAAGGACCGCAGCTGGATCAGCACGGCCTCGAGCCCCTCCTCCGCCGAGAGGGTCTGGACCTGGTGCCCCTTCCGCTGCAGGGCCCCGGCGACCAGTTCCACCTCGGGGGGGTCCCGGCCGTCCCAGGGCTCCTCCTCCTGCCCTCCGTACAGCACCCCGACCTTCATCGTCCCCTCCATTCCCTCGCGGTTTCGACACGGGAAGAACGCCCGGTTCCCGCCCCCCGGAGGGAGCGGTTCAGGCCCGGCGGGGCCGACCCCCGGGACCCGGCATCGCCCGGACGCGCCAGCAGTGGAAGGGCATCGGCCGCTCTCTGGCAATCCTGCCGGACTTCTACAACAATTCCCCCCCATGGACAAGTGCCTGGCGGTCCTTCCCCTGACCCTCCTGCTGGTGCTGGCGGCGGGGGTCCGCGAGGCCGCGGCGACCCCCTCCGTCGAGGCCGGTCTCGCCGGCTCCTACGTCCTCGGCCACCGGCCCGGCGCCGGGGACCTCCAGGGACCGGAGCCTCAGGTGACCGTACGCCTCGGGGTCGCGCCGGACTGGGACCTCTTCCTCCGGGCCTCCCTGGCCCTGTTCCCCCAGGACGGGGGCACCGACCTCCTCTCGGTGCTGGCCGGCACGGCGCTCGTGATCGACGATTCCGCCTGGATCCCGGCGGTCTTCCTCGGGATCGGGTACCAGGGGGCGATGGCCCGGGGGGACCTCGGACCGAACGGCGTGGTGACCGGGGGCTTCCACCTGGACCGGCGGGTCCTGCCGTCGTTCCGGGTCGGGATCGGGGCCGAGGTCCGGCTGCCGTTCCTGCAGCGTTCCCTTCTTCCCTGGCTGGCGGCGATCTCCCTGCGGTTCCTCTGGGGGCCGACAGGACCCGCCCGTTGACAGGGGTGCCCGGAAACCGCATCTTGCCGAGGCCCCCGGCGGACGGGGATCGACCAGGAGGAAATGCCATGTTCTTCGACCCCCTCTACCTGCTGATGATCGCTCCCGCGCTGCTGCTGTCGATATGGGCGCAGTTCAAGGTCAAGCGGAACTTCGCCCGGTACCAGCAGGTCCCGTCCTCTTCGGGCCTGTCGGGCGCCCAGGTGGCCCAGCGGATTCTCCGGGGCAACGGGATCCACGACGTGACCGTCGAGGAGGTCCAGGGCTTCCTGTCGGACCACTACGACCCGGCCCACCGGGTGCTCCGCCTCTCCCCGGCGGTCTACCGGGGCCTGTCGGTGGCCGCCGCGGGGATTGCCGCCCACGAGGCCGGCCATGCCATCCAGCACGCCCGGGCCTACGGGCCCCTGCGCCTGAGGAGCGCCCTGGTCCCCGTGGCCTCCCTCGGGTCGAACCTCTCGTGGATCCTGATCATGGCAGGCCTGATCATCCAGTGGACCACGCTGGCCTGGGCGGGGATCGCCCTCTTCTCGGCCGCCGTGCTCTTCAGCCTCGTCACGCTGCCCGTGGAGTTCGATGCCTCCCGGAGGGCCAAGGACGTGCTGCCGGCCCTGGGCCTGGTCTCCCCGGCGGACCAGAAGGGGGTCTCGGCGGTGCTGGACGCCGCGGCGATGACCTACGTGGCCGCGGCCGCCGCGGCGATCCTCCAGCTCCTCTACTTCGTCCTCCGGGTGACCGGATCGTCCCGCGATTGACAAACCCGCTCCCCGGGATATCATTCGCCGCTCTTTTCCTCGGTGGAGGCAGAAGATGGCGTCTCCGACGAACAAGGTGGACAAGATCCGGAAGAACAAGAGGGCGGCCCTGGGCCAGCGGCGGAAGCGGGAGATCCGGAAGGAGATCCGGCAGCGGACCGCCGAGGTCGGGCGGATGCTGGGCCTGGGGCCCGGCGCCCTGGAGGCCCCCTCGGCCGACCGGAAGGACTGATTCGACTCCTCCCCCCGGCGGCGCCGGAGGAGCCGCCCGCCCGGGGGAGCAGAAAGGAGCATAACCATGGCGCAAGTGCTGAAATCCCTGGATCCGGCGGTCCTCGCGAAACTGCCCCCGACCCTTTCGGGGAATCCCCCCCACCGGATCGTGGACGCCTGCGTCGGCTGCGCCCACATCCAGGACATCGCGGATCAGCGGTACTGCAAGGCCTTCGCGGACCCCGCGGCGAAGTGGCAGTTCGGGCCCTGCAACCTGGGAACGCACGTGGTGCGCAAGATCGCCACCGAGACCCGCAAGGTGAACCCCCTGAAGGCCTCCAAGAAGGCCATGAAGGGCGGTGGCGGCAAGTAGGCGGCCGGTTTCCCCTTCCGGGCTCATCCGTCCGGGGCGCGGCCCCGGACCCTCCCGACCGCACCACCCGTCGCGGCGCACGCAGGGCACATCCGCCGGCCAGATTCCCGATTCCGAGGAAGAGCGTCAGTTCCCGGCGGGAGCCGGCGACGGGGCAGAGGGTTGTGGCGCGGCCTTCGGGAAGGTGATCTTCTTCTCGACTCTCCAGACCTTCTCCTTCTTCCCGATGGAGGCCAGTTTCCATTCCGAGGGCTCGATGCGGAACTGGACCCGGGCCAGGTTCGGGTAGATGGGCGTCAGGGTGATCTCGTGCTCGACGGTCCGGGGCAGCAGGTGGATGATCAGCAGCCTCCCGTCGTCCTCGAAGACCGCCTCGTCCCAGGCCTCGCCGTCCACCAGCAGTTTCGCGTAGTCCGAACTGAGGTGGATCCGGACCTCCCCGGTCGTCACCTCGTCCGGGCTGGCGGGAGCCGGTTCCCCCTGGGCCCGGGCCGCGCAGGGAACCAGCAGGAAGACCGTCAAAAGCCACGATCCGATCGAACCACGCATGGCAGACCTCCACGGTGACCACCCAGCCCGAATGCTAGGACTTCCGGGACTTGCTGGCAAGCGGCCAGGCGGTGCGGACCGGGGGAGGGTGCCCGGGAGGACCGCCCGGGAGGGAACCGGGGCCCGCGCCGGGGGGCCGGCCCATTCTACCAGTTGCCCTCCACGACGCTGGAAGATTTCCTTGCAACGGGATACTTTGATATCATCTGCTCGTTCACTGCGCCCCAGGATTCCCGGCTCGTCCGGTAAGGAGGGGAATCGGGCAACGTCCCTGAAGGCCGAGGAGGTTCCCATGGAGCCACGCTGTCGCCGGTACGCGTTGACGGTCCTGCTGACTCTCTCGATGGCCGCCTGCGGCGGGGGAGGGGGGCAACGGCCGGACTTCGGCTTCGAGGACACCCCGGACGAGGGGGCGGACCTGGTGACGCCCGATGCGCCCCGGGATCTCCCCGAGGACGGCACCCGGGACCTGCCGGGAGACGAGGGCAAGGACACGCCCGACGTCCGCGACGTGCCCGAGGTCCCCGGGGACCCGGGGGACCAGGGGCCCGACGTGATCTCCTGCGAGACGGACAGGGACTGCCCCGACGACCCGGTGAACCAGTGCCTCGTCGGACACTGCGAGGGCCAGCGGTGCACGCTGGTTCCCCGGGACTGCAACGACGGCCTCGACTGCACCTACGACGAGGTCTGCGACCCCGATCGTCCGGGCGGATGCAACCACATCTTCCTGCCGAACGTGCCCTGCCTGCCCTGCTCGGCCGACGACCAGTGCCGGAGCGCCAGTTCCTGCGACCAGAACACCTGCGTGGAGTGCCCGAAACCCGGATCGACGCTGGACCAGTTCGACTGCCCGGAAACGGGGAAGGTCTGCCGGCACCTGCCCTGCGCCGGCTGCGAGGACAACAATCCCTGCACGATCGACTCGTGCGATTCCCGAGGGGTCGTGCACAACGACCCGAAGCCCTGCACCGACTACAACCCCTGCACCGCGGATTCCTGCAACCTCCAGACGGGCGAGTGCGTCTTCACGCCCATCCCGGACTGCATCCTGTGCCAGATCGGCGACAACACCTGCAACTCCCCGGAGAACAACCCCAGCCCGAAGTGCCTGATCGGGACCTGCACCGGCATCCCCCTGGAGAACGGGTCGGTTCCCTGCGGGGCCGGGTGTCCCGGGGGATCGGTCTGCGACCGGGCCAGCGGGTTGTGCCAGGTGAACATCTGCCGCTACACCCGGAATTCCTGCCAGGACGGGGACCTCTGCACGTCGGATCGCTGCGACGACGCCCTGGGCTGCCTCCACGAGTGCGTCTGCCCCGGGTGCACGGAACCCGGCGAGGACTCCCCCGAGTGCAACGACGGCAACCTCTGCACGCTGGACGCCTGCATCGCCGTGGCCCCGGGGAGCACCTGCGCCGAGGGCGCCAACTACTGCGCCTACCGGCCCCTGTCCTGCGACGACGGTAACCCCTTCACCTGGGACACCTGCGATCCGGCCCTGGGGTGTCTGCACAACCTGCTGCCCCAGGAGTGCCTCTTCGACCAGGACTGCCAGCAGGTGGTGGGGCTCTGCGGCGACGGCATCTGCGAGGGGGGGACCTGCCGCCTCGAGCCGAGGTCCTGCGATGACGGGGACCCCTGCACGATGGACGACTGCGCGCCGGACCGGGGCTGCGTCTACTCCCCGATCCCGGGCGGCTGCGGCGAGATCGTCTGCCGGAGCGAGCGGGACTGTGACGACGGGGACCCCTGCACGATCGACTCTTGCACGGCGGACCCCCTGGACCCGGGGAAGTCCTACTGCCACCACCGGGTGGATCCCTGCAACGACAGCAACCCCTGCACGACGGACTACTGCCAGGCCGGCAGCGGGTGCGTGCACATCACGATCCCCCAATGCATCGGGCCGGTCTGCCGAACCGACGGCGACTGCGAGGACGCCTCCCTCTGCTCCTTCGGGAAGTGCAACCGCCAGACCGGCGTCTGCTTCCAGGTCCCGAAGAACTGCGACGACGGGGACTCCTGCACGATCGACGAGTGCAGCCTGGCGAACGGCCAGTGCCGCCACTCCCTGGACGAGACGAAGCCGAACTGCGTCGGGTGCAGCACCGACAAGGAGTGCGAGGCGGCCAACACGAATCCCTGCCGAACGGCCACCTGCAACCGGGACACAGGCTACTGCCGCTTTGAGGAAAAGGCCTGCAACGACGGGGACGAGTGTACGGCGGATTCCTGCGACCCGGCCAACGGGAACTGCAGGTTCCAGCGCATCCCGGGGTGCTTCCACTGCCCCAACGGCGTGCTGGACTGCCCGGAGCCCCCGGACTGCTGCCGGTATGCCGTCTGCGACAAGAGCCGGGACCCCCAGGGCGTCTGCGTCTACGAGGCGCTGATCTGCAACAGCGGGAACCTGTGCCAGACCGGCCAGTGCAACCCCGCGACCTGCAAGTGCGAGTTCGGCCCCCGGGACTGCGATGACCGCGACCCCTGCACGAACGACGAGTGCCGCATCGCCGTGGGCTGCGTGAACACCCCGGTGGTCTGCAACGACAACGACAAGTGCACGAACGACAGCTGCAACCCGGCGACCGGCCAGTGCGTCTTCACCCCGAGGGTCTGCGACGACGGCGACCCCTGCACCGAGGATTTCTGCAGCCCCACCTCGGGGACCTGCGAGATCCGGCCCTTCAGCTGCGACGACGGGAACCAGTGCACCAACGACTCCTGCATCCAGGGCGTGGGGTGCGTCCACACGCTGAACCCCTTCCCGCCCTGCGGCACCGGGTGCGCGAAGGACAGCGACTGCAACGATTCGAACTCCTGCACGACGGACCGGTGCGACCAGACCCAGACCCCGAGCCGATGCCTCTTCACGGTGAAGAACTGCGAGGACGCGGACCCCTGTACGCTGGACTACTGCAATCCGGCCACGGGGCAGTGCGAGCACCGGGGGCAGCTCTGCGACGACCAGGACCCCTGCACGATCGACTGGTGCGACCAGTCGGGCAACTGCCGGCACACCAGCGCGTTCCCCTCGGACGGGAACCGGTGCACCCAGGATTCCTGCGACGAGAACTGCGGCGGGGCCATCTTCCTGCCCTACAAGAACCCCGACGAGCCGGCCTGCGCGAACTTCCGGTGTACCAGGGATGCCGACTGCACGATCCAGGGCAACCTCTGCGCCACGGGCAGGTGCAACACCGCCACGGGGGTCTGCTCGGCCCAGTGCGTCGCCTGCGATGACAACAATTCTTGCACGGTGGACCGGTGCAACCCGGTCACGGGCCAGTGCCAGCATCTGCCGACGGTCTGCGATGACGGCAACCTCTGCACGCGGGACACCTGCGACCGGGCCACGGGACGCTGCCTCTTCACCCCGACCGACTGCGACGACGGCAATCCCTGCACCATCGACTTCTGCAACAGCATGACCGGCGCGTGCCAGCACGAACTGGTCCTTTGCAACGACAACGACCCCTGCACGAAGGACCAGTGCGACCGGACCACCGGGCAGTGTACCTACACACTGACATCCTACGACGACAACGATCGTTGCACCGAGGACTACTGCGACCGGTCCACGGGCCAGTGGATCAGCGTGCCGATCGACTGCGACGACGGCAATCCCTGCACCGAGGACCTCTGCGATCCGAGGACCGGCCTGTGCTCCTACAAGGTGAAGGCCTGCGACGACGGCAACGCCTGCACCGAGGACGCCTGCTCGCCGCTGACCGGCCAGTGCGTCTTCCTGGCGAAGGACTGCGGAGAGGCGCCCCCCTGCGCCACGCTGGCCTGCGACCCCCAGACCGGCCTCTGCACCGCCCGTCCCCGGAACTGCGACGACGGCAACGCCTGCACCGACGACTTCTGCGACCCGAACACGAACCAGTGCGGCCACCGGGTGATCGACTGCTCCGACGACAATCTCTGCACCGAGGACACCTGCGATCCGGCCCGGGGCTGCCGGCACGCGGACAAGAGCCTGCTGTGCAACGACGCGGATCCGTGCACGACGGACACCTGCGACCCGATGGTCGGGTGTCGCCATGCCCGGATCACGGCGCCGCCCCAGTGCCCCGCCTGCACCCGGGACATGGAGTGCTTCGACGGCAACCTCTGCGTCTTTGCCCGGTGCGAGGGCGGCGCCTGCGTCTACACCCCGACCACCGCCTGCGAGGACCAGGACCTCTGCACGACGAACCTGTGCGACGGGCGGACCGGGTCCTGCCAGGCCATCCGGAAGGACTGCAACGACCTGCTGAAGTGCACCCAGGACCTCTGCAACCCCGTCACGGGGGCCTGCTTCCAGCAGCCGGTGGTCTGCGACGACCAGAATCCCTGCACGGTGGACGAGTGCGACATGGGCACCGGCGCCTGCGGCTTCGTCGAGGCCACCTGCTCCGACGGCAACCCCTGCACGCTGGACTTCTGCGACCCGGTGCTCGGCTGCGTGCACGCGGATGCCTCGGCGGCCTGCGACGACGGGAATCCCTGCACCCAGGATTCCTGCGACCTGCGGACCGGGGCCTGCGTGCACATGGCGAAGACCTGCACCTCCGCGGACAAGTGCCGGGACTCCTACTGCTCCCCGATCACCGGGGAATGCGAGACGGCCCCGAAGGACTGCGATGACCGCAATGCCTGCACGGCGGATTCCTGTGATTCGGCCACCGGCAAGTGCCTCCACGTGGCGAAGTCCTGCGACGACGGCAATTGCTGCACCCGGGACCTCTGCGAGGCCTCGACCGGCGTCTGCACCCACTCGCCCGAGACCTGCAACGACCAGAACCCCTGCACGCTGGACACCTGCAGCCCGCTGACCTGCGGCTGCGAGTACCGGGCGGTGAACTGCGACGACGGGAACCCCTGCACGCTGGACCGCTGCTCCCCGTCCTCCGGGGGATGCGTCCACGACCCGATGACCTGCAACGACGACAACCCCGCCACGCTGGACCTCTGCGTGCCGGAGGTCGGGTGCGTCTACCGCCCGACGGGCACCTGCACGAAGAACAGCGACTGCAACGACCAGAACGCCTGCACGACCGACACCTGCTCGGGCAGCCGGTGCTCCTGGACCAACAAGGCGTGCAACGACAACAACCCCTGCACGGTGGACTGGTGCTCGGCGGTGACGGGGGCCTGCCAGAACACCCTGGTGAACTGCGACGACGGGGACTTCTGCACGGTCGATTCCTGCGACCCGGCGACGGGCGCCTGCCGCCATGTCCCGAGGTCCTGCGACGACGGGACGAAGTGCACCACCGACGCCTGCGACCCCGCCACCGGGGCCTGCGTCTTCACCCCGGTGAACTGCAACGACAACGACCCCTGCACCCGGGACGAGTGCTGGACGGCCTCGGGATGCGTGCATCTCCCGGTGGAGACCGACGACGGCAACCTGTGCACCACCGACGCCTGCGACCCGGTCTCCGGGCGGGTCACCCACGCGCCGGTGAACTGCAACGACAACGACCCCTGCACCGTGGACCTCTGCCTGGCCTTCAACGGGCAGTGCAGCAACGTGCCCAAGGACGTGGACGACGGGAACGCCTGCACGGTGGACCTCTGCGACCCGCAGACCGGCATCGTCCGGCACTTCGCGAAGAACTGCAGCGACGGGGACCCCTGCACGGTGGACACCTGCGAGCCGGGGAGCGCCCGGTGCATCAACACCCCGAAGCCTCTGGATGACGGCAATCTCTGCACGATCGACTACTGCGACCCGGTGTCGGGCATCGTCCGCCACGACCTGAAGCCCTGCAACGACAACAACCCCTGCACGCAGGACCTCTGCGACGAGCAGACCGGGAACTGCTACTTCCCGGACGTGCCGGTGGACGATTTCAACCCGTGCACGATCGATTCGTGCGACCGGGCGACGGGCCTCATCCGCCACGACCCGGTCACCTGCCCGGCCGACGACGACCCCTGCACCGACGACATCTGCATCCCGGGCCTGGGAGGATGCGGGAACGTCCCGAAGGTGGTGGACGACCGGAACTTCTGCACGATGGACTGGTGCGACCCGGTGACGGGGGTGGTGCACCACGACCCCGTGGACTGCTTCGACGAGAACCCCTGCACCCGGGACGAGTGCGACCCGGCCCGGGGGTGCGTGCACCCGGAGGTCCAGTGCGACGACGGGCTCGGCTGCACCTACGACCTGTGCAATCCCCTGACGGGGGCTTGCATCCACCGCCAGAAGCCCTGCGACGACGGCAACGAGTGCACCAGCACCGAGTGCGTCGAGCCGGAAGGCGTCTGCACCTTCGCCCCGAAGGACTGCAACGACGACGACCCCTGCACCATCGTGGACGTCTGCAACACCGGGACCGGGGCCTGCCAGTACATCGTCCGGGACTGCACCGACGAGGACGCCTGCACGGTGGACTTCTGCGACCCGGCGAGCGGGGCCTGCCGCCACACGCCGCGCCAGTGTCCGGGGGACCCCAACGACCAGTGCCTGGTGGGCTGGTGCAACCCGCCCGACGGCGAGTGCCGGATCGTCGCGAAGACCGACGTGGGCCGGGAGTGCGACGACCGGAATCCCTGCACGGTGGATTCCTGCGACCCGGCGACCGGGGCCTGCACCAACACGCCCACGGGCAACTGCACGCCGTGCTCCTTCGAGGAGGACCCGGTCTGCGATGACGGGAGCGCCTGCACGCTGGACCGGTGCGACATGGTGCTGGGGATCTGCTACTCGGTGCCGGTGGTCTGCGACGACGGCAATCTCTGCACCTCCGAGACCTGCGACCCGTCCGTCGGCTGCGTCTACGTCGAGAAGGACTGCTCCGACGGCAACCTCTGCACGGTGGACCTGTGCGACATCTACTCGGGCAACTGCTACCACCCGCCGGTGAACTGCGATGACGGGTCGGTCTGCACGACCGACTCCTGCCATCCCGCCACCGGGTGCCAGCACGTGATCCGCTGCCAGGACACGGACCCCTGCACCGAGGACACCTGCGACTTCGCCACCGGGGAGTGCCTCTACCCGGTCAAGTCCTGCGACGACAACAATGCCTGCACCCGGGACTACTGCGTGGTCGAAAGCGGCGTGCCGGTCTGCCACAACGACGTCATCTCGACCTGCGGGGACGGCGACCCCTGCACCATCGATTACTGCAACCCCGGGACCGGGCGGTGCGAGAACCCGCCCGAGTGCGAGGACCTGGATGCCTGCACGCTGGACGTCTGCGTCACCGAAGCGGGACAGTTCCTCCGGTGCGAATTCCAGCAGAAGGACTGCGACGACGGCAGCCTCTGCACGCTGGACCTCTGCGATCCGGCCAGCGGGGCCTGCCTGCACGTCCCCGTCGACTGCGACGACGCCAACCTCTGCACGTTGGACTCCTGCGATCTGGCCACCGGCGAGTGCGTGAACGAGCCCCGGTCCTGCAACGACGGGGAACCCTGCACCGACGACTACTGCTATCCCCTGGACGGGAGCTGCCGGACCCGCCCGACGGTCTGCGACGACCACGATCCCTGCACCGACGACGCCTGCGTTCCGGGCCAGGGCTGCGTGTTCACTCCGGTGGAGCCCTGCACGCCGTGCACCGAGGACGCCGAGTGCGCCGACACGAACCCGTGCACCGACGACGTCTGCAACCTGGGGCTCGGCGGCCGGTGCACGAACGAGCCGAAGAACTGCTCGGACCTGAACCCCTGCACCGGGGACCTCTGCGACCCGGCCACGGGCCAGTGCCGGAATCCCGCGCTGTGCGTGGACGGCCTGAACTGCACGGTGGACGGGTGCCTCCCGGACGGCGGCGGCATCGTCTGCGTCTTTTCGCCCATCGACTGCAACGACGACAACCTGTGCACGCTGGACGCCTGCGTGGAGGCCACGGGCAAGTGCGTCCGGGAGCCGGTGGTCTGCAACGACTTCCTGCCCTGCACGGTGGACGCCTGCAGCCCGATCCTCGGGTGCTACGTCACCGACGTGACCTGCAACGACGGGGACCCCTGCACCGCCGACTCCTGCAACCCGGCCAACGGCCAGTGCGTCTTCACGCCGTTGACCTGCGACGACCAGAATGCCTGCACGGTGGATTCCTGCAACGAGAACGGGTGCCAGCACCAGCCCGTCACGTGCAGCGACGACAACCGGTGCACGATCGATTCCTGCGAGCCCGGGTTCGGGTGCGTCTTCACACCGAAGGTCTGCGACGACGGCGACCCGTGCAGCATCGACTACTGCGATCTGGCCGACGGGGGATGCCACGTCCGGAACAAGTGCGACGACCGCGACGCGTGCAC
>Ga0302250_1000571_pt1 | contig 34642 bp, 34 predicted proteins | sample AAG_RA_Asp_MG_FD_193536 | JGI IMG/M metagenome (GOLD analysis project Ga0302250, IMG submission 193536) | Enriched activated sludge microbial communities from anaerobic digester in WTTP, New Holstein, Wisconsin, United States - AAG_RA_Asp | ecosystem: Engineered > Bioreactor > Anaerobic >...
TCTTGGATTGATAATTGTCCGCGCATATTTTTGATAGTTGTCAATCTTTGCAAATTGATTTTACCATTTTGTAATATGCGGGCAATAGGCGGTTTTAAGATTGATGCTCAAAATTGTGAGTAGTTACCAATTTTGCTCTTGCGGAGGGGGATTTTTGTGGTATAATGAAAGATGTTTTCGTTTAAAATCAATTGAAATTAACCAAAAATCGCATGTCTTCAGCATTGCAAAACGCGGGTGAGTTTATCTGGGAAGTGGCCAAAATCGTGATTTTGGCGCTGGCGATCGTGTTGCCAATCCGTTATTTTTTGTTCCAGCCGTTCGTCATCCAGGGTTCGTCAATGGAGCCGAATTTTTACGAGGCGGATTATCTGATCGTTGACGAGCTTTCCTATCGCTTTCGCGAACCGGAAAGAGGGGAAGTGGTGGTCTTCAAATATCCGCTGGACGCTTCCAAGCGTTTTATCAAAAGGATTATCGGTTTGCCGGGAGAAACGGTGGAGATTAACGGCGGACAAGTGATTATCACCGCCGGGGAAAAAAGTTGGACGCTGGATGAGGCCTATATCCCGGCCGGATCAAAGGCGCCGGATATGCCGCCGGCAACCTTGTCATCCGGCGAGTATTTTGTGCTGGGGGATAACCGGCCTTATTCTTCCGATTCGCAGGATTGGGGAGAGTTGCCGCAAAGAAACATTATCGGCCGGGTGGAAGTCCGCCTCTGGCCGCCCAATAGCATCACGCGGATTCAGACGCCCAGCTACTAATTTGTTTTGTTATGAAACCGAAAATCCAAAGTGTCGCCGGCATGCATGATATTTTGCCCGACGATCATAAATATTACGAAAAAATCTATGAAACCGCCAAAGAGATCGCGGATTTTTACGGTTTCTCGCGGATAGAAACGCCGATTTTGGAAAACAGCGATCTTTTCATCAGGGGCACGGGCGCGACCACGGAGATTGTGCAAAAACAGATGTTTGTTTTCAAGACCAAGGGGAACGACAACGTGGCGTTACGCCCCGAGGGGACGCCGGCGGTCGTCCGCGCTTATTTGCAACACGGGATGGCCAATTGGCCGCCGCCGGTCAAACTTTGGTATTGGGGGCCGTTTTTCCGTTATGAAAAACCTCAAGCCGGCCGTTACCGCCAGTTTTGGCAATTGGGTTTTGAAGCGATCGGCCAGGGGGGAGCGATCATTGACGCGCAAATCATTCAAATATATTTCAATTTGTTGCGCGAGTTGGGTTTAAAGGACATCACCATTGAAATCAACAGCATCGGCGACGCGGTTTGCCGGCCGCAATATCGGCGGGCACTGGCCGGTTATCTGAGGAACCGCCAGAACTCTCTTTGCGCCGATTGCCGGCGCCGGGCGAAAGAAAATCCGCTGAGAGTGCTTGACTGCAAAGAAGAGAAATGTCAGTCGGTCAGAGCACAGGCGCCACAGGCGGTGGATCATCTTTGCGAGGAATGCAAGAAGCACTGCCAGGAAGTTCTGGAGTATCTGGAAGAGCTTGGCTTGCCCTATCGTCTGAATCCTTATTTGGTGCGCGGTTTGGATTATTATACGCGGACGGTCTTTGAAATGTTCCGGGAAGGAGAGGGGGAAAAAGCGCCGGTGGCGTTGGCCGGCGGCGGCCGCTATGACGCGCTGGTTAAAATGATGGGCGGCAAGGAAACTTTCGCGGTTGGCGGCGGCTTGGGAGTTGACCGCGTCGTTTTGGCGATGAAAGCCGCGGACGTTGAAATTGGCAAGGACAAGAAAGTGAAGGTTTTTCTGGCGCAACTGGGCGGACTGGGCAAGAAAAAATCGCTGAAGCTTTTTGAAGAATTGCGCCGCGCCCAAATTCCGACCGGCGAGGCGTTTGACCGCGATTCGTTGAAGTCCCAATTGAGGGTCGCCGACAAATACGGCGCCCGGTATGCGTTGCTTTTGGGCCAGAAAGAGGCGCTTGAAAACACCGTGATCCTGCGCGATATGGAATCGGGCAAACAAGAAATTTTGAATTTTGACGCCGCGGTGGCGGAGGTGAAAAAACGCCTGCGGAAGTGAGGTTGACGAATAATTGAAATTGAGGTAAATATATGGAGTGCGTGTTTTGCGACATTATCAACAAAAAGATTCCGGCAACAACGGTTTGGGAAAACGACCGGGTGCTGGCGTTTGAAAATATCAAGCCGGTGCATCCGGTGCACGTGTTAATCATTCCCAAGAAACACATTGCCAGCATTCAAGAGGCGGAAGCGCCGGACGGGGAGTGTTTGTTGCAGATTTTACTGGCGGTTCCCAAAATCGCCAAAATTAAAGGCGTGGACAAAACCGGTTATCGCTTGATTATCAATTGCGGCAAAGATTCCGGTCAATCGGTGGATCATCTGCACGTTCACTTGGTGGGCGGCGAGGAATTGCCGTTTGCCACCGGCTAGAATTTTGAATTTGTATTTTGCTCATCAACCCAATAACTAATTAACTATTCATATGGCTTTAGAAATCAGAAGAAAACAGCGCGAAAACGCGCAAGCGATGATGCGCCGGTTTCAAAAAGCGGTGCAACAAAGCGGCATTTTACTGGAAAAGCGCCGGCGGCAGTTTGCCAAGCGGACAAAATCGGACAATATGCAGAAAAAATCCGCCCTGCGCAAAATTGAAACCAAGAAAAAATACGATTTAATCAAAAAAATGCGCAAAGCTTAACGGCGCATTTTTTGCTTTTAACAATGCTAAAAGATAAAATCAACGAAGACTTCAAAGCGGCGTTCAAGGAAAAGAGGGAAGGCGAGCTTTCGGTTTTGAAGAACCTTAAAGCCGCTCTTCTTAACAAAGAAAAAGAAAAGCAATTCCAAGCCGGCAAGGCGGGCGAAGATATTGCCCAAGCGGCGCTTGCCGATGATGATATCATCGCCGTGATCTCCACCGAAGTTAAAAAACTTCGCGATGCCATCGCGCTGTTTGAGCAGGGGGGCCGCGCCGATCTGGTTGCGCAAAACAAGGGAGAGATTGAAGTCCTGATGCGTTATCTGCCCGCCCAGCTTGGCGAGGATGAAATCAAAAAACTTGTCGCCGACGCCGTCGCGCAGGCCGGCGCGGCCACGATCAAGGACATGGGCAAGGTGATGGGAATTTTGATGCCCGAAATAAAGGGCAAAGCCGACAGCGGCCTGGTCGGAAAGCTGGTGAAAGAGGCGCTGTCACAGAATTTCTAAATTAAATTAACAAAACAAAACAGGGTAGGCCCTGTTTTTTTGGCGTTGATTTGTTAGAATGAATTAATTTGAATAGAAACAAATATCAATGAAAACAAACCAAAACGGATTTGCGACGATTGCTGTCGCGCTGATAGTCGCGGCCACGCTTTTGGCCGGCGCCGGGGTTTTGGTTTGGCAAACCCAAATTGCCAAGCCAACGCCGCCAGCCGCACCCGCGGTCCAAGAAACCGGGCCCCAAACTGCATCTGATCAAATTGAAACCGTCAATGTTTCCAATTGGGAAATATATCGTTGGAAAGGATTTGAATTCCAATATCCGGCAAATTGGATTGTTGAAAAAACATATTACCAATCTGCGGCTTTGCAAGCGCAAGAAAGCGTCTCCGAAAATATCAGTTTAAAAATATTCCCCGATATTTCAAAAAAGGAGATTGATTTTATTGGGATTGGCGGCCACCAAATAAGTTGCGATTCTTCCGAAAACCATTCAAAATGCCAATTTAATTCTTTGATTTCAGACTTTATTTACACGGACAGCGGGAGCGAGGAAATTTTAAAAATATTTGAGCCGATCATCGCCACGATCAAGCTTGAAGAAAATAAATCTGTTGATACTTCAGATTGGAAAACCTACCGCAACGAGGAATATGGGTTTGAATTAAAATATCCTCAATCGTGGACTTTTGATGACGGGTCGTTTGGCGATTATACTCTTTCCCAAAACCGTTCATCTATCCAAATTAATTTTTCAAATGGCGCGAAAGGGCCGGAGGACGAATCGCAAAGCATATGTCAGCCGGGATATGCGGCGGGAATGTTTCAAATCGGCATTAAGCGGGTTGACGGCACGGGACAATCACATAGCGGTTTAAATTTTAATGAATTTGTAAATTTCATCATTGAAAACCCGGAAAGAGGCACGGCGCCCGGGACAATGCCCGTTTTGGAGCCGATGATTTTCGGAGGGCGTGCGGCTTTAAAATATGTTGATAGGGTAAAAGATTGCGATAAAACGAATTATTATATTGATCAAACGCCGAATCTTTATGCGGCCGGAATGACGATTGGCGCGAACAATGAGGACAAGCTGATTATGGATAAAATTATTTCCACCTTCAAATTTATTGAGTCGGATATAAGATATGATATGTTTGGAAGGGGAGACTTTTCCACGATCGTTGAAGGTTATTATCAAAAGCGGGAATATGTTATTGGCGGCATTGCTGACAGTGATGGCAAAGAAGTTATTGATTCAAGACCATATTTTGCCATTACCAAATTTATGGATCCCGAATTTGAAAAAAGTATTAAAGACGCGGTTGAAAGAGGAAATGCCGTCAATCGCTATGAAGACGGCCGATATAATTTTAATTTGGGGTTTTTTGAAAATGGCAAAATAGGATGTATCAATTATTCAGATCCTTCGGCGATTTGCATAGACAGCGTCGTTGAATCGCGCATTAAAAATTCAACTTTACAAAATCCGGTTAAAATAGAACTATTTTTTGGCTTTCATGAACATACGGTCAATAATCTGGCCTATAAAATAGAAATAGTTGATTAATAAATCTACTGCGTAAATATTTTCTACTGCAATTTTTATCTTTCGGCTATGCCGAATTTATCGCTCGTCGGCAGACTTTAACTTCAAATATGCCTCCTTGCTCTTCACTCGGCTTGTTCAAAATCTGAAGGTTTTGTTCTGAAGTTAATTGGGCAACAGACATTGAATTTGGCAAGAATTGATTCAAAGCGGCGATATGTTAAAATGCAGGAATGAAAGATTGCGATTCAAAAAAAGAATGTTTAGGGTGCGATTGCCGCAAAAAAACGATTGCTGCCGGTGCCATGTTTTTGGTGTTGGTGGCCGCCGCGATTTTTCTGCTGGTCAGGCAAGCGCAAAGCCAGCCGTTTTTCGGTGCGGAATGGAAAAATTTCCGCGAAAATACTCTCGGAATTTCTTTTGCTTATCCGTCAAGTTGGAATTTGGTTGCGGATTACGATCATTACGCTCCGGGCATCTTTTCCGCGGAAATGGACAACAAAAAATGCGCCGGCGCGCCCGGAAAGTGCGGTTCCGAATGCATTGACTTGCGGATACTGGCGGCGGAAAAACCGCTTGACGGCCGGGGAGACAGTTTGGTGGTTCAGCTTTACGAGGATTTTATGATGGTGCGCGATTTTTCCGTTTCTCCGCTGGTGGCCGAAATTGATTCGGGTTCCAAGAAAGTTTTCCAAGTGGATCACGGCGGTCCCACATTGGCGTTAACCGGCGCCTGCGCCGGTCCGCTCTACCTGTTTGAGGCGGGCGACTATTTTGTTTATGTGTTCGCCGGATACGGCAACAACGCCGTCGGCGTTACCGGGGACGTGGAAAAAATAATTTCATCGATAGACATCAAGTGATCACAAAATCGCTGAATCATAAACTCGCAAAAGCAGGGAGAACCTGTTTTTTTGCTGTTTGTTTGTAAAATGAATTTATCAAAATTAAAATTATGAAAACCAGCCAAAATGGATTTACCATGGCCACGACAGTGTTGCTGGGTTTTACCATCGTTATCGGCGCGTGGTTCGTTCTGACCCACTCTGGCAGGGCAGTTCTTGTTTTTTGTGACAGCGGTGCGAGGCGCTGGCGGCGGAAGGCTAAGGCGGTAATTTGATAATCTGACTTTCAAAATAAATGGGTTAAATCGTAAGTTGGCTTATGTTTTAACCGGGTTAATTTGTTAAAAATCGGCTAAACTTTCAAATTACTAACCCTTTATAAGGGTATAGTATTGACAATCACTAACCCTTTATGGTAGGTTAGAGGTATGAAAAATAAAGACTTACAAGAATACATTCAGACGCAAATCGTTTCCGCGTCCAAGCGATTGCGGGGAATGGCCAATGATGCGCAAGACAAGCCGTTTTTCAAGCGGAGCGTGTTTTTTGAGTTGCGCCGTTACATGCTTGATTTTTTGGCTAAAGGCGGTGAACCGCGGATAATCGTTATGCCCGGATTGCGCGGCACCGGCAAGACCACTTTATTGGCCCAGCTTTTTTTGTCATTGGATGGAAATGTCGGCAAATTTTATCTTTCGGCCGACGAAACGATAAAAAGATTTGGCATCGGTTTGTGGGACATTTTTGAGAACTATGAAGAATTGGTCGGCAAGCGTTTGGAAGAAATTGACGCGCCGCTGATTCTTTTTTTGGACGAAATCCATTACGACGAGAAGTGGGCGTTTTTTTTGAAGTCAATGTATGACAAATCAAAAAAAGTAATGATTTTTTGCACCGGATCGGCGGCGTTGTTGTTGCGCGAACAAGTTGGCGCCGATATTGCTCGCCGGGTTTTTTTTGTTGATGTCAATCCAGTCGGTTTTTCCGAGTATTTGCTTTTTAAATACGGCAAGCCGCCGGCAGATGAGGTAATGCGGGCGGTTGAGGGCGCGATTTTGCGTTCGCAAAGCGCCCAAGACGCGTTTGAAAAATTGCAAAAAGAAAGTGCCGGAATAAAAAAATACTGGCTGGATATTGATTTGCTGGAAATAAGCCGGTATGTAAAATTCGGGACATTTCCGTTTGCGCTGAAAATGGACAATGAGGGGATGGCGGCAAGTTTTATTGCGCAGATTATCAACAAGATAATCTATTCCGATATTCCGCAGTTTTACAAATTTGAAACCGAAACATTAAACCGGATTGATAAGATATTGTATTTGATTTCCGAAACATTGGGGGTGAGCGTGACAAAGTTGAGCCAAACGATGGAAATGAAGCCCGACACTTTGCGTCTCATTTTGAAATCTCTTGAAAGTTCCGGTCTGGTTTCGCGGGTTGCGCCTTTCGGCGCCCATTTTCGACAGGTTAAAAAACCGTCAAAATATCTTTTTGCAACGCCGGCGTTCCGATTTTCATATTTGGCGGCCAGAGAGAGCGCGGATGTATTCGAAAATTATCAGGGAAGTTTGTTTGAAGATTTGGCGGGAATGTATTTAAACGGAATTTTACCGCAGTTTGGCGATTGTTCGTTGACTTACGATGTTTCCGAGGGCGGCGCCGATTTTATTATTACCTTGGGCAAGCGCAGGATTGTGATGGAAATCGGCGCGGGCAAAAAAGGATATCGGCAGGCAATTGCGACGGCGCAAAAAATAAAGCCCGAATACAGCATTATTGTTTCTAATGACGAATTGGAATATTCAAAAGAGCGCAATGCGGTAAAAATTCCGCTGAAATATTTTCTTTTGATGCGATAAGAAACAGGAATAAAAAAATTATGAAAACCAGCCAAAATGGATTTACCATGGCCACGACAGTGTTGCTGGGTTTCACCATCGTTATCGGCGCGTGGTTCGTTTTGACCCACGATATGGCCGCTGTCCAAAGCGAATTGGAATCCGTCATTAACGAAATGCTTTCTATTTTCAGATAAAACCGATCCCACCCGCTCTGGCAGGGCGGTTCTTGTTTTTATTGGTTGTTTGTTAAAATAAAATAACAGGGTAAATATGAATCACCGATTAGCTTGATTACCGAATTCGTTTACCAACCCTTTATAAAGGGTTGGTATTGGTTTTTATTTTGCGTTTGGCGGTGATATAATGGAGCCATATTCAAAATTGTATGGCGAGGAGGAAAAAAGGAAATTATAATTTCAATTGGATAGTCGCGGGGCTGGCGGTCGGGGTTTTCGCGTGGATTGCCTTGGATTTTTATTTCAACGTCTACCGCTATCCGCAGGAAAAAGTTGATATCATTGAAGTTGCCGACAATCCCGAAACCGAATCCGCACTGCCGCCCGAACAAACTGCCGAAGAGGGCGCGCCCGCACCCGAAGGCGGGTTTGTGTTAGCGGTTTATCGCGATGATCGCTGGGGTCTGGAATTGCGCTATCCGACGGTTGCCGGCGATGCGCGTTGTCCGTCGCCCCAAAAGACCGAGGACGGATTTTCATTGGATGATTTCTATTTTTTTGCGGGGAGCGAAAATGAAACATTGGAAGATTTTATGGCGCGGCAGTTGCAGGGGATGGAAGTTGAATCGCGGGAAAACATCAATGCCGCCGGCCGGCCGGCGGTGAAAACTAGTTACCAAACTCCGAAGGCCGGCCTATACGGCAGTTCGGTGTTTGTTGAGAACGCCGGGCGGGTGTTTGAGTTTGGTATGCTGGCTAAAGAAGCGGCGGAAAAATGCGGCGGGGCGGACGATTATGACGAACGGCTTTATCAATCGGCCATTGCGACATTGAAATTTGCGGAATGACGCGGCGCCGCGTTGATTGATTTGCGTTCGGGCTTTTTGTCTGGTAAAATGAAGATGGAACCGATTATTGAAATTAACAATTTAACTGGCCGAAAAATCAACGCGCCGCTGATTAAAAAAGCGGCGGCGGCCGTAATGGAGGGGGAGTCAAAATCGCGCGGCGAACTGTCGCTGGTTTTTGTCGGAAAAAACAGGATCAGAGCGCTCAATAAAAAATATCGTATGGTGGATTGCGCCACTGATGTCCTATCTTTCGCGCATTGCGAAGGCAAAGAGCTTGTCGGCGGGAGAATTTTGGGAGAGTTGGTGATTTGTCCCGAAGTTGTCGCTCAAGACGCCAAGCAGGCGAGGCGCGCTTTTGATTGCCAAGCGGCGTGGGTGGCGATTCACGGAACGTTGCATTTGCTGGGATATGACCACGAAAAAAACGAGGCCGCGGCGCGTTCAATGCGCAAAAAGGAAGAAGAATATCTTTCAAAATTGAGAGTTGACTTTTAAAAAATTTTGCATGGCGAAATCATCATTGATCACCGGGTTGGACATTGGCACTAGTTCAATAAAGATCGCGGTGGCGCAAAAGCGCCCTGAAGAAGAAAATTTGGAAATCACTTATGCCGCCGGCCAGCCGTCGCGAGGGGTGCGGCGGGGAGTGGTGGTGGACGCGGAAGCCGCCGCCAAATGCATCGGCGAAGCGCTCAAGGCCGCCCAGTTGGCGGTGGGGCATGATTTGGAGGAGGTCCACATCAGCGTTAACGGCGGCCATATTTTTTGTACCCGGTCGCACGGATTGGTCTCGGTTTCCCGCGCCGACGGCAGTATTTCCGCCGAAGATGTTGACCGCGTTTTGCAGGCCGCCAGAACGATCTCTCTGTCTTCCAATAAAGAGATCGTTGATATTTATCCGCGGGAATTTGCGGTGGACGGGGAGTCCGGCGTCAAGGACGCCGTGGGAATGAAAGGAGTCCGCCTGGAAGCCGAAGTGCTGATCGTGGCGGGATTTACCCCTTACTTGAAAAATTCGGATCAAGCGGTGTTGCGCGCCGGTTTGGAGGTGGCCAATCGCGCGCCGGCGGTGATCGCCGCCGCGGGCGCGGCGTTGTCCGAACAACAAAAAGAATTGGGCGCCGCAGTGTTGGATGTCGGTGCGGGCACCACCGGATTAGCGGTTTATGAAGAGGGGGATTTGTCGCATATCGCGATTCTGCCGATCGGATCGGCCAATATCACGCACGATATTGCCATCGGCCTGAAAGTTGACGTGGAAACCGCCGAAAGATTGAAAGTGGAAAAGGGGATGTGCGCCTTCAAGGGCGCGGATAAAAAAATCAAATTGGCCGGCGAAAACGATAAAGCGGCGGGAGCGATATTTTCTCAAAGATTGGTTTCCCGCATCATTCAGGAACGCGTGGCGGAAATTTTTGAACTCGCCAACAAAGAATTAAAAAAAATCGGCCGCGAGAAAAAACTTCCCGGAGGCATCGTTCTTGTCGGCGGCGGCGTCAAAGTTCCGGGAGCCGATGAGGTTGCCAAAAAAGTTTTCCAACTCACCTGCGCGGTCGGCGCGCTCCGGAATTTTTCCAATATTGAAGACGACCCGTCGCTGGCGGCGGTTTGCGGGCTGGCGCGGGCGGGATGGAAAGAAAAAGAAGAAGAGTCTGCCGGCTCTTCGCGATTTTCGGCGGGGGGATTGGGGAAAATCAAGCGATTTTTCAAAATATTCGTTCCCTGATGGTATCAATTATCAATTATCAGTTATCAGTTATCAATTATCAGTTTTCAATGAATTTTCAATTTCCAATGAATTAAACGAAAATCATGGATTTATGTTTTGTTTGTAAATTGAAAATTGTAAATTGAAAATTGTTTCAGATGTTCAATCCAATCAATATCAAAGTTGCGGGAGTGGGGGGATCGGGGTGCAATGCGATTTCCCGTATGGAAAAAGACCGGATCCGGGGAGTGGAGTTGATTGCGCTCAATTCGGATTATCAAGACTTGAAAAAAGTCAAGGCGGATATCAAAATCCAGATCGGCAAAAAGCTCACTCAGGGATTGGGGACGGGGATGAATCCGGAAATGGGCCGCAAGGCCGCCGAAGAACAAAAAGAAGACATCCAAAAAGCGCTGGCCGGTGCCGGGATGGTGTTTGTTGCCTGCGGGATGGGAGGAGGTACGGGTTCGGGCGCGGCGCCGGTGGTGGCCGAGATTGCCAGAAACGCCGGCGCGCTCACCGTGGCGGTGGTGACGCGGCCGTTTTCCTTTGAAGGTGCTTACCGCCAGCGCGTGGCGCAGGAAAGTTTGGACATCATCAAGGGTAAGGTGGATTCGCTGATTTCCATTTCCAACGACAAATTGCTGGCGGCGCTGAATCCCGACACGACTTTGGCCAACGCCTTTTGGCTTTGCGACGAAGTGTTGCGGCAGGCGGTGCAGAGTATTTCCGACTTGGTGTTGTCGCCGGGGATCATTAATGTTGATTTTGCCGACGTGCGTTCCATATTAAAAGATTCCGGGCGGGCGATTTTCGGCATTGGCCGGGCGCGGGGAGAAAAGCGCGCGGAAATCGCGGCGCGGGCGGCGATGGAATCACCGCTGTTTGACGCGCCGGCGCGCGGCGCCAAGGGTTTGCTGTTCAATGTTTCCGGAGGATTGGATATCAGTTTGTCCGAGGTTGAAGAAGCCGCCAAGATTATCACTTCCGAGATCAATGCGCGGGCGCGCGTGATTTTTGGCGCGGTGCATGATCAAACCTTGCCTAAGGGGGAGATTAAAATCACGGTGGTGGCCACCGGCTTCTGAAACTAAATTTCAAATTCTAAATTCTAAATAAATTCAGAATTTAAAAATCAAAACAAAAAAAGTATTTTTTTAAATTTGAATTTTAGATTTGTTTAGGGTTTAGAAATTAGGGTTTAGAATTTTTTAAGGGGGATTTGACGGATTTTTTGGGCGGGCTAAAATGGGGTATTGTCTTTGTTAAAATCTCTGATTGCCGGTTTATAAACGAATATGAGCCGATTTTAAAATCGTTTCAATTTGCCGATAAACGCGGAAGAATAAAAAGCCATGGAAAATAAAATCACCAAAGTGCAAAAAAGGGACGGCCGGATTGTTGACTTTGACTTTGACCGGATTGTCAACGCGATTTTCAAGGCGATTACCGCGACCGGACAGGGCGATGAAACCAGAGCCAGAAAGATGGCCGAGCAGGCGCGCAAGTTGTTTATCCGCCGTTTTAAAAACGGCGGCGTGCCCGGCGTGGAGCAAATTCAAGACATTATTGAAGAGGTGTTGATTATGGAGGGGCTGGTGGAAACCGCCAAATCCTACATTCTCTACCGCGAGCAGAGGCGGCGAATCCGCGAGGCGGCGGTGGCCAGCGATGAGGCGATGGACCGGGTGGATCAATATTTGGAAAAGATGGATTGGGAAGTCCAAGAAAATGCCAATATGGCTTTTTCTTTGCAGGGACTCAATCACTACGCGGTGTCCTACATCGTGAAGAAATACTGGCTCAATAAAATTTATCCCAAGGAAATTCGCGAGGCCAACGAATCGGGCGATTTTCATTTGCATAATTTGGACACTTTGGCTCCTTACTGCTCCGGCTGGGATCTCTATGATTTTCTGCGCCGCGGCTTTGGCGGCACGCCGGGAAAATTGGAATCAAAACCGCCCAAGCATTTGCGCACGGTTTTGGGACAGGCCGTGAATTTCATCTACACTCTGGCCGGAGAAGTGGCCGGCGCGGTGAGCTTTTCCAATTTTGACACATTGATCGCGCCGTTCATTTATTATGACAATTTGAATTATCACCAAGTCAAGCAGGCGATGCAGGAGTTTTTGTTCAACATGGCCACGCCCACGCGGGTGGGATTTCAGTGTCCGTTTTCCAACGTGACGCTGGATTTAACGCCGGCGCCGTCGTTTGCCAAACAGCCGGTGATCATCGGCGGCGTGCCGCAGGATAAAACCTACGGCGAGTTTCAGGAAGAAATGAATATGCTCAACCGCGCCTTTTACGAGGTGATGCTGGAGGGCGACAAAAATCAGCGGGTATTCACTTTTCCCATTCCGACGGTGAGCATCACCAAAAATTTTGACTGGGACAATCCGGCGCTGGAGCCGATGTGGGAAGCCACGGCCAAATACGGCGTCAATTATTTCACCAATTACATCAATTCCGACATCAGCCCCGAAGATGTGCGCTCAATGTGTTGCCGCCTGCGCCTTGACCTCACCGAACTGCACAATCGCGGCGGCGGCGGGCTGTTTGGCAGTGGCGCGCTTACCGGGTCCATCGGCGTGGTGACCATCAATATGCCGCGGCTGGGCTATCTGTCAAAGACCAAAAAAGAATTTTTCCAGCGGCTGGAACGATTGATGGATTTGGCCAAAGAGAGCTTGGAGTTGAAGCGCAAGGTGATTGAAAACTACATTGAAAAAGGGCTGTATCCCTATTCCCGCCATTATTTGTCCAACATCAAAAAATCCCGCGGCCAATATTACGGCAATCATTTTTCCACCATCGGATTGGTGGGGATGAACGAGATGCTGGTTAACTTTTTGGACGAAAATATCGCCTCCAAAAAGGGGAGAGCATTCGCCCTGGAAGTGATGGATTTTATGCGCGAGCGGATGGTGGCCTATCAAAAAGAAACCGGCAACATCTATAATTTGGAAGCGACGCCGGGTGAATCCACCGCTTACCGCCTGTGCTTGAAAGACAAAGCAAAATATCCCGACATTGCCGCGGCGGGCACAAAAAAGAGTCCCTATTATACCAATTCGTCGCAGTTGCCGGTTAATTTTACCGATGATGTGTTTGAGGCGTTGAAGCTTCAAGACGAGATCCAATGCCGCTATAACGGCGGCACGGTCCAGCATCTTTTTTTGGGGGAGAGATTGTCCGATACGCAGAGCGTCAAGGCGCTGGTGAAGAAGATTTTTGAAAAATTCCGATTGCCCTACATTACGCTCACGCCGACGTTTTCCATCTGCCCCACGCATGGCTACATTGCCGGCGAGCATTTCAAATGTCCCAAATGCGCCATTGAACAGCCCTGCGAAGTCTACACCCGCGTGGTGGGCTATTTGCGGCCGGTGGCGCAATTCAACACCGGCAAACAGCAGGAATACAAAGACCGCAAAGAATACCGCGTGAAAAAAGAAACCTTGGCGAATTAGTCGCCGATTGCCAAACCTTTTATGATAAAACCGCAGAGAAAATTCGTGCAGGTGGAATTGGCCAAGCGGGTGATTGCCAAATTTCCGCCGTTTGTGGAATACGCGCTTGATTCACTGGCGCCGGAGCAAGATATAGTGATAAAAGGCGGGCTTGCCCGCCTTTGTTGCATTGAGGCGCTGGCGTTTGCCAATGATGGGTTTTTCGATCAAGAACGGCAAGCCGTTGAGCGCCGGATAAACGATGTTGATATTATTATTTTCCACAAAGGCACCTTACCCAAGAGCAAGGATTTTTTGGCGGAAAAATTTTTGCGCATCCGGGAAAATCTTAACGCTCAAGGAATTGAACTGAAAAGCGAAGATGCCGAACCGGTAAAGGGGGAGATCGGCGAATATGCCTTGCGTAAAATTTTGTGCGATGCCGATTTGACTATCAATGAATCGATTTTGGCGCGGAGCGCCGGCCAGTGGATCCTTTGGACCACCAAAGAATGCCTCCGCGATCTCAGGGAAGGGGTGGGATTTTTAAATGCCAAGGCGGCACATTTCCGTTATGAAAAGGGCCGGTTTATGCCCAGCAATCTGGGATGGATGCGGCTGATAAAATTCCTGGCCGAAGGGAAAATAAATTCGATCTATATGCCGCACTGGTGGCGGGCGGCGCATTTCGCGTCAATGAAGCAAAAAATGGAGGCCGGCGATCTGCCATGGGGCGCGTCGCTTGGATTATATTCGCTGGCGTTGATGGAAAAGAAAGCCGGCGGAAAATTGGCGTTGCAAAAAAGAATCGTGGAAATTTTAAATGCGTTGCGCTTTACCGACATTGCCAATCCGGACGAATATATTGCCAAGCAAAAAGAGGGGTTTGCCGCCAAAGGCCAGCTTTTTGAATTGAAGAAGTTCACTTTTGAAGAGATAATCGATCGGGCGATTGAAAAGAAAAGTCAGGTTTTTGACCGGCGGCATGACCGTAATGTGATCAAAAATTCCTGCGAGCATTTTTGGGAGCAATATGTTTGCGACGGCTGTGCCAAACATTGCGCGCTTAAATTATGTGCCCGGTGTCCGGCCGTGGAAACCACGGATCTGCCCTGCAACAACATCGTTGCTCGCGCCGCCTGGCCCGAAGACGAAAAATCCCTATGGCGCTTGCCTCTTAAACGATGAGCTTTGCGTTCCTATTGGTGCATTATCTGACAAATTTTGCGGTCGCAAAAATGGTTCTTGGTTAAATCGGCGGGCGGGGTTATAATTGACAATCGCGAGAAATTATTTGGAACAAACCATTATGAAGATTTGCGGACTGCAAAAAACAACGTTGATTGATTATCCGGGGCATGTGGCGGCCACGGTGTTTTTGGCCGGGTGCAATTTCCGGTGTCCGTGGTGTTATTCCAAGGAATTGGTTCTGCCGGAGTTGATTGCCCGACAGCCCCAAATTTCGGAAACGGAGGTTTTGGAATTTTTGAAAGAAAAACAAGGATTGCTGGAAGGGGTGGTCATTTGCGGGGGAGAGCCGACATTGCATCCGGACTTGCCCCAATTTTGCCGAAAAATAAAGGATTTGGGATTTTTGATCAAGCTGGATTCCAACGGATCAAATCCTCAAATGATAAAAGAACTGATTGATAAAAAATTGATTGACTATGTGGCCATGGACATCAAACTGCCCAAAGAAAGATACGCGACGCTTTTTGCCGGGGCTGACAGGGGTTGGACCCCTGCAGATTTGACAGGGGTTGGACCCCTGTCGATAAGAGTGGATGACGTTGAGAAAAGCATAAAGATTTTGAAAAACGGGGAGATTGATTTTGAATTCAGAACTACGGTTGCGCCCGGGGTTCATACGCCTGACGATCTCGGCCGGATGGCCAAGTGGATTGGGCAGGATATTCCCGGGCGGTCTCCCAAATATTTTTTGCAGAATTTCAAACCCGGGCGCAACATTGATCCCGAATTTGAAAAATTAAAACCCTTTGACGACGAATTTTTCACTGCGGCGCTGGCCAGGATCAAACCCTATGTGCCGTCCGTCCGCGTCCGCGACTTTTAAACAATAATCAATAATTGATGATTGATAATTAGCGGACATTCCAACATTCTTGAGAATGTTGGAATGTTTGAATGTTTTAATTAAAAGGGTCGGACCCTTTTAGCGGTTATATGATGATATGATTCCTCAATATGATTTGGAAAAAATTAAGTTTGGAGTGGATCAAAAAACTTGGGTGCGGGCGGTGGGGTTGTATGAGGCCGGCAAAGTGAGCGAGGTGGAGGAGTCCTATATCGGTTTTACCGCGCGGGTTTCAGGCACCCAGTCCTATGACGTGGCGGTTTCCGAAACGCATTATGATCGCGGCCATTGCAATTGTTTCGTGGGCCGGCAGGATATTCTTTGCAAGCACATGGTGGCGCTGGCGATTTGGGCGGTGCGGCACGGCGCGCCGCTGTCCGATGAGGATAAAAAACAAAAAAACAAGGTGTCATTTTGCGGTAGAACCGGCGATTTGGATGATAAAGAATCGGTGCAAGTTAAAGAAAAAATTCGCGAGGCGCAAAAATACATCAAGGCCTGGCGCGGGCCGTCAAAAAAATGGTTTGCCTATCAAAATTCTTTATCCGAAGGCGGTAATCGCTTGTCTGCCATCATCAGTGGATTGCCGGCCAGTCCGCAAACCGCCAAATTGATTGTTAATTTGCTTCTGCAACTGGATAAAAAACTATGCACCGGCGGGGTGGACGACTCCGACGGCGCCGTGGGCGGATTTATTGAAGATTGCGTGGCTTTATTGTTGGAGTTTGTCCAAGCCGATAAAAATTGCGGCAAAGAATTCAAAAAATTGGCGGGAGTTCAGACCTGTTTTGATTGGGAAGAACCCCTGATTGCCAAAATATCAAATTGACTTTGACGGTATTTGTGTTAGTTTGCGTTATGCTTTACTATAAAAACAATAGCGGTAAAAATATGAACAAAATAACGCGCGGACAAATAAAATTTCTTATTTTCAAAAAGAAAGGCGATAAACTTTTTACCGGCGTGTGTTTGGATTTTGGAATGGTGATTCAGGGAAAAACGATAGATGAAGTTAAGAATGAGCTAAGCGTGGTTTCGCTGGGTTATTTAAAAACCGTGAAAAAAGAGAAATTAAGCGAAGATTTGCTCAACAATCAAGCGGAAAAAAAATATTTTGATTTATACGAGGCGTTTCTAAAATCGGCAAAAGAAGAAAAACCGCTAAAATCCGCGATAAAAAGCATCGATGAATGCTGTGTGAGCCTCAATAATCTCAAAAATTATTGTTATGCCTAACGGACTGCTCAATTGGAATTTTAAAGATGTTGAGCGTTTTCTGAGGAAGCACTATTTTAAGCATGTTAACACGGAAGGATCCCATTTTTATTATCGCGGATGTGTGGATGGCCAAGAAAGATTAACGTTCGTCCCGTGGCACCGAGGGAAAAGCATACCGCCAAAAACTCTTGAATCAATCATTCACAAATCCGGGATTCCCAAAAACTTTTGGAAAAAATGGGGTAATGGCAATAAAAATATCCACTACGAAGGCGTGCGGGCGCGAAAATGATTTTGCTGTTTGCATCACGCGATAAACCCGCACCGGTGAAGGGAATCATTGAAATCATTTTATTCCCCTGCCAAACATCGCCGGGGCAAAGCCCCGGGGTATTCTGGCGGATGAGTAAATAAATGCCTTATCCGCAGGTGTTTTTATACGGGTGTTTGGCAACAATGGCCGGGGTGGGGGCGGCGTCAATGGTGTCAATTTCGCGTTTTTTGTTCTGGCTTTTGGCGGCGGGTGCCGTTTTTTTGTTTGGCGGCGGCATTGCCGTGCGCCGGCATAAAATCGCGCTGGCCGGAATTTTATTATTTGGATTCATCTTTGGTTTTTGGCGGTTTGATGCGGCCTGGCAAAAAACGGTTGACAATGGCTTGACAAAACTAAACGGCCAAACGGTTGAGGTTGTCGGAACGGTTGTCCGCGATCCGGTTTTGAAAGATTCAAGCCAGCAAATTATTTTGCGCCCTGACGGAATTGAAGGCAACATTATGGTGTTGGCGCGCCGTTATCCGGAGTATGTTTACGGCGATAAAATCCGATTTGTCGCCCGGTTGGAAGCGCCGCAAAATTTTTCGGATTTTGATTATAAAAATTATCTGGCCAAAGACGGGGTTTACGCGATGGCGCGATGGCCCGAGATTGAGTTGGCGTCGGAGAGCAACGGCAATCCGGTCTACGCCGGTTTGCTGTGGATGAAACATCAGCTTAAGCGGGGGGCGGGAGAGAGCCTGCCGGCGCCGCAAAATTCGCTGTTGACCGCGATTTTACTGGGCGATCAAAGCGGATTGGGGCAAGCATTGAAAGAAGAACTGAACATTTCCGGACTGCGCCACTTGTCGGCGGTTTCCGGCGCCCACGTGGCAATTATGGCGCAGGTAATCGTGCCGTTTTTGATTGCGCTGGGATGGTGGCGGCAAAAGGCCCTTTGGGCGACAATTGTTTTTGTGTGGCTGTTCGTGGCGATGATCGGCCTGCCCGCGTCGGCGGTGCGCGCCGCGGTGATGGGCAGTTTGGCGATGTTTGCCAAAATTATCGGCCGCCCCGGCGACACTTTGCGGATTATCGCCATCGCCGCTACCGCGATGGTGTGGCAAAATCCGCTTATCTTGCGTTTTGATATCGGGTTTCAATTGTCGTTTTTGGCGGTGTTGGGAATGGTGTTTTTTGCGCGGCCGATTGAAAAGAAAATCGGATTTGTCCGCCCGAAATTCGCGCGCCAAGCGTTATCGGTGGCGCTGGCGGCGCAGATTTTTACCCTGCCGCTGGTGGTTTATAATTTCGGCTATGTTTCGTCTTACGGCTTGATTGCCAATGTTCTGGTGGAGCCGCTGGTGTCGTTTATCACGATTTATGGATTTGTGCTGGCGATTTGCGGGGCGATCAGCCCGGTGCTGGGATGGATTTTATTTTTTCCGATCTGGCTGGCGCTGTCCTATTTGCTGGCGGTGAATGATTTCTTTGCCGGTTTGCCCGCCGCCAAAATGGAATTTGAAATCGGCTTTTTCTGGCTGGCGCTTGCCTACGCCGTTTTGGCGGCGGCCGCGCACAAAATCAGAGAGCGCGAAAGGCTTGCTTTCCTGCAATAGATCAGCAGGCAATAATCGGATTGCGTTTTTAGATTTTTTGTTGCGCGGGATTTTTTTTGGTATGATGTAATCGTGGCAGTTAAATAAAGAAGATTTTCTTTGAAGATGGAAACGGAAACGGAAACCGAAAATCGCCGGGCGCGGAAGGCGTGGGTGGTGGGCGTGAATATGGGTTATGGCCACCAGCGCACCGCGCACGCGCTCCGGTCGCTGGCGCCCGGGGAGAAGGTGATCAATGCCAATGATTATCGCGGCATTCCTGCGCGCGACCGGAAAATTTGGCAGGAAAGCCGGCGCTTCTACGAAGCGATCTCAAAATTCAAACGCATTCCGATGGTCGGTCGTGCGGTGTTTGCGGCCTATGACCGGCTTTTCCAGCGAATTGTTGATTTTTATCCGATGAAGGATCTGTCGCGGGCGCCGTTTTTGACGAACCGCACCTATGGACTGATCAAAAAGGGCTGGGGAAGGCATTTTGTGGCGCAATTGGAAAAGGATCCGCGGCCGCTGGTGACCACTTTCTTCATCCCGGCGTTTATGGCCGAAGAATTCAATTATTCCGGGGAGATCTACCTGGTGGTTTGCGATGCCGACATCAGCCGCCAATGGGCGCCCAAAGATCCGATTTCCAGCCGCATCAATTATTGCGCGCCCACGCCGCGCGTAGTGGAGCGATTGAAACTTTATGGCGTGCCCAAAAAAAGGATTTTTCTGACCGGCTATCCCTTGCCCGAGGAAAACACCGGCGATAAGGACGGTATTCTTAAAGAAGATCTGGCGCAACGGCTGGCGAATCTGGATCCCAACAATGTTTATCTTTCAAAATATTGCCAGCTGGTGAACAATTCTTTGTGTGCGCCGGCGTTAAAAACGCGGCATCCGTTCACGATAATGTTTTCCGCCGGCGGTGCCGGCGCGCAGGGCGAGATCGGATTGGCGCTGGCGCGCCAATTGAAAGACCGGATTGTCGCCGGCAAATTAAAATTGATTTTGTCGGCGGGGATCAATGAAAGAGTGAAGCATTTTTACGAGCGAGGCGTATTGGCCGCGGGATTGGACGCGGAGGAAACTCCGGGATTGGAAATCTTGTTTGAAACGACAATCGTGGAATACTTCAACCGCTTCAATAAAACATTGCGCGCCACCGACATCCTTTGGACCAAACCCAGCGAACTTTCGTTCTATGCCGCACTGGGAATTCCCATTGTGATCGCGCCGCCGATCGGTTCGCAGGAAGATTTCAACAAAAGCTGGCTGTTAAAATCAGGATTCGGTTTGGAGCAGGAAGACTTGCGCTGTATCGGCCAATGGCTTGACGACTGGCGGGAAAACGGCTATCTGGCCGAGGCGGCAATGGAAGGATTCATTGAGGGGGAAAGGATGGGCGTGGCTAATATCCGAAACCTTATCTTCGGTGAAATCTCTAATTGAAAATGTAAAAATCAAAATGTAAAATTAAGGTAAAATTCCTGACGGAATTTTGATTTAATAATTTTTAATTTTACATGGAGATGGTTTCAAAACCCTATCCTACTGCAATCGTTTTATTCCGGCTACGCCGAATTCATCACTCGTCGGCAGACCTTAGCTTCAAGTATGCCTCCTCGTTCTTCATTCGGCTCGCTCGGAATAAAACGATTTCGTAACGAATAGGGTTTTGAAACCATCTCATTGTCATTTTTCATTTTGATTTTTAAATTTTAAATTTGAAACATGGTGTGGATTTTCGTGGCGCTGGCCGCTTTTTCTTTGTTCGCGGCGATGGCGCTGATTGACAAATTCTTGCTTTCCGGAAAAGTCGGTGATCCGCGAATATACGCTTTTTACGTGGGAATTTTGAGTTCGGCAGCACTCCTGCTTTTGCCGTTCGGATTTTGGACCAAGCCCGCACCGGCGGTTTTCGGGTGGGCGTTTTTGGCCGGCGCGGCGCAAATTTACGGCAATTTTTTCTATTTTTCGGCGCTCAAGCGGATGGAAGCCGCCCGCGCGGTGCCTGTGGTCGGCAGTCTGACGCCGATCGGCGCGTTTTTTCTGACGGCCGCGGTTTCCGGCGGCGCGGCGGTTTTGAACCAAAAGGAAATGGCGGGATTTTTTTTGCTGATACTGGGCGGCTGGATGATAATGGCGCGCGGAATTTCAATTAAAAAAGAAGCGATTTTGTTTGTTCTGGCGGCGCCGCTATTTTTTGCCGCCAATACCGTGGCGGCAAAGCTGGTTTATTTGCAGTTGCCCTTTTTGAACGGATTTCTGTTGATGGCGTTCGGTTCCGTTGCCGCGGCGATCACTTTTTTGGCGTCAAAATCGGTGCGCCGGACGGTGTTTTCTTTTAGACGTGCCGGCCAGCGCGCAAAAGGGAAGCCCGGCGGTTTGTTTTTCTTGGGGCAGGCGCTGGGCGCCAGCGCGTTTTTATTGCAAAGTTTTGCGGTGTCGCTGGCACCGCAGGCGAGCGTGCCGGCGATCAATGCCATGGCCGGTGTGCAATACGGATTGATTTTTATCTTTTCCCTGTTTTTGGCGCGTCGCTGGCCGGAAATTTTTGGCGCGCGGCTTGCTCCGGCGGACTTGGTGCAAAAAATTGCCGCGATTCTGCTGATTGCCGCCGGTCTGGCGATCTTTGCGGCAAATTGAACGTCCGATCCGCCGTGTAAATATTTGCGCGGCGGGTCCGGCATTGTTTGAATTTAAAAGTTATGCGAAAGAAATTTGCTATTTTGGGAGTATCAATTTTATTGCTGGCGGGCGCGTTGGGGATTTTTTATTGCTGGCGGGCGCCGGAAACGGAGGATGTTGTTTGGGGCGTTTCATTTTCGCAAAAGCAGGCGGCGGCGTTGGGGTTGGATTGGCCGGTTGTCTATTCGGCGTTGCTCAATGATTTGGGCGCCAAGAAGATCCGGATCGCCGCGCATTGGGATTTGCTGGCGCCCCGTCCGGGGGAGTATGATTTTTCCGATCTGGACCGGCAAATGGACGAAGCGGCGCGCGCCGGCGCCAAAACGGTGTTGGTGATCGGAATGAAAACGCCGCGCTGGCCCGAATGCCATCTTCCGGAGTGGGCGAAGGCTCTGGACAAAGAACGCCAACAAACGGCGGTTTTGGCAATGCTGGAAACCGCGGTGATCCGCTATCGCGATCATCCGGCGCTGGAGTTCTGGCAAGTGGAAAACGAGCCGTTGTTTCCTTTCGGCGAATGTCCCTGGCGGGACGAAAAATTTCTGCAAAAGGAGATCGCGCTGGTCAAATCCCTTGACGGGAACAAAAGGCCTGTTGTAATATCGGATAGCGGGGAAGGATCGTGGTGGTTTAACGCCGCGAACGCCGGCGATATTGCGGGCATCACAATGTACCGCCGGGTTTATTTTTCCGAATTGGGGATCTATGTTGATTATCTTCTGCCGCCGGCGTTTTACGCGTTTAAGGCGGAATTGGTTGGCTTGCTGTTCAAAAAGAGGGTGGTTTGCGTTGAATTGCAGGCCGAACCGTGGGCGATCGGCCAAAAATACGACGGCGGCGCCAACGATGCCGAAACGATGGACATCGACCGGTTCCGCGAGAACGTTGCGTTTGCCCGGAACACCGGACTGGATGAATTTTATCTGTGGGGCGGCGAATGGTGGTATTGGATGAAGGCAAAAAAGGATCGCCCGGAATTTTGGGAAGAAGCCAAAACATTGTTTCGCAAATAACCAATTTCCAATGAATATCCCAAATTTTTAATTTACTTTGAATTACGAAATAAATATTGCCGGGGAAGTAGCGGTATTTGATACCGCTAAAATTTAGCGGTATCAAATACCGCTACGATACCAATATTTGTTGTCTTGTAATTCAGAGCAATTTAATACTATGTCAATGTATGATCTCACCTCAAAAGAGGAGTCAAAAAGCAATTTTTTGGGAATGGGCAAGGATCGCAAAAAAAACATTTGGCCGGCGATGTTGGTGCTGATCGCGGGATTTGCCTTGGGAGCGCTGGCGTTTTCGCAAGATTTTGATTCTTTGGCCGAGCGGTTTGACTTGCCGGCGATAAAATTCGCGCCGCAAATCGTTGAGACGCCGCCCGCGGACATGCCGGTTGAATATGTGCCGCAAACTTCACAGGAAGAGGCGGTTGTCAAGGCGGTCAAGGATTATTCTCCGGCGGTGGTGTCCATCATCATCACCAAAGATATGCCGGTTTATGAAAGATATTATGCGCGCGGGACCGACCCTTTTGATTTCTGGGACTTCCAGATGCCGCAATTGCGCCAGCGGGGCACGGAGGAACGGCAGATCGGCGCCGGCACGGGATTCATCGTGGATGAAGACGGCACCATTTTGACCAACAAGCACGTGGTGAGCGATAATCAGGCACAATATACCGTGGTGATGTCCGATGGCGAACGCTATGCGGCCAAAGTGACGGCGGCCGATCCGGTCAACGACATTGCGGTGGTGAAGATCTCCGACGGCGGCGGGCGGCGGTTTCCCGCGGTGGCTTTGGGAGATTCCGACAATTTGCAGATCGGCCAAAGCGTGATTGCTATCGGCAACGCCTTGGGAGAATTTGACAATACGGTGTCGGTGGGTGTGATTTCGGGGATGCAACGGTCAATCACTGCCTATGGCGCGGGCGAGGACGAAGTTTTGGAGGATTTGATCCAAACCGATGCGGCCATCAACGAGGGAAATTCCGGCGGGCCGTTATTAAATTTGAAAGGCGAGGTGATCGGCATTAACACCGCGATTGCCAGCGGCGCGCAAAACGTGGGATTTGTGATTCCGATCAATTTGGCGAAGCGCGGATTGACACAGGCCAAAACCTCGGGAAAGATCGTCTATCCTTACTTGGGTGTTTATTACACGATGATTGACGCGCGCCTCCAAAAAGAAAATAATCTGCCGGCGGATCGCGGCGCGTGGATTGCTGCCGGCGAATCCGGCACCGCTGTGATGGCCGGTTCTCCCGCGCAAACCGCCGGGTTGAAGGACGGGGACATTATTCTGGAAATCGGCGGCCAAAAACTGGACCAAAAAAATTCCTTGGCGCGGGTTATTGCAAAATATAATCCGGGTGATAAGGTAAAGCTGAAAGTCCGGCGCGCCGGCGGCGAAATTGAATTGGAAGCGACGCTGGGCGAAAGAAACGAATAAAATTAAAAGTTAAAAGTAAAAATTAAGGAATTTTTATTATAATAATGATTTAAATTTTGCAGAACAGAAATTAAATCTTCCTCAATTTTTTATTTTGATTTTTGAATTTTAAATTTATTATGATCAACCAACCACCAAACTTTACTCATAAGGCGCAAGAAGCGATTCTCTACGCGCAAGATCTGGGGCGGGAAAAGGGCCAGCAACAGGTGGACGCCCTGCACTTGCTGGCGGCGCTTTTGTCTCAGGAAAAGAGCCTGATTTTGAATTTACTGGAACGTCTGGGCGTTGACGTTCAGAATTTGCGCAAGCGGATAATGGGGGCGCTTTCCCGACTGCCGGTGATCGCCGCGCCGCAGGCTTTCGGCCAGTTCTATTTGACGCAGGATATGGCCAAAGTGCTGGAGCGGGCGCGGGAAGAAGCGTCCAAGTTCGGCGACGAGTTCATTTCGGTAGAACATCTGTTTTTGGCGTTGGCGGGCACCGCCACCAAGGCGCGGGAGGTGCTGGACAAAGTGGAATTCATCCGCGCGGACGGCGGGTTTGCCGCACCCGAGATTGGGGCGCTTGATTATGAAACCGTGCTGAAAGAATTGGCCAAGATCCGCGGCGGCCAGCGCGTGACCGATCCGGAACCGGAATCCAAATATCAAGTGATTGAAAAATACACCCGCAATTTAACCACGATGGCCCGACAAGGGAAATTGGATCCGGTGATCGGCCGGGAAAACGAAATTCGCCGGCTGATGCAGGTTTTGAGCCGCCGCACCAAGAACAATCCGGTGTTGATCGGCGAAGCGGGCGTGGGTAAAACCGCGATCGTGGAAGGTTTGGTTCAGCGCATTGCGTCGGGAAATGCGCCCGAAAGCCTGCGCGACAAAGAAATTATATCTCTTGATCTGGGTGCGCTGATCGCCGGTACAAAATATCGCGGCGAGTTTGAGGACCGCATCAAAGCGTTGCTGCGCGAGGTGGAGCGCGCCGCCGGCCGGTACATCTTTTTTATTGACGAATTGCACACGTTGGTGGGCGCCGGCGCCGCTGACGGCACGATTGACGCGTCCAATTTGCTCAAGCCGGCGCTGGCACGGGGCGAAATGAAAGCTATTGGCGCCACCACATTGAAAGAATACCAAAAATACATTGAAAAGGATCCGGCGCTGGAACGGCGTTTCCAGCCGGTGTTTGTGGCCGAGCCTTCAATGGAAGATGCCAAAATGATTTTACTGGGGCTGAAAGAAAAATATGAAATGCATCACGGCGTCAAAATTGACGAGCGGGGATTGGCCGCGTGCGTGGAATTGGCGTCGCGCTATATTCCCGACCGGTTCCTGCCGGACAAGGCGGTGGACTTGATGGACGAAGCGATGAGCGCCCTGCGGCTGGACATTGAATCCGAGCCGGCGGAAGTGGAAAAATTGCGCAAAGAGCTTCAGCATTTGCAGGTGGAATACGAAGCGATCAAAAAAGACCGTGGCCAGGAAATCATTCTCCGCCGCAAAGCCATTGAACGGCAAATGGCCGACTTGGGCGAAAAATTGCAGGAAGTTGAGGCCAAATGGCGCTCCGAAAAAGAAACGATCGGCAAAATCAAGAATCTGAAAAAAGAACTTGAAGCGAGCCGTTTTGAGGTGGAGAAAGAAGAGGCGCAAGCGAATCTTCAACGAGTGGCCGAATTGAAATACGGTCAAATTCCCCAACTGATCAAAGAGCTCAAGTCCGCGGAAAAAAAATTGGCGCGGTTTCAAAAGAGCCGCCCGATCCTCAAAGAGCAGATTACCGAAGAAGACGTCGCCAACGTGGTGTCGCGCTGGACCGGCATTCCGGTGACGCGGCTGATGGAGGAAGAGGCGCGCAAACTGCAAAATTTGGAAGAGATTTTGAAACGCCGGGTGATCGGGCAGGAAGCGGCGATCGGCGCGATTGCCAACGCGATCCGGCGCGCCCGCGCGGGCATCGCCGAAGAAAACCGGCCGCTGGGTTCGTTTATGTTCTTGGGGCCCACCGGCGTGGGCAAGACCGAAACCGCCAAGGCGCTGGCCGGATTTCTGTTTAACGACGAAAACGCGCTGGTGCGGCTGGATATGTCCGAGTATATGGAAAAGCACACCGTATCGCGGATTTTGGGTTCGCCGCCCGGCTATGTCGGTTACGAAGAAGGCGGCCAGCTCACGGAAAAGATTCGCCGCCGCCCCTATTCGGTGATATTGCTGGACGAGATTGAAAAAGCCCATCCGGAAGTCTTTAATATTTTGTTGCAAATTCTGGAAGACGGCCGTTTGACCGATGCCAAGGGCCGCACGGCGTCGTTTAAGAACGCGATTTTGATTATGACTTCCAATATCGGCTCGGATGTGATTGCCAAGGAAGCGGCGCTGGGATTTTCCGCGCGGCCGGAAGTTGATAACGGCAAAGAAAAAATCCAGGAAAAAGTAATGGCGGTGCTGAAAGAGTCTTTTCGTCCCGAATTTTTGAACCGCGTGGACGAGATTGTGATCTTCAACTATTTGGGATCCGCGGAAATCAAAAAGATCGTTGATCTGGAACTGCAAAAAGTGGACCGGCGTTTGGCCGCCAAGAATATCCGTTTGGCGGTGGCCGACGCGGCCAAAGAATTGCTGGCGCGCCGGGGATTTGACGCCAATCTGGGCGCCCGGCCGTTGCGCCGGGTGATCCAGAAGCTGGTGTTGGACGCGCTGGCGCTGAAAATCGTTTCCGGTGAAGTCAGGGAAGGGGATCGTGTTTCGGTGGAGGTTAAAAACGACGAGATTGCTGTGATCGCGCCCGCGCGCCAAACTTTGCGCCGGCCGGCGAAAGTGGCGGTTTAAACCAATGATAAAATTCAAAAAAATTCTGAAAATCGCCGCGACTGCCGCATTGCTGGTCGCGGGCGGTGCCGCGGGGGGATTGATTTCCTTCTATCAATGCGTGGAACTGGCGCCTCTTTATTTGTCGTCAACACTTTCGTCGCCAAAAATTGAAAAGAGCGAAACGGTGATTCAAGAGAACAAGGCGTTGAAGAATGCCATCGCCAAAGTGAAAAATATGGCAATCGCCGTCAAGACCGGCGGCGGTCACACGGTTTCCGGCGCGGCGATCACCTCTGATGGACTGGCAGTAACGTTAAACAGCGCCTATCCGGCCGGCGCCGCGGCGGAAGTTTTTTCCGCCGGCGAAAAGATTGGCTTTGAGGTGGTGAAGCGCGACAAGGATGCGAATTTGGCGATTTTGCGTTTGAATGACACGGATTTATTCACCGCGGGATTTTATCAACAGGAGGATTTGCCGCTGGGAGAGCGGATTTTTTTGATCGGCGCGTTGCCGTCCGGCGAATTTTTTGCCAACGAAGGGACGGTGCGCGCGGTTTCCGGCGATAAGATTGTGACCAACATTTATGAAGACGCCGCTTCCGCGGGCGCGCCGGTGTTTGACATTGAGGGTAATTTTTTGGGGATCGCCCAAGTGGCCGAATCGGGGCAAGTTGCGGTAATTTCGGTTGCCAAGATCAAAAAGGCCGCTGACTTGTAGGGTCTGTTGCCGAATTGGCTTTGAAGCGAAATTTTCAGATTTTGCGCGAGTCAAATGAGGAAAGAGGAGGCATACTTGGCTTAAAGTATGCCGACGATTGACGAATTTGGCGCAGCCGAAAGATGGAAATTGCAGCCAAAGCCAATTCGGCAATAGACCCTTGTAGAATCTGCTCTCCGGAAGCAGGCCATCTGCGCCAATATTTGCGTTTTAATATGCCATTTTATTTGTCCAAAAAACAAGCGGCGGCGATCGGCGCGCTGTTCGTTGGGCTTTTGGCCGGAGGAACATTGTTGTGGCGCCAGCACGGCGCCGGTTTTTTGAGCGCGAACTTGGGCGGCGCCTGGTACGGGAACGGATGGACGGAAATCAAGCCGCGCACGGAAGCTTTGCCGGAGCGGGAAAACGCGGGGACGGAAAACGCGCCGGCCAAAACCGGAAAAACGGCGCCGGTAGTCTGGTGCGATTTTGCCGCCGCGCCGGCCGTGCCGCAAAAATCGGCGATCATCAGCGAAGTTGCCTGGATGGGCACGGTAGCCAATTACAGCGATGAATGGATTGAGTTGAAAAATATTTCCGGCCAAGAGGTTGGTCTTGCCGGATGGCAATTGCAAAACAAAAACCGAAAGATCAAAATCGTTTTCACCGGCGATGAAACTTTGCCGCCGCAAGGGTTGTATTTATTGGAGCGCACCGATGATGATTCCGTGCCGCAAGTTGCCGCCGACAAAACCTACAAAGGAGCTTTGGGCAATCAAAGCGAAGCGCTTTATCTGTTTGATGATAACTGCCGTCTGGCCGATGCGGCGATGGCGCCGGCCAAATGGCCGGCCGGCGACAATCTCTCCAAAAAAACAATGTTCCGCCGGCCGGACTTGGGCTGGCAGACATCGGCGCTTGCCGGCGGTACGCCCCGTGCCGAAAATCGGTAAGGGCGACCACTCGCGGGGATAAGGGTCTAACCCTCGCGTCCTCGCGAGGGTTAGACCCTTCCCGGAGAATCCGAATGCAGAATTAAAAGGGACCAACCCTCGCATTAACGAGGGATAGACCCCTTTAATTTTAGACCCGGTGAGTGGCTACCGGTGAGATTTTGGACAATTCGGCCAAAAAAGCGTATAAAGAAATTGACGGCGCCGCTTTTTAAAGCGGATATTTTGATGTCGGGAGGACAAAACGACTATGGACAAAAACACGCTGGTTCAATTCGCAAAAAATATTTACGAAATCACGCTTCTTTTTCCCAAAAAAGAGCCGTTGCGCCATTATTTGCGCCAAACCGCTGATGAGGCGGTCGCCGAATTTGTGATGGCAAAAAACGATTACACAAGAACTCTTTGCCGCCTTTTTGAATTGGCGGACGCTCAGCTTGAAATCGCTGGTGGCCAGAATTGGATTTCGCCGGAAAGGATTGCGTCTTTGCGGGAGTGCCTTGAGCAAATGAGCCGGGAATTTATCGCGCGAAAAGAAGCGATTCCGGCGTCCGCGGAAGAGAAATCTGCCAATAAATCATCCTTGGGCGAAGCGCCGGCGGTGCCGCAGAATGATGCGTTGCTATCCGGTCGGAATTTTGTTTTGGTACCGTCGGCGCCGCCGGTATCTCTGATTCCGAATTTGCCGCGCGATCTGGCGCCGGCAGGGGAATCTGCCGTTGCCGGAGAAGATGAAAACGAAACTGGGGGGGGAGGAAACGGCGAAAACCGCGGGTCCGGTCAAATCAGCCTGACTGCCGCGCAGATTGCGCGGCAAAACCGCATCGCGGAATTTTTAAAGGAGAAAGGGCGGGCGCAGGTTTGGGAGATACAAAACATTTTTCCCCGCGTGAGTAAGCGCACGATCCGGCGCGATTTCCGTTCAATGCTGGAACAGGGATTGATTGAAAGAACCGGCGAGCGTAACACCACCGCCTATAAACTGAAAATCAATCTGTCTTGACACCGTCCGGGCGGAATTTTCCCGCGAGTTTTTCACGGAATTGGTTGATTTTAGAACAAAAATGTGATAAGATGTCAAGATATTTGGCATGGATCAAAATCAAGAAAAATTCAGCCGTCTCTATGATGATTGCGCCAAAAAAGTCTACCGCTTCGTTTTTTTGCGGGTGAACTCCAAGGAGGTGGCGCAAGATTTGACCGCGGAAGCGTTTGCGCGGTGCTGGGAAAAATTCAAGAAAGATCCCGGCGCCGTCCAAAATCCGCGCGCGTTTTTGTATAAAACCGCCCGAAATCTGATGGTTGACCATTACCGTGCCGCGGGAAAGATCAAGACCGTACCGCCCGAAACGGTGGAAAATTTTTTGCCGGACCCAAAAATTGATTTGGAAAAGAAAGCGATGTTGGCATCTGAAATGAACACTGTCCGGCAGGCGATGTCCCATCTCAACGACGATTACCAGAACGCGATTATCTGGCGTTATCTTGATGACCTATCAATTAAAGAAGTGTCCCAACTCCTGGACCGTTCCGAAGAAGCGACGCGAGTTTTGCTCCACCGCGCGATGAAAGAATTAAAAACCTATCTTTCTTGAATAACTTTGCCAAGAGGTGGAAAGTAGCCACTTGCTGGGGTGGCGTATTCTTGTATTCCAATATTCCAAGGGTCTATCCCCCGTGTAATCGCGGGGGTTAGACCCTGGCAAAAGAATTTTAAGTGTGAATAAACTTAGGCGCCTTAATGCTAATTTTTGTCTAGTGTAACATTTTCGCGGATTTTGCGTCATCGGTAGTGTGAGCCCAAAAATATGAACTCCGAAAAAGCATTGATCAACCGAATAAAGACTTTGCGGGAAATTGCGCCTGATAACGATTGGGTGGTTTCGTGCAAAACGCGCATTATGGGGCCGGAAGCGATGGCGGCAAAAAGCTCGCCGATGATCTTTTTGCGCCGCTTTGTTTTTCAATATCGCGTGGCGTTAGCCGGATTGATTCTGGCGGCGGGCGCCGGCGGGGGATTGCTGGCTTCGGCGCAGAATGCGTTGCCCGGGGAGCCGCTATACGGATTGAAAAAAGCCGCGGAAAAAGGAAGTGCGATGGTGATGGGACAAGTCCGGCGCGGCGATGTCGCCGCGGCGAATCTGCAGTTGGCCGCCAAGCGGCTGGAAGAAATTGACATTATTTCCCGTCGGAATTTGGCGCAGAACTTGCCGGCGGCGATGGACGAGTATCAGACCGCGAAGACCGAAGCCAAAAAAGAAGTGGCCGCGATGGTGAAAAAAAATCCCCGGAAGGCCGGTGAGATTGCCAAGCAGGCGGCGCGGGCGATGAAAGAAATTGACGACAGGGAAAAGCAGGTTTATGCCGTGCTGGGCGCGGAGCCGGGCGCCGGGGAAGAAGATCCGCGCGCCGAAGTGGTCTTGGACAAACAAATCATTGAATCGCTGATCGTTTATTTAAACGAAGAGGAAATGTTGCCACAAGAGAAAATGGCTGATCTCAACAAGGTGCGGGAATTATATTCCGCGGGCACCTATTCTCAAGCCATTGATTACTACTTGAACAGTTCGCTAAACAATTAAAAAATCAAAACAAAAAAAGCTTGCGGGAGAGCCTTGCCCATCTTCAATGGAAGGCCGGCAACGCTCTCCCGCCGTTGCGTGGAATTATTTTACGCGGCAAAAGGAGAATAAGCAGTCGCGATCTTCACCGCTTTAAAGCTTTGGCGGGGAGGAATTTCGCGGTTTCGCGGAAAAAAGGTCGGCGCGACAAAAGTTAAGAAAGATGATAAAAATTTGTCATCTTGTGTAAAACAAAAAAATAAACAATGAATAGCAAGAAATTATTCGCCGGCGTGATTGCGTTGGCGATGGCGGCCGCGATTGTTCCGTCCGCGGGACAAGCGGCGACTGCCGAAGAATTGGCGGCCCAGATCGCCCAGCTTCAGACGCAGTTGGCGTCGTTGATGGGACAATTGGGAACCACCACGACTACCACGGGCACGACTTCCTCAACCGCTCCGGCGGCGTGCGCGGGGATCAGCTTCACGAGGAATTTGACGTTGGGTTCGCAAGGAACCGATGTGCAGTGTTTGCAAGCTTTGTTGAACCAGGATCCGGCGACGCAAGTGGCGGCTTCCGGCGTGGGTTCGGCGGGCAATGAATCTCAGTATTTTGGCGGTTTGACCAAAGCCGCGGTGGTGGCGTTTCAAAACAAATACGCCGCGGAAATTTTGGCTCCGGTCGGTTTGACCGCGGGCACCGGTTTTGTGGGCGCGTCCACTCGCGCGAAATTGAACGCGATGTTGGTTGCGGGACCGACCACCGGCACCACGGGCGAAACTGGCACCACCGGTACCACCGGCACCACTTTGCCTGAAGGATGCACTTCCACCGCGGGTTACAGCCCGGTTACGGGTGAATCCTGCTCGTCCACGACTTCCACCGGCACCGGCTTGACCATGACCGGCCAGGAAGGTTCCATCACGGTTTCCGTGAATCCCAGCCCGGCCAATGGTACCAAGACCTACGAAGGTGATGAAAAAGTGGCGGTGATGGGCCTGAAAGTGAAAGCTACTGGCTCCGATGTTGATGTTCAGCGCGTGACTTTGCAATTTGGCGTTCAACCTTACTCATACTTTACCAACGTGTATTTATATGATGGTGATACGCAGGTTGCGTCCAGTGCGTTGAATTCAACCACGGTTTCCAAGGTTACCAGCACCAACTATCAAATCACTTTAGCGGGTTTCACCAGCAAAGTTATTGTGCCGGTGAACACTGACAAGGTGTTGACGGTGAAGTTGGATGTCTTGCCCGGTATTTCCAGCGGTTTGTTTCAAACCACTACTACTAGCCAAACGATCAACATCGGCATGCCTTCCGCAACTGCGGTGCGCGCGGTTGACCAGGCTGGTTTAAACCAATACGGCGGCGTGGCGTATGATACTGCAAATCGCAGTTTTACTGCCAACGCATCGCAAGCGGCGAACGCAACCTTGGCGTTGAGCTTGAATGCCAACACTCCCAAGAAACGGAACATTGTTGGTGACAGTAGTCAGGAAATCAGCGGCGCGACATTAATGACCTTTGATTTGAAAGCCAGCAAGGACGATTTGATCATTGACGAGATTTTGGATGTTGACTTCGGTGCGTCCCAGATTCCTTCAACTGCCTATGTGGTTGACGACGGTGGCACGGTTATCGGCACGATTACCCCCAGCGCTACTGCTGCAAGCAATGACTTCACCGAATTGGACTACACCATTTCTAAAGACACGACCAAGACTCTGTCAATCAAGGTTGACGATACTTTGGCGGCGCCTAATACTGCTACTCGTGTGTCGGCCGATGATGGAGATACCTATACAGTTGCGATTGGCACGGGCAAGGTTGGTTTCACCAAAAGCAATGGCACCACTGGCACGAGCACGGGAAGCGCGACCAGCAACACGGCGTATGTCTATGCCGAGGGTCCGGAATTTACTTTGACCAGCATCACCACGACCAACACACAAGCTCCGTTTGACGGCGCGAGCTCCACGATGTCGGCGACTTTCAACATCCAAGTGAAAGCGGTGAATGGCGATGTCTACTTGGGCAATTCCAGCGCGTTTACGGTGGAGTCTAGTATCGGTGGCGCGACATCAACCGTTACTGATGTGACCTATGTCCAACCGAGCAATACGGTGGCCGAAGGTTCTGCTTACAAGATTAGCGAAGGCAATACGGCGACATTTGCGGTGAATGCAACCATTTCAAATGGTGGTATTGCCGGAACTTATGACATCCGAATTGCCGGTATCACTTGGGGACATGTTTCCGGAACCTTGAATGTGCTTTCCAGCTACATGAATGGTGAGGCGGCGTGGATCAGCCCGGCGATTTACCTGCGCTAGTTTGAGTTAAAGTCGCTTCTCTTGTGGCGAAGCGCGGCAAAGAGCTCTGCTCCCTTCGGGGCAGAGCTCTTGTTTTGCCTCTTTTCATAGCGATATCAAGTATCGCTATCAAGTATCGCTATTTGATATCGCTACAAAAATTATGCTAAAATAATCTTAGCGATATTTAATATCGCTAGAAATATCGCTACAATAAAAATAAAAATCTATGAGGAAGGACGAAATTTCAGTGGGCGATTATGCCCACATTTATAATCGGGGAAATCGTAAGATGGTAATTTTTAATGGTAATGAGGATTATTGGCGGCTTATGAATATCTTGCGCTATTTTAATAATCAAAAATCAACAGAAAAAGTTTTTCAGGAATTATTTTTTTTGAAAAAAAGCGGACGATGCAACGATTTTGAATGGCCGCCAAGTTGGTCTGAGCGCAAACCGTTGGTTGAAGTTAAAACATTCTGTTTGATGCCTAATCATTTTCATTTGCTTTTACGAGAAATCATTGCTGGTGGTATCGCTATGTTAATGCAAAAATTGGGAATTGGATTTACCAATTACACAAATGCCAAATACGGAGAGTCCGGTAGAATTTTCCAAGGATCCTATAAGGCAAGAGTTATTAGCTCTGAAGAATACTTGCAATATGTTGATGCTTATATCCAAGTTTTAAATCCCTTTGAGCTTTTTGAAGGAGGGATCGCGGGAGCGGTAAAAAATTTTGATAAAGCGTTTCAATTCGCGCTGGATTATCCGTTTTGCAGTTTGGGGGAATCTTTCGGCATTAGGAATTTTTCTATTCTTGACCGAGAAGACTTAAATCAAAAATTTCCAAATATTAAAGCTTATAAGGAATTTGCCCAAGACGCTTTGTTCTGTCGGCGCCAGAATGAAGATTTTTCACTTGGACTTATTGATAACGATTTATAGCGATATCAAGTATCGCTATTTGATATCGCTATGGACTGGGGTTGCGGGGAAATCAAGGAGTGATATAATTAAAATATCGGGCGCGGCGTTGGCGCCGGAAAAATATTTTGTTTCTCTATGGGAGGTAAGAAACCGTCAGAGAATAAATTTTATCGTTTGCGACTAGCTTTAATTGAAATATCGCCATAAGGATTGCCGGCTTTTTTGATTGCCGGTTTTTGTTTTTTATCGGTCTTGCATTAAAAAAATAACAAAAAAATATGCAAACAAGAAATGTTTTTGCGTGTTTGTTTGCGGCGGTTTGTGTTTTTGGATTTTTTGGCGTCTTATTCACACTTCCCGCGCAAGCGGCCTTTCCCCAAGATCAGGCGGGGATTGCCGCCTATGTTAAATTAACCGGCGTCAATCAAACA
>Ga0302250_1000572_pt1 | contig 34633 bp, 31 predicted proteins | sample AAG_RA_Asp_MG_FD_193536 | JGI IMG/M metagenome (GOLD analysis project Ga0302250, IMG submission 193536) | Enriched activated sludge microbial communities from anaerobic digester in WTTP, New Holstein, Wisconsin, United States - AAG_RA_Asp | ecosystem: Engineered > Bioreactor > Anaerobic >...
TGATATCGGTTGTCAAATATTCCTGAGCGGCCTGCAGTCTAATTTCGTCCGAAAATCGGTTTACTTTTCTTTTCATAATCCTGGTTTTTGTTTACTTTTTCTGTAAACCTATTTCAGGACAAGACACTCCTCTATATTTAATTTCCCAAATACCCAAATGTTCAAATGTCCAAATGATTTAATCGTAAATCGTAAATCGAACTTATTGGATTTCGTGTTTTTCCGTGTGGTGTTTATGTGCCATTATACGGGTAATCCAGATCGGTAAGATAATGGCGCCAAAAATTATATAGGGGTAAAAGGTGAGTAAACGCCAGATCAACGCTACGGCATGATTTAATCCGGCCGGAATATAATCTACCAGAAAATCGGAGAAAATAATTTCAGCTATGCCGCTGCTTCCGGGAGTTGGACTGATAAGCAAGATCACCCACATTACCAGTTGTTTGGCAAATATCACCAATTGCTCGCCTGTTCCACCAATCGCAAGTATCAGGAAGTTTACCGTAAGAAATCTTGAAGTCCAGCTTATAAAAGTTGATCCAAAGGCTTTAACCCAGAAATTCGAGTGCTTTCCGCGTAATTCACCGGATGAAATGATGATATCATCACCGGCGGCAGCAGCCTGACGTTTCCATTTCTTCAGGAATTTTGTACTGAAAACCCTGAGAAGTAACCATTTTACCGCTCTGGGCCTGATAAACAGGCCGTAAGTGATGATGAGAATCAATACAAGGATAAAAAGATAACCTATCACAAAAATAAAATCGATCCCATAGTCAAGACCCAGGGATGATCCTTTTCCTGAAAATTCAAACAATACTCCGGCTCCCGCCAAAATGAGCGCAGCCGGAACTATCAAAATATAAAACAATTCATCGAGAAAGGCGGTAACCAGCACCAGCGCCGTCGATCGTCCCGGTGAAATGCCTTCCTTACTTAAAATGTATAAGGCAATAGCCGAACCCCCTACCACTGAAGGGGTAATTGCCGAAGAGAATTCCCACAATATGATAATATCAAAAGCCTGTTTCCAGGATATTTTATGATCAGTAAGCAGCCAAATCCGGTACATATAGGCAAGCTGCCGGATAATGATCATCAAAATGGCCAGACTAAACCAAAACAATGAGCCGGCTCCCCACCTGACCTCAAGGAACGGCTCCGGATCGAAATTTCTGAACACCAGATACAACGCCACTCCAATCCCTAACAATACCGGAATCAGAATCCGTTTAAAGGAGAAAAATTCTACAAATTTCCTGTGTTCTTCGCTCATGGTAAGGCGATTTTCCGTGTTCTATTTTCTAAGGCACAAACTTAAGATAATTCGCTAAAAGTAAAACGAACAGAGTTACAATTATTTTTCATGCCAATATGGCACATATCCAAAACAAATCAGCCAATATGGCATATTTTTAATTCTGTATGGCTGTCTGTATTGCTAAACCAAGCAGATGTTTCCAAGTACATTTTTTAGCCACCAAAGCACTAATATACCTAATTTTACCAAATTTATAGTGTTGATATTCAATATTATGCGCTATTAAGTGACTGGATATTTTGCTGGCTAAATTGGCATTCTATGTTTTGAGGCACCCTCCTTTTTTTCTTTCTTTATCTCTCAGGTATCATTATTGACTGGCGGGAAAAAAATTAAAAAATAAATCAATATTAATCAAGTAAAAATTCAGGAGGACTAAATTATGACACTCATTCGCAGAACTTACCATCCCATGTTTGATGCTCTTCAAAACATGATGTATTACAACGAACCTCAGAAAACTACCTGCAATCCGCGGGTAAATATTGTGGAAAACCAGGAGAATTTTGAACTTCAACTGGCTGCGCCCGGGTTCAGAAAAGAAGACATCAACATTTCACTCGACAACAATGTGCTCACCATTTCATCGGAAAAAGAAGTAAATGAAAATGAAACCTATACCCGGAGAGAATTTTCAGCCGGTTCGTTTATGAGGTCATTTACCATTCCGAAAAACATTCAGATTGAAAATATTTCGGCTGAGTTTACCGATGGCATTCTGAAACTGAATCTCCCTAAAAAACCGGAATACAAAAAGGAAATTCAGATTGCCTGATCTTTAAAATTTTAATTCTTGGTGGCATAATTGTATTTGTCAGTCACCTCAGGATATTGAACACGAAAATAAAAAAGGCCGCTCAAATGAGAGTGGCCTTTCGTCTTATTTGTGTTTATGGGATTTATTCTTTTTCTGCGGCAGCCTCCGCCAGCGTCATAGCAGACAGTTCTTTATCGATGAGGAACAGGCTTCCTTTTTCACCGCCGGTGAGGTTAAACTGATCGAGAATGGAACGGGCCACACTTTCCTCTTCAATCTGCTCGGTAACAAACCATTGCAGGAAGTTGGCCGTGGTGTAATCGCGGTCTTCCATGCTCATTCCTACCAGGTTATTGATTCTGGCCGAAATATATTGCTCATGTTTATAAACTTCTTCAAACACATGGTGCAGTGATTTGAATTCGTTGGCCGGCTGTTCCAGATCCATCAGCAGGGAGTGACCGCCACGGTCATTCAGAAAATGGACGAACTTAAGCATGTGCATGCGCTCTTCATCGCTGTGGGTATACAAAAATTTGGCGGCACCCGGATATCCGTTGGTTTCGCACCAGGATGCCATGGCCATATAAATCCGTGAAGAATGTTCTTCAGCTTTGATTTGGTCGATAATGCCTTGTTTTAGTTTTTCAGATATCATAATATTAAATTTTTCTTACTAACAAATAATTGATTAAAAGGTTTACTGTGATTAGGCCTGTGCAGCTTCCGAGGCCGTTACAATTTCGATAAGTTCCTTGGTAATGGTGGCCTGGCGGGCTTTACCGTAGATCAGCTTTAGCTCTTTGGTCAGTTCATTGGCGTTGTCCGTGGCTTTCTGCATGGAGGTCATACGGGCGCCGTGTTCGGAGGCTACCGATTCAGTAATTACACTGTAGAACCGGCTCTTAAGGCTTTGAGGAATCAGGTTTTCCAATATTTCTGATTTATCCGGCTGAAACATATAATTGATTTCTTCCACCGTTTTCACCTCACTTTTCACTTCTTCGAGAACAGGCAGGTATTGAAAAACCCTGACTTTCTGGACAGCCGGGTTTACGAACTGGTTGAATATCAACAAAATCCTGTCCCATTTTCCACCTTTGAACTGTCTGATTATCTCGTCTGAGAGCTGAGAAATGGCGTTATAATCCGATTTGTCGAGCAGATGGTCATGGCTGGATAGCACCTTGTACTTCCGTTTGGTAAAAAAGTCGGTTACTTTTTTGCCGATGGTAATCAGTTCCAGATTTCCTTTTGCATGTTGCAGGGAATACTCATCGGAAATCAGTTGCACTGTTTGTTTGATGATATTGGCGTTGAATGGGCCACACAGTCCGCGGTTGGATGAAACCGGTATGATCAGGATCTTTTCAGGGGTTCTTTCTGTAAAAAGGTATCCAAGTTCATCGGAACCCACACTGCTTTTAAGGTGCGAAAGTATCTGGTTCAGTTTTTTATTATAGGGTCTGAGCTTAAGGATCACATTTTGAGCCTTGCGCAGTTTGGATGCTGATACGAGTCGCATAGCGCTGGTAATCTGCATGGTGGATTTCACCGATTCGATTCTTATCCTGATTTCCTTTAAACTGGGCATAATTCAGATTTTACGATATCAGAGGGCATAGTGTGAAGCTATGTCTTTGGCAACGGTTTCGAGTACTTTGGAACCATCGTCGCTCAGTGTACCTTTCCTCAGTTCTTCCATTACCGGTTGGTGATGGGTGTCGAGATAGGTCAGATATTCTTTTTCAAACTCTGCAATCCGGTTAATCGGTACCTGTCTGAGCAGATTCCGGGTTCCGCAGAAAATGATGGCAATCTGCCGTTCAATAGGCAGCGGTGTATATTGCGGCTGTTTAAGGATTTCCACATTACGCCGGCCTTTTTCAATGATCGACATGGTAGCGGCATCCAGATCAGAGCCGAATTTGGCGAAAGCTTCAAGTTCCCTGAACTGAGCCTGATCAAGTTTTAGGGTTCCTGCCACTTTCTTCATCGCTTTGATCTGTGCATTTCCACCAACCCTTGATACCGAGATCCCTACGTTAATAGCAGGCTTTATACCGGCGTTGAACAGATTAGATTCGAGGAATATCTGTCCGTCGGTAATAGAAATTACGTTGGTAGGAATATAGGCTGATACGTCGCCGGCCTGGGTTTCAATGATGGGTAATGCCGTAAGTGAACCGCCTCCTTTAACAATATCTTTGATGGATTCGGGCAGGTTATTCATTTTTTTGGCTATTGCATCGGAGTTGCTGATCTTGGCGGCTCTTTCCAGTAAGCGGGAGTGCAGGTAGAAAACATCGCCCGGATAAGCTTCCCGTCCGGGAGGACGGCGAAGCAGCAGCGACACTTCACGGTAAGCCACGGCCTGTTTGGAGAGATCATCATAGATCACGAGGGCATCACCTCCGGTATCTCTTATAAACTCTCCGATAGCGGCACCGGCAAAAGGTGCGTAAAACTGCATGGCGGCAGGATCGGAAGCAGTAGCCGAAATCACCACCGTATAAGGCATGGCGCCATGTTCTTCAAGGGTTTTCACGATGTTGGCCACCGTTGAACCTTTCTGGCCGATCGATACATAAATGCAATATACCGGTTTTCCTTTCAGGTAATTTTCTCTTTGATTGATAATGGTATCCAGGACGATAGCCGTTTTACCGGTTTGCCTGTCGCCAATAATCAGCTCACGTTGTCCCCTTCCGATCGGGATCATGGCATCAATGGCTTTGATACCGGTTTGCAGGGGCTGGTTTACCGGCTGACGGTAAATTACGCCTGGTGCTTTTCTGTCGAGCGGCATTTCATAAAACGGTCCTTCAATCTCGCCCTTGCCATCTATGGGCTCTCCCAGGGTATTCACCACCCTCGACAGCATGTTTTTGCTGACACTGATGGAGGCAATTTTACGGGTACGCTTTACCAGGTCGCCTTCCTGAAGGTCTTTGGTTTCACCCAGGAGAACTACCCCAACGTTGTCTTCTTCGAGGTTAAGAACAATACCTTTGGTTCCGCGTTTGTCGAATTCAATCAACTCGCCGGATTCCACATTCTGAAGTCCGAAAATGCGGGCAATGCCGTCGCCTACCTGTAGGATCACACCTACCTCATCGAGTTCGGAGCCTGAGAGCGTCCCTGAAAGTTGCTGGCGGAGTATGGCAGTAATTTCTGCCGGTTTAATTTCTGGCATATCTTATTGTAATTTTAAAACTTTCCTATATAAGGATTGTAAATGATTTGATTTTTTAATCGCGATAATTGCTTGTATACGCTGGCATCATAAAGAAGATCATTGAACTGAACCGAAAATCCGCCGATCAGACCGGGCTCTACTTCAACATTAAGATCCAGCTTTAACTGAATGGCTTCTTCAATTTTTTTAACAATCTGATCCAGTTGTTTTTTGTCGAGGGCTTGTGCCGTTTTGATTTGAACCGGCAGAATACCGTTTCGAAAATTGTAAATCTCAATAAATTGCCGGGCAATTTCCGGAATATATTCCTCCCGGCCTTTAGAAGCCAGCAAACCGAGAAAAACCAGGGTAGATTCACTGATTACCCCGGAGAACATGGTGTTGAGAATCTCTTTTTTCTTCTTTCCGGGAATAATAGGACTTTTGATGAAGCTGACAAAACTCTTGCTGGTCAGGCAGGTATTGGAAAGCATCAGCATGTCGGCTTTTGACTCTTCCACCTGTTTATTCTCAGCAGCCAGTTCATACAGGGCTTTGGCATATCTTACCGCTACTTGAAGGCTATATGACATTCTTGGTTTTGATTTATCAGTTAAACTTAACGTCTTTCACCAATTTATCGATATACTGCTGATTTTTAACAGTGTCCGATAAATGCTCCCGAACCAGTGATTCAGCAATTTCGATTGCGATGAGGGCAGCCTGGTTTTTGAGATCGACGATCAGCGCCATTTTTTCATTCTGAATGGATTCATGGGCAGAGGCAACAATCCGGTCGAATTCCGTTTTGGCTTTATCATGTGCCTCAGCAATGATCTTGCTCTTCAGGTTTTCGGCATCGCGGAGCATTTTTTCGCGCTCATCGCGGGCCTGACGGAGTAACTGCTCATTATCCTGCTGAATTTTTTTCATTTCCAGCTTAGTGTTTTCAGCCGTCTGGAGGGCTTCGCGAATCGATTTCTCCCGGTTCTCGATGGCCTTGAGAATGGGTTTCCAGGCAAATTTCTTTAGCAGGAATAACAATATCAGAAACGATAAGGTCATCCAAAAAATCAATCCAATACTGGGTTGAACAAGTTCCATAGTTTTATAATATTTTTTCCGTTTAGTCAGTAAATGAAGCCTGGCCCCACAACCAACCGTTATGGTGCCAGGCAATACATGATTGTCAGATGAATAAGATCAACAGACAAACCACAATAGCAAAGAAAGCGGCGCCTTCAATAAGAGCGGCAGCAACGATCATGTTCGAACGGATATCGCCTACAGCTTCCGGCTGACGGGCAATAGATTCGAGGGCTCCACGACCGATATTACCGATACCGATACCGGCTCCAACTGCGGCAATGCCGGCTCCGATTCCTGCACCCAGTTTGGCATAAGGGGCCAGGTCAACAGCTACTTGCAATAAAATGGATAATAATGACATAATTTAAACAGGTTTATAAATGAATAAAAAGACGATTTCAGGGATTAATGGTGCTCTTCGGTTGCCATACCAAAGTACAGCGCCGACAGCAGGGTGAATACATAAGCCTGTATAAAGGCTACCAGCAGTTCAAGCATGGTCATGAACAGGATAAATACAACCGAAAAAATTGAAACGCCATATCCAAGACCTACGTTGATATTTCCGAAAATGAAAATAATGGTGACAAACGACAAAATGATGATATGGCCGGCGGTAATATTGGCAAAAAGCCGGACCATGAGTACGAAAGGTTTGGTAAATACCCCCATGAGTTCCACAATGGGCATGAGAGGCACCGGGTATTTCAGCCACCAGGGCACCCCGGGTGTATTGAAAATATGTACCCAATAGTTTTTGTTCGCTTTATAGGTAGTAATGGCAAAGGTAAAAACTGCCATGACCATGGTAACGGCAATATTGCCGGTTACGTTGGCGCCGCCCGGAAACAGGGGAATCAATCCCAGCAGGTTATTGAAGAAAATGAAGAAGAATACGGTAAGCAGATAGGGCATATATTTCATGTAATTATGATGCCCTATGGAAGGAAGCGCAATATCGTCGCGGATAAACAGAATCAGGGGTTCCATCCACGACATCAGACCTTTGGGTTCCTTACCCTCACGACGTTTATACGACCTGGCGATGGAAATAAAAATAATTCCGATAAGGATTGAACTGAATAAAATGGCAAATACGTTTTTGGTAATGGAGAAATCGAGGGGTAAAGGATCGCTGGAATCGATGGTAACCCCATCATCCAGTACCTTGACAATCTTGCCTTTATACTCACCTTCGGGCATCAGGCGGTAACCATTATAGGCATCATGGCCATGATGAAATTTCGACGACATGAACACATGCAGTTGTCCATCATCCAGCAGGATCACCGGCAGGGGAACCGAGATGTGGGTGTGGCCGATGGAGGCTATATGCCATTCGTGGGAATCGATGATGTGATCAATGATGATCCGTCCGGGATTTAATCCGGATTCCCCTTCTTGCCCTGAACTGCCCGCTGCCGGGGCAGCAAAGGCTGAGGCAGAGACCGCCATCAGGAAAGACAATAGAATAATGGTTAAACGGTGCATTTTCAGTTTAATCAGGATATGTGAAAATATTGTTTATGAAAAACGGCGCAATTTTACGATTTTTTTGGGTTTACAGATGTGAAAAATTATTAAAACTGAGATAGTTATTCAGATTTATTAAAATCATAAGGGCTACCATAAAGGTTTGTAGTAATTCATCTTTTCATTTTTTGATAAAAATAAATGATGCGAAAAGGCCGCAACAGCGATAATAAAAACTCAAAGACCTAATGTTGTATTTTTGTAAAAAATGAAATGATTGATCGGGTTAAAATTACCGAAATTGCAGACCAGATTGTTTCTGGATATAATCCCGACAAGATGATCCTTTTTGGTTCATTTGCCCCGGGGTATCCGAACGAATACAGTGATGTGGATTTGATAGTGATTGAGGATACTGGTTTGCCATGGCCGTAAAGAGCTGTGGCCGTGAAAAAACGGATTATTGGATCCATGATTCCTAAAAACCTGATGGTTTACACACCGGAGGAAATTAAAGATTCTATCCCTGATCGATACAGTTTTGCTAATAAAGTATAAATTCAGAAAAGATATTAATTGAACTCCAAAATGAACTCGTTAATCAGAGGATCAAAAATAATGACTCTACAACCCCGCGATGATATTTTTTTCATGAAAGAAGCCCTTAAAGAAGCCCAAAAAGCTTTTGAAAAGCAGGAAGTTCCGGTGGGAGCGGTGATTGTGAGCGGAGATAAAATTATTGCCCGTGCTCATAATCTCACCGAAACCCTTACCGATGTTACCGCCCATGCCGAGATGCAGGCCTTCACAGCCGCTTCTTCACACCTGGGAGGTAAGTATCTGACCGATTGCACGTTGTATGTAACGGTAGAACCCTGTGTGATGTGTGCCGGGGCTGCTTACTGGACCCAGATCAGCAGAATTGTTTACGGCGCCCGGGATGAAAAAAGGGGCTATACTATACTCGAAAAGCCCCTGCTACATCCCTCAACTTCAGTTACATCCGGAATAATGGCCCAAGAATGCGGTCATCTGATGACCGATTTCTTCAAACAAAAAAGGATTTGACACTTTTCCGGATACTAAACCCGTTTTTTCGGCCTACCAGGTAAACTCCTGAAAATATAAAGAGTGTTCCCAACAGCTTGACCGGAGTAAACACATCCTGGGTAAGGAACCAGGCTACCAGTGCCACAAATACCGGTTGCATGTACGAGTAATAACTTACTGTGGCGGCCGTAACGTGTTTCAGACTGTAAATGGTAAGAAAATAGGCCAGGAAAGTGGGAAATAAGATGATGAAGGCAAGCGCCAGCCAGGTAATCTGTCTTACTCCGGCAAGGTTGATCTCTGAGAGTGACTTTGCCGAGTACGGAAAAGTCAGTATAAATCCGAAAAGGAATAACCATTTCATGGCAGTGATGGGATGGTAAAGTTTCATTACCGGCTTAATCATTACCAGATAGATGGCATAGGCCACGGTATTGAATACGGCCAGCATATTACCCTGCCAGTGCCCGGATGATAAACCGGCAGTTTTCCCGGATAAAATAACCAGTATGGCACCACCTGCTCCCAGAACGATTCCGGCAGTTTTGAGCCAGGTAACTTTTTCGTTCAGAAAAAACGCGGCCAGCAACAGTACAAATACAGGATTGGAAACATGAATAACCGATACATCAACCGGAGAAGTAAGATTGATCCCTTCAATAAAGAAAACCTGATTGAGTGAAATACCGAAAAGGGCTGCTACCGCTATGTAAAGCAAATTTTTTGGGGTAACGGTATTATCCGGGATAAAAAGAGATACCAGCCAGAAAAGGGGTAAGGCACCGCCAATGCGCAGAATAATCAGTTGTTGGGGCGTGAGAAAACCGGGTATCAACCATTTGGTGATCCAATAATTGGCCGTCCATATTAAAGCGGTGATAAAAAGGGCCAGGTGTGCCCTGCCGGAGTAATTCATCAGGTAAATTCTCAGTATTTTACAGCACAATTGCCGTTGGATTGAATAAACTTGTATTTTTGTGTATTGTTCATTGCAATTCGTCAAAAACAAAAATACCCATACATGAAGCCGCTTTTATACTCATTGTTCATACTGCTGATAATTATTTCGGGCTGTGGATCGGAAAAACAAAAACCCCTCACGCTTGAGAACCTTGAAAAAGCCATTAACAATGAACTTACTGCCAATGCCAAATATGTTGCCTATGCTGAGAAGGCGCGTAAAGATGGATATCTGAAGATTGCCATGCTGTTTGAAGCTACAGCAGTCTCTGAGAAAACCCACGCTGACCAGCAGCTAACCGAATTATTAAAACATGGGGTAAATTTTCAGTTTACTCCGCCGATTATCAAAACTTCGTCAACCAAAGCCAATCTGGAAGATGCCATTGCCGGGGAAACCTATGAAGCCACCCAGATGTACCCTGATTTTATTAATCAGGGAGAAATGGATAAAATGGAACCGGCGGTAGAGCTGTTCAAATGGGCCCGTAATGCTGAAACCAAGCACCAGAAATATTTTTCAGATGCTTTGGAGGCTCTCGCCAATAACCAGGTAGTACTCCTGCCATCTGAATATCATGTTTGTCCGAAATGCGGGAACACCTTCAATCATCGACCGGCCATCCATAAATGTGATATCTGCCAAACCCCCAGGGATCACTTTAATGCCTTCAGGTAAGTTTTGTAATACTCAATTATTTTTAAAATGTGGAAAAGATTATTTACGACTATCAGTATTTTGCAACTCATACTTACCAGCTTTTCCGCAACCTGGCACCCTTTGGGAAATATACCTTCCAATGCCTCCCGGATCTGCTTTGGAGCTTCATACCTGCATCATGTTATCTGTACCGATGACGGAATGATCCTGTATAATATCAGCACCCAGGAAAGTGAGTATTTTACCTATGGAGGATTACCCGTATGGGGTGCCGGTTATCTCGGGCCAACCCAAATGCTTATTGTAATGGGCAACGGAAGCTATTCCGACGGAATCTGGTCATTTGACTGGCAAACCCATCAGTTTGAGGTGATTGAATGGCTCGTTTACCCAAATTTTTTGTATCATGACGATATGGCCCACCAGTTCTGGGTGGGAAGTGCCTGGGGCGGGCTTTATTATTCGACGGATGGCTGGAACTGGCAGGAACACCCTAACTTTCAAAGCTTTCCATGTTTGGGCATGTCAGGTTACGGCAGCCATTTGATGGTAACTGTGATCATGAACAGCACCAATTTTCAGCTGTCAGATGACAGCGGGGTAACCTGGCATTACCCGGAGGATTATCCCCTGATTTCAGACATGTGCTATTCACCCGGTGGAATCCTGGGCGGCATTTTTCCCTATAATTACGATGAATCGGGATTATGGTTTTCGGATGATTTTGGCGTTCACTGGCAACAAAAGTTTCAGTCGGATTATATGAGCGCCGTGGGATTCGATTGTTTCGGAACCTGCCTGGTGGGATGGGAAGCGGGTCAGGGTCTGGCGCTCTATTACCCGGAAGCGCCGCCGCCGGGATTGGTGTTTCTTAACGATGGACTGCCCAGCCTGAGCATCAACACCATACAGGTTAATCCAACCATGAGCGCACCGGCCATATTTGTTTGTACCGATGCAGGAGCGGTTTGGAGTAATGATTACTTTATAACCGGAATACCACCCGTAAAGCAGGAAGAACCCGAGGTCAGGCTGTTCCCAAATCCGGCTGGTGAAGAGATCACCGCTGAGAGCAGCTCACCGCTGTTTCAGGTAGCATGGTTTAACGTTTTTGGACAAAAAATCAGGGAATTTCCGGTAAATAGTTGCAGAACAACGCTCAAAGAACCTTTGCAAATTCCCGGAATTTACTTTCTCCGTATTATTTTCGAAAACGGGAAAGCCATAACCCGGAAGGTTGAGTTCAACTAACGTTTGGTTTTTGCCTCAACTTCTTTCTTAAGTTTCTGGTACCAGGCCAGTCCGTATTTTCGGATGATTGCCTCTTTTTCAAAAACATAAACCGGTATATTTTTCCTTTTTCCATCAATCAGCGCCGGGTTACAGATGGGCCATTTATGATAATTCAACGCTTCAAAGTTGTCGCTTTTAACAATTCTGATGGGATAAAGATGGCAGGACACCGGTTTCCGGAAAGTGATTTTCTTTTCAAACCAGGCCTTTTCTATGGCGCAATGGGCAATTCCATTTTCAAAGTACACGAAGGCACATTCTCTCTCATTTACCAAAGGGGTTACATAGTGGCCATCCATATCATAGTCGAAAACCCCGGAATTCTCAACCACGCTTAGTCCATCGTGGGTCATGTAGGGTTTTATAAATTCCAAAGCATCCTCAATAATTCCGATTTCAAGGTCTTCAAGCGGCGCTCCGGCATCACCTTCCACACAGCAGGCGCCCCGGCATTTTTTAATGTTGCACGAAAAACACACTTCACAAACATCATCAGAAACCAGGATTCCGTCAATATCCAGCATAAATTACTCCCTTTCTTTTGTATCAATGATAATCGTCACAGGGCCCCAATTGATCAGTTCCACATCCATCATGGCGCCAAACTCCCCGGTTTGAGGTAGTTTTCCGGTTTCAGTCCGCATCTTCTCTATAAACTTTTTATACAGAGGTATGGCGGTCTCAGGTCTCGCTGCCCTGATATATGAAGGCCTGTTTCCCTTTCGGGTACTGGCATGAAGGGTAAACTGACTAACAATCAGTACATCTCCGTTTACTTCGGTAACGGATTGGTTCATCACCCCATTCTCATCCGGAAATACCCTTAAACGGGCAATCTTTCCGGCTAACCATTCAATATCATCTTCATTATCAGATTCTTCAATGCCTAACAGTATCAGAAGGCCCATGCCGATCCGGCCGGATACACTACCCTCAATAGTTACCTTGGCCCGGGAAACACGTTGGATGACGGAACGCATAAATGGATTTACGATTTACGATTTACGATATTATTGTATATCAGGAGGCCGATGATGGTGATGACGCCGATCATGCTGAAGGTGAGCCATAAGAGTGCCGGGTTATTGTGCTGATCGATAAAATAGACATACAGCCGTGCACCCAGTACTCCTCCTATTCCGCTGCCAATTACCCCGTACAGAAAGGAATATCCGAGGTACAGGGCTTTTTTGTCTGGAGGAGCAATCAATCCCACATAGGAAATGAATTTGGGATGGGCAATCATTTCACCTATAGTAAAAACAATGCATCCGGCAATAAATATCCAGGCATATCCTGAAATGGAAAGTATGGCCATACCTGCCGTTCCGAAAGCAATTCCGGTGATCATGGTGGGAAGCGCTTTGGTGTTTTTAACCAGGGCAGAGACCAGCAGCTGCAGCAGGATAATAGTACCGGCATTGATTACGGTAACATGCTCGGCTTCAAACTTCCAGGCAGGACTTTCAACAAACCAGCCGAGGAATGCATTGACAACCCGGTCAACCGGTGCCATATCCACATGCTCGGTAAGGTACCACAAAACACTGTCATACATCTGGAAGTACATGATCCAGAATCCGGAATAAATCACGATCATCAGTATAAACCGGAAATCAGCAAGAACCGTGACTATTCCACCCAGCACTTCTGTAATTTTCTTGGTGCTCCGGGGTCTGTCCGGCTCTTTGTACACCAGCATATTCAATAGTATCAGCCAGCCGGTTCCTATGGCTGCCATAATAAAAATGTAAGACCAGCCAATCCCTTTCAGCCAGGGAATCAGGATCAAAGGAAAGATAAAAGCGCCCAGATTAATACTCCAGTAAAAAATGCCGAAGCCAAGTGATGAATTGGATTCATCGGTTACCCGGGCAATGGTTCCAGAAATGATGGGTTTGAAGAAGCCGGCTCCGGTAGCCATCAGCAACAGACTCAGAAAAACAGGTACATAGCTGTGAAAAAGGCTGGTAGCAAAATATCCGGTACTCATTACAACAAAAGCAAAAAGGAGGGTCTTTTTGTAGCCGAACCTATCCGCAATAGCCCCTGATAAAATGGGGAGGAAATACAGCAAGGGGGTGATGGTGCTTTTAATTACGCCGACACTTTCCTTGGAGAATCCCAATCCACCCTGCGCCGTATCAAGAATGAGGTAAACCGAAAGCACTGACATGACTCCGTAATAGGAGCCTCTCTCGAAAAACTCCATGACAATAACCGTCCAGAAATTCCGGGGAAATGATTTAAAACCACTTTTTGGATGATCTTTATTTTTCATGTTAGCAAGTATTCAAAGGCAAAGAAAGCAAATAATTCAACAATTCAAAGATTCAATAATTCAAAGATTCAACAATTCAACACCGGACAATGTGAGAACAGGGCAATGCTACTATAGGACATTGGGACAATGAAAAGAGTCAATAAAGGGGCGTGGGATGGGTCTTTTGATAAAAGTACCAGGAGATATCACTGTAATTATATTTATCCGGGGTTTCAAAAAGGCTGGTGTGAAAGCGTTTTTTGGTCATTTCGGATAGTATGGTTTCCGGATTTTTCCAGTACCCGCAATTGTAGGCTGTTGCAAAGTATTTCAGTTTATCCGGCAAATCTTTGAGGTATTCAGGCGGAGCTGTCTTTTCCATTATTTTTATGAACATCAGCAGGTATTTCACCTGCCAGTCGCGATCGGTCAGGCGATGAATACGGGCTTTTCTGGCTTCAACAGGATCCTCTCCGGGGCGGGTTTTAAAATCTGCTGTTTTAATTTCAACACGGTCTCTAAAGTCATTAAGGTCTTTAAGGTCATTAAATCCGGATAAATCTGAGAAATCTTCCTCAATTTTCTCAGCAAAGGAGGGCTTCATCTGAAATGGCCCGACAGAGAAATCGGAGTAATTTTCCCCAAATTGAACATACAATACTTTAAGCGATTGAATTTCTGCCACATCCCTGATGGCTGAATAACGGATCAGTTCGGGGAAAACAATGGAAACAGCAAAAAACGGATCCATCCCGGCTGAGGATATCATTGGAATTATCCAGTCATTGTTTTTTACAAAAATTTCCGCATCGGTAAATTTTTCTCCGAAAATGGTGCGGTAATCATACCGGATTGTTGGCACATCCTGCGCTGAAAGTGTCAGGGCAGGAAGCAACACCCAAAAAATCAGGCAAATCCGTTTAGAAGGATGTTTTGTACCAGACCACATCTTGTCCGTTCTCTACACACACCCAGGTAAGAAAGCCCTGCTTGTTTTCAACATAATAATTGACTGCCAGCGGGAAGGGGTAACATTGGCCATTATCCAGGCAAAGGTTTTCATAATTGGCCCAGGCATATTTTTTTCCATCTTGATTGACCCAGAAATCGCATTGGGAAGGCATATTTTCAAGAGTACACAACTTATTGTCGTTCAAAAAGATATCATGTGAAACAGAACAAAACCAATGGTTAGGGTTAATGGCTGAGAACCAGCAATTCAATCCGTAGATTTCATCCCCCGTAAAAGGGCCCAACCTATCTCCGCCCGGCAGGTACATAAAATGTTTTTCCAGGTCCTCGAACACTTTTGAAAGCGCCTCCTGATCCTGCGTGTTCATATTGGAGAGCTCCAGTAAAGAAACCGTTCCCTGCACTTTGGCAAAAAAAGTCATGCAATCCGGGCTGACTACCATTTCATTAATATTTCCTGAAATCTGGGTTTCCTTCCCGGAATCGTCCACGAAATACATTTTTGAATCGTTCATCACCTGGGCAGCATAACTTTTGCCATCCTTACCCCGGTAAACACTCAGAATACCCTCATAGGGTCCGTATTTCTTTCCACGGTTCACAAAGTAACTCTTTTCACCGGCTGGTTCCACAACTGATTCATCCAGATCGGCCAGGGTTTGATCAAACGCCCCGCAAAACCTTGAATTCTCCGTACATTTCTCCAGAATCTCATAAGGGGTCGCCTCAAAAGGGCCGCTTCTCTTCCCCTGATCATACACATAATATGATGGTGGATTTTCATCGGTGGCAGTTATAAATAACAGGCCTTCCTTTCCTGAAGCCAGATAAAAACAGTTCTCGCCATAAAGCAGTGATTCAGCAGGTTGAAGTGAAGCTATTACCTTCCGGGATAAATCAGAATATTGCGAAAACACATTCAGGACAAATAAATGGGCAAGAATCAAGAGTAGTAAAATTCTATGGGCTTTCATAAAATCAAGTATGAGTTTAACCTTGCTAAAATAGCACAAAACAATGTCCGGGCAGATTTCTTTTATAATTCTTTTTTTTAATAAAGGCTAAAATTTAACTGGCATCCTGTTTACGGAACAATAGACTACCTGATGAAAATAAAACATGCGCTTCTTTAATCCTTAACTTTCTGGTAATTAATCATTTTTACCGTGGGTCTGAATCCGAAAAACACTTTCCATTCGGCAATTCTGCCCGAAACCAGATAAGTATGGTTTTTCAGAACAATGCTGACTGTATAAATGCCAAACGTCGCATTGTTGAGAAATGACGGATCCACCTGCTGGTAGATAGCCTGAACCAGAAAAGGAAGGGTCTGTGCATTCTGAAGTGTAATGCAAACGGATGTCCTGTCCTCTTTTTCCACAGGAACCGGCTGCTGATTACACATTTGTCCGTAACCAGACAGGGTAATTGTAAAAAGAATGGTTAGTGTGACTAAATTTAAAGTTTTCATATTTCCTCCATGATTAGTGATTGGTGATTGGTGATTAGTAACTGGTGATAGGTCTATGGTTATGAATTAGGTTTTTAACAGTTGATTGAGTTTAATTTTTCTGGTTTGGTGAACTCGTTAAGGTGTTTAATGTATTTAAGGTCTTTAAAGTCCTTATTTTCAGAGCAAAAGTATGCTATGTCAATGCTCCCCTCATAGCAGAAAACCGGGATGGTTTTTTTTGGCAGAAAACCACAGGAGGCAGCTTCAATGCCAGTGGCATTCACCGGTAATTTCCGGGCATTTACCGGTAAACGGTTGGTGGCAGCCGAATAATGGTTGGTGATGAGAGGCGGCCATGATACTTTTGCTTCATAAAACTGATTAATGTTTAACCTTAAATTTTATCCTCATGAATGCAATTTGTAATTCCACCAACCGCAGTCTGTTTGTAGGCCTACTGATCATGGTTATCGGTGTCGGTTTCCTGCTTCGACAATTAGACATCTTTCCCTATGAGATTGAACGGGCAATATTTACCTGGCCTGTTATTCTGATTTTATCGGGACTGTACTTTCTGCTTTGTAAAGAAAGCAGGGTTACCGGTTACATCCTTTTAATTGTAGGAGGTACCTTCTGGCTGAATCACATCTCACCCTGGGATTTCAATTTCAGAGAACTGATTGTTCCCTTAATTCTGATCGGAATCGGTATTATCATCATTTCGAAACATTCCGGAAAAAGAAATGAAACTGAAAACAAACACTATTTCTCATTCAATGAACAGGAGATCAGTAGTGGCGAATATTTCAATGATACCAATATCTTCGGAGGCAGCAACAAAATGATCAACATCAACAACCTTCGGGGAGGTAAAATGACTGCTGTTTTCGGAGGTTCAGAAATCAACCTGACCCACTCGCAGTTATCCAATGGCACCAATGTGATTGATGTTATGTATATCTTTGGCGGAAGTTCTCTCATTATCCCTGCCGATTGGACCGTACATATTGATGTTGTGAGTATTTTTGGGGGATTCTCCGATAAAAGGATGATACAGGTTTCAGAAAGTACCCTCCCCGAAAAGACACTTTACATAAAAGGCACTGTACTTTTTGGCGGCGGAGAGATCAAACGTTACTAATTTAATGCATCGATGCTGAACCCGCTGCTGAATCAGAGAAAAAGTATTCTTACCTATTTCATGGCATGGACCCTCTTTGCAGGGTTCCATGCTTTTGTCCTGTATTTTTATTTCTCTTTCGAAGCCGAAAAGGCAGCTGTGGATGCCTTGATTTTCAACACCCTCTTTGCCATAACCGGAACAGGTCTCTGGTATGTGGTAAGATATATGACCATCGACGGCCGCAACATCTACTGGGTTCTGTTTAATCATTTACTGGCAGGAAGCGCTATTGCGGCAGGTTGGGTGTTTGCCTCCTGGTTTCTGCTTTCCTGGTTGTTCAGGTCTGACCAGAATTACCGGCAACTTCTTGAAACGTCGCTTCCGGTAAGGTTTGTAACCGGGTTGCTTTTTTACGGACTGATGGTGATGGTCTTTTATATGATCAGCTATTACAATGATCTGCGCGAAAAAATGAACCAGAAAGCAGAACTTGAAAAAAATATCCGGGAGGCAGAACTCAACCTGCTCAAGTCACAGATCAACCCTCACTTTTTGTTTAACAGCCTGAACTCCATCCATGCACTGACCATGTCAGACCCCGGAAAAGCCAGTGACATGATCATTGAATTGTCTGATTTCCTCCGGTACTCACTCAAAAGTACCAGTACCGGAATGCATACCCTGAAAGCAGAGCTGGAAAATGTTATCCGTTACCTCAATATTGAAAAGATCCGGTTTAGTGAAAAACTATCCTTTTCAATTGATACGGATGAAGCCTGCCATGAATGCCAGATTCCGCAAATGATCCTTCAGCCGTTGTTTGAAAATGCCGTTAAACACGGAGTGGGAAGCAGTACCGACCCGGTACATATATCGGTGGACTGCCACCTTCATGATGATATTCTTGAACTTACCATCAGCAATAACTTTTCCTCGGACAGTCTGCAGGTAAAAGGGAACCGGATGGGTCTGGACAATATCCGGATGCGGCTTACCCTGACTTACCAGGCTGAAGGGTTGCTTCAAACCCGTATCCGGGATAATCTGTATGAGGTCAGACTGCTGATTCCTCAAATGAAAGCCTGATATATCTAAATTTAAATCCCTCTGGAAATTTTCACAATTATGGAACCTGTTAAGATTTTGATTGTCGACGATGAATCCCTGGCCCGGCAAAATATTCATGTATACCTCGGTGATGACCCCCGTTTTACCCTGCTCGATGACTGTCAGGATGGTTTTTCGGCTGTGAAAGCCATCAATCAGCAACGACCTGATATTGTTTTTCTGGACATCCAGATGCCCAAACTCAGTGGATTTGAGGTGATTGAACTGCTGGATTATTCACCGGTGATCATTTTCTCGACCGCATATGATGAATTTGCCCTGAAAGCCTTTGAGGTAAATGCGGTGGATTATCTTCTGAAACCGTATTCACGTCAGCGGTTTCAAACGGCTCTGGAAAAGGCGGTTGAGAAGGTAAACGGAAAAACTTCTTCAGCTGCTGAACTGGCAGCGCTTACGATGACAGGGTTTCAGGATGGTGAGAAGCTGGAAAGGATTGTCATCAGGAACGGGGTTAAAATCGATTTTATTCTGCTAAAGGATGTAGTTTATTTAGAATCAGCCGATGATTATGTTATGGTTCATACGTTACAAAACCGTTACCTGAAGCAAAAAACCATGAGTTATTTTGAAACCCGGTTGCCTGGGAATGAGTTTGTGAGGGTGCATCGGTCATATATTCTGAATATCAATTATATAGCAAGAATAGAACCCTATGGGAAAGAGACCTGGGTGGCCCGGCTGAAAGGCACCTTGGAGACCGTAAGCATCAGCCGGAGCGGGTATGGGAAATTACGGGAAGTGATGAAATTGTAGGTGCGTTTGGATACCTACCCTTTGCGGGAACGAGAAAGGAAGCGAAGCGACTCCTACCCAAGAAACTTCGAGATCGGGATAATCTCAACCCCATGATTCCGGAAATAATCTCTGGATTCCTCCAGATACTCGCTGAATCCAAGTATGAAACCACCACCGCCGGAACCGCACAATTTCAGGTTATATAACCCGGTACCAATTCCGTTCCACCAATGATCATGGAACTCTTCGGGAACCATCCGGGAGAGCTTTTGAATGGTATACTCCGACAACACCTTCAGGTTCGGAAAAAAACGGGTGATATTCCCTGAAATCAGGTTTTCAATGCAGGCATTGGTGGTTTTTATCATGGTTTCTTTCACAAAATCCATGAACTCACCTGATTTACATTTATCGAAAAACCAGTTAACCAATGGTTCCGTTTTCCCGGTTTTATGGGAATTGATGAGGAATATCCCTCCGTTTTTTGAAAACTCCCTGGGTATGCCTACCGGGTTGATCTCTTCTTTACTACGTATCAGCAAAGGTCGCCTGATATAACAATTCAGCGGATCCATACCCGATGAAACCCCATGGAAAAACACTTCGAACTGCGAAAATATGTCCTTTAACCGGATCAATTGTCCGGTACTCATATCCGAATCGTGTTTCAGATAATCGGGACAGTACTTCTGATAGATGGCAGCCACCACCGCACCTGAACTTCCTACCCCATATCCCTGGGGAATCGTAGATTCAAAATAGAGCCCTGCATCGAGGTCTGCTCTGAACTGATCCAGGTTCAGGTTACAGGGAAGTTTACCTTCTCCGGCCAGATTATCCGTAAACTCATAAAATTCTCTCAACTGCCGGTTCGACCGGATGGCAAACTCATAGTCGGTGTATTTATCCTCGTTGATAAAACTCAGTTCGCCTTTATAATGGGTATAGGGGATGGTGAGCGCCATGGATCCGCACATAATACTGTACTCTCCGAAAAGCAGTACTTTGGCATAAAAGATATCGGGGTTGCTGGTCATCAGGCAAAGTTGTTTAGTTTAACCGGTCCTGAACCGGTACAGTCGTCAATCCATTGCTGTTTTTCCAGGAATGGTGTTAACTCAGATTCGATGAACTGACGGATTTTTTGTTTTTCTTCAAGGGGATAAAGCAGATGAATATTAGGTCCGGCATCAATCGTAAAACAAACTTTTGAGGCTGTGTCATTCCTGAATTCTCTGATTTTATGAATGATTCTGATGGATTCAGGTTCCAGGAGCAGAAACCACGGGTTTGAATTCATCATAAGGGCATGAAGTGTCAGCGCTTCATTCTCTGTCACTTCTTCAAATTCTTTCCAGTTGTTGGTTTTTAAGGCATCCAGAAGCCGGATAATATTCCGATGAGCCTGTTGGTAACGAGAAGGGGCAAAGGGATGGTTTTCCATCAGACTATGTCCGGCCCGGCTCGATACACTTTTCTCTTTGCTGCTCACCATCAGGATGCTATCCTGCAGCTGTTTGAAACGGGAACCCGGCTCAAAATCCAGGGGAACTGCGAATTCGTCGGAGGAGCCCGATACGGATGACGTTTGTCCCCACAGCGCCCAGTTTCCATACACCGACCGGCACGCGCTTCCCGAACCCAGTCTTGAATACTGCGATGCCAGGTTCCGGAATAATAACGCCGGAATGGCTGTTTGTGTCAGTGTCTGATGCAGGTCAATGAGGCATAACGACAAGGCGCTTAATCCTGATGCAGAGGAAGCAATTCCGGTGGAATGGGGAAAGGTATTCCGGGTTTCAATCAGCAGGTGGTAATCCCGGATAAAATTCATTTCTCCGGAAACTGTCTCAAGAAACGGTTTTATTTTCATCTCAAACTTCTGATTTCTGGTACCTTCAAACCAAACCTCACATGAAATTCCGGGGGCAGTTGATTTTCCGGCCAGGGTTACCCGGGTTTCAGAAACCGAGCGGCTCAGCGTCATACTTACAGAAGGATTGGCAGGTATCTGAAATCCCTTCTTGCCCCAATACTTTACAATGGCAATATTCGACGGGCTTTGCCAGGCTGTTGAAAGCGGATTATGTTGTGATGGACCGGATTTCATTTGAGTTTACATTATTTATGTTAGGGTAACACCATTTCATCCCAGCTAAGAACAATGTCAAGACCATAAGGTTTAAACCAGTTGTGAAGTTCCTGCCTTGATTCAGTCCAGGTAACCATCAGAAAATCACCGCCCCAGGCTCCCAGCGACTTCATTTCCCCTTTAAAACAGGGAAAACGGGTTTCTTTTACCGGCTTCTGGCCAAGTACTGAAGCCATAACCATTTCATGTTCCCGGATAAGCCCGTTAAATTGCTCCAGCGTGTCAGCCGCTAAAATTTCCGAAGTGAGCTTCGAAATAAGTTCTGTTTCCCGGCTATAACTCCCCAGGGAGGCAATTACCTCAGCCACCCTTTTTTCCGAATCCTGTTTTTTACCGGAATAGATGAAATAGACGGAATCTTTAAAAACCGGATTAAAACCGACTGCGGTAATTTCCGGATGCTTGTTATGTAAGCGGTACAGAATGGGTACAGATGATCGGGCGCAGGCTACATCATAACCCGATCCCCGGCTCACCGACCACAGCAGTTCAAATACATCCACTTCCATCCATCCGGCCAGATTGGAGATAAGGGATGAACTGCTTCCTAACCCCCACTCCATCGGGAATTCAACTTGAGCCTCAATATCGTATGAGTTTTTCAGCGGATCTATTTTTGCTCCCAGGTCAATTCCGGATTTAATTATTCTTAGTATATAGCCTGCGTTTTCCGGTTTATGAGTCTCGATTACCGAAAAGGTTCTCAGATCAAAAACCGCCTTCATCCACAGTTGTGAATTAACGAGAGTTCTCCAGGTTAACCGGCCGGGATGGTCATCAGATTTAATAACCTTCATGGTCTGGCCATATCGCACAGGTACAGCCAGCGCCAGCGCGCCGTTTATAACCAGGTATTCCCCTGAGATGAGGAGTTTGCCGTTCGACCGGTAATATTCAGGCTTCAAGGTTCACGGGTTTGACATCTGATATCCTTATGGAAGAAAGGAAATCGCTAACTGCCTTGTAGGATACCTTATGGGTTTTAAAGAATTCAACCGCTTTCCGTTTTTCTTTTTCGGTACTGCTGAAGGAATTTAAAATGTTCAGCAGGTGCATTTTCATGTGACCCACCTGAATTCCTTTGGTAGTAAGAGAGCGGAGCGCCGAAAAATTATTGGCCAGCCCTACCGAAGCTGCAATCATCATCAGCTCTTCGGCTCCGGGATTTCCCAGAAGTTCCAGTGAAAAACGGGCCAGGGGATGCAGGGAGGTAAGTCCTCCAACTGTTCCCAGGGCAATCGGCACGGTCAGCGAATACGTAAAAACATCGCCCTTTATTTCCACCTCCGACAATCCTGAATAATGACCGTTGCGGGCTGCAAATGCATGACCGGCTGCTTCAATAGCCCTGAAATCATTCCCTGTGGCCAGGGCTACCGAATCTATCCCGTTATAAATCCCTTTGTTATGCGTAGTAGCCCTGTACACATCCACTTTCGATATTTCCACGGCTTTCTGAAACTTCCAGACAAATTCATGGGGATCGAGAATATCGGCCATGGTTCCGAATTTCTCAATCTCACATTCCACACTTACCTTCACCAGGCATTCGGGGGTATAATTGGATAAAATGGCCATGATCACCTGGCAGTCTTTTTCTGTTCCGGTAAAAACAGGAGTTTCCTGCAGGAATTTCTTTAATACGGAAGCAAATTCTTCAAGGCAGGAATTGATAAAATTGGCGCCCATACTATCACGGGTATCGAAAGTAGCTTTAAGCTGGAAATAATCTTCAATCTTATCGCTCATGTCAACCAGCTCAATTTTCAGGATGCCTCCTCCGCGCTGACGCATGTTTGCTGTCATCGCGCTGGTGGCTTCCATCATCTGCCGGTTCAGTTCTGAAAAATTGTCAAAAAGCTTGTGCTTGTCACCTTTCCAGATGAAATGAACCTGACCGGTTTTTTCAATATTTACCACATTAGCCTTAAATCCGCCCTTATCCGACCAGAACTTGGCGCTATTGGCGGCAGCTGCCACCACTGAACTTTCTTCAATAACCATCGGAATGATATAATTCTTCCCGTTGATCACAAAATTGGGGGCCACACTGAACGGAAAATAGAAGTTGGTAATGGTGTTTTCACTGAATTCATCGAAAAGTTTCTGGGTTTTAAAATCCTGGTGCCAATAACTTTTCAGCATCTGAATCACTGTGGCGGGGTCGTCGGATAACCCTGACAGGTATTCAAGCTTTTCGAGCTTGTTCATTTTGGAAAAACCGGAGATTATATCGATCTGTTTCATGGGAATCAAATAATTTGCAAAGGTAACAGTGATTTCCACATGATTAACATCAGATCACAAAAAATTGTTTAACATATTTGAAAATAAATTAAACAATATATTGAAAAGTAATATGCTTAGGTTTTTTTCTTAGTTAAGATACGCATTTTAATTACCTCAATATGCATGTTTTTAATGATTATCAGTGTAGAAATTGACCGTATTTTTGTGGGGTAAAACACAGCCTTTGTGGTGAAAACAAATTAAATACAATGAAGCATATTAATAATCTTTTATTTCAGTCAGAGGACAAATTCCTGAGGGCTTTCGACTCAAACCTGTGCATATTGTTATTAAGCGATCTGGTGACAGGCGAAATTATTGAAGCCAGCCAGTCATATTTCCGCACGCTGGGATATAGAGAATCAGAGCTGATCGGGAAAAAAACAGTAGATATCTTTCATCCTCAGTTTAAAAAGAAAAGAGAGGAGTTATCGGATAAATTAAGGGCTGAAGGATATATAAAGAACGAAATGGTCATTGCAACCCATAAAGACGGGTCAGAGGTTTTTTTAAATTTTTCTGCTGAGACAGTTTTATACGAGGGCCGGCAACTGCTTTTGAGCACTATGTTTGATGTTACTGAACTCATTACCACCCGGGAACAACTTCGGAAAAGTGAATTCAAGTTCAGAAGTCTGGTGGAGGGGATTCAGGATGTGCTTTACCGCATGACCTTACCCGACGGGAATTATGAGTATGTAAGTCCTTCGGCTGTAAATGTTTTTGGATATGAATCGGAGCTTATCCAGGAAAACCGCTATTTCATCAGCAGGATTATCCATCCCGATTCCAGGCCATATTTAGAGAGTAAGCTGGAGGAATTGTTAAACGGGAAGGTGGAACCCACCTATGAATATAAGATTATCGATCCCTCCGGCAAAACGAGGTGGATTGTACAGTCGAACTACGGAATCTACAATGATCTGGGATCCCTTGTTGCGCTGGAAGGAATTTGCCGTGATATAACGGCCTACCACAAGGCGGAAGTCGAAATCAGAAAGTTTAAAGCCCTTTCTGACCAGAGTTATAACGGGATTTTGATGTTCGATAAAAATTTCAGGATTCTTTACATCAACCACTATTTTGCAGAGATCTTAGACTATAAAACACATGAAGACAGCGGATTACCACTTTCATTACTGTACACGGAGAATTGTTATAAACGTCTCACCGACCTGATAATTAAGGCCGGTGAGACGGGAGGTTTTGTGAATAAAGATATCTGGCACCGGAAAAGAGACGGCACCGAGCTGCCCATGCTGGTCAGTGGAAATTTGGTTAATTCAGGGCCCGGCGAAGAGGAGTTTATGGTATTGTTTGCCATGGATCATTCTGAATTTCTTGAAAGCCAGACATCGCTGCAGAATAGTCTGAAAAAAATTGAGTTTTACCAGAATAAACTTAAGAGTCTTAACCATCAGCTTCTCACGGCTGAAGATGCCAGACAAACGGAAATTTCCAGTTTTTTGCATGATGAGATAGGACAGTTATTATCCATAGCTCATATGAAACTTTCTAATTTCCGGGAAAGAAATCATGTATTGAAGGACGATCGCCACCTGCTGGATGTGCAGCGTTTTCTGAATGATGCCATACTGCAATGCCGGGAGCTGACGTATGAACTGAATCCTCCCCTGCTCAAAGAATACGGGTTGAAAGCAGCAATTAACTGGAAGCTGGAGAAAATAAGTCTGCAACATGATATCAGGGTGGGGATTACAACCGCTGATGACTTCATGGGATTAGGTCAGCACATGCAAAGTCTTCTTTACCGGATTGTATCTGAGTTGCTGCACAATGTAATCAAACATGCCCGGGCTTCGGAAATAACCGTCAGTATTGAATCCCGGAGCCGCGAATACGCTGTAAAAGTTATGGATAACGGGAGGGGTTTTATCTATTCAAAAAAGTTTTATTCAAAGAACTCATTTGGATTATTCAGCATCAGAGAGCGGTTAAGCGCTATCAACGGCAAGTTGATCATAAATTCAGGCCCTGGAGAAGGTACTGAGGTAATTGTGGTAGTACCGAAACAGGTATGAAGCGGCTGGCGGATTTGAGGGGGCGATGAGGCGAGGGGGCGATGAGGCGAGGGGGTGCGGGGTGACCAGTAAATACAATCCGTAAGCCTGACCCTCCTTCCTGAATTTTCGGGTTTTCTTTACGTGCCTGGCTGTTTCTCAGCGCCTTTGAGGGAAATAAAAGTTTGCCCCGGTTCTCGCAATTAAAGACTTAATTGACCTTAATGCCACCCCCGAAACCCAACGCAGAACACCCAACGCAAAAAACCGCAGGGGCTGCCATAACCCAATATGCAGCCCCAAACAGTTAATTGCACAAACAAACATATATCACATAATTAACCGGTCCGGATTGGTACACCTGCTTTGCTGCATCAGTGGTTTTTACATTCGCTGTTCGATTTCCATTTGAAAACGCCATATCCGGCGCCCAGCGCTATTAAAATGGCCACGCCGCTGCCCACGGGCGCCCCGCCTCCTAAGGGATCGCCCCCGGTGCCTGTGGTTCCGCCTCCCCCCGATGGCGGGGGTGGTGGTGGCACATCGGCAAAAATGGCAGTAGCTGTGAACAGGAAAAATATAAAAGTTAGTATGAATTTTTTCATGGTTATGGATTTTAGCGGGTGATTACTTTGCATGATAATTGGGTATAGTCGGTGGTAAACCGGACAAACAGCGCCTGTGGGCTTCCCTGATAAGGGATATCGAGGATTCCGGATATTTTAGCCTCGGCAGAGGCTACTTTTTGTCCGTGGATGTTGAAAATCTCCACCACACCCTGTTGGTTTTCCGGGATCAGTACCCTGACCGATTGTCCGGCAGCCCAGGCCATCAGACTGTTCTGACCGGGTTCTTCAATATCCACGGCTCCGAACCAAACCCTGAACCTTCCGTTGAAAGTACCTTTGGAGGATGTAAAGGTATAAACCGGGTTGGTTCTGAGGTTGGTTACGATGCCGGTAGTGATATCTTCGAGATAGATGGGGGTAAATCCGGAGAAGCTGTTCATACCGTTGGCGGTAATGGTAAACATCCCATCCGTCCCGGCTTTAAAGCCCAAAGGTACTACCGGGGTGTCCTGGATGGAATGCAGCGTATTAATACTCAGGTTTACTTCTCCGACAGTGTAAATTTCAGGTGCATCCTCATCCCCTCCCAGTTTGTAGGCATCCCATTGAGGATCGAAGCCGGCTGTGGCTTCAAGGTTGTAATTGATGAACACCTTATCTTTTTTGGTATTGACGGAATTGGTTATTTCGACAGTGAGCAGTTCGGGCACTTCGTTCCCTGATTTCCAGAAATTGGTATTGGCATGTACCCGGCAGGCATTGGTAAAAGTAAAACCGGCTTCGGAAGAACTGGCATGCACAAAAAATCCCTGTCCGGCGGGGATGGTTCCGTTGGTGAGGCCACCGGTTGAACCATTCCAGGTGACATAATTGCCGAGTTCAGCACCCTGATAGGTTCCGCCCCATACATAAACAGCCCCATCGATATTGGTTTTACCGGAAACAGCATCCCAGTCGATGGCTGAGGGATAGGGATTCCCCACCAGGTTCCAGCCGGCTGAAGTGAAGGAAAGGGGAACAACCACTTCTCCGTTGCCCATAGCTCCTTCGAAGAAAGCCAGCGGCGGTGACGGGGGGGTGTAGGAAGACGGGATAAACGTGGAATATCCTTTGCCTACTACCGGGGTTTGGTAGTAAATTTTATTGATCCAGGAGTAGGTAGGCTCATCGAACTCCCTGACCCACACCTGTTTGTTGTTCCAGTAGCTATTGGGGAAAATATCGTCGAAGATCATACCTGCTGTGGATACCGGAGAAGAGATGTAGTGGTAGTTATCCGTTCCCTGAATGTACCGTTGTACCGTACCCAACACGCCATCAGTATTCTGGATCAGCGAACCGGTTCCGGATGCGGAGGATTCGAGCAGAATACCGGTGGGCAGGGGTACGCCGGTGATGACGATGTCGTCGATTAGAGTTCCATTTGTATTATTCCCGGCATGCCATCTTAAAAACACGGACGATAAATTATCCATTCCTGCTGGAAGACTTAGATTAGTTAAAACCCCAGTTGTCCAATTATTTGATACACTCACAGTACCTCCAGATACAGCATTCCATGTTGAGCCATCAGTACTCCAATCAATTGTGAAGGATTGAGAACCTGCGAAAACATACTGTTTACTTGATAACATCAAATTACTATAACCTTCACTTGATAGTTGTACTATCCAGGATTCATATTTTGCAGGACTTGGGGGAAAGGGGGTTGCATCAAAATATAACTGTGCTGCAGGTGCTTTGCCACTTGTTCCTGGTACTGTTCCATTATCAAAGAATCCATAAAATAAAGCACTGGCAGATGTATAGAATGATGCACCATTTTTGTTATTTCCTATATCAGCTGAGTAGGGCAATGAGCCACCAAGATCAAAATTCCACCCTGCAACCGTTAACGCTGAACTACCCCCTCCCAGCACATTATCATTATACAATTTGGTGGTGGTGGTAACTTTTGCATCCTTATCCAGCACCAGGTAAGCGCCTTCGGCCACGGTGAGTTCATTCACCGTATAGGCTGTACTGGCGGTGGCTCTGCCGGCAATCACGGCGTTGTTGGAAGCGCCGGGCAGGGTATGGTAATTGGCCAGGGTAACATTGTTCCAGTTGGCGGCGGAACTCCAGTTAGCAGTTCCGGAGAACCAGTAGCCGGCGAGATTTCGTGTATTCACTTTTACACCCAGTGCCGGAGTAGTACTGTTTTTCGTTACAGGTGTAATGCCCCCACCATCGTAGGTAGTCGAAGTAGTATTGGCACGTGTAACAAGAATTTGCGTACCAGTTGACTGGAAAGCGAATTCCGGGTCGGCATCTCCAAAATTATGCGGGCTTCCGTCTTTACGAAGCTGAGCTCTGAATTTAGCAACTTTGAGTAAGGTTCCCGAAATGATGGTCATGCTTTGGCCCGTGTTGGGAGGGCTTGATACTGCCCAGTTAAACTGAATATTAGGGCTGGTACCTACTATGGTGCAGTCTTCATCAAGAAAAAACAAAGCATTCTGATTCATTTCGGGACCCACATCAGCAATGGTAAAATAGGCATCAGTGAACGAACCAGAGTTCAAGATGCTTTCATTGAAATCCATCCGGGTTTGCATTTGCCATAATGCAAAGTCACTGCTTCCTTCACCCTTTTTTAACCAAATTTCCCATTCAAAAGTGGTTTCATCAATCTGGGCAAAGTTCTTAACTTCAACATCAAAACTGTAAGTTTGACTAAACAGTGTCAGTGATATAAAAAATAGAAAAATTAAGCTATAAAGTGCTTTCATTGTATTTGTTTATTTGTGATTATAATTCATTGACAAGAAAGGTTAAGGGGTCTGTGCTGAAATACCTTTTCGTACATTAATAATTACCGGACCTGAATCATTAATATCCACGTACCCGTCACCGTTGATATCTGTAAGCAGGTATCCAACTGATCCAGATCTCACCGAAATAATGGTAGGCCCGGAATCATTGATGTCCACAAACCCATCGCCATTTAAATCCCCCGCATACACCCCATACTTCCCTCCGGACAGCGCTTTCATATTACTGCCGTATGCCTGAGTAGCCGCTGAAGTAAAATCATAGGTAACCGCAGTACTGGCGAACGACTTGAGCTGGCTTACCGTAGCCAGGTGGTTGCGGTGCTTGACGGTGATATAGTAACTGGCGCTGTATTCGCCGGGAATGCTGAACACAACAGTTCCATTCTGGTTGAGTTCAACGCCTTTTATAGTGTACACCGGAGTTCCGTAACTTCCGGAAGCATGCAGTTCCACAGTTAAGGTATCTACCACGGTTCCGGGAAATTTATCCCTGGTAGCGCCGGATACCCAGTCTTTGGTCTTGTTCAGGCCGGTGCCGTTATACAAGCCTTCGAGGAAAAGAGTCAGGGTGACATCGATGCCACTTTTGACGCTGCCGGGGAGGTAGGAAACATCGAGCAGTTCAAGATCAAAATCGGAGACGGAGCAATCCGCTGTTTCAAACAGAATATCGGATTCACCTCCAGCATAGGCGAAGGACAGATTAAAGAGTGTTTCGCCATTTGTGGCAGTAAAACCCTGATCTTCTGACTGATCCAAATTCCAGGCAATAAAAATCTGATCGCCCACATGGTTGTAAATCAGTTCGCCTATATTGTCAAGTGCAGCTACGGCATTGCTGATTCCGGTGAACGTAAGTTTCTGAATATCAAAATTAATGGTAAAATCGAATGCACCAATATTACTGAAACCATTGGCGGTAACCGGAACATCCACCGATCCGGGCTGAGCCAGTACATCGGAAACTTTTACATTGATTATATTGGGCATGTCTTCTGCCACCAACCCATTGGTATATTGCACATACTGGGTAACTGAGCTGATATTGGCCACTTCACAGGAAGCCAGATCAAAGGTAAGATTGGACTGACCGCCTGAAAAGCTGAATTGCAGATCGAAAAGTTTGGCGTCATCATCAAGAGTAACTGCAGTGGATGTGTACCAGTTGATGCCAATTTTATTATTTCCGATAAGGTTATACTCAAAATAAACCGGATTAATCCCGGGATTCGGATTTACAACACCGGTAAGGGTAAGAACGACCGGATCAAATAAGACATAGAAATCAAATGATCCTATGTTCTCAAAATTCCTGACGGTAACGGGTACTTCCACGGTAGTTCCGGCGTTGGCGGTTATCGAACCGGCCATTACCTGAATAATGGTTTGCGGGTCCTGATGAACCCATCCGTCCGTGTACGCAGCATTCACATCGAGGGCATTGTTGTCGCCCATTTCGCACGAAGCCTCCATAAAATCAATATTGCTGCTGCCGCCGGTAAAGTTAAACCGGAGATCGAGCAATTTCCCGTTGAGCACACTTCCGGTTGATCCGGGGTTAAGCCACGAAACGGAAAGTCTGGAAGCGCTGATCATCTCAGTAACCACCGGCGACAGCGCCGGGCTGACTACCTGCTGAAACTGAAGCACCTCCGGATCAAAATCAATGATAAAGTTGAACGAACTGACCCCTCCGGTAATTCCGGAAAAATTGACGGTAACGGGTACATCCACCACGCCTGAAGAGGTGGGCCAGGTGATTTGTCCCGCGATCACGGTGGCCATAGTGGCCGGATTTTGAGAGATGGTACCCCCTGAATAGATCGCATTCACATCCAACCCGTTATTATCACCTACCGAGCATAACGTTTCGTAGAAGATAAGCGCTGAACTTCCCACGCTGTAACTCATGGTTACATCGAGCAGTTTGAACTCGCCGGAGCCTTGTATTCCGGAAGAGCCGGTATTAAGCCACGTCAGAGAAATCCTCGATGACCCCAGAATATCAACATTCACGCCTCCGGCCAGCAGTGGATTCACACTGGAAACATTTTGAAAGCTCAGGACTTCCGGATCAAAATCAATAATAAGAGTAAAAGAACTTACTCCGCCATTGATTTCGGAGAAATTGGCATTAACCGGGATGTTGACCGTTGAATTGGGCGTTTGATTCGTCACATCGGGAATATCGAGGTATGCGTTGCCTTTGGGGCTGATGCCTCCATCGATATACAGCGTTGAAATGTTGTTCAGCGCGATATCGGTTATTTCACATTTATAATCCAGAAAGGTAAAATCGCCGCTGCCTGACATGTAGTTGAAAAGTACGGTGATGAGGTTCCCATTGGGAACATTTGATCCATTGGTACCCGTGGCTGACCAGGTGATACCAACCTGCGTAATCCCGTTCTCAACAAAAGCATTGGCCTCCATACCCGAAAGCGCTGTACCCTGATAGCCTGTAAATGTTAACACAGCCGGATCGTACTGAAAGTAAATTGAAATGCTTCCAATATTGGTAAAACCGGTTACTTCAACAGGGATCTGAACGGGCCCGGGATATTCAGTATAATGGTCAATGGTTACCGTTGCCGACTGTCCCCAGGCTGCAGCAGCAGTCAGGTAAAATAATATATATACAAGTATTTTTCTCATGGCATTATCCAGTTATTTGGGTTTAGAAGTTGTTAAGCCGATCATTTTCAATAAGAAAAGTAAAAAAGTGAATGCCGGGTATTTCACCGGCATTCACCAATCACTTACCTGGTGTAAACAACCCGTTCAACCTTGCTGAATGATGCATTTTCCCCGGATATGCTGATCCGCAGGAAGTAGGCGCCATTATTCAGCCCGTATTGTGCAGGACTGAACTGCAACTGGTGGTTACCGGCGTCCATCTTGTCATTAACCAGCTGAACCATACTTTCGCCCATGGCATTGACCAGTACTATGGAGACCTGTCCGGTTTCGGGTAAGGTGAGCTGAACATTCAGCACATCTTTTACCGGATTGGGATAGCAACTGAAGGCGAAATCTTCCCCGGTTCCTGCCGGACTGGTTATTAACCTTCCGATCTTGAACACCGCGTTTTCGATTTCCTCAAAGTACATATCGGCAATCTGGGTGGTATTGCTCAGGGTGAACAATTCATCCGTTCCGGTAATGGCCTGTTGAACCTCCACTACCAAACGGCAAAGTTCGAATTCAGAGGCCATAACCGATCCTTCATCGTTTGACCAGGCCAGCATAATATGACCATCTGCGACATGGTACAACAGCCCCGGTACATCCGATTTCAGATTTTTAACCGCAATCTTGTCTGCATCGTACTTAATATAGGCCGTAACTGCGCCCACTACATCGCTGGTGGCCAACATGACCGGAAGCTCCGTTACCTGTTTTTCTTTCACAGAAACCACCTGATCGCTTACTACGGGAGTATACGATTTAGTGGGTGGGGCAGGATTGTAGGAACTATTCACATCGCCGTAGGTCATGGCCAGAATGTTAAGGGTGGCAGGTCCGTCGTGTGTGTAGGCCAGGGTAGCTGTATTAGCGCTGGTATTGGTAAAATACTGATCGTCGCTACGATTCGCAGTATCGTTGGGGATATAGAAAGCCCAGTCGCCTGCTGGGAAGGAAGTAACCAGCTGGATAGCCCTGCGTTTTACAGCAAGCGCATCGGTAGCGTTGGGTAAAGCATTGGCATTCACGTCGCCCACCTTATCGCGGAAGGCAAAGTCGAATTTAGCCGGTTTCCAGAAATCGGGATAGCTGGCAATGGATCTGCGCTGAATGGCCAGTGCGTCGGTGGAGTTACCGCCGCCCCAGGGCACAGGGGTAGAAACTTCGATGGTATAATTATCGTCGGAAACAGCAAAGAATTCGAAGTAACCGGTGGCATCGGAAGTAGTGGTTTGCGGCACTGAGGCGCCGTCCTTCAGTTTAACCGTTACGCCCGGCAATGGGGTATGGCTGAGGTTATTCCGGTTGTACTTAACCGTACCTTTAATGGCGATTTGGGTGACGGTGACTGTAAGGGTACTGGTGATATCCTCCAGTACATCATCGGATGCAATAACCTGCAGTGTACCTGTTTGATTCCATAGTACTTCTACCTTATTATCATTAGGATATCCGTCGGGGATAATGGAATTGTTTGTGCCTGTTACAGTCCATGTAAAGGTATAATCGCTGCTCAGATCGATTTTATAAGCCACATAGGTACCTTCGTTCAGGTTGGTTACTGCGGGTGTACCATCGATGTTGGTGATCTGTGTCTGGGTAATATCAGCGGTTGTTGTCGGAGCTCCTGTTAAGGACAGGGTATAGTTGTCCTTTGCAGTTCCGCCCAAACCAGCGGAGGTGATGGAAACGGTTTTCCCAGTTCCTACCAGTGCATCAGCAAATTTTACTACCACACCTGTAAGGGTGACATCTTCTGAACCCACAACATTGGCCAGTGTGAGATTGTTGGTGGCAATGGTTGCATCCGTAGTACCGTCAAAAATTTTGTTATTGGCGGTGAAGGTGCCGGTGATGGTGAGTATTACAGGAGTGATATCGGCACTGCCGCTTCCGGTGGTGCCTGCCAGAGTATAATTAAGCTGGTCGGCTCCGCCTGATATGCTGATCGCTGTGTAATTGACAACTTTATCATCCCCAACATTTTTATCCACAAAGGCTACGGTATAGCTGAATGTTAAAACATCTCCTGCAACCCGGTCATCAGTGAATCCATCTCCGGTTACTGCGGTGGTTCCATCATAGACCTTGTCATTAGCTGTGAATGCGCTCAAGGTCAAGGTGCGTTCTGTGATGTCGGCAGTGGTGCTTCCGGTGGTGCCTGCAAGAGTATAATTAAGCTGGTCGGCTCCGCCTGATATGCTGATCGCTGTGTAATTGACAACTTTATCATCCCCAACATTTTTATCCACAAAGGCTACGGTATAGCTGAATGTTAGAACATCTCCTGCAACCCGGTCATCTGTGAATCCATCTCCGGTTACTGCGGTGGTTCCATCATAGACCTTGTCATTAGCTGTGAATGCGCTCAGGGTCAAAGTGCGCTCTGTGATGTCAGCAGTGGTGCTTCCGGTAGTGCCTGCCAGAGTATAATTAAGCTGGTCGGCTCCGCCTGATATGCTGATCGCTGTGTAATTGACAACTTTATCATCCCCAACATTTTTATCCACAAAGGCTACGGTATAGCTGAATGTTAAAACATCTCCTGCAACCCGGTCATCAGTGAATCCATCTCCGGTTACAGCGGTGGTTCCATCATAGACCTTGTCATTAGCTGTGAATGCGCTCAGGGTCAAAGTGCG